>Ga0209913_1000230_pt1 | contig 55770 bp, 66 predicted proteins | sample PersoiDNA2013203_FD_185805 | JGI IMG/M metagenome (GOLD analysis project Ga0209913, IMG submission 185805) | Permafrost soil microbial communities from the Arctic, to analyse light accelerated degradation of dissolved organic matter (DOM) -... | ecosystem: Environmental > Terrestrial > Soil >...
CACGTCGCCGTGCGCAAAATTGATCAGGTTCAAGACCCCGTACACCATCGTGTAACCCAGAGCGATCAGGGCGTACATGCTCCCCAATACCAGGCCGTTGATGATTTGCTGGATGAATATGTCCATATGTCTCCTATGCTCCCTTTTTTCCGCCCCGGTTGTGATGAGGCGGTTCTTTGTAAATCTGAAAAAGAAAATTTCCCTGCGCCAGGCTGGTTCAGACCTGCAGCTTCAGGCCTGCAACATGTCGCGCACCACGCGCGCCGCCGCCAGATCCCACGAAGCCTGTCCCACGGTTTTGAACACGGGCAGGCCACGATCGGCAGGAAGCGGTTCGCCGCGACCGGCGAGGATGTCGCCGATGTTGCGGACTTTGCCCCAGTCGACACCGGCCTGAATCAGGTCACCCGCCTCGTGCTTGGCGCCATCGACATCGTCGACAACGATCGTGCGCTCAGCCAGCAGCTGCGCCGGAAACTCCACCATGTCGGGCTTGAACGCGCCGACGCCGATGGCCAGCGTATGCGGCGCAAGTTTGGCCGGGATCACGGCGCTGCGGGAAGTGGTCAGCGCGATCAGCACGTCGGTGGCGGGCACGTCTTGATGCAGCGCGTCCGCAGACAAGGGGCTGGCGACGATGTTGCGATCGATGTGGCGCGTGCTGAGTTCGCTGCAAAATGCCTGGGTGCGTGCGATGTCGCGCGCCACGATCCAGAATTGCGTGACGCCGAAATACTCCACCAACGCGTCAGCGTGTGCAGCAGCCTGCACGCCGGTGCCGATCAACAGCGCCGACTTCGGCTTGGCGGGCGCCAGCGTCTGGATACCGAGCAAGGTCATCGCCGCAGTGCGGCGTGCGGTCACGGTCGGGCCGTGCAGCAAGGCGATGCGACGGCCAGTATGGGTTTCGAATACGACGACTTCGCCCTGTATGACCGGCAAGCCGTGTTTGGCATTGTCGGCATGGACGGTGATCAATTTGGTGACACTGAGATCGGCGCTGACAGCCGGCATGCTCAGCAGCACGCTGGCGGCATCGATCGGTACGACCTGGCGATCCGGTGCAGTAATCTGACCGCCGGAATACTCCTGTGCGGCTTGCGCCAGCGCGGGAACCAGGCGGCTGTACGGCAGCGCGTCGGCGGTTTGTTGAGCGTCGAGAATATGCATCGATTTACCTCAGGAAGAAACCGGTCGGGAACGGGTCGGACTCTTCCAGCACCCATTGGTTGGTGCTCATGATGTGCGCCGAACCGGTCACTTCGGTGAAGACGGCGTCGAGTTCGCCGACCTTGGTGGTGCCGGTGACTTTGACGCCGAAGTTGCTGCCGACGATGCTGCCGTTGACGTAGTTCTGGTTCAGCGCCAGTTTGCCGCGCTGGAACAATTGCGCCGCGCGGCCGGAAGTGCCGGTGCCGGTCGGCGAACGGTCAACTTCGCGGTCGGCGAAGATACAGACGTTGGATTGATCGGCATCGGGAAAATTGGGCGCGCTGTCGATGATGGTGCCGTACAGCGTATTCAAACCCGGCTCCAGCGGATGCTGAATCTTGACCTTGGCTTTGACGGCAGCCTTGGTTTCGGCGCCGAGCTGGATCAGCTGGCGCACCAGTTCCGGCTTGACGGTCAGCTTGGCCTGGTCGGCGTTGATGTAGTAGTAGAAGGCGCCGCCGAAGACGATGTCGCCGGTGATCTTGCCGAAGCTAGGGGTGTCGACTTCGACATCGCGCTGATAGATGAAAGACGGCACGTTCTTGAAGGTCACCTTGCCGGCGCGCTGACCATCCCACTCTACGCTGGCGTCAATGAAGCCGGCCGGCGCGTCGAAGCAGATGCGGGTCACCGGTGAAGTGCGCTCAACATAGCCCATCTCGACCAGGACTTTGCCCAGCGCGATGATGCCGTGGCCGCACATGTCGCTGTAGCCTTCGTTGTGGATAAAAATAACGCCGAAATCGGCATTCGGCGTCAGTGGTGGAAACAGGTAAGCCCCGTACATGTCGGCGTGGCCGCGCGGCTCGTTCATGAGGAACTGGCGCAGGTCGTCACGGTTTTCTTTGAGCCAGCTGCGTTTTTCAAGAATGGTGGCGCCGGGCACTTGCGGCAAGCCGGACACCAGGATACGCAGGGGTTCGCCGCCGGTATGGGCGTCGATGGTCTGGACGGTACGGGTATAACTGAGCATGAATTTCCTTCTACAAAATCCTAGAAACTGTTTGCAAGGGGCAGTGTATTGCATTTCCGATTGCGTGCGCCGTATTGGTGATACGGATGCATCAATGCCTTGCCCGATCGGAAAGATGAGGCTGCGGCAACCCCGGCCCTGCTGCGCTGCAGAGGACCGGGGATGAACTACCTGGATTACCTGGGGATCATTTCAGGGAAGCAATCGCGAGACTGCGATTGTTCCCTGGCAGAAATGAAACGTGGAGGATGACCGATTAGTAGCTGGTCAGAGCAACCGGCACGCCATCCTTGAAGCGGAAGATCGTCACTGGCGATTGCTTCAGGTCATGCTTGTCGTCGAACTCGTACTGACCTGCCACGCCTTTGTATTTGATTTTAGCCAGCGCAGGGCCGTAGACCTTCGGTTCAACAGAGTTTGCCGCCTTCATTGCCTGAGCGATGACCATCATGCCGTCATAGAACGAGACTGCGTAGACTTCTGCAGGACGACCGAACTTCTTTTGGTAGTCGTCAGCGAAAGCCTTGCCTTCCTTGGCCTTCTCCAGCATGGTGCCGCCTTGGGTACAGTAGACGCTTTCACCAATCGCGTCGCCGCCCAGACGGCCCATTTCAGGCGAGCAGATACCGTCGCCGCCCATCAGCAATGCGTCGATACCCAGTTGCTTCATCTGACGCTTGATCGGACCGCCTTGTGGCGCGTAGCCGCCGATGAACACGGCTTGTGGCTTCTTGCCCTTGATGGAGGTCAGGATAGCGGTGAAGTCGGTTGCCTTGTCGTTGGTGAAGTCCTTGCTCACAACCTTGATGCCGTTGGCTTGTGCAATCTTGATGAATTCTTCCGCCAGACCCTGGCCATAGGCAGTACGGTCATCGATCACGGACACGGTCTTGATCTTCAGTTCCTTGGCTGCGTACAGCGCCATCTTGCCGCCCAACTGGCTGTCGCTTGCGGCAACGCGGAACAATGTGGCAAAGCCTTGCTGGGTGATCTTCGGATTGGAAGCCACGGTTGCTGTGACGATGCCGGCGTCGTTGTAGACGCGCGAAGCAGGAATGGTCACGCCCGAGTTGTACGGACCGACGACGGCCTTGACGCCCTGGTCAGCCAGCTTTTGCGCTACGCCCACGCCCGATTTCGGATCGGCCTGGTCATCTTCCGCGACGATTTCAAATTTGATCTTTTTGCCGCCGATGACGAGACCTTGCGTGTTCAGACGCTCGACCGCCATTTGCAAACCGCCTTGGTTGTCCTTGCCGGCCGAGGCTTGTGGCCCGGTCAGCGGACTGCTGAAACCGATCTTCACTGTTTGCACTTCCTGAGCAGATGCGAATGCCGGGATGATGGCAAGTGAAGCGGCGATGATATGCATGCGGTTATACATGTTGTTTCCTCTCTTGGTTGAAGGTCAGGCTTGGGATAAATCGCTGAATTCAGGCCGGGGCGGCAACAAAGGCTAGACGGTCGCAAGGCGCAACTGCAGATAATGGCATGGCGGGTAAGTCTCTCTTCTGTGCTTTGGTCGGCTTGTCGCGTCCGGGTCTGGTGTGCAGATTCCGGCGCAACGTTTTTATGGTGCTCGATTCTATTTACTCTTGAATGATATTAGTCCCGATAATTGCACTTATAATCAGAATTTAATTCATCTAATTTGCCTTTGGCAAAATTAAATTCAGATTCTATGGCTACGTTAGATAAAATCAGCAAAAAAATTCTGTCGGAACTGCAAAACGACGGTCGCATCAGCAATGTTGACCTGGCCGCGCGCGTCAATCTGTCCCCTGCCGCCTGCCTGGAACGGGTCCGCAAACTGCAGGATGCCGGCTATATCCTGGGCTATGCGGCCCAACTCAATCCTGAATTGCTGGATGTGTCGCTGCTGGTGTTCATCGAGGTTGTGCTGGATCGCACCACAGCCGACGTGTTCGAAGCCTTCAAAAAAAGCGTGCAGAGCATTCCCGAAATCATGGAATGCCACATGGTGGCCGGTGGCTTTGATTATCTGGTCAAATCGCGGGTCAAGGACATGAACGCTTACCGCGAATTTCTCGGCAAATCGCTGCTCCAGCTGAAGGGTGTACGTGAGACGCACACCTACGCCGTCATGGAAGAAGTTAAGAGCACCATACGCCTGCCGATCAAATAGTCGCCTGCCCTCGCCCGCCGCCTTCCACGCTCAGCGACGCAATCCAAACATCAGAAGCTCGACAACGGCGTCAGCTTGCCGTCTTTGAAACGCAAAATGGTCACAGTCGATTCTTTCATATCGCGCTTGGCGTCAAACTCATAGCTCGCGGTGATGCCCTTGTAGCGCAGGCGCGTCAACACGGGCAAAAAACTGCTGGTGTTGATGGAGTTGGATGACCTCATCGCCTGAGCAAGCAACATCACGCCATCGTAAAAGGTTGGCGCATACACGTCCGGCATACTGCCATACTTGGTCTGATACGCAGAAGCAAACACCGCGCCGTCGGACACGCGCGTGAGCCACACGCCTCCCTGCACACAATAGGTACGATCGCCAAGACTGGCGCCCGCTTGCGCCAGCATCACCGCGGAACAAAGGGCATCGCCGCCGAGAAAGAGGGTTGGCATACCCAGTTGCTGCATCTGCTTGAGTATGGCGCTGGCCTGCGGCACATAGCCGCCAAAAAAGATGGCATCGGCGCGTGCAGTGCGGATGTTGTTGAGTACACCGCTAAAATCAGTCGCCGTGTCGCTGATCACCGCCTTGTGTACGATCTGAATACCGTTTTGCCTTGCCGTTTTCTGGAATTCCTCGATCAGCCCCTGTGCATAAGCCGAGCCGTCGTCAACAATGGCGACGGCTTTGAGCTTGAGGGTGCGCGCAGCGTACAAGGCCATCTTGCTGCCCATGTCGCTGTCACTGGCAGCAATGCGAAAAACATGGTTCAGCGCAGGCTGCGTCACTTGGGGATTGGAGGCGACCGTCAGGGAGACAACGCCTGCATCGTTGTAAATTTTAGATGTCGCCAGCGCCACGCCGGAATTAAAAGGTCCAAGCACCGCCTTGACACCGGCGTCCACCAGTTCTTTTGCCACGATGGCGCCAGCTTGCGGATTGGCCTTGTCATCCTTGATCAGCAGCTCAAACCGCAACACCTTGCCGTCGACCTTGACGCCTTGCTGATTGAGACGCTCGATGGCCATTTGCACACCGTTCAGGGAATCCTTGCCGGCCGCCGCCTGCGGTCCGGACAGCGGACTGCTGAAACCAAGCCTGACTACCAGCTCCTCTGCTTGTGCCGATCCACACACCAGTGAAAATGACAGCAGCAATGACAGCACCCGCAACAGCGCAGAGACCATCCGTTTGTTCAACATGCACTTCCCCCGGTGAATCAACATTTTTTCATCGTATTGCCGGACAGAATATAGCAATACGCCATCAGTTGCAGATGAAAAAAGCCGATGAAAAGCTTCGCTTTGCACCGGCTTGAAAAAACGCGAGAAGTCGATCGATCAGAATTCGGTGCGGACACCGAGGATCAGATTACGACCGGTTTGCGGCACAGTATCTTTCAACACCGACGTCGAATAGCGAATGTCCTGATTCAGCAGATTCTTGACCAGTGCAAACCAGGTTACGCGCATCGACTGCAGTTTTTGTGTGTACGACAGATTGGCGTCGATCTGCGTATAGGACGGTGTGACGCTTTGCTCGAAGGATGCCAGACGATCCTGCTTGAGTGCGCGCAATACGCGCACGCCGCTGGCCCAAGGTCCCTGGCGGTAACCGACATCGACGCCATAGCGTGTGGCAGGTTGCAGCGGCAGGCTGCCCTGATTGTCCAGCTTGCCATGTGAGGTATCGGCGAACCCGCGCACCGAAAAACCTTCTCCGCTCAGGTTGTAGCTGACCTCTGCTTCGGCGCCATAAATCGTGGCGTCGCCTTGCGACCAGAAGCGCTGCAGAAACTCGCCGGCCGGATCAGGATTGCCGCTGTCATCGACCTGGCCGTTGGTGCGGCCATAGACGTAGTTCTTGACCTTGTTCTGGAACAGGTTGCCCTTCCAGCGTACCAGCCCTTCCGTCTTTTGCAGCGTCAGTTCAATGTTGTGAGAGGTCTCTTTTTTCAGACTGCTGTCGCCGATGTCGAAGGTCGAAGTCGAGTCGTGCGGCCCCTTGGAATACAACTCTTCCACCGTCGGCGCGCGTTGCGCCACGGAATAAGTTGCTCCCAGACCGTAGCCTGGCATGAAGCTCCACATGGCGCCGGTGGACCAGGAGAACAGATTGAAATCGCGGTTGAGCAAACCTTCAGGGCGGCGTTGCACCGATTCCAGTCGCAGGCCGGCGCTGGCCAGCACGTCGCCGAATTTGCGCTCTTCAACCAGGAAACCCGCAAATGCGCTGGACTTGGTTTTCGGCGTCAGCTGCGGCGAACCGTCTACCGCCGACAAGGCCGCGTAGTTACTTTGTTCAGTTTGTACGCCGAAGTTACCGCGCCAGCCTGCCAGCGGTTTGTGCGTCAGTTCCCAGCGCGTCTGCAGGGAACGGTTGGTGAATACCGTGTCGGAGGTGCCGTCTTCCTTCTTCTCGGTGTGGGTGTAGTCGGTGTAGCCGAGCTTGAATTTGAACGATTCGATACCGGCAAACGGTTCCCTGATCAGGCTGTCAATGTCGTAGCGCGTCTGATGCAGATCAATGAAGGACTTCTCTGCCGTCGGGATTCCGTAGTGGTCGTCCAGCGACGACACCGACGCGCCGATGTGACCCCAGTCGGCGATGTACGAACCGCCAACGCCGACGCTGCTCTCATGGGTGAAGGAGTTCGGCAAGCGGCCGGAAGCGCTGGTGGCGTCGCCTTGTTTGGCGTTGCCTGGAATCTTGTAGTTGTCGGTATCGCGATAATTCCCATCGATATGCAGGCCGATCTGACCTGCGGAGCCGTCAACGCCGAAGGAGGTATTTTTCTGCCCGTCGACGGTGCCGTAGCGTGCCTCGACCTGCCCGGTCGGCTTGCCCACCAGTTCAGTCGGGATACGGTCGTTGACGACGTTGACCAGGCCACCGATGGCGCCTGATCCATACAGCAGTGCGGCCGGGCCGCGCAGGATTTCGATCTGGCGCGCAGTCGCAGCTTCGGTGGCGACGGCGTGATCGTTGGAGACGGTCGATACGTCGGCCGTCGACATGCCGTTTTGCAGCATCATCACGCGCGGCCCTTCCATGCCGCGGATGATGGGACGCGAGGCGCCTGCACCGAAGCTGGATGCAGACACGCCCAGCTCATGCGACAAGGTATCGCCGAGCGAATTGCCGAGCTTGTTGCGCAGTTCGTCGCCGGACAAGACTTTGGCGGGCGTGAGGATCTGCGCGCTCTCTTCGGAGGAAAACGGGCTGGCCGTAACGACGACTTCTTGCAATTTTTGCGTTTGCTGAACCTGTGGCGATGAATCGTTTTGTTGCGGCGCCGTTTGCGCGATGGCTGACGTCGACATGGCGGCGAGCGCGGACAGGACGGCGCTTGCCAATAGGGTTGGCTGGACTTGCATGGTGTTCCTTGACTGATCAATGAGAGTGGAGGTTTGTCCGGATGGACGGACGCAGCAGCCTGCGCCGTCGCAGCAGTTGCTGTGGCTGGCGGCAAGCGTTGGTGCCCGAATGACTATCCGGTCAAAAAATCGACGACTTCAGTGATCAGCGCGGTGGTGCGCGAGAGGAAAAATGACAGACGAGCGGTGCATCCCAGGAGGCGAATGCCTGCCACAGCGCAAGCACCTGTACGCCTGGAACCAGCGGGGGAGAAAAGAAATGGACGTGAATGCCGTTCGCACCGCTGGCGGCATCGTATTCAACGCAGGAGTGATGATGATGCTTTGGATGTTCGAGGCTCTGTGTGCCGACATCGCTGCGCGGATTGTTAACTTCAGCAACATCAGCAACGTCGTCAGCGAGATCCCCACCATCAACATAGTTGAACAAGGCGGCGTTGAAAGAAGCTTCGGCGACACGCTCCATGGCGGGCGGCCAACCGGCATGTGCGATGCCATGCAACAAGCCGAGAAATTGAGAAAACAGTAATGTCGCCGACAGCAATAACGACAGAAGCAGCGTCGATCTGCCACTGCGCGCAGACGATCGGGACAATGAGCGCAACGAAAATGACCGCGCCGGTGCCGATGACCATCCCGCCCGCGCGGATGCGCGAAGACAGGAAGCAGGCAGCAAAGTGGCGATGGCGACGGCCATGGTGGTCAGGTATTTCAGGTAAAAGAACTGGATGAAAAAAGTGAGACAGAAAAGTGGCAGTGCATCCCTGCTATAACGCGACGCTGTCACACCGAGCATGTCGGCGAGCGCGAATTATATCAGTATATTGCAACACTGTTGCATTTAGAAGGAGATGCGCGAGTCATGCCACTGGAAACGGGATAACCACGAAGAAGGAACTACCCGCGATACAGGCACGTGTCCGAAGAAACAAGGGGCGAAGAGAAGGCTGAGGCTGAGGCTGAGCCCGGGAACAGCGCCGGGAGATCGTCAGTGGATCGACAGAGCATTTCGGCCCGGATCGCAGACGCAAAGAAATCGCATCGTGCAGCTTGCGCGGCAAGAGGAAGGTCGACAAGGAGTTGGTGAGCGGATGACGCCAGCCAGGCGGCGTCATCGCTTGGGATTGCTACCGGAGTTTAATCGCCGTAGAGCTTTTGCTTCAGCTCGCGACGTTGCTGCGCTTCCAGAGACAAAGTGGCGGTCGGACGTGCCAGCAGACGAGGAATGCCGATAGGCTCGCCTGTCTCTTCGCACCAACCGTACTCGCCTGCATCGATGGAGACGATGGATTGCTGCACTTTCTTAAGCAGCTTGCGTTCGCGGTCGCGGGTGCGCAATTCCAGCGCATGCTCTTCCTCGATGGTCGCGCGATCGGCAGGATCGGGAACCAACACGGTTTCACGCAAATGTTCAGTGGTTTCGCCTGCGTTCTTGAGCAGATCTTTTTCCAGCTGTTGCAAACGGGCCTTGAAGAAAGCAAGTTGCGCTTCGTTCATGTAGTCCTTCTCGCCCATCTTGAGGATTTGTTCCTCAGTGAGCAAGGTTTGCGTATCAGGGGTAGTTTTGGGAGTTTTAGTTGCCACTTCGCTTACTTTCAATACTACGGGTTTTTCAATTTTATCCTTTAATCCGGCGCTTGCTTCCTTGTTTGCTGCCTTGGTTGCTACTTCTGTACTGGCTTTGCTGCCGCCTGCACTGATGCCGGATTTGGTCGCTTTTGAATCCACTTCCCTTGCTGCCGATGGTACTGCCTTCTTGGGCGTGCTATCGATTGCCTCGCCTGCGCTCTTCCCTGTGCCGGGCTTCGCCGACGCTGGTGCCGTTTTTTTAACGGTCAGGGATTTTACTACAACAACATTGCCTGTCGACGAAGTTGTGTTCTTCTTCGGCGTCACTGCGGTTTTTGCTGCAGTTGCAGTGCTTTTTCCAGTCTTGCTGCCCGCCACAGATGTTTTAACGGTGGCGGCAAGGGTTTCTGTCTTTTTTACCGGCGTTGCCGCCCTGCTTGCCATTTTCGGCGGCGCTTTAGCGGCCGTTTTCGGCGTTGTGACGGCGGATTTGGCGGCGGACTTGGCAGCGGCGGTGCCGACTACGGCCACTCTGCTCGCACCGGAGGTACTTTTTTTGACGGCTTTCTTTGCGATGACGCCCATAGACTTCCCTCCCCGAGTTACTCGGTCTGCGGTAGATCAGTTGCCGTCCCCGGCTCGCAACGCATACAAATGCAAATCCAATACAGTGTATACCAGAACTTGGCGCATAAATAGCACTTCGCACGCCGCTTTTGCGGTGCATCAACCATGCTGCGCGCGTCATTGCGGCCTTTTATTGCGCGGTGAAGCGCACGTTCAGGCGTGAGCGGCTCCACAAACCGGACAAGCGGCATTGCGGGCAAAGCGGATGCTGGTCCATTCCATGCTGCGGGCGTCGAGGATTTGCAGGCGGCCGGACAAGGATTCGCCAACGCCAGCCACCAATTTAAGCGCTTCAGCCGCCTGCATGGTGCCGATGATGCCGACCAGCGGCGAAAACACGCCCATGGTGGAGCATTGCACTTCTTCAAACTGCTGATCGGGCGGGAACAGGCAGGCGTAGCACGGTGCGTCGTGCCGGCGTGTATCGAACACACTGATCTGGCCGTCAAAACGGATGGCGGCGCCCGACACCAGCGGCACCTTGTGCTGCACGCAGGCACGATTGACGGCATGGCGAGTGGCGAAATTATCGCTGCAGTCGAGTACCACGGAAGCCTTGCTCACCAGTTCCGCCAGCCGCGCATCACTGACACGTTCGGCGACGGTGACGATTTCTATGTCCGGATTGATTTCTTCCAAGGCCTGCCGTCCTGATTCCACCTTGAGCTGCCCGACGCGCGCCGTAGTGTGCATGATCTGGCGCTGCAGGTTGGTAAGATCGACGGTGTCGTCATCCACCAGCGTGATCTTGCCCATGCCCGCCGAGGCCAGATACAAGGCTGCCGGCGAACCCAGGCCGCCGGCGCCGATAACCAGTGCGTGTCCCGCCAGAAGCTTTTCCTGGCCTGCAATATCGATGTCGTCGAGAAGGATATGGCGCGAATAGCGCAGCAATTGCTGGTCGTTCATGGCATGGTGGTGACGAAGAGTGGCGGAGCGGTAAATGAAAAGAGGGCCGCATTTCTGCAGCCCTCTTAATGTAACGCAATTCAGTGCTTCAAACCTGTTCACGATCCGTAGCGAGAGGCCATCAGCCGGTGGCGGTCTGAGCGCAAGAACCGGAATGTACTTGAGTACATGAGGATTCTGAGCACCGCCCAAGGGTTGCCCATTCGCGGATCATGGCGTCGCAGCAGGATCGTGGACAGGTTTTACTTCTTTTCGATCTTTTCTGCCGGAGCCTTTTCAATCTTTTCCGATGGGGTCTTGCTGTCCTTACGGATATCCTTCACCGGCTTGTCGTCCTTGCTGGAAGTGTCGCGAATCTCGGCCTTGACCTTGGAGACCTGCACCGGCAGACCCTTCAGGTGATTCAACGCCTGCGCCAGCTGGAAGTCTTCCTTGCTGCCGAATTCCAATGGCTTGCGTTTCTTCTCCAGCGCGATCAGACGCTCTTCTTCCTTTTCGTCAACGGTGGTGGCTTTGACTTCGGTCGGGTCCTTGTCCTTGTCATTGATCAGATGCTTGGTCAGGTCGGCTTCGCGCAGACGCAGGCCGTTCAGGCCATCGCCGTCGGCGTATTCATCGACCATGATGTCCGGCACGATGCCGCGCGCCTGGATCGAGCGGCCATTCGGCGTGTAGTAACGCGCGGTGGTCAGCTTGACGGCGGTCTGGCGGTCAGGTGGCAACGGGATAACCGATTGCACCGAACCCTTGCCGAACGACTGCGTCCCCATGATGGTGGCGCGCTTGTAGTCTTGCAATGCGCCGGCCACGATCTCGGAGGCCGAAGCCGAACCCGAATTGATCAGCACGACCATCGGCACCTTCTTGATCGCATCCGGCAGACGCGCCAGCGGATCGGTCAGCGAGCCTTGTGCATATTCGTCGCGCTTGGCGGCGTAGATAACCTTTGAGCTGGCCAGTTGACCGTTAGTCGTCACGACCACGGCATCCTTAGGCAGGAAAGCGCCCGATACGCCGATCGCACCCGGCAAGACGCCACCCGGATCGTTACGCAGGTCAAGCACCAAACCCTTCAGGTTCGGTTCCTGTGCGTAGAACGCGAGGATCTTCTTGGCCATGTCGTCGACGGTCGGTTCCTGGAATTGCGTCACGCGCAACCAGGCGTAGCCAGGCTCGATCACCTTCGACTTCACGCTTTGCATGCGGATTTCCTGGCGCATGATGGTGACGATGATCGGACGGTCTTCATCCTTGCGGGCAATCGTCAGCGTGATCTTGGTATTGGGTTCGCCGCGCATTTTCTTGACGGCTTCATCCAGCGTCAGGCCTTTGACCGGTGTCGCGTCCAGACGGGTGATCAGATCGCCCGCCTTGATGCCTGCACGGTAGGCAGGAGAATCTTCGATCGGCGAGATCACTTTGACATAGCCGTCTTCCATACCGACTTCGATGCCCAGGCCGACAAACTTGCCCATGGTGCTTTCGCGCAGCTCTTTGAAAGCCTTCTTATCGAGGTAAGCGGAATGCGGGTCGAGCGAGGCGACCATGCCGGAAATTGCTTCCGTCAGCAGCTTCTTGTCTTCGACAGGTTCAACATAGTTGGACTTGATCATCCCGAACACGTCGGTCAGTTGCCGGACCTCTTCCAGCGGCAGCGGCTCCGCTCCGCTCTTCTGTGCGATGGCATCCAACTGCATCGAAGCCGCCACACCTGCAATCATGCCCAGACCGATAAGACCGATATTCTTGAGTTTGCTGCCCATGTTTCACCTAGTAGTTACCCAGCCGAGTGGGTCGAAAGCGCGGCCCTGATGCCGCATTTCAAAGTATAAACCCGATTGCTCATTGCCGCCGCTATTACCTGCGCTGGCGATGACATCCCCGGTTTTGACGAGATCCCCTGCCCGTTTCAAGACGGACTGATTATTGCCATAAATGGTCATGTACTGATTGCCGTGATCGACGATGATCAGGTTACCGAAACCGCGCAACCAATCCGCATAGACCACCCGCCCTGCCGCCACAGCCTTGACTTCCGTCCCTTCCGGCGCACGGATGAAAAGCCCCTTCCAGCTTGGGCCGTCGCCACGCTTGCCGCCGAACTTGGCGAGCAGGTCGCCGCGCACCGGCAGACGCAGCTGGCCGCGCAGGCCGGCGAAAGGTTTACCAAAATTTTCTTCCGGCGACGGCGTCGCATCGTTCCTGCCCAGTGATTGCGGCGCTTCGTCGTCGTCAATTGCGTCGGACGGCGCTGGCTTGCTCTTGGTTCCCGGCGCGGCCTTCGCTTGCTGGGCTACGCGCTTGTCATGTTCGGCCTTGGCTTTGGCCAATTGCTCCTGACGACGTTTTTCGCGTGCGGCTGCGTCTGCCTTCTTTTGCTCTTCGATGATCTGCGCCAGCTTGTCGACCAGGCCGGACAGGCGCTGCTCGTCACGCTGGAGATTGCCGACTTCCTTGCGCTGAGACGTGAGTTTGGTCGACAGCTGGGCCAGCAAACTGCTGCGCTTGGCCTTTTCTTTCTCCAGCAACTTCTTTTGTTCGTTTTCTTCCTGGGCGATTTCTTCCAGTTCGAACTTGGCGTTTTGGGTCGCTGCCTTGTTGTCCTTGATCGCCTGCAGGTTCACGCGCAGGGTTTCGATCAGACGCGCCTGCGCCTGCGAAACGTAGCCCATGTACTGCAATTCGCGGTTGATGCGATTGGGATTGTCGCCCGAGAGCAGCAACTTGATGCGGTCCTCGTTGCCGGCCACGTATTGCTCGCGCAGAAGCTTCGACAACTGCGCCTGCTGGACGTTGACGACGCCGGACAGCTCCGACTGCTGCTTGACCAGCACGCCGAGTTTGGCTTCGGTGGCGGCTTGCTCCTGCGTCAGCTCACGCAACGATCGATTCGCCTTGGAGATGGCCAGCTCCGACTCCGCCAGCGAATCGGCCGCGTTGCCCTTGGCGGTTTCGGTCTTGTCGATGTCGCGCTTGAGATTGGCCAGTTTTTGCTGCAGATCGGCGCGCTCTTTCTCCGCCGCCTGCTTTTGCCGGGTACGCTCGGTGACCTGTTGCGCCGAAGCGCCGGGCTGCCACAATGCCGCCGACAGGAAAACCGCAGCCACGGCGGCCGAAAGTGCACTCGCCGGCCGTCGCTGCGATGGCTGCTGAATGTGCTTCAGGATTTGCTGCCTGATGTGTTGCCTGAGCATGCCGCGAAAGGTAGTTATTTCGATTTCCCTTGGCTGGCGACAGCTTTCAGGGCTGCTTCGATGGCTGACTGGTCGCCAAGGTAGTAGCTCTTGATCGGCTTCAGGTCAGCGTCCAGTTCATACACCAGCGGCTGACCGTTGGGGATGTTCAGGCCGACGATGTCGTTGTCGCTGATGCCGTCCAGATACTTGATCAGGGCGCGCAGGCTGTTGCCGTGAGCCGAGATGATGATTTTCTTGCCGGCGCGGATGGCCGGAGCGATGGAGTCGTTCCAGGCCGGCAGCACGCGGGCCACGGTATCTTTGAGGCATTCTGTCAGCGGAATTTGCTCGCGCTTCAGACCGGCATAGCGCGGATCGTTGAACGACGCGCGCGGGTCGGTCGGCTCCAGCGGCAGCGGCGGCGTATCGTAGCTGCGACGCCAGACCAGCACTTGCTCATCGCCATACTGGGCCGCGGTTTCCGCCTTGTTCAGACCTTGCAGAGCGCCGTAGTGACGCTCGTTGAGGCGCCAGTCGTGTTGCACCGGCAGGTACATCAGATCCATTTCGTCCAGCGTCGTCCACAGCGTACGGATGGCGCGCTTGAGCACCGAGGTGTAGGCCAGATCGAAGGTGAAACCGGCTTCTTTGAGCAGCTTGCCGGCCTGTTTGGCTTCGGCCACGCCTTTTTCGGTCAGATCGACGTCAACCCAGCCGGTGAAACGGTTGGCAAGATTCCAGGTCGACTCGCCGTGGCGCATGAAAACGATTTTGTACATAGTGAGGAACAGTCAGAAAAAGGAAGCGATGAGAAAATAGCAATTGAAGAATCAAATAGCGTGTCAGCTTCTATTTTATAATGCCGGGATTCAGTAAACCCATTGAGATCCCGTGAAATTCATCGTAGACAATATTTTCCTGATCGGCCTCGTCATCATTTCCGGTGGCGCGCTGCTCGTTCCCTTCCTGCAACAGCGCGGCAGCAAGCTGACATTGCTGCAGGCCACACAACTGATCAACACGGGTAAAACCCTGGTTCTGGACGTCCGCGACGTCGAGCAGTTCAACGCCGCGCACCTGCGCGACGCCCGCAATATCCCGCTCAAAGACCTGGCGCAACGCGTCGGCGAGCTGGACAAGTTCAAGGGCAAGAACGTCATCGTCGTCTGCCAGTCGGGTACCCAGACCGCCAAGGCGGAAGGCATCCTGAAGAAAGCCGGCTTCCCGGAAGTACACGGCCTGACCGGCGGTATCGCAGCATGGCAAGCCCAAGGTCTCCCGACCGCCAGCCAAAACAGCCCGAAGGTCGCCAAATGACAGCCCGCGTCGTCATGTACAGCACTGCCGTCTGCCCGTATTGCATGATGGCTGAGCGGCTGCTCAAGAGCAAAGGTATCGAAGACATCGAAAAGATCCGTGTTGACCTCGATCCCCAGCAACGCGACATCATGATGCAAAAGACCGGTCGGCGTACCGTGCCGCAGATTTATATCGGCGACACCCACGTCGGCGGCTTCGACGATCTGAGCGCACTGGACCGCGCGGGCGGACTCGATCCCCTGCTGCAAGCCTGATGTACTGAATCATTCCTGCATAATTGCATTAATCCAACCTGAAACGAGAGCATTCCATGGCGGAAGAGAACCAACAAGCTGAACAGCAACCTGTATTCCAGATTCAACGCGTCTACCTGAAAGACCTGTCGCTGGAGCAACCGAATTCCCCGGCGATTTTCCTGGAGCAGGATGCACCGGCAATCGAAGTGTCGGTTGACGTCGGCGCCGAAGCCCTGGCTGACGGCATTTTCGAATCCACCGTCACCATCACCGTGACCGCCAAGGTCAAGGACAAGGTCGCTTTCCTGGTCGAAGGCAAGCAAGCCGGCATCTTCGAAGTGCGCAATGTTCCTGCCGAGCAACTGGATCCGCTGCTGGGCATCGGTTGCCCGAACATCATCTATCCCTACCTGCGCGCCAACATCGCCGACGTGATCACACGCGCCGGTTTCCCACCGATTCATCTGGCTGAAATCAATTTTGAGGTGTTCTATCAGCAACGCCTGCAAGCGCTCGCTGAACAACAAACCGATGGCACACTGGTCACCGGTTCGACGACCGTCAACTGATTCTGCCGTACCGCTGCGTTGCCATTCCGCCTGGCGTGAACGGCAATGCAGCGCGCCTCTTTCCTGCTATTCGATGCCTTACGTGTACGTGCCAGACTTTCCGGACACACGGCTTCAACCTCTACAGCGGAGCAAGTCCATGAAATTTTCCTCTCTCGTCCTGTCCGCTCTCGTACTTAGCTCGGCTGCTGCCGTTCCTGCTTATGCGCTCGACTTCAAATCGGTCGGTGCCGCGCCGGCGATTCTGTACGACGCCCCATCCGAAAAAGGCCGCCGTGTCTCGATCGCGCCACGCGGCATGCCGGTGGAAGTCGTGCTGACCTATGGCGACTGGAGCAAGGTACGCGATGCCTCCGGCGCGCTGTCGTGGGTACAGTCGAAGGCCTTGGCAGCCAAGCGCAACGTCGTTGTCAGCGCGCCCAATGCCAAGATTCATGCCGCCGCCGATGAGGCCAGCGCGACCGTATTCAGCGCCGACAAAAACGTATTGCTGGAACTGACCGACCCGACTCCGGTCTCTGGTTGGATCAAGGTCAAACACCGTGACGGCCAGAGTGGCTTCGTCAAGACTGCAGAGGTATGGGGGGATTGATTCTTCCATCTTCGAGGTGCACCCTGCCGGCATTGATCTCGTTTCACCGATGCCGGGCCGGGCGCATACTCGGATATCCTGATATCCTGATATTCAGATATTCAGATACGCAGGCAGTACGTAAAGCATCATCACAAGCCAGACCTCGCTTTCACCTCACCAGCCTCAGACTTTAGTCATTAGCCACTAGCGATAGCCCTCATGAACATTTCGATACTCGGCGCCGGCGCCTGGGGTACAGCACTGGCCATCAATCTGGTGCAACGTCACAAGGTCGTCCTGTGGGGCCGCAACACCAAGGCCATGCAAGACGCCGCAGCACAGCGCGAGAACATGGACTACCTGCGCGGCTTTCATCTGCCGGAGTCGCTCACGGTCACGGCGGATTTCGATCTCGCCGTCGATCATGTCACACACAACCCAGCCGACAGCCTGCTCATCGTCGCCTCATCGGTGTCCGGCCTGCGCGCGTTGACAGAGACTTTGCGCGAGCGCGACATCCCCAACATCGTCTGGCTTTGCAAAGGCCTGGAAGAACAAACCCGCCTGCTGCCGCATCAGATCGTGCGTGAAGTCCTGGGTGACAGTGTGCCCTCCGGCGCCTTGTCGGGCCCGTCATTTGCGCAGGAAGTTGCCCGCGGCCTGCCCTGTGCACTGACGATCGCCAGCAGCGACAAGGCCTTGTGCGAGCGCGTCGTCGCGGCGGTACATGGCGGCAATCTGCGCGTGTATTCGAGCGATGATCTGGTCGGAGTGGAAATCGGTGGCGCAGTGAAAAACATTCTCGCCATCGCCACCGGCGCCGCCGACGGCCTGCAACTGGGTCTGAATGCGCGCGCGGCCCTGATTACGCGCGGCCTGGCGGAAATCAGCCGTCTCGGCATCGCGCTCGGTGGACGTGCGGAGACCTTCATGGGCTTGTCGGGCGTAGGCGACCTCATCCTCACCTGCACCGGCGATCTGTCGCGCAATCGCCGTGTCGGATTAGGACTGGCGCAAGGGAAAAAACTGGAGACGATCGTCGCCGAACTCGGTCATGTGGCCGAAGGCGTGCGTTGCGCGCAAGCCGTGCGCTCGCTGGCGCAGGAGTTGAACATCGACATGCCGATCACGAATGCAGTGGCCGGCGCCTTGTTCGATGGTATTTCCGTGCAGGAAATGGTTGCGCAATTGCTGTCGCGCGATCCGCGCGAAGAAAACTGAAAAGAAAAACTAAAACCCCGAAAAGCAGTACAACAAACGGCAATTTCAGAATTCCTCAACATCCCGAGAATACCCGACATGCCGAAAATGCCGGACTGCATCGTCACTATCTTTTGCAGTCCCGGCATCGTCCTGATGCGATCAGGCCTTGCCTGACTTAGCGGGCGACGATGTCGCTTTCCATTTTGGGGCGTTTGAAACGCTTGGGCGATTCGCCCTCGACGATATCGTCGATCTGCTTTGGCAGCTTGTCATACATGGAGCAATCGTCTTCACGCTCTTTGGAGCGAAACGATTTTGTTGTCTTGCTGAAACGGCCTTCCTTGGCCGCCAGCGCGTATGACTGGTGATGGCTGGCGCCGAGCTTTGTCTTTGCGTTGCGTTCGATTGCTTGCATAACTCTATCCTTACCGTCTTCTGACGTTCCTGTTCGTAACTTCCGCAGCAACATTGATGGTGTGATCTGTCATCGTTGTGCGTTTGTCGCTGCGCGTTTTTGGCGCGCTGTACGTCATCTAACGCACCAAATACGATTTGGAATACGCGAAAAACGATTTTTCGTCAGGAAATAGCAAGAAAAGTAAAAGCGCCGGCATGTTTGTCGCAACGCAAAAACGTAAAATATTGTTTATATTCAAATGCTTACAATACTTTCTGCGATCTGAATTTATAGAACATACGCAGTAGCAGCAAGATGGAAACAATTGTTGCAAAAAGTATCGGCTGGGCCAACAGGTTCTTTCCTGCCTTCATCCACCAGAAATGCAAGATGCCCAGCGGCAAGATCAGATACATCAATCGATGCAGCCATTGCCAGCGTTTGCCGCCCAGTCTGCGCACCATGCCGTTGGTGCTGGTCACCGCCAGCGGGATCAACAATACAAAAGCAATAAACCCGACAGTGATGAAAGGCCGCTTGATCACGTCCTTCCACATTTCCTCGACGTCGAAGAAATGATCGAACCAGAAAAACGTCATGAAATGCAACGCGACATAGAAAAAGGAAAACAGCCCGAACATCCGGCGCAAGCGGATCAGCCAGTTCCAGCCGGTCAGCCGGCGCAGCGGTGTGACCGCCAGGGTGATGCAGAGGAAATACAGCGTCCAGTCGCCGGTGTTGCGTGTGATGAACTCGATGGGATTGGCGCCAAGCTTGTCAAGGAAGACAAACACGGCCAGACGCAAGAATGGCAATAGCGACGCTGCAAACAATACCGCTTTGAGAATGCCGACTTGCCGGGTCGTCAGTTTGCGAATGGCGTGGATGATATTCATATCGCCACCGATGAAGTCGTCGCGCACGATAAGAGGCCGAAGCAGGGGAAAACGTCGATGTTACGAGACAAACGCTTGATCAGCATGCGGACTCCGTAAGCGGTGATAAGCAAAAACAAGGGCAAAAATGGCCGAAAAAGGCGCCAATTGCCCCCTGCGGGCATCGACATCATCTTACAGAAATTCGTGATTTTGATTTTCCCGGCAATGTGCGGGAGAAGGTTTGCAGTGCGTCTTCGAACTCAGACCGTCGACTCAGGCTACAGGATGCAAGCGTGCGGGCAATTCGGCCAGTTCGCGAATGACGTGCACGCCTTCCGGCAAGTCCAGAATATGATCTTCCGGCTGCAACGCAAACACGGTCATGCCGGCGGCAAGTCCCGCGTGGATGCCCGGCAGGCTGTCTTCAACGACGGCGCAGCGGTGCGACGGCACGCCCAGACTGGCTGCCGCGTGAAGAAACAAGCTGGGATCGGGTTTCCATTTCTGGACATCGTAGGCGCTGAAAATACGGCCGGCAAAATACGACAACATGCCGGTGACCTTCAGACACAGTTCAATCTTGGCCCGCGGTGCATTGGATGCCAGGCAAAACGGTACCGACAGCGCTTGCACCATCTCCAGAGCGCCATTGATGGGCTGCAGACGCTCGCTCAACATCTCGGTCATGACGCCACGCAACTCTTGCTCGAATATGGCCGGCAACGGGGCACCATGCAATTCTTCGATGCGCGCCAGGCAGAGCTTCATGCTGGTGCCGCGAAATTGCTGCAAGGCCTCCTGGGCGGTCAGGGTAACGCCGTAACGCTCCACGTATTGCGACCAGGCATCGGCAACCACCACTTCGCTGTCGACCAGGGTGCCGTCGCAATCGAACAGCACCAGATCGAAATCAGACCTTGCGTCTTTCTTCAAACCAAAACCCTTTTAAAGTTCGCCGTAGGAATGCAGGCCCGACAGGAACATGTTGACGCCAAGGAAGGCAAACGTGGTCACCAGCAAGCCCACCAGCGCCCACCATGCTGCGAAAGGCCCGCGCAGGCCTTTCATCAGGCGCATGTGCAGCCACGCCGCGTAGTTGAGCCAGACGATCAGCGCCCAGGTTTCCTTCGGATCCCAGGACCAATAGCCGCCCCAGGCTTCCGCAGCCCACAATGCTCCTAGGATGGTGGCGATCGTGAAGAAAGCGAAGCCGACGGCGATGGCTTTGTACATGACATCGTCGAGCACTTCCAGCGACGGCAGGCGATCCGCCAGGTAGCCTTTGGATTTGAGCAAATAGGCCACCGCGACCATGGCCGACAGAGCGAACGTGCCGTAGCCGATGAAATTGGCTGGCACGTGGATCTTCATCCACCAGCTCTGCAGGGCAGGCACCAGCGGCTGAATCTCAGCCGCATCGCGCGACATGGTGTACCAGAACAGAAAGCCGACTGCCGCTGTGATCACCAGCAGCACAAAAGCGCCCAACTGACGGGTTTCATAACGCTCTTCGTAATACAGATAGAACAGCGCCGTGATCATGCAAAACAGAATGAATACTTCGTACAGATTGGAAATCGGGATATGGCCGATGTCGGCGCCGATCAGATAAGACTCATACCAGCGCACCAGCATGCCGGTAAAGCCCAGCACCACGGCCGCCCAGCACAGCTTGGAGCCAATCGCAGAGCCGACCGGGGAACGGCCGATCAGGCCGATCCAGTAAAACAAGGTCGACAGCACGAACAAGGCGCTCATCCACAGGATGGCGGACTGGCTGGAGAGGAAATATTTGAGGAAGAATTTCTTGTCGGCGAGTTCCAGATTGCCGCCGTACATCGCGATCGCCGATAAGGCTAGCACCGCCAGCAAGGCCATCAGCCAACGCACCTGTTTCCAGTGCCAGCCGAGCCAGGCAAAAGTGGGCGCTGCCAGGACCAGGACTGCCTTCTCGTAGTAGTCCATATGGTTGCCGTAGCGATTCAGCGCAAACAGCGACGCCGCAACCAGCGCAGCTGCGTAGATCCAGTCCAGCACGCTGAGACGTTTAAAAAAGCCGATATCCTGCGAGTAAGCGTGGGTTTGGCTCAATTCCATCATATTCTCCGATTTGTCTCCTGCTGCCATCCTACCCGTCTGCGGTGCGGGAGATATGTCGTTTCAGGCATAAGCGTTAAACGCAAACAGCCATAATCTCTGGCCCGTAGCTTACGCCGTTTGGCCCAGTTTCGCTTTGAGTAATTCGAATTCCTTATCGAAATCCAGCGTCTTGCGTTGTGTGCTCATCGCCATCAGCGCATGCGAACCGCCGGCATCGTTCTCCTGAGGACGAATCCACACCCACAGGCGACGCTCCCGGATGTACAGCATCGAGAACACGCCCAGCACCAGGAACAGGCAACCGAGATACACCACTTTCTTGCCCGGCGAGCGCGTTACCTGAAACACCGAGGCCTTGACCTCATCGAAACTGCTCAGTTGCAGATAAACCGGTGCGTGGTAAAAACCGGCGTCGGCCATGGCATTGATCGCCAATTGCAGAAAGCGCGCATGCTTCTCATCGGTCGCCATCGGCGCCTGGCCGGCTTTCTCGCGCGCCACTTGCCACAGCTCCCACATGCTGCCGTTGAGGATTTTCATGAAGATATCGGCGGCTTTCTCCTGCTCTGCAGCCGGGATCTTTTCAATGAATCGCGATACGGCGATATAACCCGACTCCTTGCCGTCACCGGCAAAAATGCTCAGGCCACGCAAGGCCGACTGCTGCACCTGTTCGCGCAATTGCTCGGAGTTGCTGCTGGTGCCTTTCATTGCCTGGCGTGCATAGCGTATCGCAGCTTCTTCACGCAGCGCCGGGTTGGCCAACGCAGCGCGCAGGCGCATCCATTCATTGACGCTGTCGTTCTCGTCGGCGGGAATGCGCAGATAACGGAAGGGCTCATCCGGCATATCGCGCACGCCTGCCAGGAAAACATAGGCACCGTCGACCTGCACTGACATCATGTAATTGAGGAACTCGCGCGCCTGCCCGGTCTTGTCGCGCAATTTATATTGCACGCTCGGTCCGACATTCTTCAGATCCTTGTTATTGGCGTTCTTGGCGCCGGAACCGAGATGTTTGTCGAGCCCTGCGGCAAAGCTCTTGTTGACGTTTTTATTGACGCTGCGCACATCCTGGCTGGCGCTGTTGCTCATGTTTTCAACGTTGAAGGGACGGAAACCCGTCCATTCAACGGTGTAGTCGCTGTCCTTTCCTTTGTCAGCAGAGGCCAGCGGCGTACTGCCGTTGACTTCGCCTGCAATCTGGAACGATTTGTCTTCAGCGCCGCTCATGGCGTGCCCGGTCAGGCGCAGCTTGCTGCCGCCGTCTTCAAAGCTGGATTGATAGACTGCGACACCGTTATAGATCAACGGCTCATTGACCTTGATCGTGGCGGAAAAATCTTTGCCGGTAGCGTTGTCGCGCACGATCACATCGCTGGCGAACAGCTTCGGCATGCCGGTCGAGTAGTAATCGATGACGAAACGTTTGAGATGGATCGTGAAGGGCAAGTCCTGAATCATCACGCCGTTCTGCTGCGGGATAATCGCTGTACTGCTGCTGGCGCCTTCCGGAATGAGCGTGTTACCGCGGAAGGTCGGATTGCCCAGTCCCAGACGATGTTCTGCCGGAATCTGCGAAATCACGCCATTGCCGGCGAACGGCGTCTTGCCGTAAAACCATTGCTGGAATCGAATCGGCAAGTCGGAGTCGAGCAACCCGCCGACGCAAATAATGACGATGGCGCTATGCGCAAAGATGTAGCCCCATTTGTTGGCGGCGCCTTTCTTGGCGGCGATCAGCGTCGCCCCTTCTTTCTCTACCAGTTTGACCTTATAGCCGTTGGCGCCGATGCGCTGCGCCAGTTGCTGCGCCAGCGCGGCGACCGGCGTGGCGACAGTCCATTCTGCTTTGTGGTGGAAATTCTGCAGCGATTGCTCGCGCACGTTTTCCCGCCAGCTTTTGACATCCTTGAGCATCTTGGGACCATTGCGCGCGATGCACAGCGAGGTCGACAGCACCAAAAATCCCATGATCAGCAGGAACCACCAGGCCGAATACACCGCGTACAAACCCACCTTGTTGAAGACTTCGAACCAGAACGGCCCGAACTGGTTGACGTAGTTCGGCATCGGTTCGTTCTGCTTGAGCACGGTGCCGATGATGGAGGCGATGGCGATCAGCGTCAGCAGGCTGATCGCAAAGCGCATGGAAGAAAACAGTTCGACGAAGTCGGCAAGCCATCGTTGCCGGGTTTTCAGTTGTATGCCTGCGGTACTGCCTGTCATAAGTGCTACCTTTATTGATGCTGCTTGTACAGTTTCAGCGACTGCCCCGCGGCCCTGCGCGGAAAGAAAATGAAAAAGGGGCGGCTTCTCAGCCACCCCCTCCAATTTGCTACCAGCTAATTTTTACTTCAAACCGGCGATGTAGTCTGCTACCGCCTTGATTTCTTTATCCGACAAACGTTCCGCAATCGTTGTCATTTGCGGGCTGTTGGTACGTGTGCCGCCGCGGAAATTGGTCAACTCGGTCATCGTGTAATCCTGATGCTGGCCAGCCAGACGCGGATATTGTGCCGGGATGCCGGCGCCGTTCGGGCTGTGGCAGCCTGCGCAGGCAGGTACATTCTTGGAAGCGATGCCGCCGCGCCAGATTTGCTTGCCCAGATCCAGCGTGTCTTTGTTCTTGGCAGCACCCGGTTTCGGCGCCTGCGCATTGAGGTAGGCGGCGATGTTCTTCACGTCTTCATCCGACAAGGCCTTGGCCAGCGGCGACATGATGGGGTTGTTGCGACCAGCCGAACGGAAGTCGGTCAGCTGCTTGATGATATAAGCAGTATGCTGGCCGGCCAGACGCGGATTGGCGGTAATCGTGGAATTGCCCGCAGCGCCGTGACAGGACACGCAAGCGGTGATGTTTCTAGCGGTATCGCCGTTAGTGTAAAGCGCCTCACCTTTGGCCGGATCAACCTTGGCGACGGGCTCTGGTTTCTTTTCTTCGGCTGCAAATGCTGTGGAAGACACCGCCAGCACTGCAATAAACAAGGATTTCAACAATGGTGAAAAGGCACGATTCATTCAAACACCCTGAGACTTGATTATATTAATAAATTGCCAGGTTGGCGACGATGCTTCTTTCCTTAATCTTTCCAAAAAATGCCTGAAAAGTGTTTCCTCCAGCACAACACAACAAGAGGTAACCCCTTATTGTACAATAGCTTTTCGGCATTTTTGCCCACTTTTAATGCATTCCTCCTACTATGTCCCAACTTTGGCAAGCCCGTTTCTTCACCACGGTGAATCATCTCCGTGATTTGCCAACCACTCAGGTACCCGAGATTGCCTTCGCCGGCCGCTCCAATGCCGGCAAATCTACCGCAATTAATGTGTTGTGCAATCAAAAGAAGTTGGCTTTCGCTTCTAAAACGCCAGGACGGACACAGCATATCAACTATTTTTCCATCGGCGGCGCTCATGTGGCGCAGCATCGCAAAGATGAGACAAAAGTTGATGAAATCCGCGCCCTGCTGGTCGACTTGCCCGGTTACGGCTACGCACAGGTCTCCGGCTCGGCCAAACTGCATTGGCAGGAACTGCTCGGTGACTATGTGCGCCGACGCGAGCAATTGGCCGCACTGGTCATGATCATCGACTCGCGCCGACCATTTACCGAACTTGATATTCAGATGGTTGAATGGTTTGCACCGACCGGCAAACCCATGCATTGCATCCTGAGCAAAGCCGACAAGCTCAATCGCAATGAAGCCACCAACGCGCTGCGCCAGGCTGAGACCTTTTTGTCCAGTTATGTCGATGCGGACGGCAAGCCGTTCCCGTTCACGGCGCAATTGTTTTCGGCGCTCAAGCGTACCGGCATCGATGAAGCCACCGACAAGATTATGGAACTGGCCGGGCTGACGGATGAAGATCTCGATGTCGAGGGCGCAGCATCTGCGGCAGCGCATGATGTCGATGCTGCCGCTGATGGCGAGGATAAGTAAGAGATAAGGCGATCAGGGGAAAACCTGACGCCAGATGTAAAAATGCCCTGGAAGGGGGGAAACCGTTCCAGGGCAAAACGCCTATCGTTTGCACGATGAGCCCCGCTCAGGGAGGGAAGGGGAAGCGGGAGGCAACATACATTGCCTACGTGTAAGAACCCCTCTCCGAAGAAAAGTTTCAACGGGCGAATGGATTTTTTAATTATCGTCTTTTGAGTATTTTTTAATTGAATTTGTTTGAATTTGTCCGCATTTAGCGCCGCTTACAACATACCGGGTCCAAGGTATATCACCCTCAGCCCCGACATCGCCTCCGCGTCGCGTTCATGTCCTTTTTCAAGCGCTTTAGCGAGTACCCACATGTCGTCGTCTATCAAATCATCTTCCCAGTTTCCCTTCATTCGTATGCGCCGCATGCGAAAGGACGCTTTTTCGCGCGCGATGATGCAGGAAAACGTCATCACCCCGGCCGATCTGATTTATCCGGTATTCATCCAGGAAGGCCAGAACCTGCGTACCGCGGTCGGCTCCCTGCCGGGTGTTGAACGCCTGTCCATCGATCAATTGCTGCATGTCGCCGAAGACACCGTCGCGCTTGGCATTCCGGTGCTGGCCTTGTTCCCGGTCATCGATCCTTCGCTGAAAACTCCTGACGGCATCGAAGCGACCAATCCCGACGGCCTGGTGCCACGCGCCGTCGCCGCGCTGAAACAACGCTTTCCCGAACTGGGCATCCTGACCGATGTGGCACTCGATCCCTATACCAGCCACGGCCAGGACGGCGTGATGGACGACAGCGGCTACGTCCTCAATGACGAAACCACCGCCCTGCTGGTCCAGCAAGCCCTCACACAGGCGCAGGCCGGTGTCGACATCGTCGCCCCGTCGGACATGATGGACGGCCGCATCGGCGCCGTACGCAACGCGCTGGAAGCAGACAAATTCATCTACACCCGCATCATGGCTTACTCGGCCAAATACGCCTCGGCGTTTTACGGCCCGTTCCGCGATGCAGTCGGCTCGGCCGCCAATCTCGGCAAGGGCAGCAAGAGCACCTACCAGATGGATCCGGCCAACAGCGACGAAGCCCTGCGCGAGGTCGCGCTCGATCTGGAAGAAGGTGCTGACATGGTCATGGTCAAACCCGGCATGCCCTATCTCGACATCGTGCGCCGCGTGAAGGACGAGTTCAAAGTCCCGACGTTCGCGTATCAGGTCAGCGGCGAATACGCCATGATCAAAGCGGCTGCACAAAACGGCTGGCTCGATCACGACAAGGCGATGATGGAAGCGATGATGGCCTTCAAGCGCGCCGGCGCCGACGGCGTGCTGACTTACTTCGCTCGCGACATCGCGCGCTATCTCAAGAAATAAATCTACCGGCGTCGCCGTTCAGGCGACGCCTTCCCTTCACCTCTCCCTTCCACGGATTTCGCCGCACCCGCGCGGCATAGTTGAAATCCGGATATCCAATCTCTGAATTGGTATTTTTACAAAGTCGCCGGACTCTTTATAGTCAGCAGAATACGGAGTCCTCTCGGGCTCCGATTCTTTTGGCGGGCGCGCTTTGTCTTTGTCATGCGCCCTCCTCTCGCTCAACAAGAAAAAAGGTCCGGGAATGACATTGCATACTCTGTTCAAAAAACTTGCGGCAGTCGCTGCACTCACGCTTAGCGTCGCCAATATCAATATTGCTCACGCCGAAGACGTGCCGCAGGAAGTCCGCTTCGCCTGGGCCGGCGGGCCGCGCGTCTGGATTCTCGGCAAAATCGACAAGTCCTTCGATAAATCCTTCGGCGCACCGGTGCGATGGATTCCCTTCGCTACCGGCGCTGACGTGCTGTCGCTGTTTGCCGCCAAAGAAATCGACATCGCACGTTTTGGCTCCAGTCCGGCCGTAGCCGGCATCGCGCGCAAGCTGCCGATTGAAATCATCAGCGTGCCCGAAGTGATCGCCACCAGCGAACGCCTGATCGGACGCAAGAGCAAGAACATCAACAGCATCAAGGATCTCGAAGGAAAGACCGTCGCGTACCCGCCAAACTCGACCGCGCAATATGCGCTGGAGCTGGCCATCAAGGTGAATCGCCTCGACAAATCCAAGATCCGCCTGGTACCGCTGAAACCGGCCGATCAGGTCGCCGCATGGAAGCGTGGCGACATTGACGCCGCGTATGTCTGGGGCCCGTTCACGCAACAGTTTGAAGCCGACGGCGGACATGAGATTTTCGTCACCAAGCAACTGCAAAAAGATGGCTTCCTGATTTACAACAACTTCGTCGTCCGCAAGGAATTCGCCGAAAAATATCCGCAGCTGGTCGTGAAGTTCCTGCGCACGTACCAAGAGAAGGTCGATCAATACAAGAAAGATCCGGACGGCTCTGCGCAACTGATCGCCAAGCACCTCGACATCCCGTTTGAAACCGCGCGCAGCGTGTTGACCGGTCTGGAGTATCCATCCAACACCGAGCAGCTGACTCCGGCATATCTTGGCAACGGCGCGACGACCCCGACTTCCGGTATCGCCAAAGCAGCAAAAGACACCGCGAACTTCCTCGTGGAAATCGGCGATCTGCGCAAGAGCGACGTTCCGGAATCGTTTGCCCCCGCGATCAACACGACATACCTGAAGCAGGCGGTAAGCAAGTAATGCGGCACATGATTGAGCGAGAGCACGCATGAGCAACTCAGTGAACACACGCTCGCAGCCGGGCCTGAGCACCACGCAACGCGTTGCCGTCAGCACTGGCGCAGTTGCGCTGGTGCTGGGCGTCTGGCAGCTGTCCGGCACCCTGAAGTGGATCGATCCCTTGCTGCTGCCGCCGCCGACCGAGATCTTCCAGACTACGGTCGACATCCTCGCCGACGGCTACCGCCAGGTCTCGTTGTGGCAACACATCTGGGTCAGCGTGCTGCGCGCGACGGTGGCGTTTGCGGCCGCCATTGCCACGGGGATTCCGCTGGGACTGGCAATGGGCTTGTCGCAGCCGGTCAGCGCAGTGCTGGAGCCGTTCGTGCAGTTCTTGCGGCCGCTGCCGAAGATCGCGCTGATTCCCTTGACGGTGGTGTGGTTCGGCATTGATGAAGGATCCAAGTTTTTCCTCATCTATATTTCATGCTTCCTGAGTGTCGTGGTCAGCGCCGCTGCGGCCGCAGTCGGCGTCAGCAAAAATCGCATACGCGCCGCGCAGACACTCGGCGCCAACCGCTATCAGGTATTCACGCGCGTGGTCTTGCCGAATGCCTTACCGGAAATCTTTACCGGCGTACGCTTGTCCATCGGCATCGGCTGGACCTCGCTGATCGCCGCCGAGATGGTCGCCGCCAACTCCGGCCTCGGCTGGATGGTGATCAACGCCGGTACTTATCTGCGCACTGATGTCGTCATGCTTGGCATTCTGCTGCTGGGCGGCATCGGCTATCTGTTCGATCTGGCGTTGGTGCTGCTGCAACGCACTTTTGTACCTTGGGCGGGACGCGACGCATGAACCAAATTGCACAACTGCCCGCACGCGTGCGGCTAGCCGGCATCAGCAAAAGTTTTGCGTCCGGCAAGCAAGCCGCCACGCCGGTGTTATCCGATATCTCGCTGGAGTTGGAACAAGGCGAACTGGTCTGTCTGCTCGGTCCTTCCGGCTGCGGCAAGTCGACCATCCTCAATCTGATTGCCGGATTCGAACAAACCGACAGCGGCGCCATCCTGCTCGATGGATCGCCGGTCAACAAACCCGGGCCGGAACGCGGGGTAGTGTTTCAGCAACCGACACTGTTTCCGTGGCTGTCGGTGCTGGACAACGTGACCTTCGGCCCGCGCATGGCGGGTGTGAAAAAGTCCGTCTATCTGCCGGAAGCGGAGCGCTATCTGCGTCTGGTCGGCCTGCAGGATTTTCATCATCACATGCCGTGGCAGTTATCCGGCGGCATGCGGCAGCGGGTCGCACTCGCACGCGCCTGGCTGCCCAATCCGGAGATCCTGTTGATGGATGAGCCTTTCGGCGCGCTTGATGCTCAGACGCGTTTGATGATGCAGGAACTGCTCACCAGCGTCTGGCAAAAAACCGGCACCACGATCCTGTTCATCACCCACGATGTTGACGAGGCGCTGTTCCTCGCTGATCGCGTGCTGGTGATGTCGGCACGGCCAGGCCGCATCTGTGCGGAGTTCAAGATCCCCTTCCCGCGGCCGCGCGATATCGAGGTGCTGGTGGCCGACGTCGGCTATGGCACGCTCAAGCAAAAGATCCTGCATATCGTGCGTGAAGAAGCGCGCAAGAGTATGGCCGGCACCGCACCATGAGCACGCCTCTGCTTGGAGTGCTCGGCGGCATGGGGCCGCTGGCGGCAGTGGATTTTGCGCGCAAGCTGCTTGCGTTGAATAAAGTGGAAACGGAACAGCAGCACGTACCGACACTGCTATGGAACGTGCCGCAAATCCCGGATCGTCAGCTCGCCCTGTCGCGCGGCGGTCCCTCACCTTTGCCCGCCATGCTGCATGGCATTGCTGTGTTGAATGCTGCGGGAGCGACCCGTATTGCGATCCCCTGTAATACCGCGCATCACTGGTTCGATGAACTCGCAGCAGCGAGCACGGCACCGTTGTTTCACATCGTCGACGCGACGTTGGCACAACTGACCGGCCAGCAGGAAATCGTCGGCTTGCTGGCGACGCGCGGCGCCTTGCAGTCACGCCTGTATCAAGACCGTTTCGACGCCTTGCGACAGCGCTACGCCGTCAATACCGAAGACGAACTCGACGAGTTGTTCATGCCCGGTTGTTATGCGATCAAGCACGGCAAGATCGTTGAAGGCGGGCTTTTGCTGGAAGCGGCAGCGCAACGCTTGCTGGCACGCGGCGCGACCCGTCTGGTGCTCGCCTGTACGGAAATTGCCACCGGTCTGGACAGTATCAACTCTCCCCTTCTCGCTGCATCGGTCGACACCAATGCAGCGCTGGCGCACGCCTGCCTTCAGTATTGGCGCGAACAGAGCAAATAGGCTTTCTCATCCCGCATAAAAAAAGCGCACCCCGACGTGAGTCGAGATGCGCTGAAATGCATCGGCTTACGCCGACTTCTGCTCAGAAGCTCTTAACCTGCCTTTGCACCTACTGCGAGGCCGTGATCCGCGAATTGGCAATCCTTGGGCGGTGCTCGGAATCCTGACGTACTCAAGTACGTTCCGGTTCCTGCGCTCCTGCCGCCACCGGCTGATGACCTCTCGCTACGGTCCAAAGACAGGTTGATATTTCGTTGATGTCCGGTTGATGATTACTTCCACAGGGAGCACTTCGACTCCGCCTTGGTCATGTAAGCCTGATCGCCGGGAATCGTCTGCACCAGCTTGTAGTAATCCCATGGACGCTTGGATTCGGACGGCTTTTTCACTTCCATCAGGTACATGTCATGCACCATGCGACCGTCCGGACGAACCACGCCGTTGGAGGTGAAGAAATCGTTGATCTTGTTCTTGCGCAGGTAGTCCATGATCTTGTCGGCGTCGGTGTTGCCTGTCGCCTTGACCGCCTTCAGGTACTGCCCCACCGCTGACGCATCGCCGGCCTGGAACATCGTCGGCATCTTCTTCATCTTGCCGAAGTAGCGATTGCCCCATGCGCGCGCCTGGTCGTTCATGTCCCAGTACCAGCCGTCGGTCAGGTACATGCCTTGTGTGACTTGCAGACCCAGCGAATGCGTATCGGTGATGAATATCAGCAGACCCGCCAGCTTCATGGTCTTGTTGACGCCGAATTCATTGGCAGCCTTGATCGCGTTGATCACGTCGCCGCCCGCCACTGCCAGACCCAGGATCTGCGCCTTGGAGGATTGCGCTTGCAGCAGGAAGGACGAGAAGTCAGACGTTGCCAACGGTGCACGCACCTGACCGACAACGCTGCCGCCGCCGGCCTTGACCACGTCGCTGGTATCTTTTTCAAGCGAGGTGCCGAACGCGTAGTCAGCCGTCACGAAGTACCACGACTTGCCGCCTTGCTTGGTGATCGCAGCGCCTGTACCACGCGCCAGTGCAGTGGTGTCGTAAGCGTACTGGATGGTGTAGGCGTTGCATTCTTCGTTGGTCTGGCGCGTGGTGCCGGCGCCAACCGAGATGAAGACCTTTTTCTTTTCGCCGGCGACTTTACCCATCGCCAGGCTGGCTGCCGAGTTCACACCACCGACGAGCATGTCGACGCCGTCGCGGTCGAACCATTCACGCGCCTTGTTGGCGGCGATGTCGGCCTTGTTCTGGTGATCGGCAAAAACGAATTCGACCTTCTTGCCGTTGATGGTGCCGCCGGCATCGGCGATCGCCATCTTGATGGCTTCGATACCGCCCTGGCCGTCCATGTCGGCGTAGGTGCCGGACAGATCGGTGATGAAGCCGATCTTGATGGTATCGCCTGCGGCGTTGGCCGCTGTCATGTTGCCTGCGAATGCTGCGCACATCGCAGCGGACATCGCTGCCAGTTTCAGAAATTTCTTCAAACCCGTCTCCTCTGTTGTTATGGTTCCACCGCAACGCGCAGCATCATGAACGGCTGCGCGTCGCCTCCCTCTTTTTACTGCTTTACGCTGTACGCGGATCGTTCACCACAGCCTTGGTTTGTTCACCATCGACCAGACGCATCAGGCCCAGCGGATTCGCGTTTTGCAACGCAGCCGGCAACAGTTCGTCCGGATAGTTTTGATAGCAGATCGGACGCAGGAAACGGTCGATCGCCAGCGTGCCGACGGACGTGCCGCGCGCATCCGAAGTCGCAGGATACGGACCACCATGCACCATCGCGTCGCTGACTTCAACGCCGGTCGGGAAGCCGTTGACCAGCAGGCGGCCTGCCTTCTGTTCCAGCAGCGCGATCAGATCCTGATAAGCGCGCAGATCTTCCGGTTGCGCCTGCAAAGTCGCGGTCAGCTGACCGTGCATGTTGCGGGCAAAGTCGATCAGCTGTTCGCGGCTTTCCAACTCGACGATGACTGTTGCCGGGCCGAACACTTCTTCTTCCAGCGGCGCATCCTTGGTGAACAAGACGGATGCTTCCGCCTTGAACAGATGCGGCACAGCCTGCGTATCGCTGCTGCCGCCGGCGGCAACGGTAACCACGCCAGGAACCTTGCTCAGACGCTCCACGCCACCACCATAGGTCTTGAGACCGGCGCTGTTGAGCATGGTCTGAGGAGATTGTGCAGCCATCGCATCGCGCAGTTGTTCGATGAACTTGGTCAGTTCCGGCGAACGTACGCCCAGCACCAGGCCCGGGCTGGTGCACAGCTGGCCGACGCCGACCACGACCGAGCCGATCAGATCGCGGGCAATCGCTTCTCCGCGTGTTGCCAGTGCTTGCGGCAACAGGATGATCGGGTTGATGCTCGACATTTCGGCGAACACCGGAATCGGTTGCGGACGCGCTGCCGCCATGTCGCACAATGCACGACCGCCGCGCAGCGAACCGGTGAAACCGACCGCCTGAATACCTGCGCTCTTGACCAGTTGCGCACCGACGCGATCGCCGTAAATCATGTTGAAGGTACCGGCAGGCACGCCGCTGCGCTTGACTGCGCGCTCGATGGCGTCCGCCACCAGTTCGGAGGTGATCAGATGGCCGCTGTGTGCCTTAAAGACAACCGGGCAACCCGCTGCCAACGCTGCAGCGGTATCGCCGCCGGCAACTGAAAACGCCAATGGGAAATTGCTGGCACCGAACACACCGACCGGGCCAACGCCGATACGGTATTGACGCAGATCCGGACGCGGCAACGGCTGACGTTGCGGCAGCGCGGTATCAATGCGCGCACCGTAGAAATCGCCGCGGCGCAAAACCTTTGCGAACAGGCGCATCTGGTTGCTGGTGCGGCTGCGCTCGCCTTGCAGACGCGCTGCTGGCAACGCGGTTTCGCGCGACACTTCAGCGATGAAGTCGTCGCCAAGGGCGTCGATTTCTTCCGCGATGGCGTCGAGGAATTTGGCGCGCGCTTCAGCCGGCAAGGCGCGATAAACAGGATAGGCTGCGCTGGCGGCGTCAACCGCTGCGGTGACTTCTGCTTCGGTCGCGGTCAGAAATGGAACTGCGTGTGCTTCGCCGGTCGCTGCTGCGATGCTGAGCAACTTGACGTCGCCCTTGCCGCTGCGTTTGCCGCCGATGTAGTTATGTCCGAGGATGGTCATTTGTCTCTCTCCGTTTACATCGATTGTGTGAGCATGCGTGCGTAATCGTCTTCCGACGCGACACGCGGATTGGTTTTGTGGCTGTGGTCAGCCAGCGCCCCCTTGATGATCTTGGGGAACATGTCTTCGGTCACGCCCAGTTCGGCCAGGCCGGTCGGCAAGCCGAGACGCTTGCTCATGTCCTTGATGGCAGGGCCGATATCGGCTTCATTTGCCAGACCCATGGCGTGCGCCATGCGCGCCAGTTTCTTTTCCTTGATGACCGACTCCGAATCCTTGTTGAATTCAATGATGGCCGGCAGGAAGATCGCGTTCAAGGTACCGTGATGCAGACGCGGATTGATGCCGCCCAGTGAGTGGCTAAGGCTATGCACGCAGCCGAGACCCTTCTGGAATGCCATCGCGCCTTGCATCGATGCGCTCATCATGTTCAGGCGCGCTTCGCGGTCGTGCGGTTCTTTGGTGGCGCGTTCGATATGCGCCCAGGCGCGCCACAAACCGTCCAGCGCGATACCGTCAGCCGGCGGATTGAAGGACGGCGCCATGAAGGTTTCCAGGCAGTGCGCAATCGCGTCCATGCCGGTGGCCGCAGTCATCATCGCCGGCAGATTCAGGGTCAGTTCTGGATCGCAGATCGCCAGGCGTGGCACCAGATACGGCGACAACACACCGACCTTGCGGCCGTCGTCGAGAATCAGAATCGCACCACGACCGACTTCACTGCCGGTACCGGCAGTGGTAGGAATGGCGATCACAGGCGCCGTCTTGGCGGTGATGTTGGCCAGGCCGCCTTCGATCAGGGCGAAGGACTTCAACGTGCCTTCATGCGTGCCGCATACGGCCACGCCCTTGGCGAGGTCGATCGACGAACCGCCGCCCACGGCGATGATGCCGTCACAGACACCGTCGCGGAACATCTTGACCGCAGCGCGCACGGCGTTTTCATTCGGGTTCGGGGGAGTCTGATCAAACACGGCGACTTGTGCACCGTCTTTCAACTGGGCGACAACCTTGTCGAGGATGCCTGCGTTGCGAATACCCATATCGGTGACGATCAGCGGTTTGCGGATACCGATGCGGTCGCATTCCTGCTGCAGCAGCGCGAGTGCGCCGAAGTCGAACTGAACCTGGGTAATGTAGTTAATCAGTGCCATTACATAGCCTTAAAGTTATAGATATACTTGCAATGCCATTCAGATCCGGCAGTCTCCAAATGTCTTTGCGCACGGCATTTTCCCTGCGCAAATCAAGCTTTAGAGGCGAAACTGTATGCCAATCATCACGCTTTGCCTAATGAGAGCTATTGATACAGCTATAACTAGGAATCATACATAATAATGCAAGATATCCCCTCCCTCAGTTCTATCACTTCCCGCCTGCATCTCAAGCAATTGCGGCTGCTGACTGCGCTGGCCGACCACGGCTCGCTGCTCAAGGCGGCGGAGCAGGTTGCACTGACGCAACCCGGCGCCAGCAAGGCGTTGCAAGAGATTGAGACGACCTTGGGTGCACAGCTCTTCGTGCGCACCAACCGCGGGCTGGAAGCCACCGACCTCGGTCATTGCGTCATCCGCTACGCCCGCCTGATCCAGACCGACCTGGCGCACCTGCGCGAAGACATGATCGGCATTCTGCAAGGTCATGGCGGGCGGCTGGCGCTGGGCGTGATCATGGGTGCGGTACCGCTGCTGACCGATGCGCTCACGCGCTTATTGGAGAAGCGCCCCGCCCTGTCCGTGGAAATTGTCGAAGACACCAGCGCACGGCTGCTGCGAATGCTGGATCAGGGCCGGCTGGATATGGCGATCTGCCGTACCAGCATCAGTCAGCAACCACATCTGTACGACAGCATCAATATCCATAACGAAAAGCTGGCCGTCGTGGCCAACATCCATCATCCGCTGGCGCAGCGACAAGCGCTGCAACTGGCAGATCTGGCCGACTCGCGCTGGGTGGTCTATTCGGCCAACATGCCGATGCGCCTGCTGCTGGAACGCGAATTCCACGAGGCCAACCTGCGCTTCCCGCTGCATCTGCTGGAAACCACCTCGGCCTTCACGACCTTGTCCTTGTTGCAGAGAAATCCATCTTTCGTCGCGCTGATGTCGGTCGACGTGGCGCAGTTTTGCACTCGCTTCGGCATGACGACCATCCTGCCGCTGCCACTGCAGTCGCGCAGCGAACCGTATCAGTTGGTGACGCGTCACGGCAGCATGCGCTCCTCGGTGGCGCAGTTGTTCATCGACGAATTTGCTGAAGTGCCGCCGGAACTGGTGTAGCTGCGCAGCTGATTGCAAACGTAAAAAAAGCGCTCCGGTCGGGAGCGCTTTTTGTTGATGCCAGACTTCGTGAAAAGCCTGACGCCAAACGTCTGCTTACTTGTTCGGCTGCGGTGTGATGCGCAGATAAGGACGTGGCGAGGTGTAACCCTTTGGATACTTTTGCTTGATGACTTCTTCATCCTTGACCGACAACGGGATGATGACGTCGTCGCCGTCTTTCCAGTTACCTGGTGTTGCGACGGTGTAGCCGTCTGTCAGTTGCAGCGCATCCAGCACGCGCAGCACTTCGTCGAAGTTGCGGCCGGTGCTCATCGGGTAAGTGATGATGAGGCGCACCTTCTTCTTCGGATCGATGATGAAGAGCGAACGGACAGTCGCTGTTTCCGACTGGTTCGGGTGGATCATGTCGTACAGGCCGGCGACTTTCTTGTCGACGTCGGCAACGATAGGGAAACCGACCACGGTCTTTTGCGTGTCTTCGATGTCCTTGATCCATTGATTGTGCGCTTCGGCGCCGTCCACCGACAAGGCGATGGCCTTGACGTTGCGCTTGTCGAATTCAGGCTTGAGTTTGGCAGTCAGGCCCAGCTCGGTGGTGCAGACCGGCGTGAAGTCGGCCGGGTGCGAAAACAGGACAACCCAGGAGTCGCCCGCCCATTCGTGAAACTTGATTTTGCCGATCGAAGAATCTTGCTCGAAATCCGGCGCGGTATCGCCCAAACGTAAGGTCATCTTAGTCTCCTAGTAACGAATTGGTCAGGGAAACGCGCTTCGTATCCGTCGCTGCAACCACGCAGCGACGCAATTGGCAATGAACAACTGTGCGGATCGTGAAACGCGCTCTTAAACAGGACGTTAACTATAGCGTCTATGTTGATCGCGTTCCAACAACTATTAACGCCTAACCTAATAACCGCGGGCTATGACAAATTCACGCGCCGCTGAACGCAAGAAGTTGGCAGGACGACAAATGAGAGGAAGGTGAAAGCAAAACGACGATGCCGGTCAGGTCATCGTCGTTAAGAGAGCAGAGAGACGAGAAAGCTGTGAAGTTCTTAGCGGACGGCTTGCAAGCTTTGCAGGAACTGATCCGCATTCTGATAGCCGATTACCCGCTTGCCCGGCAATTCGCGTCCCTGCCGGTCAAACAGGATGATGCCCGGTGGCCCGAAGAGCTGAAAACGTTTGAGCATGGCTTTGTCGTCGGCATTGTTGGCGGTGACATCAATCTGCAGCAAGACCATTTGCGAGAACTGTTCACGTACGCGGGCATCGGTGAAGGTGAATTTTTCCATCTCTTTGCAGGAGACGCACCAGTCTGCATAGAAATCCAGCAGTGCCGGTTTGCCGCCGGTCTGCGCCAAGGCGGCGTCCAGTTCGGCAGTCGAGCGTACGCGCACAAAGTCGGTATGTGCGGCTTGAGCAGCATTTGCTCCACTTCCACTGCGCAAGTGCGACAAGGGCGCCAATGCATCGCGCCCGCCGGTGGCGACGCTGACCAGTTGCAGCAATCCCAGGGCGGCAAACACCAGACCGAAAGCACGTGAGATCCAGCGCGCTGGCTGCCGCCACAGCAGATACGCGCCGTAGGCGATACCCAGTGCCGCCCAGCCCGCAACGAACAACCACGCCGGGATAACCGGCGAGACCATCCACAATGCCGTCGCCAGCATGAGCACGCCGAAGAAGCGTTTGACAGCATCCATCCAGGCACCGGCTCGTGGCAACAAGGTACCGGCTGATGTGCCGATGATCAGCAAGGGTACACCCATGCCGATCGCCATGGCGAACAAGGCGCTGCCGCCGAGCACCACGTCGCGTGTCTGGCTGATGTAGAGCAAGGTACCGGCCAGCGGTGCGGCGACGCACGGCCCGACGATCAATGCGGAGATTGCGCCCATGACAAAGATGCCGGCCAGCTTGCCACCGCCCCGCTGTCCGGATGCCTGCGTCAGTTTTGATTGCAGCGCCGCAGGCACTTGCAACTGATAGAAATCAAACATCGACAGCGACAAGCCTATCATCAGCAGTGCGAACAAACCAAGCACCCAGGGGTTCTGCAATGCGGCGGAAAGGCCTTCACCGATCATGCCGGCGGCGACACCGAGAGCCGTGTAGACCAGCGCCATGCCCAGTACATACGTCGCCGACAACAGCAGGCCGCGTCCGCGACTGGACTGCGCGCCTTCACCGACGATGATGGATGACAAGATGGGCACCATCGGCAATACGCATGGCGTGAATGACAGGCCGATGCCAAACAGGAAGAACAAGGACAACACGGCCAGCAGCTTGCCGCTCTTGAGGACGGCGGCGATCTTGTCCATGTCGGAGGCGCCCGCTCCACCGGCACTTTCCGCATTGGCTGGATTAGCTGCATCGGCGGCTTTGACGACTTGCCCGACGGCGTCCGGCGACATGGTCGCGACGGTATCCATCGGCGGATAACACAAGCCTTGATCGGCGCAGCCCTGGCCGGTTGCGGTGAGTTTGAAAGAGCCGGTGGCCTCAACCGGAATACGAACGCTGACACTGTTGCGATAGGTTTCAACTTCTTTCTGGAAGTTGTCGTCGTACTTCACCTTACCGTGCGGAAAATCAGGCTGGCCGAGCGTCGCGCCTTCCGCTTTGAAATGAAAACGGTCGCGATACATGTAATAACCATCGGCAATCGCATAGTTGATTTCCAGCGTCTTCGCGTCGAGCATGGTGGCAGAAAACTTGAACGCAACTTCGGGGGCCAGATAATCCTCTGCATGCGCGGTCGCGGGCACCATCAACAATGCTGCCGACATGGTTGCAACGATAGCGACGAACAACTGCAGCGCAGTCAGCCAGTTTTTCCAGCCTCCTTGTTTTCCCGATTGGTCCGATTGTCCCCATTCGGCACCGCTTCGCGCGGCAACCTGTAAACGCTTAAACATTCAACTCTTTCCTTGTTTCTGCCACGATCCAGTTCAGGTAGGCCGGCAAACCGGCCGCGATCGGGATCGCAATAATCTCGGGCACATCATACGGGTGCGCGGCTTTGATCGCCGCTTCCAGTTCGGCGTAGCGCGCCTGCGTCGTCTTGACCATCAGCGTAACCTCGCTGGCGTGCTCGATGGCCCCCTGCCATTGATATACCGACTGTACCGCAGGCATGATATTGACACAGGCGGCCAGCCTCTTTTCCACCAGGGCGCGCGCCATACTGTTGGCCAGTTCGGCGTCCGGTACATTGCTCAGGACGAGCAGAGTTTGTTCCATGGCAATTCTCCCCGAAAGTGGCATTGAAACCGGCATCAGAAACGACGGCGCGTAAAAATCATCGCCACATAAAAACCGCCGCAACAATACACCGCCAATATCGCCAGATCCATCAAAGGTGTCTGCGGCCAGCCGCCAAGCACCAGCGGGCGCACCAGATTGACGGCCGCGCTCAGCGGCAGGAATTGCGATATCAGCTGCAGCCACGACGGTAACTGCGCAACCGGATAATACACGCCCGACAGGAAAACCATCGGCGTCAGAATCAGTGTGAAATAGTAGGTGAAGAAATCATAGCCGCGCGCGAGTGCATTCATGATCAGACCCAGCGCCGCGAAGGTCATGCCGGCGAAGAACAGTACCGGCAACACCAGCAGCACCTGCACATGCAGGCCGATGCCAAGCGTGAACATCACACAGAGAATAGCGGCGCCGCTAAACAAGGATTTGGTGGCGCTCCAGAGCAGCTCTGCCAACACAATGTCGTCCAGCGCCAACGGGGCATTCATCAGCGCATCCCAGGTGCGCTGCACGCTCATGCGCGAATAAGCGGAATACAGCGCCTCGAACGACGACGCCATCATGACCGACATGCAGATTGAGCCCGATGCCAGATAGTGGATGTAAGGAATGCCATCGACTTCCTTGAGCATGCTACCGAGGCCGTAACCGAAGGCGATCAGCGTAATCAGCGGATCGGCAATATTGCCCAGTACACTGGCGACCAGGAGCTTTTTCCAGACCAGGAAATTGCGCCGCCAGATCGGATAGAAGCGCAGCGAGAATGCGGGAATGGCGTAGAGGCTTGTCATGTCGGGTCCTTGGTTCTCGAGGTTCTCAATCGCGCATCTCGCGGCCGGTCAGCTTCAGGAAAAGATCTTCCAGATTGGCCGGCCGATGCAGATAGCGCAGCCCCTGCGCATGCTGCAGGCTGGCCAGCAACGGCCGCACGTCGTTGGTGTAGCAGAACACCGTTTCACCGCTGTATTCGACGCGAGAGGCATTGCCGTGACCGTGTTGCTCAGCCCAGGACCTGGCGCTTTCGCCGTAGACTTCCAACACTTCGGATTCGATATGCTGCGCGATCAGGCTTTGCGGCGAGCCCTCGGAAATCATCTTGCCGTGATCGATCACCGCGAGGCGGTCGCACAGGCGCTCGGCCTCATCCATGAAGTGCGTTGTCAGCAAGATTGTCTTGCCGCGCGCGAGCAGGCTCTTGAGGCGCTCCCAGATCATATGGCGCGCCTGTGGATCCAGACCGGTGGTCGGTTCATCCATGAAGAGCAGATCGGGATCATTGACCAACGCCCGCGCCAGCGTCAGACGACGCTTCATGCCGCCGGACAGCTCGCCGATGCGCGCGTCTTTCTTCGCAGTCAGGTTGGCGAATTCGAGCAGCTCTGGAATCCGCGAACGCGTCACGGCGTCGGCGATACCAAAATAGCGTGCAAAGACCAGCAGATTTTCTTGCACGGTGAAATCCGGATCGAGATTGTCGGCCTGCGGTACGACGCCGACACGCATGCGCGCAATGCGCGCCTGATCGGGAATCCCTTGTCCGTTCAACAGAATCTCTCCGCTGTCTGGCGTAGACAAACCGAGACACAGACGCAGTGTCGTGGTCTTGCCCGCGCCATTGGGGCCGAGCAAGCCATAGCATTCGCCTCGACGCAGTGAAAAACTGAGGTCGTTGATGATGGCGGCGCGTTCCGCGCCGGCACCGAAGGCTTTATGTAAATTGCGGACTGAAAGTATCGATGTCTCTGTGGTTTCTGCCATGTTGTCCTTGTGGTCGGCGCTGTCACGCTTTTTGCGGCTCAATTCAGCTGACTGGTTCGTGCCTTATAGCTGCCTGTCTCTGATGATCGCTCGATCTATCGCTCAATTGCTTACATAGCACGCGGCAGTCTTTACCTCAGACTCTTCGACCATCTGCAGCGTTGGTCGTTTCATGCAGAGCCACCCTTACAAGCTATCGGCATTGTGTGGCCCAGAAATGCAAAAAGCCAGGCAGAGCCTGGCTTTTCTTCATCGTGCTTGACGCGATGTCTGCATGCAGCGGAGATTACTCAACGCTTGGCGCTTCTTCGGAGACGTCTGGACGATCGACCAGTTCAACGAAAGCCATCGGTGCGTTGTCGCCGACGCGGAAACCCATTTTCAGGATGCGCAGGTAGCCGCCGTTACGAGTAGCGTAGCGTGGGCCCAGTTCGGAGAACAGCTTGCCGACGATTTCACGGTCGCGCAGGCGGGAGAATGCCAGACGCTTGTTAGCCAGTGTATCGGTCTTGCCCAGAGTCAGGATAGGCTCGACAACGCGGCGCAGTTCCTTGGCTTTTGGCAAAGTTGTCTTGATGGCTTCGTGGCGCAGCAGGGATACTGTCATGTTGCGCAGCATTGCCAGGCGGTGCGAGGAAGTACGATTCAGTTTACGGAGACCGTGACGGTGACGCATGATATTTCCTTTCAGATTACAGTTTTAATCCAGCTCTTCTATCGGCAGTGTCTAGTTGCCGCGGACCGGTATCGATTAGGTTATTGCCTGTTGCCAGGACTTGTTGCTTCTACTACGGTGCTGCTTGATTCTTTACTGACTTGCTTAGTCTGGCGAGCGATCTCTCAACCGCTCGCCATCATTGCAAAAATTACTTTTCCAGGCCGGCTGGCGGCCAGTTTTCCAGCTTCATGCCCAGGGTCAGACCGCGGGATGCCAGAACTTCCTTGATTTCGTTCAGGGACTTGCGGCCCAGATTCGGCGTCTTCAGCAGTTCATTTTCGCTACGTTGGATCAGATCGCCAATGTAGTAAATGTTTTCGGCCTTCAGGCAGTTTGCCGAACGGACAGTCAGTTCCAGATCGTCGACTGGACGCAGCAGGATAGGATCGACTTGCGGTGCGCGCGATGGAGCTTCGGCAGTCGCTTCGGTACCTTCCAGAGCAGCGAACACGTTCAGTTGATCAACCAGGACGCGCGCCGATTGACGGATCGCTTCTTCCGGTGTGATGACACCGTTGGTTTCGATATTGATGACCAGCTTGTCCAGGTCGGTACGCTGTTCCACACGCGCCGATTCAACAGCGTAGGAAACACGGCGCACTGGCGAGAACGACGCGTCCAGGATGATGCGACCAATGGTCTTGTTTGCATCTTCGGACAGACGGCGAACGTTACCCGGCACATAGCCACGGCCCTTTTCGACCTTGATCTGCATGTCCAGCTTGCCGCCTGCTGTCAGGTTGGCAATCACGTGGTCAGGATTGATCAGCTCAACATCGTGCGGCAGATCGATATCCGATGCCAGCACCACGCCTTCGCCTTCTTTCTTCAGGGTCAGAGTGACTTCGTCGCGGTTATGCAACTTGAAGACCACGCCCTTCAGGTTCAACAGGATATCAACGACGTCTTCTTGCACGCCGTCGAGGGAAGAGTATTCATGTACGACGCCGGCGATGGTGACTTCGGTTGGGGCATAACCGATCATCGACGACAGCAGAACGCGGCGCAGCGCGTTGCCCAGAGTGTGGCCATAACCACGTTCGAACGGCTCCATCACGACTTTTGCGTGACCGGCGCCGAGCGCTTCAACTTCGATAATACGTGGCTTCAACAAACTATTTTGCATGAAATGTCCTTTTCAATACCCTCGGTTCGTTACACCGATAAGGCTGATGGCATGTCGGAAAAATGCCCACCGAGAGGTGGGCACAGGGAAAATCAGGGTACGGATTAACGCGAATACAATTCGACGATCAGCGATTCGTTGACGTCGTTAGCGATTTCGTTACGGTCCGGGGAAGTCTTGTAAGTGCCTTCGAGCTTCTTCGCATCGACGGAAACCCACGATGGGAAACCGGATTGCTCAGCCAGCGACAGCGCTTCAGCGATACGCACTTGCTTCTTGGCCTTTTCGCGAACGGCAACAACGTCGCCTGCCTTGACTTGGTAAGAAGCGATGTTCACGACGATACCGTTAACAGTCAGCGCCTTGTGGGACACCAGCTGACGCGCTTCAGCGCGAGTCGAGCCGAAGCCCATGCGATAAACGACGTTGTCCAGACGCGCTTCCAGCAACTTCAGCAGTGTTTCGCCGGTGTTGCCCTTGCGACGGTCCGCTTCAGCGAAGTAGCGACGGAATTGGCGCTCGAGCACGCCGTAGATACGCTTGACCTTTTGCTTTTCGCGCAATTGGTTGCCGTAGTCCGAAGTGCGAGCACCCGAAGTGCGACCGTGTTGACCTGGCTTGGAATCCAGTTTGCACTTGGAATCCAGCGAGCGGCGTGCGCTCTTCAGGAACAGGTCGGTGCCTTCGCGGCGGGAAAGTTTTGCTTTTGGTCCGATATAACGTGCCACGGTATTTCCTTTATTAAATGACGTTCCAAGACCATCGCTGGCCTGAACGCTAGTTTGATCTGCGTGCTATCAAACAGTGGGCTTAAGAACAAAACCCGCCAAGGTCATTGGCGGGTGATTTCCGACACTTTCGCGTATTCTGCGAAAGCGCAAGATTATACTACAGATTAGATACGACGACGCTTTGGTGGGCGGCAGCCGTTGTGCGGGACCGGAGTCACGTCCTGGATCTGGGTGATCTTGATGCCCAGATTGTTCAGTGCGCGGACAGCCGATTCACGACCTGGACCTGGGCCCTTGATGCGAACTTCCAGATTCTTGATACCGCATTCGATTGCAACCTTGCCGGCAGCTTCAGCAGCGACCTGGGCAGCAAACGGAGTCGATTTACGCGAACCCTTGAAACCGGCACCACCCGAAGTCGCCCAAGACAAAGCATTACCTTGGCGATCAGTGATCGTGATGATGGTATTGTTGAACGAAGCGTGAACGTGAGCGATACCTTCTGCAACGTTCTTCTTAACTTTCTTGCGCACACGTGCTGCTGCGGCGTTATTTGGGGCTTTTGCCATAATTATTTCCTTGATTCCGAACCGACTAGCAGTTACAGAGACGCTAGGGGATTATTTCTTCAACGATTGAGCGGCCTTGCGCGGACCCTTGCGAGTACGTGCATTGGTGCGGGTACGTTGGCCACGGCAAGGCAGACCCTTACGGTGACGCATACCACGGTAGCAGCCCAGATCCATCAAACGCTTGATGTTCATGGACAGTTCACGACGCAGGTCACCTTCGACGACGAATTTTGCAATTTCGTCACGAAGCTTTTCCAGCTCGTTATCGTCCAGATCCTTGACCTTTTTGTTGGTCGGAACACCCGTAGCGACGCAGATTTCTTCTGCGCGTGGGCGGCCAACACCGTAGATGGCTGTCAGGCCGATAACAGTGTGCTGATGGTTGGGGATATTCACCCCTGCAATACGTGCCATGCGTTATTCCTCGATCAATAACGTTAAATTAACCTTGGCGCTGTTTATGACGCGGTTCTGTGCAGATAACACGAACTACGCCTTTGCGCTTGATGATTTTGCAGTTGCGGCAGATCCGCTTGACTGATGCGAGCACTTTCATTGTGGCCCTCTTTCTTTCAATACTAGGTTCGTTTCACTACTTGGTACGGAACACGATACGTGCCCGGCTCAAATCATAAGGAGTCAGTTCCACTGTCACCTTATCCCCTGGGAGGATGCGAATATAGTTCATCCGCATTTTCCCGGAAATATGGCCGAGTACAACATGTCCGTTTTCCAACTTAACTCTGAATGTCGCATTAGGCAGATTCTCCAGAATCTCGCCTTGCATCTGAATAACGTCGTCTTTTGCCATTCCGTCGTCTGTTCCTTTGGGCGCTACCCTTCACCTATCGTGAAGTCATACCGCCCTTGAAATTTGCCTTACGAAGCAACGATTCATACTGCTGTGACATTACATAATTCTGAACCTGCGCCATGAAATCCATGGTGACGACCACAATAATCAGAAGGGAAGTTCCACCGAAGTAGAAAGGCACCTTCCAACGTGCGATCAAGAATTCCGGCAACAAGCAAACCAGTGTGATGTACACCGCACCAGCCAACGTCAAGCGCATCAAGATCTTGTCGATGTAGCGTGCTGTTTGATCACCAGGACGAATACCAGGAACAAACGCGCCGCTCTTTTTCAGGTTATCTGCAGTTTCTTTGCTGTTGAAAACCAACGCAGTGTAGAAAAAGCAGAAGAAAACAATTGCGATCGCATACAGCAGCGCATGAATCGGTTCACCTGGCGCCATCGATGCAGCCAAATCCTTCAGAAAGCGAATGAAAGGATTCGATGTATCGCCGGAAGTAAACCAGCTCGTGATCGTTGCCGGGAACAAGATGATCGACGAAGCAAAAATAGGAGGAATCACACCAGCCATATTCAGCTTCAGCGGCAAATGACTGCTTTGACCGCCGTAAATCTTGTTGCCAACCTGACGCTTCGCATAATTCACCAGGATCTTGCGCTGGCCGCGTTCAATGAACACCACCAGGAACGTCACCAGAGCGACGATCAGGCAGATCAGAATTGCGGACAATGCGTTCATCGAGCCTGTACGAACCAGCTCAAACAAACCACCCAATGCGTTCGGCAAACCAGCTGCGATACCGGCGAAGATAATGATCGAAATACCATTACCCAGACCACGCTCTGTAATTTGCTCGCCCAACCACATCAGGAACATCGTACCGGTCACCAGCGTCACAACCGTTGTCAGGCGGAACGCCAGACCCGGATCCAACACAAGACCAGCTTGCGATTCCAATGCGACAGCAATACCCAGCGCCTGAAACGTTGCCAGCACCAAGGTGCCGTAGCGGGTGTACTGAGTAATCTTGCGACGACCAGCTTCACCTTCTTTTTTCAACGCTTCAAGCTGCGGCGATACCACCGACAGCAACTGCATGATGATCGACGCCGAAATGTACGGCATGATCCCAAGAGCGAAAATTGTGAAACGCGACAGGGCACCACCGGAGAACATGTTGAACATGCCCAGAATGCCACCCTGGTTTTGCTTAAACAATTGCGCCAACTGCGTCGGGTCAATCCCTGGAACAGGAATATGAGCACCGATGCGATATACAACTAATGCTGCCAGCAAAAACCACAAACGGCCCCAAGGGAAACCTTTTGCAGCGCCTTTAGCAAGTTGGGGTGTAGTCGCCAATTAATGCTCCGCGTCAACTGTCAGATTAAGCTACCGAACCGCCGGCAGCTTCAATAGCTGCTTTAGCGCCCTTGGTAGCAATCAGACCTTTGACTGTTACTTTTTTGGTCAGCTCGCCCGACAAAATGATGCGGACAACCTTGGCAAGTTCGCCAATAACACCGGCTTGCTTCAATGCCAGGATATCGATTTCAGTAACTGGCAGGCTTTCCAGGTCGGACAAACGAACTTCAGCCTTGTACGGCGTTGCCAGCGACTTGAAACCACGCTTTGGCAGACGGCGTTGCAGAGGCATCTGACCGCCTTCGAAACCGACTTTATGGAAACCGCCCGAACGCGATTTTTGACCCTTGTGACCACGGCCGGCTGTCTTACCCAAGCCAGAACCGATACCACGACCGACGCGACGCTTGTAGTGCTTGGCGCCTTCTGCGGGTTGGATTGTGTTTAATTCCATGATTTGCTCCGTTCGCAAGCCCAGGGCTTACGAAACCACTTTCACAAGATAGGACACTTTGTTGATCATGCCGCGAACCGATGGAGTGTCTTGCAATTCGGAAACCGAATTCACGCGACGCAGTCCCAGACCGCGCACTGTTGCACGGTGGTCTTGGCGAGTACCGATCAGACCTTTGACCAGTTGCACTTTAATTGTGTTTGCCATCTGTTTCACCTTAGCCCAGGATGTCTTCAACAGACTTGCCGCGCTTGGCTGCAATTTCTGCTGGAGTGTTCATTTTGGACAAACCGTCGAGTGTTGCACGGACCATGTTGTAAGGATTGGTAGAACCATTCGACTTAGCAACGACGTTAGTCACGCCCATCACTTCGAAAATTGCGCGCATTGGACCACCGGCGATCACTCCAGTACCGTCTTTAGCTGGCGACATCAGAACTGACGACGCGCCGTGCTTGCCGGTCACTGTGTGTTGCAGGGTACCGTTCTTCAAGGTGACCTTGATCATCTTGCGACGGGCTTCTTCCATCGCCTTCTGCACTGCAACTGGCACTTCCTTCGACTTGCCCTTGCCCATGCCGATGCGGCCATCGCCGTCACCAACAACTGCCAGCGCTGCGAAACCCATGATACGACCACCCTTCACCACTTTGGTGACACGGTTGACCGCGATCATTTTTTCGCGCATGCCGTCATCTGGCTTGTCGCTTTGCGTTTTGGATTGCATTTTTGCCATGATGATTTTCCTTAGAACTTCAGGCCGGCTTCACGCGCAGCTTCAGCCAGCGCTTTGACGCGACCGTGATAACGGAAACCGGAGCGGTCAAACGCTACTTCGGTGACTCCAGCTTTCAGTGCCTTCTCGGCGACGCGCTTGCCTACCAGTGTCGCAGCAGCAGCGTTGCCGCCTTTGCCGGATTGGCCAGCCAGTTGTTGGCGAACTTCCGCTTCCAACGTCGATGCCGAAGCCAGTACATTTGCGTCGGGGCCGATGATGCTCGCGTAGATGTGCGTGTTGGTACGATGCACGGCCAGGCGATTGACCTTTAATTCTGCGATCTTGGCACGGGTTTGAGTCGCGCGGCGCAGACGTGATTGTTTCTTGTCCATCGTCAACCCCTATTACTTCTTCTTGGTTTCTTTGAGTACAACCACTTCATCCGAATAACGAACGCCCTTGCCCTTGTAAGGCTCTGGCTGACGATATGCACGGATTTCAGCGGCGACCTGGCCAACTACTTGGCGGTCGATACCCTTGATTAAGATCTCGGTTTGAGTCGGGGTTTCACACTTGATGCCTTGTGGCATCTGGTGAACGATCGGGTGCGAAAAGCCCAGCGACAGATTCAGCTTGTCGCCTTGTGCTTGAGCGCGGAAACCCACACCAACCAAGTTCAGCTTCTTTTCGAAACCCTTTGTGACACCGTTGACCATGTTATTGACCAACGCACGCAGGGTACCGGACATCGCATTTGCTTCACGGCTGTCATTTGCAACCTCGAAGTTCAGCGTGCCATTGTTGTTTGCAACCTTCACCAAGCCAGTCAATGGCTGGGAAAGCGAGCCCAACGGGCCTTTTACTGTGATCTGCGCTGCAGTAATGGTCGCTTCCGCGCCACTCGGCAGTGCAATCGGCATTTTACCAACACGAGACATATTGCACTCCTTAGGCCACGTAGCAAATCACTTCACCACCGACACCGGTAGCGCGCGCTTTGCGATCTGTCATGACGCCACGTGGAGTGGAAACGATTGCCACACCCAGGCCGTTCATCACGTTAGGAATCTCGTCTTTGCCTTTGTAAATACGCAGGCCAGGACGGGACACGCGCTCGAGGCGCTCGATAACTGGACGACCGGCGTAGTACTTCAGGCCGATTTTCAGTTCTGCTTTGCCGCCGGCTTCAGCCACGGCGAAATCTTCGATATAGCCCTCGTCCTTGAGGACGTTTGCAATTGCGATTTTGACTTTGGACGACGGCATTGCTACGGTCGTCTTTTGCACAACTTGCGCATTGCGGATACGGGTCAGCATATCGGCGATAGGATCGCTCATACTCATTGCTTGTTCTCCTATTACCAGCTGGCTTTAGTCAAACCCGGGATCTCACCACGCATGGCGATTTCACGGACCTTAATACGGCCCAAACCGAATTTACGGAATGTGCCACGTGGACGACCTGTCAATGCACAACGATTACGTTGGCGGGTCGGAGCAGAGTTACGCGGCAGCGCTTGCAACTTCAGGCGCGCTTCGTAACGTTCTTCTTCCGACTTGGATTGGTCGTCAATGATAGCCTTCAACTCAGCGCGCTTGCCGGCGTATTTCTTTACCAGATCTGCACGCTTTTGTTCACGGTTAATCAGTGCCAGTTTTGCCATGGCAGCCTCAGTTTCTGAACGGAAATTTAAATGCGGCGAGGAGCGATTTCGCTTCGTCGTCGGTCTTCGCGGTAGTCGTGATGCTGATATTCAAGCCACGCAGCGCATCGATTTTGTCGTATTCAATTTCGGGGAAAATGATCTGCTCTTTCACACCGATATTGTAGTTACCACGACCATCGAAAGCACGACCGGACACACCGCGGAAGTCACGCACACGTGGCAGAGCCACAGTGATGAAGCGATCCAGGAACTCATACATTTGAGCGCCACGCAGGGTCACCATGCAACCAATCGGGTAGCCTTCACGGATTTTGAAACCCGCAATCGCCTTACGCGCCTTGGTCACGACCGGCTTTTGACCTGCAATCTTGGTCAAATCGCCGACAGCGTGCTCGATGATTTTCTTATCCGCAACAGCTTCCGACAGACCCATGTTCAATGTGATCTTCAGAATGCGCGGAACTTCCATTACCGACTTATAAGCGTACTTAGCAGTCAAGTCGGCAACGACTTTTTCTTTATAGAACTCTTGGAGACGTGCCATGATCTATTAAACCTTAACAACTTCGCCGCTGGATTTGTAAGCACGGACTTTCTTACCGTCCACGCTCTTGAAACCCACGCGATCTGCCTTGCCGGACGCTGCATTAAACAATGCAATGTTCGACACATGAATTGGCATCAGCTTATCGACGATGCCGCCAGTTGCACCAGTCATTGGATTAGGCTTAGTCGCTTTTTTAGCAACGTTAATGCCTTCAACAACCACGTAATCAGCGCTGACACGCTGAGTTACCACACCGCGCTTACCTTTATCTTTACCGGTCAGCACGATGACTTCATCGTTCTTACGAATCTTTCCCATGACCACTCCTTACAGAACTTCAGGCGCCAGAGAGACGATCTTCATGAAGCGCTCTGTACGCAGCTCACGAGTAACTGGCCCGAAAATACGGGTACCGATTGGTTCCAGCTTGGCATTCAGCAGGACAGCTGCATTGCCGTCGAACTTAACCAGGGAACCATCCTGACGACGCACGCCCTTAGCGGTACGAACGACGACAGCGTTATAAATTTCACCTTTTTTGACGCGACCACGAGGAGCTGCGCTCTTCACGGTAACTTTAATCACGTCGCCGATGCCTGCGTAACGGCGCTTGGAACCACCCAAGACTTTGATGCACAAAACTTCGCGCGCACCAGTGTTGTCGGCCACTTCGAGCCGGCTTTCAGTTTGAATCATGATATTTTCTTTCCCAACTTAATCCGCTCAAATCACACAATGTGAGTCGCGGTCAGTCTTGGTCCTGTTAGCAAGCGAACTCGCTAGTTAGGGGACGATTAAGCTACGTAACTGCATCTTGCCTCTTACCCTCGCCAAACACCAAGAAGCAAAAGAAGAGCTGAGCATTATGGCACCATAATGCTCAGTCTGCAAGCCTTACTTATACAATCTGTGCCACTTGTACAACGCGTGTCACGCTCCAAGCTTTGGTCTTGGAGATTGGACGACCTTCCTGGATCTCGACGGTATCGCCAGTCTTCGCTTGATTCGACTCATCATGAGCGTGGTACTTGTTGGTACGCACGATGATTTTGCCGTACAGCGGATGCTTGACGTGACGTTCGATCAGAACGGTAACAGTCTTATCCATCTTGTCGGACACAACCTTGCCAATCAGCGTGCGCTTGAGCGCTTGTTTCACTTGATCGTTCATTGTTGACCCTTCGAATTGATGACTGTTTTCACACGTGCGATATCGCGACGTACTTTCTTCAGTTGCGCGGTATTGTTCAGTTGCTGCGTAGCCACTTGCATGCGCAAGCTGAATTGAGCCTTCAACAGCTCATTCAGTTCTTTGGCCAGAGCCGCTTCGTCTTTACCACGGAGTTCAGATGCTTTCATATTCCGCTCCTATTATTGACCGACTTGACGAACAACAAAAGTCGTCGACAGTGGCAATTTGGCTGCTGCCAAGCGGAACGCTTCACGCGCCAGAGCTTCGTCAACACCATCCATCTCGTACAGCATCTTACCTGGCTGAATTTCAGCCACGTAGTACTCTGGATTACCCTTACCGTTACCCATACGCACTTCAGCAGGCTTTTGGGAAATCGGCTTGTCCGGGAAAACGCGAATCCAGATACGACCGCCACGTTTGATGTGACGGGTCATAGCGCGACGAGCGGCTTCGATCTGACGTGCCGTGATACGACCACGACCAACTGCCTTCAGACCGAACTCACCAAACGATACGGCTGTACCACGCGAGTGCGAGATACCCGTATTGCGACCTTTTTGTTCTTTACGATATTTTCTACGTGCTGGTTGCAGCATGATTATTCTCCTGCTTTCTCAGCCGATACGCCGGCATCAGTAGCTTGAGGCGCACGCGGCGCACGCTTAGCACCTGCACCTGCTGGTGCACCAGCGGTCTTCGGACGAGGACGAGCACCTGGCTTGCCATCATCACGACGTGGACCGCGACGCTTCTTGTCGTCTTCTGGCTCACCGACCAACACTGGTGCTTCGCCGTTAGCCAGACGATCGCCCTTGTAAACCCAAACCTTGATACCGATGATGCCGTATGTGGTTTGTGCTTCGCCGAAACCGTAGTCGATATCAGCGCGCAGGGTGTGCAGAGGCACGCGGCCTTCGCGATACCATTCCTTACGAGCGATTTCGATACCGTTCAAACGACCGGACGACATGATCTTGATGCCCTGAGCGCCCAAACGCATTGCGTTCTGCATCGCACGCTTCATTGCGCGACGGAACATGATGCGCTTTTCGAGCTGCTGAGCGATCGAGTCAGCGATCAGCTGAGCATCAGCTTCCGGCTTGCGGATTTCTTCGATGTTGACGTGCACTGGCACGCCCATCAATTTACCCAGCGCTGCCTTCAGCACTTCGATGTCTTCACCCTTCTTACCGATCACAACACCTGGACGGGAGCTGTAAATGGTGATGCGGGCATTCTTCGCTGGACGCTCGATAACGACGCGACCAACCGAAGCGTTCTTCAGTTTTGTCTTCAGGTAAGCACGAACCTTCAGATCTTCGTTGAGCATGTCGGCAAAATTGTTATTGCCTGCATACCAGCGCGATCCCCAGTTACGTGTAACCGCAAGACGGAAACCGGTTGGATGAATCTTCTGTCCCATCGTGACTCCTTAGTTTCCGACAGTCACGTAAATGTGACAGGATTGCTTGGAAATACGATCACCACGGCCTTTTGCACGCGCTGTGAAGCGCTTGAGGACCGTACCTTTTTCCACATAAATGGTCTTGACTTTGAGCTCGTCAATATCGGCGCCATCATTGTGCTCGGCGTTCGCGATTGCGGACTCCAGAACCTTCTTGATGATGACCGCACCCTTTTTAGGGCTGAAGGCCAAGATATTCAGTGCTTGATCAACTTTTTTGCCGCGGATCAGGTCTGCAACCAAACGGCCCTTCTGAGCCGACAGGTGCACACCACGCAGGGTAGCTTTAGTTTCCATCATAGGACCTTATTTCTTAGCCTTCTTATCGGCAGCGTGACCCTTGAAAGTACGGGTCAGCGCGAATTCGCCGAGCTTATGACCAACCATGTTTTCGGACACATAAACCGGCACGTGTTGCTTGCCGTTGTGCACCGCGATCGTCAAACCGATGAAATCCGGCATGATTGTCGAACGACGGGACCATGTCTTGATTGGCTTCTTGTCTTTGGTCGCTTGAGCAGCCTCAACCTTTTTAACCAGGTGGGCGTCGCAGAATGGACCTTTTTTCAATGAACGTGTCATGTTTTATCCTTATTTCTTGCCGCGGCGCGAGACAATCATTGAAGTCGTACGCTTGTTGCTGCGTGTCTTCTTGCCCTTGGTCTGTTGACCCCACGGCGAAACTGGATGACGACCTGCTGCAGTCTTACCTTCACCACCACCGTGCGGGTGATCGACCGGATTCATGACCACACCACGCACTGTCGGGCGAACACCGCGCCAACGCATTGCACCAGCTTTACCAATCTTGCGCAGATTGTGCTCGCCGTTGCCGACTTCACCGATCGTTGCACGGCATTCGATGTGAATGCGGCGCACTTCACCGGAGCGCAGACGAACTTGAGCGTAAGTACCTTCGCGTGCCATCAGCACAACGCCGGCGCCGGCTGTACGAGCGATCTGAGCACCCTTGCCTGGCAACATTTCCACGCAGTGAATTGTTGTACCGACAGGAATGTTGCGGATCGGCAGTGCATTGCCAGACTTGATAGGCGCTTCCGAACCACTAACCAGTTGATCGCCGACAGCAATGCCCTTAGGAGCAATGATGTACTTGCGCTCGCCGTCTGCGTAGCACAGCAGAGCAATGTGCGCAGTGCGGTTTGGATCGTATTCGATGCGTTCGACCTTAGCAACGATACCGTCCTTGTTGCGACGGAAGTCGACAACGCGGTAATGTTGCTTATGACCACCACCGATATGACGGGTAGTGATGTGACCGTTGTTGTTACGACCAGCGGTCTTCGACTTCTTTTCGATCAGGCCGGCGAATGGACGACCTTTGTACAGGTCGCTAACGACCTTGACCATACCGCGCCGACCGGGCGAGGTTGGCTTAACTTTTACGAGTGCCATTATTTAGCCTCCTCGGTGAAGTTGATTTCTTGACCGGGCTTCAGGCTGACAAATGCGCGACGTGTGTGGTTGCGACGACCAACCGAACGGCCGGAACGCTTCTGCTTACCTTGACGATTCGCGACCTGAACAGACTCCACTTGAACCTTGAACAGCAATTCGACCGCAGCCTTAACTTCCAGCTTGGTCGCATCTTGCGTTACCAGAAAAACGACTTGCTCGTTTTTCTCAGCGACGAAAGTTGCCTTTTCAGAGATCACCGGCGCCAGCAGCACTTTCATCAAGCGCTCTTCGCTATGTTTAATTGCGTTCATGCCAGCAACTCCTCAATCTGAGCCAGTGCTTGCTTAGTGATCAGCACTTTCTTGTAGAAAACCAGGGAGACTGGATCAGCTTGACGCGGCTCGACAACCAGCACGTTCGGCAGATTGCGCGACGCGAGCAACAGGTTTTCGTCCAGCGCGTCAGTGATGACCAGCACGGAGTCCAGACCCATGACCTTCAGCTTTTCGGACAACAGCTTGGTCTTCGGCGCTTCGACCGAGAAATTCTCGACGATCGACAGACGACCTTCGCGAGCCAACTGAGACAGAATCGAGCAGACACCTGCGCGATACATCTTCTTGTTGACCTTGTGCGAGAAGTTTTCGTCAGGCGAATTCGGGAAAATACGACCACCGCCGCGCCACAGAGGCGAAGACGACATACCGGCACGAGCGCGGCCAGTACCCTTTTGACGCCATGGCTTCTTGGTTGTGTGATGCACTTCTTCACGGTCTTTTTGCTTGCGGTTACCGCTGCGAGCATTGGCTTGATAAGCCACGACGACTTGGTGAATCAGCGCTTCGTTGTAATCACGACCAAAAATGGTGTCAGGAGCAGCGACGTTCGATGCGGCTTGACCTTGATCATTCAGGAGCTTGAGTTCCATGAATTAGGCTCCCTTCTTGACTTTAACTTTAACTGCCGGGGAAACGACCACTTGGCCGTTTTTCGCGCCTGGAACAGCACCCTTGACCATCAGCAATTGACGCTCAGCGTCAATGCGTGCGATTTCGAGGTTTTGTACTGTGCAGGTAACGTCACCCAGGTGACCGGTCATGCGCTTACCAGGAAAAACACGACCTGGATCTTGCGCCATACCGATGGAGCCTGGAACATTGTGCGAGCGGGAGTTACCGTGAGATGCGCGACCGGATGCGAAGTTGTGACGCTTGATCGTACCAGCGTAGCCTTTACCGATGGACACGCCTTGCACGTCCACTTTTTGACCAGCTTCGAACAAACTTGCAGCGACAACGTCGCCAGCTTTCAACTCAGCAGCTTTAGCTGCATCGATGCGGAATTCTTTCAGAACGGTTCCGGCTTCAACGCCAGCTTTGGCGTAATGACCGGCAGCAGCTTTAGTCACACGCGAGGCGCGACGCTGACCGAATGCGACCTGAACAGCGGAATAACCATCCACTTCAGGCGTTTTGATTTGGGTCACGCGGTTGTTCGACACATCCAACACGGTCACAGGAATAGAATCCCCGTCTTCCGTGAAGATACGCATCATACCAACCTTGCGACCAACAAGGCCTAGGCTCATTGTTTTTCTCCATTCCCGCCTGCGATTGGGCGGGGCTGATGTTTGTACAACTAAAATATGTGGAGTCACGAATCCCGTGACTCCACCGAAGCCGATCAGTATAACCGGGTAAATTTTTATTTGCAATACCCGACAGTGTCGTGGTATGTCAAAGATCCAGCCGGCTACACCTTTTTACAACACTTGCTGCAATGCTTATTGCAGCTTGATTTCTACATCAACGCCAGCCGGCAGATCCAGCTTCATCAATGCATCGACAGTCTTGTCGGTCGGATCAACGATATCCATCAGACGTTGGTGCGTACGGATTTCGAATTGATCGCGCGAAGTCTTGTTGACGTGCGGGGAACGCAGAACGTCGAAACGTTGGATGCGTGTTGGCAGCGGAACAGGACCCTTGACGACAGCGCCGGTGCGCTTTGCTGTGTCGACGATTTCCAATGCGGATTGGTCGATCAGACGATAGTCGAATGCCTTCAGGCGGATACGGATTTTTTGGCTAGGAACTGACATGATTTTCCTTTAAAGAACGAACCGCGGATGACAGCCACCCGCGGCAATGATAAATAGTTGCTACTGCACTACTACGTTTTATTACGCGTCAGGCAGGATCTTGGCAACAACACCTGCGCCGACAGTACGGCCACCTTCGCGGATCGCGAAACGCAGACCTTCTTCCATCGCGATCGGGTTGATCAGCATCACTGTGATCGACA
>Ga0209913_1000231_pt1 | contig 55715 bp, 73 predicted proteins | sample PersoiDNA2013203_FD_185805 | JGI IMG/M metagenome (GOLD analysis project Ga0209913, IMG submission 185805) | Permafrost soil microbial communities from the Arctic, to analyse light accelerated degradation of dissolved organic matter (DOM) -... | ecosystem: Environmental > Terrestrial > Soil >...
CTGCGCCATGTCATACTCGAATAACCTCATTTATGGAGCCCCAGCTCATGTCAAAACCAGCCTACAAGCGCGTCCTCCTCAAGTTGTCCGGTGAAGCCCTGATGGGCGATGATCCCTACGGCATCAACCGCGCCACGATCGAGCGCATGGTGGCCGATGTGGCCGAGGTGGCGAAATTGGGTGTGGAACTGGCAATCGTGATTGGCGGCGGCAATATCTTCCGCGGCGTCGCGCCTGGCGCGCAAGGCATGGACCGTGCCACCGCCGACTACATGGGCATGCTTGCCACCGTGATGAATGCACTGGCCCTGGCCGATGCCATGCGCCACGTCGGCATCGTCGCGCGCGTCATGTCGGCCATCGGCATCGAGCAAGTCGTCGAGCCCTACGTCCGTCCGAAAGCCCTGCAATACCTGGAAGAAGGCAAAGTGGTGGTCTTCGCCGCCGGTACCGGCAATCCGTTCTTCACCACCGACACGGCAGCCGCCCTGCGCGGTTCCGAGATCAGCGCCGAGATCGTCCTGAAGGCCACCAAGGTCGACGGCGTCTACACGGCCGATCCGAAGAAGGATCCGAACGCCACCCTGTTCCACACGATTACGTTCGACGACGCCATCGCCAAGCACCTGCAAGTGATGGATGCCACCGCATTCGCCCTGTGCCGTGACCAGAAACTGCCGATCAAGGTGTTTTCGATCACCAAGCCAGGCGCCCTTATGCGCGTGATCATGGGCGAAGACGAAGGCACGTTAGTGCACGTTTAAAGCGATATGGAAGCCATCCAGGATAGTCTTGGGCGGCTTTCAATCCTCCCGACTGCGCGAACATTTACAGTGCAGTAAATAATTGTAATACCCATTTATTATCAAGATATAGGAGGGCGTATGTCCTTAGCTGACGTTAAAAAGAACACCCAGGAACGCATGACGAAGTCGCTGGAAACACTGAAGGCCGACCTGGCCAAAGTGCGTACCGGCCGCGCCCATACGGGTATCCTGGACCACGTGATGGTCGATTACTACGGTTCGCCGACGGCGCTGACCCAGGTCGCCAACGTGACCCTGATCGACGCGCGCACCATCGGTGTGCAGCCGTACGAAAAGAAAATGGCCTCGACCGTTGAAAAAGCCATCCGCGACGCCGACCTGGGCTTGAACCCATCGGCACAGGGCGACATGATCCGCGTCCCGACGCCGCCGTTGACGGAAGAGCGCCGCAAGGAAATGGTCAAGCTGGTCAAGACCGAAGCGGAAGACGCGAAAATTGCCGTGCGTAACATTCGCCGCGATGCGAACGAGTCGCTGAAGAAACTGGTCAAGGAAAAAGCCTGCTCCGAGGACGATGAGCGCCGCTCGTCGGAAGAAGTGCAGAAACTGACGGACAAGTTTATTGCCGACATCGACAAGATGGTGGTCGACAAAGAAAAAGAAGTGCTGACGGTCTAGTTTTCAGTCCTTTTGACGCTGCCCGGGAAAGCATGGCTTTTCCGGGCAGTGCTATTTGGCGCATAATAGTTATCTTTTATTTTTGGTATTCGTGTTTTCATGATCTATTCGAGTTCGACAACGGCAGTACCTGAGGTTGGCACTGTGCCGCGCCATGTGGCAATCATTATGGATGGCAATGGCCGCTGGGCAACCAAACGCTTCTTGCCGCGCGTGGCTGGCCACGTCAAGGGCGCTGACGCCGTGCGCGGTGTCGTCGAGACCTGCCTCGAGCGCGGTGTCGAATATCTGACCCTGTTTGCCTTCAGCTCGGAAAACTGGCGCCGCCCGGAAGAAGAGGTATCGATGCTGATGCGCCTGTTCGTCACCATGCTGGAACGCGAAGTGGTCAAGATGCATGCCAACGACATCCGCCTGAAAGTGGTGGGCGACCTGTCGCGCTTCAACGAACAGCTGCAAACCCTGATCGCCAATGCGGAACGCAAGACGGCGTGCAACACGCGCCTGACGGTGACGATCTGCGCCAATTACGGCGGGCGCTGGGACATCATGCAGGCAGTCAACAAAATGACGGCCGAGGCCGCTGCCAACGGCCAGCCTGCCGGGCAGGCTTACACGGAAGAACAACTGGCGCCGCACCTGGCCATGACCTATGCGCCCGAACCTGACCTGTTCATCCGCACGGGCGGCGAGCAGCGCATTTCCAATTTCCTGCTGTGGCAACTGGCGTACACTGAGCTGTTTTTCACCGAGACTTTCTGGCCCGACTTCAATGACGAGTGCCTCGACGCGGCAATCGCGTCTTACCAGCAGCGCGAACGGCGCTTTGGCCGTACCAGCGCGCAATTAACTGAAAAGACAAACTGATGCTGAAAACACGGATAATCACCGCCCTGGTCCTCTTGGCGGTCTTGCTGCCGGTTCTGTATCTGAATTATTTCCCCGCCTTCGCCGTGATTGCCACGGCGTTCTTCGGCGCTGCCGTCTGGGAAAGCTTCCGCATTTTCAAAAATCGCCAGGCGCTCTTGATCGCTGCCGTCTGGACTGCCGCCTTCGCATATACATTTTTTGTCGGCAACGGCATGGCGCAGCTCAATTTCTGGTTCGCCCTGTGCGTGGCCATCTGGCTGATCCGCTTCGTGCCCTCGCTGGCGACGGGCTTGCCGCCCACCGAAGGCCTGGGCAATACCTTGCTCAGCCTGGTGTACCCGGTGACCATCGTCGGCTGCTTCGTTGCCATCATCGCCTTGTTCCTGCATAGCCCCTTGTACCTGCTGTCCGTCATGGCCCTGGTGTGGATTGCCGATATCGGCGCGTATTTTTCGGGCAAGGCGTTTGGCAAGCGCAAGCTGGCTCCTAGCATTTCCCCAGGTAAATCCTGGGAAGGCGCCATCGGTGGCGGCATCGCCGTGCTGGTGATCTCCGCCATCACCATCGTCGCCGCGCCATCGTTGCCGGTGCTGCAGGATACCTTCGCCGTGCAGCTGCAACTGCGCCGCGGCTGGCTGGTGGCCCTGCTGGTGCTGTTGCTGATCGTCGCCGCCAGCATCGTCGGCGACCTGTTCGAATCCCAATTGAAGCGCCGCGCCGGCATCAAGGACAGCAGCAAGCTGCTGCCTGGCCATGGCGGTGTACTCGACCGTATCGACGCGCTGATCCCGGTCCTGCCATTTGCCGCCCTCGTGGCCAGCTGGCTTTAAGGAAACTCATGCAATACATCACCATCCTTGGCGCGACCGGCTCGATCGGCGTGTCTACGCTGGACGTGCTCGCGCGTCATCCCGAGCAATACAGCGTGTATGCGCTGAGCGCCCACAGCCGCGTGGCCGAACTGGCCGCGCAGTGCCTGCAGTTCCGTCCGCAGCGCGCCGTCGTCGGCACGGCGGATGCCGCCCTTGAACTGACGCGCTTGCTGCGCGGGCAGGGCGTCGCTACGCAAGTCGAGTACGGCGTGGAAGCCCTGTGCGCCATCGCCAGCGCGCCGCAAGTGACGGGCGTGATGGCGGCCATCGTCGGCGCGGCTGGCCTGGCGCCCACCCTGGCGGCGGCACGCGCCGGCAAGAAAGTATTGTTGGCCAATAAAGAAGCGCTGGTCATGTCCGGTCAGCTGTTCATCGATGCCGTGCACGATAACGGCGCCGTGCTGCTGCCTATCGACAGCGAGCATAACGCCATCTTCCAATGCATGCCGCACGCGCATGGCCGCGCGCCAGGCGCCGCGGGCGTGGCAAAAATCGTGCTGACGGCTTCCGGCGGCCCCTTCCTCACGCGCGACGTCGAGACGCTCGACACGGTCACGCCGGACCAGGCATGCAAGCATCCGACCTGGGCCATGGGACGCAAGATTTCCGTCGATTCGGCCACCATGATGAACAAGGGCCTGGAAGTGATCGAAGCGCACTGGCTGTTCGGCGCGCCGGCCGAGCAGATCGAGGTGCTGATCCATCCGCAAAGCGTGATCCATTCGATGGTGTCGTATGTCGACGGTTCCGTGCTGGCCCAGCTGGGCAACCCGGACATGCGCACGCCGATCGCCCATGCGCTGGCGTATCCGCAGCGCATCGCTTCCGGCGTGGCGCAGCTGGACCTGGCGCAAGTGGCCACCTTGCAGTTCGAACGTCCCGATTTCCGCCGTTTCCCCTGCCTGGCGCTGGCGTTCGACGCCTTGCGCGCGGGCGGCACGGCGCCGGCCCTGCTCAACGCGGCCAATGAAGTAGCCGTGCAAGCGTTTCTTGACGAGCAGATCGGCTTCCGCCAGATCGACAGAGTCATCTCCCACGTCATCGAGACGGTGCCGCATGGCGCCGCCTCCAGCATCGAGGCCGTGATGGAGCAGGACCGCCTGGCCAGAGCGGCCGCGCACGCGTATATCGCCCAGAGGCTGGCCGCATGACCTTGATTACCACCTTGCTGGCCTTTATCGTCGCGCTCGGTTCACTGATTACTCTGCACGAGCTGGGCCACTATCTGGTGGCGCGCTGGTGCGGCGTGAAAGTGCTGCGTTTCTCGATTGGCATGGGGAAAGTGGTGTATTCGCGCAAGTTTGGCAAGGACCAGACGGAATGGGCGATTTCCGCGCTGCCGCTGGGCGGCTATGTGAGCATGCTCGACAGCCGCGCGCAAGACCTCAGTGATTTGCCGGAAAGCGAATTGCGCCGCGAATTCACGCGCCAGAGCGTGTGGCGCCGCATCGCCATCGTGGCCGCCGGCCCGCTGGCCAATTTCCTCGTCGCCATCGTGCTGTACGCCGGCCTGTTCATGCACGGCATCGAAGAGCCGTCGAGCAAGCTCGGTCCCGTGGCCGAGCAAACGGCCGCCTATGCGGCCGGCTTGCGCGGCGGCGACACGGTTGAAAAGGTGAATGGCAAGGCCGTGGCCAGCTGGTCCGAGCTGCGCTGGGAACTGATCCAGGCCACCCTCGACAAGCAGCCGGCACGCATCGAAGTGCACCGTCCCGACCGTGGCCGGCAGGAAGCGACCTTGCCGACGGCCAGCCTGACGGAGACGGACCTGGAAGGCGATGTGCTGGGTAAGCTGGGTCTGACCCTGGCCCGTTCCGCGCCGACCCTGATGGAAGTCATGCCCGGCGGCGCCGCCGCGCGCGCCGGCCTGCAGAAAAACGACCAGATTCTGGCCATCGACGAGCAGCCCGTGCACGACGTGGCTGCCATCATCGCCACCCTGAGCCAGGCGCCTGGGCGGACCTTGCAATTGCAACTTTTGCGCCAGGGCCAGGACCTGAGCTTGTCCATTACGCCGGAGGCCGTGCCGGGTGCGGGGACAGAGGGAGCTGTAACAGTTGGTAAGATCCAGGCAAAGCTGGGGCAGGTGCCGGATATGATTACCGTGGCCTCCGGACCGTTCTCTGCCGTGGGCAAGGCGTCCACCAAGGTCTGGGACACCAGTGTCATGAGCCTGAAAATGCTGGGTAAAATGATTACCGGCCAGGTCTCGCTGAAGAATGTGACGGGGCCCATTACCATCGCCGATTACGCGGGCCAGACGGCGCGCACCGGCCTGGTAAGCTACCTGAGCTTCATCGCCTTCATCAGTATCAGTCTGGGCGTGATGAATTTGCTACCCATTCCTGTTCTGGATGGCGGGCATTTGCTGTATTATTCGCTGGAAGTTTTGACCGGACGCCCCTTGCCGGAGCGCGTAGGCGAGATTGCCCAGCGCCTGGGGATCGGTTTGTTGCTGACCTTGATGGTGCTTGCCGTCTTTAATGACGTGTTGCGATTGCTGAATTAGGGCGGTGGTTGATGCCATTGCGTGAGTCGCACAAGCAATCTTTTGTGTATGTTGTCCATTGATTTACCCATTGAATAACCCCAATGAAATTACATTCTGCTCGTTTTGCCTTGCCTTCCTTTCGTCGCAGCCTGATCGGCGCCGCCGTCATGGCCTTCTGTGCCGGCCATGCGCTGGCCGTCCAGCCATTTACTGTCAAGGACATCCGGGTCGAAGGGATCCAGCGTACTGAAGCGGGTACTGTTTTCAGTTACCTGCCGGTGCGCGTCGGCGAAACGTTCTCCGACGAGAAGAGTATCGCCGCCATCAAAGCCCTGTACGCGACGGGTTTTTTCAAGGACGTGCGCCTGGAAGTCGATGGCGACGTGCTGGTGGTGCTGGTCGAGGAGCGCCCGGCCATCGCTGCCGTGGAATTCACGGGTACCAAGGAATTTGAAAAAGATGTGCTGGTCAAGGCATTGAAGGAAATCGGCGTCGGCGAAGCGAAGATTTTCGACAAGGCTTCGGTCGACCGCGCGGAACAGGAACTCAAGCGCCAGTATCTGTCGCATGGCCTGTACGGCGTGAAGATCACCACCACCGTCACGCCGATCGAGCGTAACCGCGTCAACGTGGTGTTCGCCGTCGACGAGGGCGACGTGGCCCGCATCAAACAGATCAACATCGTCGGCAACAAGGCCTTCACGGACAAGGAACTGCGCGAACAGCTGGCCCTGAACACGGGCGGCTGGTTCAGCTGGTACACCAAGGCCGACCAGTATTCGAAGACCAAGCTGACGGGCGACATCGAGTCGCTCAAGTCCTATTACCTGGACCGCGGCTATATCGAGATGCAGGTCGACTCCACGCAAGTGTCGATCACGCCCGATAAAAAAGATATTTACCTGACGATCAATATCACCGAAGGTGAAAAGTACAAGATCGCCGGCACCAAATTCGAAGGCGAGATGTTCGGCCGCGAAGAAGAGCTGAAAGCGCTGAACCTGATGCGCGAAGGCGAGATTTACTCGGGCGCGCGCCTGACGGCCACGAATAAACGCATCCAGGACCGCCTGGCCACGTTCGGCTATGCCTTTGCCAACGTCAATGCCAATCCGGAAATCAACCGTGACAAGCATGAAGTGGGTTTTACTTTCTTCATCGATCCGGGCAAGCGCGTGTACGTGCGCCACATGAATATCGCCGGCAACACCACCACGCGTGATGAAGTCATCCGCCGCGAATTCCGCCAGTTCGAATCGTCCTGGTACGACAGCAACAAGATCAAGCTGTCGCGCGACCGTGTCGACCGTTTGGGCTATTTCAAGGACGTGACCATCGATACGCCGGAAGCGCAGGGCACGACCGACCAGGTCGATGTCAACGTGACGGTGGTGGAAAAACCAACGGGTAACTTCCTGATCGGCGGCGCCTTCTCGCAGTCGGAAAAGTTCACCCTGTCGGCATCGATTTCGCAGGCCAACTTCGCCGGTAGCGGCAACACGGTCGGCATTGAACTCAATACCAGCCATTACAGCCGCACGATTGCGTTTTCGCAAACCAATCCGTATTTTACGGACGATGGCATTTCGCGCAGCTTTGAAGTTTACCTGCGTACGACGGAACCGCCGGCGCTGAACATCGGCAGCTACAAGATCAAGCAGACCGGTGGCCGCGTCAGTTTCGGCGTGCCGTTCTCGGAAGTCGACACCATCTTCTTCGGCATCGGCGCCGAGCGCTCGCGCATCGAAACCGATATCACCAGCCCGGTCCGCTTCAAGCAATATGTGATCGACAATGGCGGCCCGTCGGACGGTATCGGTTCGGCTACCACCAATTCCATTCCGCTGACGGCGGCATGGCAGCGCGACAGCCGCGACAGCGCCCTGACGCCATCGATCGGCCGCTACCAGCGCGTCAACCTGGAGGCCGATCTGATCGGCGACCAGAAATACTTCCGTGCCATCTATGAGCACCAGTATTTCCGTCCGCTGTTCAGCAAGGTCACTCTGGCGCTGAAAGGCGAGATCGATTACGGCCACGGCATTGGCAATCACGTGTACCCGGTCTTCAAGAACTTCTACGGCGGCGGCATCGGTTCCGTGCGCGGCTACCTGAGTTCCTCGTTGGGCGCGGTCGAACCGAGCACCAACGATGCACTGGGCGGCGCTTCGCGCCTGATCGGCAATGCCGAACTGCAGATGCCATTCCCCGGTTCGGGCAATGATCGCAGCCTGCGCTGGTTCGGTTTTCTTGACGGCGGCCAGGTCTACCAGGAAGGCGAAAAAATGCGGATCTCGCAATTGCGCTATTCTGCTGGCTTGGGCATCAGCTGGATTTCACCGGTGGGCCCGCTCAAGCTGAGCTATGCCAAGCCGCTGAACGCCAAGCCGACGGACCGCCTGGAACGCTTCCAGTTCCAGATGGGCACCGGTTTCTGACCGGCCATCTGAACCGGGGCGACAGCTTTTACCTTTTGACCATGGAGTATCATGAACACCGCATCCGCTACCCTGCCCAAGTCCCTTGCCGTGATCGCATTGTGCTGGAGTTCGCTGTTGCCGGTGCAGGCGCAGGCTCAGGAGTCGAAAATCGCCTGGATCAGCAGCGAACGTATTTATAACGAATCGAAGCTGGCCAAAGCGGCCAGCGCCAAGCTGGCCGAAGAGTTCCGCTCGCGCGAAAAAGCCGTGCAGGAACTGGGCAGCCGCTTCAAGGTGGCCAACGAAGCCCTCGAAAAAGACATGCCCACCCTGAGCGAGGCCGAGCGCGCCAAGCGCCAGCGCGAGTTTTTCGAGCTGGACAAGGAGCTGCAACGCCGCCAGCGCGAATTTCGCGAAGACCTGAGCCAGCGCACGAACGAAGAGCGCAGTGCCATCGCGGAAAAAGCCAACACCATCATCCAGCAGATGGCGCATATCGAAGGATATGACATCGTGCTGCAGGAAGCCCTGTGGGCCAGCCCGCGCATCGACATTACCGACAAGGTTCTGAAGGCGCTGGACAAGTAACAGCAACAAAATAAAGGTTAAATAGATGGGCACTCGACTAGGAGACTTGGTCGAACGCTTCGGCGGGCAATTGGCGGGCGATCCCAACCTGGAAGTCACAGGGATCGCACCGCTGGCCGACGCCGGCGCTTCGCACATCAGCTTTCTCAGCAATAGCAAATTTCGCGCGCAGGCTGCCCAGAGCGGCGCTGCGGCGCTGATACTCACGCCGGCCGACGCTGCGCTGATCGGTGCCGAGTACGCCGGCGCGCGCATCGTTACCCCGAATCCCTATGTGTATTTCGCGCGCGCGGCGCAGTATTTCGCCGCCCTGCACGAGATCAAGGCGCCAATCGGCATCCATCCGGGCGCCTTTGTCGACGCCAGCGCGCAGGTCGATGCCAGCGCCTCGGTCGGCGTGCACGCGGTGATCGAGGCCGGCGCCATCATCGGTGCCGGCTGCGTCATCGGCCCCGGCTGCGTGGTGGGGCGCGACGCCGTCATCGGCGCGGGCACGCAACTGCTCGCCAACGTGACCTTCCATGCGCGCTGCGTGATCGGCCAGCGCGGCATCATCCATTCCGGCGCCGTGATTGGCACCGACGGATTCGGCTTCGCCAACGAAGGCGGCGTGTACATCAAGATTCCGCAGACGGGCAGGGTGGTGATCGGTGACGATGTCGATATCGGCGCCAATACCACCATCGACCGTGGCGCACTGGCCGACACCATCATCGAAGATGGCGTCAAGCTCGACAACCAGATCCAGATCGGCCACAACTGCCATATCGGCGCACACACGGCCATGGCCGGCTGCGTCGGCGTGGCCGGCAGCGCCATCATCGGCAAGTACTGCACCTTTGGCGGCGCCGCCATGGTACTCGGTCATTTGACGATCGCCGACCGCGTCCACGTGGGCTCGGGCAGCATGGTTTCGCGTTCGATCGCGGAGCCGGGCCAGTACACGGGTTTTTATCCGCTGGCCAAGAATGCCGACTGGGAAAAGAGCGCCGCCATCGTGCGCAACCTGTCAAGCATGCGCGAGAAGATACGCGCGCTTGAAAAAACAATTAAAACACTGACCACGCAAGACGAAAAATGACTACTGAAAAAAAGACCCTCGACATCCTGGCCATCAAATCGCTGCTGCCGCACCGCTATCCGCTGCTGCTGGTTGACCGCGTGCTGGACTGGGAAGCGAACAAAACCATCACCGCCATCAAGAACGTGACGGTCAACGAAGAGTTCTTCCAGGGCCATTTCCCGCACAAGCCGGTCATGCCCGGCGTGCTGATGATCGAAGCGCTGGCGCAAACGGCGGCCTTGCTGTCGTTCCTGTCGATGGGCGTGAAACCGGACGAAAATTCGGTGGTGTACTTCGTCGGCATCGACAATGCGCGTTTCAAGCGTCCCGTCGAACCGGGCGACCAGCTGAAGATGGATGTGGAAATCCTGCGCGTCTCGCGCGGCATCTGGAAATACAAGGCAGTCGGCTCGGTCGACGGCAAAGTGGCGCTGGAAGCGGAGCTGATGTGCACCATCCGCAGCGCGCAGGACGCGAGCCAGTCTGCGAGCCAGCCAGCGGGGCAGTGATGGCGGCGATCCACTCTACGGCAGTCATCGATCCGAAGGCCGAGCTCGACAGCTCGGTCGAGGTGGGTCCGTACACCATCATCGGTCCGCACGTGCGCATCGGTGCCGGCACCAGAGTTGGCCCGCACGTGGTCATCGACGGCCACACGACGATCGGCAGCGACAACCACCTGTTCCAGTTTTCTTCCATCGGCGCGCAGCCGCAGGATAAAAAATGGGCGGGCGAGGCGACGCGCCTGGACATCGGCGACCGCAACACCATCCGCGAATTTTGCACCTTCAACACGGGCACCGTGCAAGGTGGCGGCGTGACGCGCCTGGGCAATGACAACTGGATCTCGGCGTATGTGCACCTGGCGCACGACTGCCAGGTGGGCAACAACACGATTTTCTCGAACAATGCCCAGTTGGCGGGCCACGTGGAAATCGGCGACTGGGTCATCATGAGCGGTTTCGCCAATGTGCACCAGTTCTGCAAGATCGGCGCGCACGCCTTTGTCGGCATGAGCACCAGTCTGACGCAGGACGTGCCGCCGTTCGTGCTCCTGAACGGCAACCCGGCGCAGGCGCATGGCGTCAATATCGAAGGCTTGAAACGCCGCGGCTTTACGCGCGAGCAGATCAACGGCATCCGCACCGCGTATAAACTCATCTACCGTTCCGGCCTGACCCTGGAAGAATCCAAGGCGGCCCTGTTCGAAGAAGAAGCGGCATCGTCGCCCGAGGTGGCGCAACACGTTCGTGCCATGCGCGAATTCCTTGGCGTGGCGTCGCGTGGCATCGTCCGCTGACCAAGCCAGCGGCCTGCCGGTCGCCAATGTCGCCATCGTCGCCGGCGAGGTGTCGGGCGACCTGCTGGCCAGCCGGCTGCTGTCCGGCCTGGTGCCGCAGCTGCCCGGCGCGCGCTTCCACGGCATCGGCGGCGAGCATATGGCCAAACAGGGCTTTGTGTCCGACTGGCCGCTCGACAAGCTGACCGTACGCGGCCTGTTCGAGATCATTCCCCGCTACCGCGAAATCAAGGGCATCCAGAACGCGCTGCGCGACCAGCTGCTGGCCGAGCGGCCCGCCGTCTTCATCGGCGCCGACTATCCCGGCTTCAACCTGGGACTGGAACAGCAGCTCAAGGAAGGCGGCATCCCCACCGTGCACTACATCGGGCCGCAGATCTGGGCCTGGCGCGGTGGACGCATCAAGAAAATCATCAAGGCCGTCTCGCACATGCTGGTGATCTTCCCGTTCGAGGAAGAAATCTACCGCAAGGCGGGCGTGCCCGTCACCTATGTCGGCCATCCGCTGGCCGAGATGATCCCGCTGCAGCCCGACGAAGCGGCTGCGCGCCGCAGCCTGGGCTTGCCGCAAGACGCCAATGTCGTGACCCTGATGCCGGGCAGCCGCATGGGCGAACTCAAATACAATGCGGTGGCGTTCGTGGCCGCCTGCAAGCTGCTGCTGGCGCGCGACCGCTCCTTGCGTTTCGTCGCACCCATGGCTGGCGAAAAACAGCGCCAGTATTTCCTGCAACTGCTACGTGAAGCGGGCCTGCAGGACGTCGAGATACTGCTCACCGATGGCGGCTCGCACACGGCCATCTGCGCCGCCGATGCGGTGCTGGTAGCGTCCGGCACGGCGTCGCTGGAAGTGGCGCTGTACAAGAAGCCCATGGTCATCGCCTACAAGATGATGCGCGCCTCGTGGGAAATCATGCGCCACATGGGCTACCAGCCGTGGATTGGGTTGCCCAACATCCTGGCGCGCGACTACCTGGTGCCCGAGCTGCTGCAAAATGCGGCCAGTCCGGAAGCGCTGGCCGAGGCCATGTGGCAGCAACTGAGCGACGTGCCGGGCCGTTTGCGCCTGGTGCAGCGCTTCACGGACATGCACCACAGCCTGCTGCGCGACAGCGCGCGCGAGAGCGCCAACGCCGTCATGCAAGTCATCGCCGCCCACCGCAAGTAACTCCCGCTCACCGCTTCAAGCGCATTACCAACCAAAGATTCAACGTGAAAAATATCTATCCCGGCCTGTTTGACGACTTGTCATTCTCGCTCGATGAAATCATCTGCGGCGTCGACGAGGCAGGCCGCGGTCCGCTGGCCGGCCCCGTGTTCGCCGCCGCCGTGATCCTCGACCCGAGCCAGTCTATCGACGGCCTGCGCGACTCAAAAAAACTCAGCGAGGCCAAGCGCGACCTGCTGGCGCCGCAAATCAAGGCCAAGGCCCTGGCCTGGGCCATCGCCGAAGCATCCGAAGAGGAAATCGACCGCCTGAACATCCTGCAGGCATCGATGCTGGCCATGCGCCGCGCCGTCGAGGCGTTGGCTACCGTGCCGACCCTGGCCCTGATCGACGGCAACCGCTGCCCCGTGATGCCGATACGCGGCATGGCCATCATCGGCGGCGACGACAAGGTCGATTCGATTTCCGCCGCCTCGATCCTGGCCAAGACGGCGCGCGACGCGGCCCTGGTGCACTTGCATGCGGCCTATCCCGAGTACTGCTTCGACCAGCACAAGGGCTATGGCACCAAGCTGCACCTGGAGCGCTTGCACCTGCACGGCGCTTCGCCTGTGCACCGCCGTTCGTTCGCGCCCGTGCGCAACGTGATCGCCCTGTTTGGCGCGCAGGAGGTGGTGGCATGAAGACGATTACCTCGCGCGACAACGCGCAATACAAGGAGTTGCTGAAACTGGCGGGCAGTTCGCAGGCGCGCCGCAAGTCCGGCCGCACCTTGCTCGACGGCGTGCACCTGTGCCAGTCGTACCTGCAGCTGCGCGGCATGCCGGAGCAGTGCATCGTCAGCGAAAGCGCCTTGCGCAATCCGGAAGTGATGGAGATCGTCGGCCAGCTGGAAAGCCAGCGTGCGCACGTACTGGGCTTGCCCGATGCGCTGTATCACGCGGTGAGCCAGGTCGAACACGGCGTGGGCGTGATGTTCCTCATCGAGACGCCGGAACGGGCTGTCACGCAGCCCCTGAGCGTGTCGGCCGTGCTGCTCGATAACCTGCAAGACCCGGGCAATGTCGGCTCCATCCTGCGCAGCGCGGCGGCGGCCGGCATCACGCAGGTGTACTGCAGCGCCGGCACGGCTTTCTGCTGGTCGCCGAAGGTGCTGCGCGCGGCCATGGGCGCGCACTTCGTTCTCGATGTCTTTGAAAATGTCGATCTGGCGGCACTGGTCGCCGACGCGAAGGTGGCGACGCTCGCCACCAGCGGCTACGCCACCCGGCGATTGTACGACGTCGACCTGCGCCAGCCCGTCGCCTGGCTGTTCGGCCATGAAGGGCAGGGCGTGGCCGACGACCTGCTGTCGATGGCGACGCACCAGGTGGTCATCCCCCACCTGGGCCAGATCGAATCGCTGAACGTGGCCGCCTGCGCCGCCGTCTGCTTCTTCGAGCAGCTGCGCCAGGGCCAGGCCTGAACAGGCTCGCCATGTCTTTCCCTGTGCTTGCCGACGGTGCCGCACGTGACGAGGCCTGGTGGCGCCAGGTCGCCGCGTTGTATCCCGCGCCGCCGGACGCCATCGTCAATCTGGAGCATGGCTATTTCGGCGCCATGGCCGCGCCCGTGCAAGCCGCCTTCGAGCAGGCTGTGCGCTACACCAATGAGCAGCTGAGTCCCTTCGTGCGCGGCGAATTCACGCGCACGCATGTGGATATTGTGCGCCAGCGCCTGGCCGCGCTGATCCACGCCGCGCCGCACGAGATCCTGCTGACGCGCAGCGGTACCGAGTCGATGCAGGTGCTGATCACGCAATACCATGGCCTGGCGCCCGGCGATACCGTGTTGTGGAGTAATCTTGATTATCCGGCCACGCGCACGGCCATGCGCTGGCTGGCGCAGCGCCGTGGCGTCACCAGCACGCAAGTCACATTGAGCTTGCCCATCAGCGATGACGAGATCATCGCCCGTTACGCGCAAGCCATGCGCCAGGCCGTCAGGCCAAAACTGCTGCTACTGTCGCAGGTGACGCCGGCCAATGGCCAGCAGTTGCCGCTGAGCGCCTTGATTGCGCTGGCGCGCGAACACGGCATCGATGTCGTGCTCGATAGTGCCCATGCCCTGGGGCAGGTGGCGCTTGATGTGCGGGCGATGGATGTCGATTTTGCCGGTTTTAATTTACATAAATGGCTGGGTGCTCCGCCGGGGCTGGGCTTTGTGTATATCCGCGCCGCGCAGTTGCACAAGATCGAGCCGCATTTCGGCGACGACGATTATCCGCTGGACGATATCCGCTGTCGTCTGCACATGGGCATGCCGCCGATCGGCGCCATCCTGGCCGCACCCGCCGCGCTCGACTTCCATGAACGCCTGGGCGGCACGCCAGCCAAGACGGCACGCCTGGCCTGGCTGAGGGATTACTGGGTCAGCCGCGCCGCGCAACTGCCTGGCGTGCGCCTGCTGTCGCCGCTCGATGCAAAGCGCGGCACGGCGCTGGTGGCGTTTGCCGTCGATGGCATGGACGCACGCGCGCTGCAACAGGCCTTGCTGCAGCGTTTCGGGGTCTTCACCGTGCAGCGCAATATCGGCGACATGGACGTCGTGCGCGCCACGGTGGCCGTCACGACGCAGACCAGCGAACTCGATCAGCTGGTCGCCGCGCTGACGGTGCTTTCGAGAGAAACGAACACCTGACAAAACCGACGCGCAGCAGGTTTGGTCAGGCGTTCTAGTACTCGCGGCGGTTCGGCTTGATCTCTTGCAAAATGGTCGTGGAGATCTCTTCGATCGACTTGGTAGTCGAGGAGAGCCAGCGGATGCCTTCGCGTTTCATCATTTTTTCCGCCTCGTTGACCTCGTAACGGCAATTTTCGATGGCCGCATACTTGCTTCCAGCGCGTCTTTCGTTGCGTATTTCCGACAAACGTTCGGGCGTAATGCTTAATCCGAAAATTTTATTCTTAAATTCGAGCAGGGCCGATGGCAGCTTGTCGCGCTCGAAATCGTCGGGAATCAGCGGATAATTGGCTGCCTTGATACCGTATTGCATGGCCAGGTACAGGCTGGTCGGGGTCTTGCCAGAGCGCGAAACACCCACCAGAATGACATCGGCCGAGGACAGGTTCTTGTGCGACTGGCCATCGTCGTGCGCCAGCGAATAGTTGATCGCCTCGATGCGATTTTTGTATTCTTCGCTGTCGACGATATTGTGCGAGCGCCCGATGGTGTGGGTCGACATCACGCCCAGTTCCTGCTCCAGCGGGGCGACAAAGGTCTGGATCAGGTCCATGTGCATGCCGCTGGACTTGCGGATCACGGCCGACAGGTCGTTCTTCACCAGGGTGGAGAAAATGATCGGGCGCTGGCCATCGCTGACGAAGGCTTCGTTGATCTTGCGCGCCGCCTCGTAGGCCTTGTCCATGGTATCGATGAAGGGAAGGCGGATCTGGCGGAAACGCAGATCGAACTGCGTCAGCACCGAGTGGCCGAAGGTCTCGGCGGTGATGCCGGTGCCGTCGGAAACGAAGAAGACGGTGCGCGCCGCGGAGGGCAGGGGGGGGCGTGGATCTTGTGTCATGGGTTTTCGGATCAAGATTGTGCGTCGTCAATTTGCGCCGCACAAGGTAAAATGGCTGCAACGGTATGATTGTGCTGCACGACGCCAAGAATAACAAGAAGACTGTCCGTGCACCGCGCGTAAAGATTTCTATCATCAGTAAGGGTGTCATTATGACCAACGCAATATCGCAACAGCAGGAAGACAAGGACGCGGTGTATGTTGCCTCGTTCGAGCATTTGCGCATGACGGATGTCGAATCCGTCGGCGGCAAGAACGCCTCCCTGGGCGAAATGATCAGCCAGCTGGCGGAAGCCGGCGTGCGCGTGCCCGGTGGCTTTGCCACCACGGCGCAGGCATTCCGCGATTTCCTGTCGTACAGCGCCAACGGCGGCTTGCCGCTGGCCGAACGCATCGCCCAGCGCCTCGAAGGGCTGAACATCGATGACGTGCGCTCGCTGGCGCAAGCCGGCGCCGAGATCCGGCTATGGATCGTGGAAACCCCATTCCAGCCACGCCTGGCTGCCGAAATCGACCAGTTCTACGCCAAATTGGTGGCCGATTCCGACACGGAAATGTCGTTTGCCGTGCGTTCCTCCGCCACGGCGGAAGATTTGCCGGATGCGTCTTTTGCTGGTCAGCAAGAAACCTTCCTGAACGTGGTCGGCATCGACAACGTGCTCGACGCCATGAAACAGGTGTTCGCCTCGCTGTACAACGACCGCGCCATCTCGTATCGCGTGCACAAGGGCTTTACGCACGCGGAAGTGGCCTTGTCGGCCGGCGTGCAGCGCATGGTGCGTTCCGACCTGGGCGCGGCCGGCGTGATGTTCACCATCGATACGGAATCGGGCTTCAAGGACGTGGTGTTCGTCACCTCCAGCTATGGCCTGGGCGAAACCGTGGTGCAGGGCGCCGTCAATCCCGACGAATTCTATGTCCACAAGCCGATGCTGGAAAAAGGCAAGTCGCCTGTGATCCGTCGCAATATCGGCTCGAAACTGCTGAAAATGGAATTTACGAACGAAGCGAAAGCTGGCCGTTCCGTGAAAACCGTCGATGTGCCTGTCGAAATGCGCAACCGCTACTCGCTGAACGACAGCGAAGTGGTGGAGCTGGCAAAGTACGCGGTCATCATCGAGAACCACTACGGCCGTCCGATGGACATCGAGTGGGGCAAGGATGGCCGCGACGGCAAGCTGTACATCCTGCAAGCGCGCCCTGAAACCGTCAAGTCGCAGCAAAAGGCGACCGACGTGCAGGAACGCTTCAAGCTGAAAAGCACCGGCACCGTGCTGACGTCCGGCCGCGCCATCGGCCAGAAGATCGGCGCCGGCCCCGTGCGCGTGATTCACGACCCGGCCGACATGGAGCGCGTGCAGCCAGGCGACGTCCTCGTTGCCGACATGACGGACCCGAACTGGGAGCCGGTCATGAAGCGTGCTGCGGCCATCGTCACCAACCGTGGCGGTCGTACTTGCCACGCAGCAATTATTGCGCGTGAACTCGGCGTGCCTGCCGTCGTCGGCTGCGGCAACGCCACCGACGTGCTGAAAGACGGTACCTTTGTCACCGTGGTGTGCTCCGAAGGCGACGAAGGCAAGATCTACGATGGCTTGCTGGAAACGGAAGTGTCGGAAGTGTCGCGCGGCGAGTTGCCGAAGCTTGACACCAAGATCATGCTCAACGTGGGCAATCCGCAGCTGGCGTTCGACTTCCAGTCCGTGCCGAATGCCGGCGTGGGTCTGGCGCGCCTGGAATTCATCATCAATAACAATATTGGTGTGCATCCGCGCGCGATTCTGGAATACCCGAACATCGATGCCGACCTGAAAAAGGCCGTGGAATCGGTGGCGCGTGGCCACGCTTCGCCGAAAGCGTTCTATATCGACAAGCTGGCCGAAGGCATCGCCACCATCGCTGCCGCGTTCTGGCCGAAAAAAGTCATCGTGCGCCTGTCCGACTTCAAGTCGAACGAGTACAAGAAGCTGATCGGCGGTTCGCGCTACGAGCCGGACGAGGAAAACCCGATGCTGGGCTTCCGCGGCGCGGCGCGCTACCTGTCGGCCGACTTCTCCGAAGCGTTCAACATGGAATGCGAAGCGATGAAGCGCGTGCGCAATGACATGGGCCTGACGAACGTGGAAATCATGGTGCCATTCGTGCGCACCCTGGGCCAGGCCGAGAAAGTCATCGACCTGCTGGCGAAAAACGGCCTGAAGCGCGGCGAGAACGACTTGCGCGTCATCATGATGTGCGAAGTGCCATCGAACGCCATCCTGGCCGACCAGTTCCTCGACCATTTCGACGGTTTCTCGATCGGTTCGAACGACCTGACCCAGCTGACCCTGGGCCTGGACCGCGATTCCGGCATGGAATTGCTGGCCGCCGACTTCGACGAACGCGATCCCGCCGTCAAAGCACTGCTGTCGCTGGCCATCAAGGCTTGCCTGGCGCGTGGCAAGTACATCGGCATCTGCGGCCAGGGTCCTTCGGATCACCCTGACTTCGCCGTCTGGCTGATGGAGCAGGGCATCGAATCGATGTCGCTGAATCCGGACTCGGTGATCGACACCTGGCAAAAGCTCGCTGCGCTGAAAGCGTAAGCGTCTTTCCCGTCCTCTGAAAACCCGCTGCCGCTCACCTGGCAGCGGGTTTTTTTACGCCGGCCATGCGGCGCACGGCAGTAATCGGTGGGCTTGCGCCAGATCAGCTAAAATGATTCCACCAATACATTGAAACGGGAGTTCTCATGGCAAGCAAGAAACCGAGCAAAGCAGCTAAGATCGACATCGGTATTTCCGAGGCGGACCGCGCGAAGATCGCGGAAGGCCTGTCCGGCCTGCTGGCCGACAGCTATACCCTGTACCTGATGACGCACAATTTCCACTGGAACGTCAAGGGGCCGATGTTCAACACCCTGCACCTGATGTTCATGACGCAATACACGGAGCAATGGGGCGCGCTGGACCTGATCGCCGAGCGCATTCGCGCCCTCGGCTATCCGGCGCCGGGCACCTACAAGGAATTCGTCAAGCTGGCCTCGATCAAGGAAATCGACGGCGTGCCGCCGGCGCTGGACATGGTCAGCCACCTGGTGGCGGCGCAGGAAGCGACCGCGCGCACGGCGCGCCGCTTGTTCCCGCTGCTGGAAAAAGCCAATGACCAGCCGACGGCCGACCTGATCACGCAGCGCCTCGATGTGCATGAAAAGACGGCGTGGATGCTGCGCAGCCTGCTCGAGGAATAAAGGCCGGGCCGGCGGCTAATTCGCCCCCGGCTATTGACGCCATCAGGAATTGCGTTAGACTGTTTGCATATAGGTGTTTGGCAAGAAGAATATCAGGCAGTACTGCGCATTAAACCCCGTCGCTTATATAGGCTGCGGGGTTTTTTATTTTTGGATTCGCAAGGATGGAGGCATCATGGCTGAATGGGTAGGCTGGTTTGTAGCGGCTGGCGCGGTATTGATCCTGGAACTGTTTACAGGCACGTTTTATTTGCTGATGATCGCCATCGGTATCGGTGCCGGAGGGGTGGTGGCGCTGGCGGGCGGCAATGGCAGCTGGCAGGCCGTGACAGCGGCCATCGTCGGCGTGGCGGCGACGCTGTTATTGCGGCGCAGCCGTTTTGGCACGGCGGCGCGGCGCGATGCGGCACAGGATCCGAATGTGAACCTGGATATCGGCCAAAGCGTGGCGGTCGCGCATTGGGTCGATGGCGCGGCGCGCGTCATGTATCGCGGCGCCTTGTGGGATGTGGAACTGATTGCCGGCAGCGATACGCAGGCCGGTCATTACACCATACGTGCCGTGCGTGGCAGTCGTTTGATTGTTGGATAACCTGGAGAGTAGATTATGGAAGTAAGCATCGGAAGCATGTCGCTGATCTTGTTATTGCTGGCATTGGTATTTGTCTTCAAGACGGTCAATGTGGTGCCGCAGCAGCATGCCTGGGTGGTGGAGCGCCTGGGCAAGTTCCACGCCGTATTGGGTCCTGGCCTGAATATCGTTGTGCCTTTCGTCGACCGCATCGCTTACAAGCATGTGCTCAAGGAAATTCCACTCGACGTGCCGCCGCAGGTATGCATTACGCGTGACAATACGCAATTACAGGTCGATGGCATTCTGTATTTTCAGATTACCGACGCCATGCGTGCTTCGTATGGCTCGTCGAATTATATTGCTGCAATTACGCAGTTGGCACAAACGACCTTGCGTTCGGTGATCGGTAAAATGGAACTCGACAAGACATTTGAAGAGCGCGACCATATTAATACGGCCATCGTGAATGCCATCGATGAATCGGCGGCGAATTGGGGCGTCAAGGTGTTGCGTTATGAAATCAAGGATTTGACGCCGCCCAAGGAGATTTTGCATGCGATGCAGGCGCAGATTACGGCCGAGCGCGAAAAGCGCGCACTGATTGCCGCTTCGGAAGGACGCAAGCAGGAGCAGATCAATATTGCCAGCGGTGAGCGCGAAGCGAATATTGCCCGCTCGGAAGGCGAGAAGCAGGCTTCGATCAACCGCGCCGAAGGCCAGGCGACGGCCATCGTTGCGCTGGCGCAAGCCAGTGCCGAGGCGCTGCGCCAGGTGGGCGCAGCCATCCGCGAGCCGGGTGGTGAAGATGCCGTCAATCTGAAAGTGGCCGAACAGTATGTGGGCGCGTTCGCGCAATTGGCGAAAACGAATAACTCGATTATCGTGCCGGCCAATCTGGGCGATATAAGCGGTTTGATCGCCACGGCGATGCAGGTGGTGAAAACGCAGAAGCCGAAAGGCAGCGTGACTATCCCCTGATTGCCTGGCTGGGTGAACAGCCAGCTTGTAGCAATGTTTTGTCAATACTGCCCGCTGTATAGCGGGCAGTTTGCATTTGCGGGCCTGGAATAGGTGGCGGCGGCATGGTTGGAGTATCGGCGATTGAATGAAGTACGTTGAAAATATTTTCTTCATGCTATGCTATGCGCACTTTCAGGATTATGTGCTGTCATGCAGCGCTTATTTCTTTGATTGGCGTAACATCTGCCGCGCAGGATCCCGGGTAGCGTTTGCAGGCGATGTGCGATTGACGATAGTATTGGACCCATGTATATTTTTAATTGCAATTTATAATTACTATAAATTGCAATGAAACAAAAAGTACTGCAAAATAAATTCTGCCAATGGCGCTGTATTGAATCGCAACCGCACAAAGCAGGAAGATCGCACAGGCGCTCCATGTGTGATACCCGTCCCCTTGATTGAAGACTTGCATCGTTTGAAAGCCCGGGAAGCAGGTTTTTTTTGGTAAAAGAATTGTAAAAAACAATCAAATCTTAAGAAAAATCACCTCAGTCGCGTTACAATTGGATAGAATCTAACTGTTCAGTTATATTGTTCAACTCTCACAAGGAAATTTCATGGATCTGTCGAACTTATCCCTGTCCGAACTGCGCACCTTGCAGGACGACATCAAGAAGCAAATGAAGAAACGCGAACAGGATGATCTGTCCAAAGCGCGCGAGCAAATCCTGGCGATTGCCCAGAGCGTCGGCGTTTCCGTAAAAGATCTGGTTGGTACAGGGATTCGCGCTAAAACGGGTACGGTCGCTGTGCGCTATCGCAATCCGGATGATGCGACGCAGCAGTGGACTGGCCGTGGCCGTCAACCGAAATGGGTCAAAGAGTGGACCGATTCGGGTAAGTCGCGCGATCTGCTGAAGGTGTAATTCTGAAGGTTTAAAAAACCGTTCATTCGGATGCTTGTCCTGTGAAGTGGTACAGGTGTAGTACAAGGCAGCATGCAAGCATCCGGAACTTTGTTGATTTGTTCTCGTTGGCCAGCTCGGCCAAGCTGATTTACCTCGGCTTATTCTCATGGTAGTTTTGTCAATGCCAGTCTTTTTCCCGCCTTATCTGATTCCCTCCCTGTTTTAGTCTTGCCATGCCGCGCTTTTTTTCGTTTGCCGCAGATAATGGCAAAATAAAACCCGGCATATAGCCGGGTTTGTTGGTACGGTTGCAGCACGCTGCGCGCAGTGCCGGATCAACGGCGGTGTGACTTCATTGCTGCCTGCACTTCGCGCGCGCCATCGCGGTCGCGCTCGGCTGCTCGCTTGTCGTGCTGTTTCTTGCCCTTGGCCAGGCCGATTTCGCATTTCACGCGGCCGCCCTTGTAGTGCAGGTTGAGCGGCACCAGCGTGTAGCCGGAGCGTTCCACCTTGCCGATCAGTTTATCCATTTCCGTGCGGTGCAGCAGCAGCTTGCGCGTGCGTACGGCTTCCGGATGGATATGGGTGGAGGCGGTCGGCAGGGCGCTGATATGCGCGCCGAACAGGAAGAGTTCATCGCCGCGGACGACGACGTAGGCTTCCTTGATTTGTACGCGGGCGTCGCGGATGGCTTTGACTTCCCAGCCTTCCAGCACGATGCCCGCTTCGTAGCGATCCTCGATAAAGTAGTCGTGGAAGGCTTTTCTGTTGTCTGCTATGGTCATGAGATGGTAAATGTGCGCGGGTCGGTTAAACTACTGTCTCGCGCAAGCGCGATCAAATCAAATGTATCCAACATCATAGCAAATGGTTCTTCAATGGCAGTAGTACATAAATCAGTTTTTCTCGGCTATAGCGCCGAACAAATGTTTGCGCTGGTGGCGGCGGTGGAGGATTATCCCAAATTCCTGCCCTGGTGCGGTGCGGTCGAGGTTCGCGAGCGGGGCGAGAACACGGTTGTCGCCAGCGTGGGCATACATTACCACGGCGTGCGCCAAAGCTTCACCACGTCCAACGAGAACGTGCCGCCGACGTCCATCAAGATGAAGCTGGTGGACGGTCCTTTCAAGACCCTCGATGGCGTGTGGACCTTCAAGGCCCTGCGTGAAGATGCCTGCAAAATCGAGCTGGACCTGCACTACGAGTTTTCCAGCCGCGTGCTCGAGCAGATCATCGGCCCCGTCTTCGGCATGATCGCCAACAGCATGGTCGATTCCTTCTGCAAGCGCGCGGAGACCGTGTATGGCTGAGCCCACCATCGAGGTGCAAGTTTGCTACGCCTTGCCGGACAGCACCTTTCTGCGCTCCTTGCGCGTGCCTGCAGGCGCCACCATCGAGCAGGCGCTGGCGCAGAGCGGCTTGCTGCAGGCTATCCCTGGCATCGACCTGGCCATCAATATGGTGGGAATCTATGGCAAGAGAAAGCCGCTCGATGCCATATTGCACGAGCATGACCGGGTGGAAGTATACCGCCCCTTGCAGGCCGACCCGAAAGAGGCGCGCCGACGCCGTGCCAGTGGCAAGTCAGCGAAGGGCTGAGCGGGCAGGGCGGCGGCGTGGCCGCCGTCCGGCGAGCGCGATTTTTTGCTAATTTCAAATATCTTTTCTATGCTGCAAGGACGGAGGGTACTTTTTTCTGTATAACTTGCTTTTAGCCACCACAAGCAAGCATCCATGCGGGTTCCAGTCGTTTTGCCGTTTGCATGGGCGAAACGTGGGCGAAAATCCTAAGCTGCCCCTGCCTTTATCCCATCCGTCATTTTGCAGTATTGATCCGGCAACACGCCACCCTCCTGCTCGACCCAGCGGCCATACGTTCGAGTGATCATGGTCGTATCGGTATGCCCCATTTGCTTTGCCACGTACATTGCGTTGGCGCCCGTCGATAGCAGCGTCGACGCGAATGTGTGCCTTGTTTGATACGGATTTCGGTAGCGGACCTGGGCCTTCTTGATCATTGCCGCCCAGAAGAGGCTCAGGCGCTGCGTGTTGTCCCAGCCCTGACCGGTAGCCGGATCAAGGAACACCAGGCCTCCAGCAAGGAAGCTATGTTGTTTCTGTGCAACCAGCGCCGCGACAGCGCCGCGCCGCAGGTCGACCAAGCGGCGCCCGGCGCGCGTCTTCAGCTCCTCTCGTGACTCGCCCATCACGCGCGAACGCTCCACCTTCGCCTTGAATCCGGCCCAGTCGATCGATTCCCAGCGCAACGCGATGTATTCACTCGGGCGCATGCCCGTGTAGAAGGCGAACTGAAAGACATTGCGGGCCTGGCCCTGGGCGGCATCAAGGATGGCCGCAATCTCCTGAGCGGAAAAAGGATCTACTTCGTATTCAGCCTTGTAGGCGTCGCGGTCCAACGTTTTTTGCAATTTCACCCGGTCGAGCGGGTTGCTATCAATCAGGTCGTCGTTTATCGCCAGTTCCAGCGCGCCGCGCAGCGGAATGAGAATTTGTCGGACCGAGGTGGCTTTCAACGACAGATCGACAATCCACGTGCGCAGCGCGGCCGGCGTAAGCTCGGTGAGCAGGGTGTCGCCCCATTGCTCCAACAGAATTTTGTTGAGCACGCGCTTGTAGCTTTTCAACGTGCTGGGCGCGAGGATGCGCTCGTAGATCTCGAATTGCTGCTTAAGCAGGTCGCCAACGGTTACATCCTTGCCCCGAGGTTGCAAGCCGAACTTCTTCAACTGCGTCGATTCGGGGAAGTACTTGGCATAGCTGAAATTGCCCAGCGCAATGGCGTTCAGGATCTCGCCGCGCAGGCGCTCGGCGTATTTGATGTTTGCCTTGCTGTGCGCGACCTTCAACGTTTCCCGGCACTCAGTTCCCCGGTACATAAATTTTATGCGGATCGATTCGCTTTGGACGCCGGACCGGAGTTCGACGCCTGGCGGGCTGGACTTGTTTGTTCCCATTTTGCTACCCATTCTTCTACTGCCGGCAAGTTGATCCACAGCCGGCCATCCACAATTTTGCATTGATTGCCGTCGAGCCACTTGCCTGCCTTGCGGCGGGCCTGCACGGAATCGACGGAATCGCCTGATATTTCGACGTAGCGCTCGAGCTTTACCCAAGCAAGAGGCTGACGCTCGGCCTCTGCCTTGGCGGCTGCCGCGCGCGCATTGCGCTCGATGGTCTCGACCAGCTTGGCCACCATGTCGTGTTCGCTCATGTTCATGGCGCGCTCCCGGCCGCCACGTCAGCAGCGTGTTCCAGGGCGGCTTGCTCGCGGCCAGCAGCAACCAGTACGCGGAACACGTCGCTGTTGCGCAGCAGAGCGCCCGGCTCATTCAAGCCCCACAGGACAGGCAGCGCCGAGATTTGATCCATCAGCCGCCCGATGATCGGCTGAGGCGCAGCAGCTGGCAGCGGAGAATGCTTCGGCTTGGCCGCCTGCTTGGCGCGGATCGCCTCGACCTTCTTCCAGATTCTGGCCAGCTCCGTCTCGCCGGCAGCGTGCATGTCCAGGCCCTGGGCCAGGCACAGCGCGGCCAGCGTGACCATGACGCCGCCGACTTCCTGCGCGCGCTCGCCGACCGGGCGGCCGTACACATATTCGACCAGCTGGTGCGCCTCGCTGACCGTGCAGCCACATGCCTGCACCAGTTCCAGCGATTCTTCCAGGAAACGGTGATTGCGCTCAGCGCCGTCGGCTGAGATTTCGGCACCGAAGCACGCCATCATCCAAGGCTGCACGCGGCCCTGGAATGAATCGGTGGGCGTTGCACGGACAGGTAGATTGCGTTGCTCGTTGTTGATCATTCTGCATGCTCCAAAAAGGTTATCTCGCTGGGCTGGCGCGGTGTAGCGTCGCCCATCAGGTAAATCACGGAAGACACGCCGCCGCCCAGCACTTGGGCGCTCATGCCGCGCAAGTGGTGCTGCTTGCCCTCGAACTGCACGGGCTGGCAGGTGTGGATCGCGCGCAGCATGGCCCGGTCCAGCTTGTAGGCGGCCTCGGCCGGGGTTTCCGGCGCGGGCGCTGGGCTGCGGCCGCTCATTGCGCCACCGGCGCCCGGCGGGCGAACCAAGCCACCGGGCCGTCTTCGCTTTCGTGCAGGGCCAGCAGGAACCAGTCATCGCCAGCTGGCGACGCAGGCTGCCAGGAGGCAATTGCACAGGGATCACCATCACCGTAGCTATCGAACATGGCCGGCGCGTCACTCTCCATCCAGACCCTCTGCATCAGTAGCCCATGGGACTGGAGCCATTTCTTCACATTCTCGACGTCGCCATCATCAATAGCTGGCAGGTCCGGATGGGCATACGATCCGTTGGTGTCGCGCACGACCGGCGCCCATTCAATAAGCTTGCTCATATTTACCTTTCAGGTTGTCGCGGCCAGGACGCCCGCCAGGGTCGCCGCCACGTAAATCAGGATGAGGGCCGCCGCTACGCGCGCGGCGCCGGGGCTGCGTTCGCTGTTCGGCACTTCGTCGTCATCGGTCATGCAGCCTCCGTGGTGGGCATCTTGACGCCGCGCCAAGCGTAGAAAGCTGGCCTGTCATCAGGCGAGATGCGCATGCAGTCTTCGCCGAACGTAAAAGTGGCGTCGTGCTGCGCCCCTGGAAACCGGAAGTAGAGGATCGCCTGGGCATGTCCGAGCCTGTCCGGCCCCTGCAGCGGCGCGCGGCTTACCCAGATGCTGCCGATCTTGCAGTCCGGATGCGTGACCGAAAAGAACTCGATCAGGGCCGCCTGAGCTGCCTTTTTCGCGCGCCGTTCGACAAACTCCCCCATCACGCAGCCATGGCTGCAGTAGACGGCATCGCCGTCCGTGATGACTTCCAGGTGCTCGTGCTCCTCACCTTCGTCCTCGGCTTCCTGCTGAATATCGTCGCTGACGCGCCGGCGGCAGTGGTGGCACTCGAACCACCAGCCATGCTCGATCAGCACCGCATGTGGCACCGGACCAGGGGCGTACCGGTCAAACTGCGGCTTCCGCTGGCAGTGCTCGACCTCGTTAAAGCCGCAGTCCAGCTCGTTGGCCCCTTCGCGACGCGCGGCGGCGCTGCTGGTGGCAAAGCGGATAACGCAGTGCCCCTCGTTAGGCTCGCGCACTTCATAGGCAAGCAACGGCTTCATGTCGCCACCCGCTTGAACTCGATCACCCACACCCAAGTATTTGCTGCCCAGCTTCCAGTACCGTTGATGGATTCCCACAACGACTTGAATGCCTCTACAGCCGATGAGCCGACTGGCGATGCGTGCCGGCCGGTGGTGCCATCAATGAAATGGCCGCCAGCGCGATCGATAGCGACGCCCTCGGCCAGTGCATCCGTCTCGCTGCAGTTATTCAGGCGCTCGACGCGCACCGACACAATCTCCAGTAGGATTCGGCAGGCCCAGCGCGGCATATGGATCGATGGCGTCCAGCGCCCGCCGATGACGTAAGGATCAGTTTCGCCATTGGCTCGATACATGACCTCCTTCTTCCGGCGGTCCTCGTCGCCACCTGCGCCATAAACATCGCTGAACGTCTCGCGCACCCACAGGCGGTCGCCGGGTTGGCCATGTGGGCATGTCGCGAGGATCGCATCTTTTCCGTTCGGGTACAGTGTTCCACCAGTATTTGCCTTGTTCGGCAGATACCACGATCGGAACATGCCGCACACATCGCCGTAGACAAGTTGCGTTTTCATTGCACGTCGCGTCTGCGTTTTGCTGCCGTCGAGCACGGCGCGCACCATGGCGCCGTTCATGAGGATAGGCCTCTCTTTCATGCTTTTTCTCCAGCGGCCGGCGTGGCCGCAAACATATCGACGGTTTTGGTATCGCGCACCACCAGCGGCGGCAGCACGTCCAGGAATTCGCCGATGGTCAGCGTGTTGTTGCGTGGGCCATACGGCAGGCAATCGACCGTCCAGTCCTCCGGCAGGTCATCCTCGGAGCGAACCTCATCGTCGACATAGCCTTTGGGCTTGCTGTCCTCGACGATTTCGGCAAAGCCTGATTGAAACAATTTCTCAGCTTCGCTCACGCTGGGCGCGACAACGACTGCCGTCACGGTGGCGGTGACGGTGTAGAGGCGATTGATCATGCTGGCACCTTTGCCTTATCAAATTCCGCTTTCGCGGCGATGTACTCGCTAGCCACAATCTCAACCATGCATGGCGCCAATTTCACGCCGGTGGAAGCGTAGACGGTGCCTCCGTCGTGCTGGAACATGGCGAAGTCGCCAAATAGCAAGTTGCCCCAGTCGGTACCCATTGAGGCCAGTACCGGCGCCAGGTCGGCCTTCTCGGTCGGGAAGTGCGCCCTCCATTCGGCCTGCAACTCGCTCAGCGCCGCACGCTGCTCCTTTGTGGACTTCCGCAGCGAGGCGCGGGGATACTGAATGTTGGCGCGCTGGGCGTCGGGCTTTGTCCACAATGGATCATCCTTGGCGGGATGGAAGCAGATGCCTGCGACGCTACGGCCGTGAGCGGTCGAGTTTGTGAGCAGCTTGCCGCCGAAGTGGTCGGCAAACACCTTACCGACCATCGAGACTTTCTTGGCCTCGGCTTCGTACGACGCCATCGCAGCCAACACCGCCGGGTCGCTGGTCTTGTAGAAGGCAGCGCTCATACTGCCGCTCCCGCCACTGCCGCAACCGTATAGATGCCCTGCGTGCCCTTGACCACGCCGGCTACCTCCATCGCCTCGATCAGCCGGGCCGCACGGTTGTAGCCGATCAGTAGGTGGCGCTGCAGCAGCGATATCGACGCGCGCTGCTGGGTGCGGACTACCTCGACGGCCTGCTCGTACAGCGGATCGCTCGCGCTGCCATCGCCGGGCGGAATGGCAGCCATGCCTTGGTTGGTCGCCGGCGCGCTCGGCTCTATGATCTCGACCGCCCCCACCAAGAAGAGCGGGCCCGACGATGATCCACTCGGCAGTGCCTTGGCAAGGACCAGGGCGGCCGCGATCGCGCCTTCGCCGGTCTCGCTCATTTGCTCGCGAACCCGCGCGATCACTGGTTGAATGGTTTCTTGGTACAACTCGTTTAGCACATCGCGATGCCGGGCGCGCACCTGGTACAGTTCGGCCGTCAGGCCTACGGCGCGTTCGATTTTCTGCTGGCCGGCGGCCGGGCTGGGCGCCGGCGTATCCACGTCTGCCTCGCCACCCAGCGCCTCGACCAGGTCGACCAGCATCTTGGCCAGCTCGCCCGTCATCAGCGCGAAATCGCTGTCGAGGCGCTCGTCGGCGTTATGGGTGGCCGCCCATGACTTGCGCTTCGCTATTCGTGACCGTCTCGCGGACCTCGCCACCATCCAGCTCGACGCTGACGGCCGCGCCGACCTGGTGCGCAGCGTTGAACTTGTCGCATGCGGCCTGGAGCTTGGCAGTCGCCTGTGCCTGGCGTTCGGCGCGGGTGGTCATGCTGCACCGCCCAGATCGGCCACATCAATCACGATGCCGCGGCAATACGGCTCACCGTCTTCCATGATTTCAAAGGTGGCGTGCGGCACGTCGGTGCGATAGGTCCAGCTGTAGCCGTCTTCCTTGGCCCACAGGGCATCCACGGCGCGCACCTGCAGCGCCCGGGCGAAATAGTCCTTGAGTGCATCGTCGTCGTGCTGGATATCCTCGCGGAATGGCAGCAAGCCTTTGGCGTCGATCAGCGCGATGGTCGGGGCTCCGCGCTCGTCGTTCACGAAGCCACGGAACTCCATCAGGTCGTCGCTGGCGCCAAAGATCACGACCAGGCCGGCGGCCTTGGCCTGCATTTCCTCTTCCTTCAGCATTTCCTTGCCGTATTCGCGGCCCGTCAGCAGGCCGGCCAGCAGTTCCTTGCTCAGCTTGACCGGCGTGGTCTCGGCCAAGCTAGCCGGTTTAACGGCCGGCTGCGGCGCCGTGTGGTTGAACGCCGCCTGATCGATCTTCGAATACGGAAACTGGTCGGCGAACTTCTTGATGCGATGGATGAAAAACTTGCCTTGCGACTCAGCGCCCAGGAATTCAGCAAACAGATCGGCGCTGAAATTCTGGTAGTGGTAAATGTCGCTCTGGCCGGTCGACTTCTTCGGGTGGAACTGGATGGCCAGCACGTTCAGTTCTGGCACGTGGCCGATGGCTGCAAACTGGCTGGATTCGACCTGGTGCATGACGATTTGAGGTGTGGTGCTCACAATGTTCTCCTAGTAATGATTGGGGCGGTGGTTATGCTGCTTCGGCGATCAAGACAGCGTACTCAGCGGCAAAGTCGAACTTGGCCAGGCGGTCGATGGCCTCGGCCGCCGTCAGGCCGAACTGTTCGAACAGCACATCGAGGATGTCGCTGTCGGATGGGTAGAGGTCATCGGCAGCGGCGTCGAGCAGGTCAGGTGCTGGCGCTGGGCGGCTCGGCGCCGGGACCGGGACCGGTGCAGCGGCTGCTGGCGCGCGGCGCGTGGTGATAGGCGCGGTAGGTTTGGGCGTCGCCACTTGGGCGACCGGCTCGACGGCACGCTCGGCAGCGATCTGCGAGGCTTGCTCCGCCAGCTGGCGCTGCGTGTCGGCGGCCGTGCGCTCGCGTTCGGCCTGTGCCGCCTCAGCCGCGAGGCGGTCAGATTCGACCTGGGCCAGGCGGATCGTTTCGGCGGCTGCCTTTTCTGCCTTGACGCGCTCCTCTTCCCGGATCCGGGCGCGCTCGGCTTCGGCTTTCGCTTCCTCGGCGCGCTTGTGGTCCGCGATGCGGGTGGTGATGACGAGCTGGAAGTCTTCCATGGGCTTGCCGATGATGTTGGCCATGTCCATGAACAGGAAGCCATAGTTAGCGGCATGCTCGCGGCACCAGGCCTGTTTGGCGCGGTAGTCGGCTGCCTGGGTATTGGCCGCAATCTTGGCATTGGCCAGCGTGGTGCCGACCGCATCGTGCAGGCTGGCCAGGGTGCGCTTGGCCTTCATGGCGCCGGCAAAGTCGGGCGTGACCAGTTGCAGCCGGATCGGGGCAATCTCAGTTTCCAGCGTGGCAACGTGATCGGCGTAAGCGCGGCGACCGTCGTTCAGGATCGTTTCCTTGATCTGCTCTTTGCGGGTCTTGACCAGCTTTTCCAGCTCCAGGCGCTTGCTGCGGAATTGCGCCTTGATGTGGTCGACCGTGCGCATCACCTCGTCAATGGTGGAGGTTTGCGCCAGCGCGGCGGCCTTGGCGTGCTCCAGCTTGGCCTCGGCCTCGCCGCAGAACTTGACGTTGTATTCGGCATCCGCGAAGTCTTGGTCGTCCTGCAGGTCGGTTTTGATGGTCGACAGGAACTTCTCGGCCGCCTTCTGGTAGGCCATCAGGTTGCTGCTGACGACCTTGCCTTCGGTCTGCACGACCAGTGCGGGTAGGGCGGCGGCGGGCGCAGCTTCTGGCTTCACCGCATGGTCAACCTGCGTGTAGTTCGCCACATCGACGTCGAACTGCTCCCAGCCGGCGACAATGCGCTCGAACCAGGCCGCGTCTGGATAGACCCACATCCAGACCATGTTGTTTTCAGTGCCGTCGGACGCCATGAACAGCCACTTCTCGGCGCCGGTCACCATCAGCTGCTGCTGGACCTGCGGCTGGTGCTCGTCCGGCAGCACGCCGGCACGCACCGATGCGGCCAGCTCGGCATTCCATTGCTTGTGCTCGAAGCCGATGGTCTCGGCCATGTTCAGGCCATCGCAGGATGCGCTCTCGCGGCCCAGCGACAGGGTGGCGGGGTAGAGGTCGTCGCCGATAATGCGCTCGGCGAACGGGCGCGCCAGTGATTCGACCTCGTGGCCGTAGTCCAGGATGTTTTCCTGCACCCAGTCGCTAAATTCCTTGACCAAGCCGGTGGCCTTCATGCGCACCAGTTCGCTGCGGGTGACTTTTTTTGACAGGCCGAGCATCGCGGCCGCCTCGCTGGCGCCGTGGTGGTCGAAGCGGAAAGCGTGCCAGTCGTCGCTGCCCTGGAGCAGGTTGTGGATTTCGCGGGTGAGTGTGTTTTCGCGTTGCATGATGTGTCCTCGGTGGTTTTATTGTTGGTTGTGACGATTAGTCGTTTTCGCGCGACCAGCTGTCGATGGTCATTTTTTGCGCTTCGGTGAAGGTTGCGCGGGTGCTGAGCATTGCGATCAGCTGTGCCGGCGTTTTTTTCTTGTCCAGGATGGTCTTGCGCCATTCCGGCGTTTTTTGCTTGAACAGCTCGTCAGTGCATTCCGGCAACTGGTCGATGGTGCGGTCATCCGTAGTCGCCGCAGCCGGCGTGATGTCGCGGGCCTCGCGGTTGCCTTCGTCCAACTCGTCCGGCGTGTACACGCCCAGGATCACGTCGGGGGAGTAAAGGCGGGTCCAGCGCTTCACAGCCAGGTACGCCAACTGCTGTTTCGGGTCCGTCGCCCACAGAGGGGAATTACGCACGCTGGCCTGCACCAACAGCAGTTCGAGCACGCGTGGCTCAGCCTCACCGCGTAACGTCGCCCAGATGCGCACGCCCAGGCCATCCTCGTCCTTGAGGTCGTAGTCCGGCACGCGGAACTGATATTCTTTCTTGTAGTCAGCAGCGCCCTTCGTGCCCTTCGCCGGCGCGGTGCAGACCTTGGATTTGCCGATGATCTTTTCCCAAGGGCCATACCATTCGTAGTTGAAGCGGTCCCGCGTGACACCGCTCGACTGGATCACGGCATTTACCAGTTGCGCTTCGTAGCCCAGCGCGCCGTTGACCAAGTGCGTTTTCTGCGCCACTGCAAAGGGATTCATGCGCCACTGGATGGCCTGCATGATGACGGCGGCGCAGTCGGCCGGGCTGCCGCGCAAGTGCTCCGGGATAGTGGCGCGGCCTTTGGCCATGATGTCGGCCAGCCGCATCATGCTGTCCATGCTTGCGCTGTCCAGAATCAGTGAGGCGCTGCTGGTGGCCACTACGGGCATGTCGCCCTGATCGTATTGCGTTGCCTGCATGACGGTGCGGCTTTCTTGCGTAACTGCGTTCATGACTTTTTCCTTGTGAGTTTTATGATTTCTGCCTTCAATAGCGCCAGGCGGACGGCGTAGACGATGGCGTGGCCGGCATGCCAGTTGCGCAGGGCCTGGCTGGCCACGTCGATCACGGCTTGGCTGACGACGTCCACTGCGCCTCCCGGTGGGCGCGGCCCAGGCGCTGCACGCGCGCGGCGGATGCGTCCAGGTCGATCAGCGCTTCGATCTGTGCGGTGATCAGTTCCTTGCGCATTTCTTCGAGGCCGGCCAGCTCACGGCGCACGCCGGCCAGGCGCATCTTGTTCATGCGGTGCTGGTGCTGCGCCTGGTAGTGGCGGTGGGCGGCCAGCAGGCGGTGGAAGAGGGCGATCATGGCCGCACCATTGCCGTGACGCCCAGGGCGCCGCCGTCGTAGGCGGCATCGATCAGCGCGGCAAGGTTGCCTATGGCGGCGAAGCTGTGCACCGTGCTGGCGGTGCGGATGGTGATGATGTAGCTCATGCTGCGCTCCCGGCCTTGGCTGCGAGGAAGTTGCGATACTCGCGCTCCGTAGGCACGCGCAGATCGAGCATTTTCCCCAGCTTCATCTGGTGCTTTGCTCTCGTATGCTGACCAATGCCCATGCTCGAAAAGTACTTGAGGCATACGCGGCACAGCGTGCGGTCATCATCGCCGGTGTCGATTTTCGAATTGTCGTAAGCTCGCTTCTGCGCAATCTTCATTTCCTGCGCGCGCTTGACGCCATCGTCAACGAAGCGCTGGCCGTCTTCGGCATTACGGAACGTGGCCACCCACGCGCCACTTGCATCCCAGACACCAACGCCGCCGCCGATTTCAAATCCGCGATTCGATCCTACGTGCAACGGATATTTCGGCACATAGGTGGCCGCATCCGCATATCCGGCCCAAGCATGTCCATTGGTTAACATTCTGGCGTTCCTTTTTCGTCTCGCTGTTGTCTGGTGCCCCGCTGGGAGTTGAACTCGGCCGCTAAGCCATCCTCCGAGTTAGTTTCCTCGGCGCTCTCCACTGAGCTAACGGGGTATTCAATCCTGCGTACGCCAGGAAGCGCGTGTGGCGGCCGGCGCTGATTTCCTCCGGCATATTCCAGTTCTCGATACGTCAGCTCAAACAAGCGCCCGAGATAATCTCCGCTCGCGCATCAGCCTGCGCATTCACCACACTGTCAGCGGCTGCTCACGCTTCACAGGCTTGGTACTGCGCCTCTGCGTTACGCCCCATGCGGCTGCGGCTACATGGAGCCGCCCAACCGCTGATAGTGTGGTTCCTGCGCTTGCCTGGCGCAGGGCAGGGCGGCGGCCTGGGCGACAGGCCGCGCCGATAAATCAGGCCGCCGACACCTGCGAAGGGCGGAAGCGTTGGCTTTGCGTCGAGCCGTCCAGCAGCACTTCCAGGAAGTCGCCGCGAGCGCCTGGGTGCGTCTGCACGAACTTGCCATGGCGCGCCGCTGGGTCGGTTTTCGTGCCCTTCACATTCACCTTCTGATCTTTTTTGAAATTCGACATGCTGTATTTCCTTCAAGGTTGGTTGTGGCGCCGGGCTTCCCCGGGCGCCTGATCCTCACGAAGATCAATCGGGGCATGCTGATCCCACAGGGCATTTATCCGGCCTGCCGGCCTGTCCCGCCTTGAACTACGGCGCGGGCGACCGCTAAATCTGCAATTTTTCCAGCGCAGCGGCTTGTGCGCGGGTCTTGGCCTGGCAGTTCGCCGGATCGTCGCGCGCCAGCTGCGCGGCGCCGTCGATTTCCCGTGTCGCACTGGCCAGCGCATCGGCGTAGATTGTGCTGGCGACAAATTCCCGGAACGCGTTGCCAGCGGTGGCTGTGTCACAGGCCAGGGCGGTACGCACCAGAACATTCATCACGCCACGCTCGGCCAGTTTGTCGAGCAGCATGTTGGCGATCCCGCTGGCGCCAGCGCCGCCGGTCAGCACGACGGTGCGGGCGGCTGCATTTTTCTCGGCTGTCAGGGCGGTGATCATTTCTTCGCGCAATTCGGCTGCATCGTGGTCGCGGGCACTCATGACGATCAGCCGCGCGCTGGGATTGCGATTGTCGGGATCACTTCGCCGTGGGCGACGAGGACCGCTTCGAGTGCTGCGAGCTCTGCTGGGGACATGTCGTACTCCTGTGTTTGCTTTCGATGAATGAATAATAGCAAAGCTATTTTACTAGTGCAATAGCATTGCTAGTAAAAATACGAAATTTCAACAACTGGGGAGTAATAGACGAAAAAAAGCCCCGAATCGTCGAGGCTGGTATGGACGCTTAGAAAAGTAGTTCGGGCGGCGGTGGGCGCCGGTAGGCCTGCCACTCGATTTCGTTAGCGTTGATCTGGCTGATCAGTGGCGCGATATCAAACGTGGCGTAGCTGCGCGAGAAGCCGCCGACTCGTGGAGACAACAGCAAGATGGGAAGAGTAGGGAAGAACCGCTGCGCATGGAGCAGGGCGGCCGGGCCAGTGGACGGCCAGGTATGCTCCGGCTCGACCTGGACCACGGCCAACTGGATTTGCTTGATCTTGACTATGGCTGCGTATAGTTGCATAAAAGAATTATGCTTTAACTATTGCCAATTTGGAAGTGATTGGGAATGCGAGGGCATTAAAAAGCCCGCGCACGGCGGGCTGTCCATGGCCAAGTGGCGCTATCGCGCAGCTACTCTAGCCTCGGCGTGCAACCAGCGATTCATTTGAGATAAGCTTTTGATTGATGCGGATTGCGCGAGCAGTGTTGATGCACGACCAAACTCGACTTGAGGCGCCCCATCCTCGAAAATAACCAGACGATGATTTACCTCGTCAGCCTGCTTCACATCAGATAGTTTTCCGTGAACCTGATATATGTGCTGCCAATCAATCTTTTCGTTTGTCAGTGCAATCGGCTCGATATAGTAGAGTTCATCATTTCCGGCTCTTATAGCGAAGGGAAACTCGACCATATGACCGCTCATGCCTTGAACGCGTGGTGATTTTAAGATTTGATCTCGCCCAACAACCTCGATCAAGGCCTTTTCCACCAGCGCACGGAATCGGACTTGGTCTAGCTTTGGCGACCATTTACGGACACTGAACGATAGTGACATTGCCAGCTTTACGGCATCCCAGAGTGCTATTTGTAGCTCTGCAATAGGGCCGCTTGCCGTGATCGCCCAGTCCGAATCGATCTTGGCAAATTGCACGCCATGCGTCGCGTTGAGTACATTTATGCGAGCCCGATTAAGCACGGCGCCAAAGGCAGCCGCATGCATAGCTGACTCGCCAGCATCTGTTAAAAAGAACGTCGAGTCATCTGGTTGCGCCACATAAAAAGCGGCATGATGGCCATCATCACCAAAAGTCAACGGCGATGTGGCTCGCACAGATCGAAACCCTGTCGACCTGCACTCCCATCCAGTTGCATCAAGAAGTTTCGTGCAGTTCATAGATTCAGTCCTAGCTGAGTGCCCTTGAGGGGGTGCCTGAAGGATCCAAGCAGTGTCAAGTTAGCACGCGGAAGAAAGTCCGCTATTAGTGATTCTACACTCAATAGCGGCGGTTCGATTGGCTCAGCGTAGCCGTACCCGCCTTCAGTCCAAAGGTGAAGATGCGTTCTGCCCGTTAATTTTTGCTTGTAGAAGGGCCTGCCAATGCCAATCTTATTGGTGTGTGCAGTGTCCTCGGAATCAAGTGCCAAAATGCGATGCGGGCCGACACATATTGCGCAGTTGAAAATCTCGGATAGCGTGATGTCTGCGCCACCTACAACAATCACCCTTGCAGGCCTAAATTGTGCTCGGAACATAACATCTTCTCGAATTTCGCTTTGTATTCTGCAGGCAGAAACAAACTCATTCCATTGCGGATTGCTGACGGTTTTTTTGGGAATCCATTCCATTTCCCGCACGGTTATTTTTTGCTCGGCAATAATTAACAATGCATCTTGCACCGAAAATTCCGACATTATTTTCTCTTTTGCCATTTCTACGTATCTATTTTCGACATACAAGCGTGCCGTTACGCAAACGCAAACGCAAACACAAACACAAACCAAAACGGATTATATGAAATATTAACAACAGGAAATCTAACGAATTGTTGCGCTATTTCACTAGCCGCAGTCCGGAAGTTGGCGATGCAATCCCCATCAACTTGCCTTTGCGGTAGAACATGATCTCCCGTGCGGCGCCGCCCAGGCACGCATCCATATCCGCAAAGGTCGTGACCATCTGCAGGCGCTTCGCCTCGGGCTACTTTTCGATGGTGAATGCCTTTTTGGTTGCTAATTTTGAATTTTTGTCAAAAATCCATCTTCAAAATACAGGTAGTTTCGGCCACCATAAACCCATTGCTCGCGCGTTCCGCGTGCGGTGGTTGTCCTGTTGATGCTATCAGGACGCCCCCAGCCGACGGTCCTAACTTCCTCAGTGGACATCCCAATGAAAACACCTCCCGTAGCAGATTTGGTTTTTCTCTTCTTCTCTTTCGCCACACCTTTCGACGGGATCGCATCAGAAACTGCGGAAACATGACCTTCGTCGGCATTGATGACTGTACATTTATCGATAGGGACTGACTGGCTAGAATTGTATTGATGTCCTGTTGAGTCAACGCACTTCCACGTGGCTGCGCAGGCGGTTGCAATGGGTAGGACCATCAGTCCGATCAATAACGTAATCTTCATTTGTGCAAATTTAGGTGGTGAATGCCAGCTTTTCGCTAGCGTATTTTGGCAAAATTACAATGCGTAAATCCATGCAATTATCACGCGCCTCATCGTGCAACCATATCGAGTCGATCGTGATGCTGATCTGCAGTGATTTCGGCGCACCTGGTGCGGATCGAGTGCAGGATGGCCGGTCCGATTCCCTTAATAGCAAACAACTGTACGTCCGCCGTGCCTGCAATTACTTTTGGTGAAGTCAGGCCCAGTGCTCGCATCACCTCAGCTGCCGTATCCGGCAACCTGCCAACAGTGCCGAGGAAGCGGGGGAAGAAATAGTCGCAGATATCGCCAACTCCGTGAAAACGATTATTTACGTAGCCCGCCCACAGAGGCTTGCTCACCTCGTCTCGAAGCCACTCCATGCGATCATCGATCGAATTTGCTGACTCCACAATCTCGCGCACTGCGATCAGAAATCTTAAGTAACCGCCGCCATCGGCTTGAATTGGGCCGATGGCTGACGCCATCTGGTTTAGTGCTGACTCGTCGAAATCGATGCCAAGCTCGCGGAAGCTGCGGGCCTGAGCAATCCAAATGCCCTCCCACATTTCGCGGGCAATCTGCGGTGGATCATTTGGCAGATCGGAAAACAGCTCGCCATGTCGCAACAACACTCGTAGAGGAGTGTGTAGCTGCATCGTGGCGCAGAATTTAAGACCGGAAATTACGTCCTTATTTGGGTGCGCGCGCGCCTCATGAACTTTTGCAGCACTACCGGCTACCGGAGCCACACTCGCTGTTTTTGACGCAAATCGCCATACCTTCACGCTAGAGTCGATCCTTGAAGTTCCTCGGCTCGAAACGGACAACGCGACCGATGACATTGCAATCTCCAGTCCTGCATGGCTCATGCTGAAATTCGGGATTTTCAGAGGTTAGATACCACTCGCGGCGATCATATCGAAGCCGCTTGACCACCGATTCCCCCTTGAAGTTCAAGGCAAATACGCCGCCGCTCACACGGCTTTTGTCTTTAATATTTACTACTGCGACATCGCCTGCATACATCATCGGTACCATGCTGTCGCCCTTGATCTTCACGGCGCGCAGCTGATCCGGCGAGAGGTCGTTCTCTTCGAGCCACTGGCGCGGAACGTGCAAGTGGCCACCGTCCTCGTAAAGATGATCCGTTTCGAAACCTGTGATCCCTGCCCGCAGGTGCTCAGGAACCATGCGGATAGCGACCATTGGTGGCGCCATATCGTCGTCACCTGTTACAAGCCTCGCATCCGCGACTTCGGCCGGGTAAACGAGCGAACTGGTATGCGAAGCGGCTAATGTGATCTCGCTTGCGATTGTTGGACTTATTTCTTCGACGGTAACACCCAGGCCACGGGCAAAGGCAGTTACGGCCTTGATGTTGAGCGGGCGGCGTGCCGCCACATATTGCCACACCATGCCCTGTGAGCCGATGTCATATTGCGCACCAAATTCAGCCTGTGAGATTTTCGGCTCACGCGCATCGAAGAGCGCCTTGAGGCGCCGCGCGTCTTCTACCTGCCAATCTTCTAGTGCCTTAGGTTCTTTTTTCATTTGCGAAGTATAGCGATGCTATTTAAGAGCGCAACGAGCTATGCTATTGACTTTAATACTAGCAATGCTATTATTGCGGCATGGACCTCAAAAACTACCTCATCGAGTCAGACACGAAGAAGGCTGAATTCGCTCGTGCGATCAATGTTTCCGCAGCGCTTTTGCACCAGTGGATAGAAGGCATCCGTCCGGTCGCGATCCAGCATTGTCCAACCATCGAAAAGCAAACCTGCGGCAAAGTGTCACGCAAAGAGCTTCGTCCGGACGACTGGCACAAGATCTGGCCAGAGCTGGCTGCTGCGTCCGTGCTTCATCGCGCCACCGATCCGGTTCCAGCGCCAGGCCACGCCGGCCGCCAGCCACCCACCACCAACGCCATCTTCGACACCGTGCCAGCGCGCGCCGCCGTTGGCATCGACGCGGGCGCCAAGCCATGATCCGCCTGATCCCAATTCCCCCGCCGCGCCCGGCGGATGACTTCGTGCGCACCCCTCTGCTCGAACCGCACCAGTTGCCGCGCGGCGTACAGCTTGAGGAGTGCGCATTGCCAGCCTGCGAGCGCCCACCGTAAAACAGCACCAAGTACCAACCTGTATTTCGCTGCAGCCAAACCCTGTAACACCGACCACCAGGAGAAAACCATGAAACAGAAGCAAAAACGTACCGCGCTCGTCAAGGGTTACATCACGGACGACAACAAGGATGCCTTGCAAGCCGCGTGCACAGCGATGCGCAAGACCGTCAGCGACGTGCTGAACGAATGCACGATCGTAATCATCCGCAATCACCTGGACGCCAGGCCGAAAAGGAATGATACGCCGCCGTTTTCCAGCGGAGCTAGGCCCAAATCAATAAATAACAGGGCCCAAATTTCGCCGGCGCCGCGTCCGTGCTTTGGCGTCGTCCCGCGCGTCGTGCGGATGCGGGTTTAACGGCATGGAGGCAGCTATTGACTAAACGGGCCGAGGTGACAGCCGAGGAAAAGGAGCTGGTTTTCCAGCGTTCGATGATCTACCGCCAGGCCGAGAAGGACCTGCAGGGCGCCAAGGACGGGGAGGGCGAGAGCGCGGCGAAGGCCGCGCACAAGGAAGCGCGCCAGAAATGGCGCGATGCCACCGACAGGGTGGCAAAGAAATACGAGGTGCCGCGGCGCGAGCCGCCATAACGAACCCGCACCCGACAGCTACAGCATCGCATGGCTAGAATCGGCCACTTTAATCACCATCAATATGGAACATGACATGACGCAAACAACTGCAATTACGCCGTACCGCTCGCTGGACAACGCTGTTGGCAACAACGAGCTGCTCGACACGCTGCTGGCCAAAGGCCCAAAGAACGACGCAGCTCTGGCCCGCGCGCTGGAAGTGGCGCCGCCCGTGATTTCCAAGATTCGCCACGGCCGCCTGCCTATCGGCGCCTCGCTGTTGATCCGCATGCACGAGGTGTTCGACGTGTCGATCCGCGAGCTCAAGCGCATCGCGCGCGCCGAGGTGGCGGCTTGACCTGGACGACCATGCAGTCGGGAGGCGGCGCGCCGGCGCAGGCCGAGCAGGGCGCCCAGCATCAAGAGCACGTCGAGCGTGAACTGGCGGTCGACCCCGGCCATGTTCGGACGCGCCAGCACTACGAAGCAATGCTGCAGGAACTGCAAGGCCAGAAATGAAAAAAGCCCGCTTGCAGGCGGGCTTCCTTGAAACAACAAAAATTCGCGAAAGAATTTATGACCGAAATTGTACAACACAAAGGCATCACGATAGCGAATACGCTGATCGCGACTGACAGCGAAGGGCGTTTTCGCCTGAACGATTTGCATCAGGCTGCCGGCGGCGAGCGCCGGCACGGCCCCTCTCTGTGGCTGGAAAACGAGAAAACAAAGGCTCTGGCTGAGGAAATGACGGATACAGAAATCCCTGTATCGGTCATCAAAGGCGGCCTAAAGCAAGGCACCTACGTGTGCCGCGAGCTGGTCTACGCATACGCCATGTGGATCAGCGCCAAGTTCCACCTGGAAGTCATCCGCACCTTCGATGCCGTGGCCACCGGCCAGGCGCCGGTCAGCGTGCCGAAACCCAGCGCAATCTCGCCCGCCAAGGAGTTCCGCGCCATCTTCGGCATTGCGCGCCTGATCGGCCTCGACAAGAATGCCGCGGCCATCAGCGCGAACCAGGGCACGGCCGCCCTGACCGGCGTCAACATGCTGCAGCTGATGGAGCGCACGCACCTGTCCACGCCCGAGCAAGAAATCTGTTTCACGCCTACAGAAATGGGCCGCCGCTTCGTAAAAAGCGCCAAGGACTTCAACCAGCTGCTGGCACAGGCTGGCCTGCAAGAGCAGATCGCCGGCCACTGGGTGCCGACGGCAAAAGGGCGCGCGCATGCCGTCGTGCTCGACACCGGCAAGGCGCATTCCAGCGGCACGCCCATCCAGCAAGTCAAATGGCGCGATTCTGTCCTGGCGGAGGTGGCATTGTGACTGGCCAAGATGACAATCGCGCGCGCCCGGCTTTTAGCGTAAACAAGACGAAACGCCGCCGTTCTGGCATCACGCTGCCGAAACTGGGCTCGCGCTCCTACGTGCTATTGCAGGCACTGCTGGCCGGGCCCGGCACCTTCTACCAAATCTGCGAGCGCGCCGGCTTCGATATCGAAGAAGCTGGCATGGAACACCGCCTGCGCATGATCTTCTCGCGCTTCATCCAGGGCAATGTGCGCCTGGTGGGTATTCGCTACGTGCTGAAAGACGCCTCGCGCGCGGCGCTGCTGGGCGCTGAGCCCGAACAGCCTGGCCAGGTGGCCACGCCGCACTTTCGTGGCACGGTGGGCGCAATGCCTGTCGTGGTCGTTCGCCGGCCAGCTGCGGAGGTGCGCCCATGAAGCGCGATGCTTTCACCTTGTCCCTCGACCTGGGCACAGAGTTGATTATCGACAACTTTGCGGGCGGGGGAGGGACCAGTACCGGTCTGGAACAGGCCTTCGGTCGACCGGTCGATATCGCCATCAACCACGACCCCGAAGCACTGGCCATGCATGCGGCGAACCACCCGCACACCGCGCACCTGTGCGAGAGCGTGTGGGACGTTGACCCGATCAAGGTGACGGGCAATCGCCCCGTCGGCCTGGTCTGGCTGTCGCCTGACTGCAAGCACTTCAGCAAGGCCAAGGGCGGCAAGCCCGTCGAAAAGCGCATCCGTGGCCTGGCCTGGGTGACGCTGCGCTGGGCCGCCAAGTGCAAGCCGCGCGTCATCATGCTGGAGAACGTCGAGGAATTCAAAACGTGGGGCCCGCTACTGGTCGAGGCCGACGGCAGCGCCAAGCCGGACCCGGCCAAGAAGGGCAAGACGTTCGATTCGTTCATCCGCCAGCTACGCGCGCACGGCTACACCGTCGACTACCGCGAAATGCGCGGCTGCGACCACGACACGCCCACCATCCGCAAGCGCTTCTTCCTAGTGGCGCGCCGCGACGGCATCGCCATCAAGTGGCCAGAGCCGACCCATGGCGCGCCTGACAGCATCGGCGTTCGCGCCGGTAAGCTGCTGCCGTATCGCACGGCGGCCGAGTGCATCGATTTCAGCCTGCCGTGCCCGTCGATCTTCGAACGCGACCGGCCGCTGGCGCCGGCCACGCTGCGCCGCATCGCCAAGGGCATCATGCGCTACGTGGTCGATGCGGCCGATCCGTTCATCGTGAACACAGCCAACAGCAAAACCACCGGAAGGGCCCCGAACGTGTGGGAGGCGGCCGAACCCCTGCGGACCATCACCAGCGCGCCAGGCTTTTCTGTCGTGGCACCAACCATCGTCCCGGTCACGCACCAGGGCGGCGACCGTACCGAATCCATCGCCGAGCCATTCCGCACAATCACCGGCGCGCACCGCGGCGAGAAGGCGCTGGGCGTGGCTACGCTGGTGCAGGTTGGATATGGCGAACGGCCGGCGCTGTACCACTGCAAGGCTTGTGGTGATAAATTCCACGACCAGCATGCTACTGGCGTCGGCGGATTGGCGCCCGCCGAATGCCCGCGCTGCGGGGAAGAGGAAAACGTCGTGCTGGCGCACGCGGCGCAGGAGCCGCGTGCGCTCGACATTGAAAAGCCGCTGGGCACCGTTGTGGGCGCAGCGTCGAAGCATGCTTTGATCGAAGCGGAGTTGGCTCCATTCGTCATGACCAACACAACCGGCCACCCAGGCGCTGGCGCAGACGCTCCTGTGCCAACGATAACGGCCGCCGGTAACCAGGCGCTCGTATCTGCGCTGCTGACCGGCGTAGGCGGCCGTGCTGGCCAGAGCCGCCCGCGCGGCGTGAACGAACCCACGGCAACCGCGACCTCGAAGGCCGATGCCGCTCTGGTGACGGCCGTGCTGGTCGATGCCGCCCACGGCGAGGTTTCGCCCGGCGGCGTCAAGCGCTGGGGCACTGGTGCGCACGACGTCGAGGCGCCGCTGGGCACCGTCACGGCCAGCGGCAACAAGGCCGTGGCCACTGCGTTCCTGGCCAAGCATTACACGGGTGTCGTCGGCTCCGACTTGACCGATCCTATCGGCACAGTCACCGCATGCGACCACCACAGCCTGGTGACGGCCTTCTTGACCGAGCATGCCAACGCGAGCAATCAGCGCGTGATGCCGGCCGACGAGCCGTTGCGCACTATCTGCGCCCAGGTCAAGGGTGGCCATTTCAGCATGGTGTCGGCGCACATCACGAAGTTCCGCACCGGCGCCACCGGCAGCGACATGAACACGCCGCTGCCGACGATCACAGCCGGGCCGAAGGAAAACCCAGCTGGCGCGCCGCATGCACTGGGCATCGTCACAAGCAACCTGGTCAAGCTGCGCGGCACCAGCACGGCGGCCGGTACCGACGAGCCGCTGGGCACGGTCAGCGCCGGCGGCCAGCACCACGCCGAGGTGCGTTCATTCCTGCTGGCTTATTACGGTACCGACCAGTCCCAAGGCCTGGCCGACCCGTTGGCTACGGTCACGAGCCGCGACAGGTTTGGCCTGGTGACGATCCACGGCCAGGATTATCAGATCGTGGACATCGGCCTGCGCATGCTGCAGCCGCGCGAGCTGTTCCGGGCCCAGGGATTTCCCGACGATTACATCATCGGCGATGACCCTGCCCAGGGATTGAAACTGACGAAGAGCGCCCAAGTACGCATGTGCGGAAATTCAGTCTGCCCGCCCATGGCAAAGGCATTGATTCTCGCCAACTTCGCGCATGAGCGAGAGATTGCGAGGGTAGCGTGAGTTTATATATTCCTAAGCACGACCCTACCTTGCTCTACAACGGCAACGATTTCGTGAAATGCGTCTTGTTCTATTGCCTTAAATGTAAGCACCTCTGCGTGAAGGTCGCGATAGTCCGAATTCATGAAGCCAGGATCCCGACGGGCGTTTTCAGTAATGAAACGAAGTACATGGACGCTTCGCTTCATCGCGAGTATTGCACCGACCATTACAGTGGATCTCAAATTGTGCAAGGGAATCGCCGCGAGAGCAGCTTCGGCGCCATCAAAGTCCAGGTGATAAGAGCTGACTTCCAGGTACCCCAAGATTTTTGCTGGATCCAACATATCGTCAATAGCTTCAATTGCGATTTGATGGGCGTATGCCGCGACGGTAAATGCGGAAGTGAGGCGCTCATCGTCCGCTTCCGCGCGTTCACGCTTAGCCAGTTTCTCTGCATTTGCGCTCTGCACACTCGCGATCACGAAACCTGCACATATAGCTACGAACGAAGAGAGGGCTTGAACCCAACTGGCTGTTTCGCTTGTTCCGAGGCGTCCACCTTTCGCTGTCATTGCATCCTGCAAACCAGCCGTCATAAAACCAAGGATGGAAATTATCAATATGGCTATAAGGTAAATGGCTATGTCTTTACGAGTCAATTTCATTCTAGATTCTTAATGGACGAAATTTTGAAGCATACCCGAACTTTCTCAAATGCAATCAAAACGGAGTTGCCATGATCGCCAATCCCGCTCAAATTACCCGCCACCACATGGCGAACCAAGCCGCTCCGGATTATTCGCTGGCGCGCAAGGTCTGCGCCTGCGGCAATCCTTTCCTCGATTTGTGCATGTGGAAGGGGCGTTTCCCCAGCCGCAAGGCTCAATTCTGCACCGACCACCTGAAGCGCGACCTCGCTGTGGAGTATCAGCTCAACCTAGTTGAGAAAGGCTTTACGGTCGTCAGCTGGCAAGGCGTGCGCCGCGATGAGTCGCTGAATCGGCGAAATGCGCTCAAGTTTGAGGCGATCGGCCCCAGCATGTATGTGTATAGGCCCATTGTGGACCTCACTGCGCTGATGGTGTTTGCATATTGCGCAAGTAAAGGCTTACTGCCAAACCCGCTTTACCTGCAAGACATGACCCGGGTGGGCTGCATGCCTTGCATCAATGTTTCCAAGGATGAGTTGGCGGCTATCGCGAAGCGCTTTATCGAGCACATCGGCCGCATCTTCACATGGGAGCAATTGGTTGCTGCATGTAGCAAGCGCCAGGCAGCCACGTTCATCCCGGCGCCGGGTCGAGGTAAGGTCATCAACGACAAACAGGCATACGCCAAGGAAAATAGCATCTGGCAAGTGGTCGAGTGGTCGAAGACCAGTCGCGGCGGCAAACAGTTTTCGTTGCTCACAGCGCTGGACGAACCAACGGCATGCGCCTCTTCTTACGGGTTGTGCGAATGATCCGCCGCTCGCCCATGAAGCCCGGCAAACCCATGGTTCGCACGCCATTCAAGCGCACCTCGCCCATGCCCAGCACCGGTATATTGTCCGTGCAGTCGCACCAGCGCACGGCGCCGAAGCGCAAGGCTGGATTGAAGTCGAAAGGCCCGCGCTCGACGCCGATTCGGCGCGCCGCGCGCGGCCAAGACTGCACCCTGCGCCTGGCCGTCTGCAACTTCGACCCTGACACCACCGTGCTCTGCCATTCGAACTTCCTGGCGGACGGGAAGGGCATGGGCCTGAAGGCACCAGACACGGCCGCCGCGTTCGGCTGCAGCGCCTGCCACGACGTGCTCGACGGCCGGCGCCAGCGCCCGGCTGATCTGTCACTCGAGCAACTGGAGTGCGCGTTCCGTGTTGCTATCTGCCGCACACACGAAATCCTGAAAGCTGAGGGACTCTTATGACCGTAACAATAATGATTGGCGACGTGCGTGAGCAGCTGCGCGCGCTGCCGGCCGAATCCGTGCACTGTATCGTCACCAGCCCACCATATTGGGGGCTGCGCGACTACGGCGTCGATGGCCAGATCGGCCTGGAAGCCACCCCGGCGGAATTTATCGAGGTGATGGTCGACGTTTTCAACGAGGTGCGCCGCGTGCTTCGAGCTGACGGCACCTGCTGGATCAATATGGGCGATAGCTACGCCAGCAAGCCTAACGGCCCGGTAGGCGGTGGCGGCCACAAGGGCAACAATCCGCACGTGGCCGTGCGCACGGCACACGCGCGCCGTTCCAGCAGCATACCCCAGGGCTTCAAGCACAAGGACCTTTGCATGATGCCGCACCGCCTGGCCATCGCATTGCAGGACGCAGGCTGGTGGGTGCGCCAGGACAACGTCTGGAGCAAACCAAATCCGATGCCCGAGTCAGTGCGTGACCGCTGCACCAAGAGCCACGAGTACATCTTTCTACTGACCAAAAGCGCGAGCTATTTCTATGACGCCGAGGCGGTGAAGGAGCCGGCAGTCGGCTTTGTCGACCACCCGCGCAATAGCTTCGGCACAAAGGACTATGCGGTGCCAGGGCAGAAGCCGCAGAAGCGCACAGCTCGCGGCGTGGGCTTTGGTCATGGTACCGACGCTGCTGAGCGCGAGCGTGGTCGCGTGCTCAAGGGAAACGCGAAGTCATTCCGTGGTGGTGGCGTGTACACGGAAGACGCGGCATTCGACAACGATGCCAACGTTGATCGCGCTACGCACGGTAACGCGCCGAACGAAACGGGCCTGCGCAATCGGCGCAGTGTCTGGACCATAGCGACGCATTCATTCGCCGAAGCCCACTTCGCTACGTTTCCGCCCGAACTGCCGGAAATCTGCATCCGCGCTGGCTGCCCGCCTGGCGGCACGGTGCTCGACCCATTTTTCGGCGCCGGAACTACCGGCCTTGTCGCTGATCGGCTGCAACGCGACTGCATCGGCATCGAGTTGAACCCGTCCTACGCCGAGATCGCGCGTAAGCGCATCCAAGGGGAGTCAAGCTTGCTTGCAGACGTCCAGGTGGTGGTCGGCACGCCTGCGCCTCGTGTTGGCGAAGCGCGCTTGTCACTGATTCCTGAGGTCGACCCTCGGCAAATCACAATATTCGAAATGGAAGCAGTATGAGCAAAACACAATCCACCACTAAGCGGCACTGGCGCAGCAAGTACTGGATCCGCAAGGCGGGCGCCGTGGGCGATCCGCTGGTGGCTGCGCTGTTCGGCGCGGCGCGCGTGCAGGAGGGCCGGCTTTGAATTACTACAGCCATCACATCGGCGATTTTGACCGCGCGACCAGGCACCTGACGCGCATTGAGCGCAGCGTGTACCGCGATTTGCTCGACACCTACTATGACACTGAGCAACCGCTTACGCTGGACCGGGCAGCACTGTGCCGAAAAATCCTTGCACGCTCCAACGAGGAGGCAACGGCCGTTGAACAGACGTTGAACGAGTTTTTCATCGAAACGCCGACCGGCTGGTATCACCAGCGGTGCGAGGAAGAGCTGGAGGCATACCGCGCGTCGAATAGCCAGAAATCGGCAGCCGGGAAGGCATCTGCTGCCAAAAGAGCATTGAAATTGCAACAGGCGATGAACGGAAGTCCAACGACCGTTGCAACGACCGTTGAACGGACGCTCAACGGCTCGGCAACTAACCAAGAACCAATAACCAATAACCATAAACCAGTAAACCTAAAACCTTCGTCGGCTTCGCCTCCCGAGCCTTACCCCGAAGAATTCGAAACGGCTTGGCAAGCGTACCCGCCGCGCCCCGGTGCAAGCAAAAAGGATTCGTACAAGGGCTGGATGGCCCGCCGGAAGGAGGGCGTACCTGCCGAAGCGCTCCTTGCCGGGGTTCAGCGGTACGCGAACTACGTGCTGCTGTCGCGCACCGAGCCGCAATTCACGAAACAACCGGCCACGTTCTTCGGGCCGGGCGAGCACTACAAGGCCGACTGGGCAGTCGGCGCAACGCAAACACAGAAAGGCGTCATCCATGGAAACTTTGGCAAGCAGGATTACCACAAGGGCGTTGGGGCAGATGGCACCTTTTGAAGGCAGGAAGCGCTACGCCAGCGCGCAGATCGAGCACTGCCCAATGCACGGCGAGTACACGGCCATGCTGATTCGCGGCTCCTGGTCCGGCTGCCCTGTCTGCATGAACGTCGAGGACCAGGTGCGCGAGGCAGAGCAGCGCGCCGCCTGGCGCCAAGAGCTCAAGGCGCGCGAGTGGAGCGCAAAGCTCGGCCGTGCCGCTATTCCCGAGCGTTTTGCTGATCGCCGCCTCGAATCGTACCGGCCAGACTGCCCAGGCGCCGAGCGCGCGCTGGCCGTGGCCACCCGGTACGCCGAGAACTTCGAAGATGCACGAGCCACTGGCGCCTGCCTGATCTTCGCTGGGGATGTCGGTACCGGCAAGACGCACTTGGCCGTGGGCATTGCCCATCACATCATGGGCCACGGCCGCCAAGCGGTCTTCACGTCGGTGATGCGCGCGGTGCGCTCCGTCAAGGAAACCTACGCCAAGGGCGCCGGCCGCACCGAGGCGCAAGCCATTCGCGATCTGGTCGACCCTGATCTGCTGATCCTCGACGAGGTGGGCGTGCAGCACGGCAGCGACACCGAGAAGCTGATCCTGTTCGAGATTATCAACGGCCGCTATGAGGCGGCGCGCCCGACCATCGTCATCAGCAACCTGGACGCGGCCGGCCTGGAGCAGTTCCTGGGTGCGCGGGCGTTTGACCGATTGCGCGAGGGCGGCGGCAGGCTGGTTGTCTTCGATTGGGAGTCGCACAGGGGAAAACGCCCGAGCGTCCAGGCTGCGAATGCCGCCTAGGATTTGCCAGAGGCACCGCCGCACTGCGCAAGGGCCATGGCCGCTACCAAGTGACGTACCCATCAGAAAAAACGGCTTAAAAGGCTTTAAATGAAAAATTAAGAAATGAAAATTCTGTTGCGCTCTGCCAAGACGCATCCTTAACATTGCCTCGCCAACCTATCACCAAGGGATGGCCGAAGTTCTCGTGCAGTAGCATGGCCCTTGTTGCAAATATAATCATGACGACCAGGCGGGAGAACTTCGGCAATATGGCCTCAACTGCCAGCCTTGGCTGGTGCCGCGTTCAGCCCATCGCCGTCATGTGGTTCGATAACGTGCATGTGTTTTGCATTGCTCCGCCGAATTTATTCTGAAACTCCGATAGCTAGCGCCTCTGTTCAGTAGGTGAAAAATATGCAATATAATTAATATTAATGCAAAGTTAATTTTCCTTGAGATTACGATCTGTAACAACTTGGAAATTCAGATGTTTCCACTTGGAAATTAGTCTATTATGTAATTATGAGTGAATATTAATCACTTATGGTCGCCATTTTTGCCTGCGACCACCTGTTCTTCTCGCGGCCGCCACCTCGCCGCCCAGAAACAAATTGCAACACGAAAAATTTCTCTTGGTTTTGATATTTTCTAATCAAGGCCTAGCACTACCTTGAACCCCAATTGGGAGTAAATACATGAACATCGGAAACATGAAAATTGGTCTGCGGCTCGGCTGCGCGTTTGGTGTAGTTTTGCTGATGCTCGTAGCGGTGGCGACTTTGGGGTTAAGCCGGATGTCTGCGATCCAGGATTCCATGGAAAATGTAACGAAAGCGAATAACGTTGAGGCAAATATGGCAGGGACCATGAGCGCCAGCGTCGCAGATAGGATGATTACCCTAAGAAATATCGTATTGTTAGAAGATGTTGCCGGCATGAGCAAGGAGGTTGATCGTTTACGAGCCCAAGCTCAGGTTTATGCGGATGCAGAAAAAACTCTCCGAGTCACGCTCGATAAATATGGGGTACTCCCCGAAGAGACTGCGCTACTGGCAAGTATTCGCGAGGCAAACCTCGCCGCTCAGCCAATTATTGAAAAAGTAATCGCCCTTGGTTTGGCAAATAAGGTTGCCGATGCTACTAAGGTTTTGATGGGCGACCTGAGGGCAGTTCAGCTTAAATGGAATACAGACCTCGAGACTTTGGTCGCTAGCGAAAAAAGGCAGAACGACGAGGCAACAGTTCTTGCTGAGAATACGTACGTTTTTGCACGGAATTTGATGTATTCCTTAAGTGCTGCAGCCGTGGTTTTTGGTTTGATTATTGCATGGTTGATCACGCGCTCTATTGTCGAACCTATCAATCGAGCTGTTGTTGTCGCGCAGACCGTATCAGCAGGAGATCTCACAAGTGAAATCGAGGTGAAGACCTCTGATGAAACTGGGTTGCTCTTAGGCGCACTAAAGGTAATGAACGATAGTTTGCGTAAAATTGTTGGTGAGGTTCGTAGCGGTACCGAGACCATGTCAACCGCATCTCAAGAAATCGCTGCCGGAAATCTGGATTTATCATCAAGGACCGAGGAGCAAGCCAGTTCATTAGAAGAAACTGCATCTTCAATGGAAGAGCTAACAAGTACTGTCAAACAAAATTCTGACAATGCGCGCCAGGCAAACAGCCTTGCGGTCACTGCTTCCGAGGTCGCTAGCCGGGGTGGCGCTGTAGTTGCCCAGGTAGTTACCACGATGGAGGAGATTAATGAGTCGTCGAAAAAGATTGTTGACATCATTAGTGTGATTGATGGTATTGCCTTCCAGACCAACATATTAGCTTTAAACGCAGCGGTGGAGGCAGCACGTGCTGGCGAGCAGGGAAGGGGCTTCGCTGTAGTTGCCACCGAGGTTCGCAACTTGGCTCATCGTAGTGCAACTGCAGCTCAGGAAATTAAACTTTTGATCGGGAACTCAGTAGAAAAAGTTGGCAATGGCTCTAAGCTTGTACATGAGGCTGGAGTTACTATGACCGAAGTCGTCGAAAGCGTCCGCCGGGTGGGAGATATCATCAGTGAAATTTCAGCAGCCGGTCGTGAGCAAACACTTGGAATTGATCAGATAAATCAAGCGATTATGCAGATGGACAGCGTTACTCAACAAAATGCGGCTTTGGTTGAACAATCAGCGGCTGCTGCCGAGTCTCTTCAGGATCAGGCTGCAAGCCTGGAAAAAGTTGTCAGTATGTTTGTTTTGGGAACGCTTGACGGAAGTACACGTGGGCAGGCAGCTAAAATCAACGCTACGCCGAAAGTAGTAAAAGCGCTTCCTCGTGCAGTGGCTGTCAAAGGCCATGAAAAGAATGTTGCTCCTTCTTCTCAGCGGGCTAAAGTCGTTGCCAAATCGTCGTCCACAGAGTGGGAAGAGTTTTAATTGCGGGCACATGTCTGACAAGCTAATGTGCTTTTGCTGCTGGGCTATTGCAAACCAAAAATGGGTGTTAACATGGAGCCATAAATCGAAAGGCACCCATGGGTTTTACTGACCGCTACATCGCATCGCTAGGTTCGAGCAACCTGATGGACGATGCTCTACACCACCAGACGGACCCGCTGGCAGCCGCAGCGCTGGCCGGCGACATCGGCGCGCTGCTGTGCCGCGTGAAGTACGCTGACGGCACGCTCAATCGCATGTTCGAAGGCAACCAGCGGAACCTGGCGCAGCTATTGCGCATCTGGACCGTCGAGGTGATCAAGCGCGGCCGGGCGCGCCGTTGGCTTCCGGAAAACACAGCATGGGATGCACAAGCGGCGCAGGCGCTGTATCGCCGTGTGGCCGAGAAGTCGCTGGCGCATTGGCTGGACGGCAAGTGCAAGGGCTGCAGCGGTACCGGCGTCAAGGTGCTGCTGGGCAATGGCATCTGCACGAGCTGCAAGGGGACCGGCGTCGCGCCCGTCTACGGTGTGGCCGGCCTGGAGCTGGAGCGCGTCAAGGACATGGTCAGCGAACTGAGCTCCATTCATGGCAGTCATTCCGGCCGCGCGGGAGGTTTGTTACGCGGCGGAGACGTGTAACGCAGGTTTTCTTTAAGCCTGTGTTTACAAACAGTATTTCTGCGGTATACTTCAATCCTCAGTTCAAGAAAATTCTTCCGGAAATCGTAATGTGCGCATCGCGCCACCGATAGCTGGAACTCGCGACAGTACCCGGACCCAGCGCCGTACCTGCACGCCTTGAATTTTTCGCTCTCCACGCACTATTGCCGTGGGAGCAAAAAATAAGCCACCCTTGAGGTGGTTTTTTTGCACCTAAAGTTTTAATAATGCTAAGATTATTAGCATTATTAAAACTTCTAGGGGTCTTCCATGTTTAAACGAATTGCTGGCGTCGTCGTCGCCGCCTCTTTGCTCTGCGGTGCTTCGGCGCAAGCGGCTGATTACCGATTGGATTTCACGGCAACGAACTTCGTCCCAGCGTATTACGACAAATCTGGTCCGGCGCCGTTCAATTCGGCCACGGGGTACGCCATCTTTTCGGCGGATTCACTTGGCTCGAGTTGGACCGCAGTAAAAAATTTCGACCTTACGATAGGTAACGTGCACTACACTCGGTCCGATGTGGGTGTCGACCTCTCGGCTAGGGGCGCTTTCGTCGGTGGATTGCTGAGTGAGCGTTACGGACTAACCGGTGGGACTAACGATTTTTGGATTAATTTAAATACTACGCAGTCGTACAGGTTTGCATACGCGAGCGTGAGTAAATTCGGATACTGGGAAAGTTACGACATCAAGCAGACCGTGTCTGCCGTCCCTGAGCCGGAGACGTACGGCATGTTCCTCGCAGGCTTGGGTCTGCTGGGCGTTGTAGCGCGCCGCCGCAAGGCATAAACACCAGTGCGGCCCTGGCCGCTCAATAAATCGAAGCCCGCCCCGAAAGGATAGCGGGCTTTTTTGTTTTCTGGCCACGTAGCGAGGCAATGATGGCTGTAGCCGAGTTGTTCAGCCGCCTTCGTTGGCGCCGTACGCCACAGGAAATGGCCGCCATCGTCAATGACGTGGCGCCGCCCGACCCGCCCACGCAACAGGAGGTAATCGAGCAGCTCGACTCCGATGTGGTGCGTCAGTTCCAGCGCATGCTGGATGCCGATACCGATTTTTAGTAGGAAGCTCATATGCAAAACCAAGAAATCAAGACTGGCAGTACACGCCATCGACTATTGGGCCGTTGGCGGCTGCGCTCGCGTTGCATTGCACCGGAGTTGCGCGCGGATGCTGGGCAGTGCGCATCGCACGCGTTTCACATTTCTTTGTGGGCTTGGCTTTTGAAACTGGTCCATGGCGCTGCTTTTTCCCATCTTCGCGCGTCCTGCTTGGCACCAAATTCGCCTCAGACTATGCGCGAAGAGGTTGTTGATCGAACTATGGCTGATGCGCTACGAAAAGCTCTGCAGTTAAATGCACCGTATGGTCGTCGTTTGCAAAAAAACCATGAACAACACTAACCACGCGGAACATGGCCCATTCGCCCGTCGCGTAGCGCAATCCATCAATCCGAAAAAACTCGTCTCTCCTTGGAATGGCTCCGCTGCGCATAGGGAGAGTCATTTTTTCCTTTAACGCCATACCTACAAGCGTAAGTTGACTGACATCGTAGAACGTTATTTCTACCGGTATGAAGTCTGTGTGCATTTTGTTCCTTCGAAAACTAGCGGGAATGATGAAAAGATTATTTTGCACGCTAGTGTATCAAATTGATAATTTTCGTGCCTGTAAATAAGGTCGCCCTCCAGTTCACCTCACTGTCTAGTATTTTTTCAGATTCAATTTCCCCACTACGAAGGAGGTGATCCTATCTCAAGCGGCTCCAAGCCGTGGTTATAGATTCCCCGTTCGTTTTGCCCGCCGCGCGCGGGCTTTTTTATGCGAGGTATGCGTGTTTGATTTCGATATCGGTCGCATGGTCGTCGGCCTGCTGGTATTCGGCGTCCTGGTTGGCGGCGCCATCGTGGCGCTGATCCTGCTCGCTTGGCCATGGCTTTGGGCAATGGCCAAGCCTGCGCTGGACTCCTGGACCACCTGAAACTTGCGACTGCCAGCGCGCTCCAGTGGCAGGGCTTTGAAAAACGGGCGCAGTCACCGACGCATCATGGCCAAGAGGCTCCACCGCAATTCATCGCGGCCCTGCTTGGCACGGGCGGTGACACAGATTATCCGCGATAGGGGGAGTTGCCGGTGGGTGCCGGCTAACGCCTTGAGCTTGAAGGTATCCTTCGGCCGCGTCTAAGCCTTCCTCTATGACCAGTTGCACGGCGGTCTCGATAATTGCATTGAGCGCGCTGTCTGGATGGCAACTCCGGCCAGGCGTAAGCAGGTAGGTTGTCGGCATCACATCAGATCCTTGTTCGAAATCAAATGATGTCAAAGCCACCTGAGTGGACTTTGATTTGCGTCAACAAATTGGCGAATAAGCGAAATGAATAAAATTCAACATCCGTCGAACAACAGTGTGCTGGGCGCGCCAGCGGGCTGGGACCAGAGCGAGCTGCCGTGCGGCGCTCTGCCGATCACGCGCACGCACGTCGGCGATCTGCCCGCCGTGGTGTCGTACTGGCGCCCAGATGCCGGAGAACTGGCCGCGCTGAATGCTGGCGGGAGCATCGCACTTTGGGTGCTGGGTGTGACGATGCCACCCGTGATGCTTTCTGTGGGAGTTGCCTGGAAAGGTGAGGCGGGTTGAACCACGGAAATTACGCCGAACAAGTTGGGAGCGCTATTAGTTTACATGCAATAATTGAATCCTTAAAACCTAAGGGGTTCACTATGAATTTCAGGTCAGTAGATTCTACCGAATGGGGTGCCATTCATCGTGTAGATGGCGATGCCAAGAAAATTCGGCAGAGAGCAGCACTGCTTATTGCCACTTTAGCCGAGCAATACTCGCAAGGGGATCTAAATTCAAATCATGGTGTGGAATTTTCGTCGACCGGCGAAAACGATATTTTCGGCACTATTCGAAGCGATATTGGAGAGGGCCGCTTCACACTGTCTTTCTCACTTGCTGGCGAAAAACTGATAGGCAATTTGCAAATTGAAAAGAAAGTTCTTCGTTTTTCTTCAGATTCGACTTGGCAGCCGGTCTGGGGAGTCATCGTTCCCGCGCAGGGTGAAATCTTCGCAGGGCTAAATCCCGGCCGTTTTTCTATTCCACCGGGTAATGGACAATTCGATGAAAAAAGAGCTAAAGCTATATACGAATTTGGACAAATAATCCTGTATGCCATGGTTAAAGGACCGCTGACCGTTTAGTTTGTATTAGTTCCTAAACAAGCCGCATTTGCGGCTTTTTTTACGTCTTCTTTGTGAGGATGATTGGAAAAGGCGTAGATATGGGAAGAAAGTCATCCCTTGCTGAGAAGCAGTGGTCGGAGATTGGCCTACGCCTGTTGAAAGGTGAGGCGGGCCGAGTGCTCGCGAGAGAATTTGGCGTATCCGAAGCGGCGATCAGAAAACGCTTTGGTGCGCAGACGAAACAAATAAAAGATGTTGCAAATCAATTGGTTGCGGCTGAATCGGCATTCAGCGCATTGCCGATTGGTGCGCAGATAAATACGCCCATCACCGAGGTCAAGCTGGGCGGTACGACGCCGAACAAGGACGCAATCTTGCCGATTCCGTTCGGGGAATGCCACAACGTCACGCCGCTGCTGACCGATCCGGTCACCCTGGAATATGGTTTTCTCGGCGCCGTCGAGTCGAGTTTCGAGGTGCGCACCAACGGCAAGCCGATTGCCGTGGCCTTGAATGACCAAGCCGGGCGCTTCAACCTGACCACGCCGCCATACTCGGCTGCGATCACGGTCAGCGTGCAGGGCGACAAGGGCGGCAGCTATGCGCCGCGCATCGCCCCGCTGGTGCAGCGCATCGCTACGGCGTACGGCAAGGCCGCCGACCGCTTCACGCTGGCAGACCTCGACCCGGACAATCTGGCCGCCTTCGATGCCGCCCACCCGCAATTGGTGGGCCTGTACG
>Ga0209913_1000232_pt1 | contig 55694 bp, 54 predicted proteins | sample PersoiDNA2013203_FD_185805 | JGI IMG/M metagenome (GOLD analysis project Ga0209913, IMG submission 185805) | Permafrost soil microbial communities from the Arctic, to analyse light accelerated degradation of dissolved organic matter (DOM) -... | ecosystem: Environmental > Terrestrial > Soil >...
CCGAGCCGCAAACCTGACCCTTGAAAAAAGCCTGCTCCCGCGCCATCTGTGGGGTATAGACGTTTAAGGGATAATTCTTGCCATGCACACGCTTTACGACTCTGACACCTACTCTGTGACGCACATGCTGGCCAATGCGGTGGCCACCGATGCGACGCCAGACGCGAGCCGCGATCGCACGGAACCGGTGCGAATTGTGCCCACGCTGGCACGCCACGGCTTCGAAATTGTGGACAAACGCGCCAATAAAGAGGTCTATCTGGACGGCTCCTGGGCGGAACTGTTCCAGCAACACATCTCGGCCTGGCAGCAAAACACCCCGACCCAGGAAGAGGTGGAAGACACGCTGGAGCAATATGCCGAGCTGGCACAGAACCCGGTGCTGGTGCACTGAGGCCACGCCGGCCCCCCTGCCACTCTGCCTCGAACCAAAGGTTTTTTGGATGCTCGCCAGACGTCTCGCGGCTGTTGTGGCGGTGTTGGCATTGCTGGGCTGCACCGCTCTCGGCCCGGCCGCAGCGCCACACGGCCTTGCTCCGATCAGCCGACTGCAACAGCTACTGCCCGCTGACGCCATTTTTTTGGGTGAGCAGCATGACGTACCCGACCATCAGCGTATCCAGCGCGCCGTTGTAGAAGCCTTGGCCCGCCAGCAGACACTGGCTGTGCTGGCGCTGGAGATGGCCAGCCAGGGCCAATCCACCGAAAAGCTTGGATCAGACGCCAGTGAGGACGCCGTGCGCGCAGCCCTGCACTGGAACAACGAAGGCTGGCCATGGGCGGCCTACGGCCCGGCGGTGATGGCGGCTGTGCACGCTGGCGTGTCGGTGGTCGGCGCCAATCTGCCGCCGGCACGTGTGCGTGCGGCCATGATAGACAGCGGATTGGATGCACTTTTGTCGAGCCCCGCGCTGCAGGCGCAACAGGAAAAGGTCCGTGTGGGTCACTGCAATCTGCTGCCCGAGAGCCAGATTGCCCCGATGACACGGGTCCAGATTGCGCGCGATGTCGCCATGGCCCAAACCGTCGCGCGGGCGGCGCTGCCCGGCAAAATCGTGCTATTGCTGGCCGGCGGCGGCCATGTGGATCGCAGCTTGGGTGTGCCGCTGCACCTGCCACCGGACTTGACGGCAAAAACGGTGCTTCTGCAGGCCGGGCCTACATCCGACGATACGGAAAGTGCAGACAATTTTGACCAGACCTGGGCCACCGAACCAGCGCCCGTCAAGGACTATTGCGCCGACTTCAGCAAGCAGCGCAGCGCGACAGCCGCTGCATCCAAGTCGAAAAAGGAGCCCTGAGCCCTGCGACAATCCACCGCATGAATCCTGTTTATATATTGACTCTCTCCTGCCCGGACCGCTTGGGGCTGGTGCATGCTGTGTCCGGCTTCTTGCTGGAGCGCGGCGGCAACATTGAAGAAGCGGCGCAGTACAACGACCAGGACACTGGTCTGTTCTTCATGCGGGTGCAGTTTGCCTGCGCCCAACTGACGCATGAAGACTTGACACTGCAACTGACGTTGTTTGCCCAGCCCTTTGAGATGCAGTGGCACCTGCACGCGCGCGCGCAGCCCATGCGCACCGTGATCATGGTCAGCAAAGAAGGCCACTGCCTGAACGACTTGCTGTTTCGCTGGAAAAGCGGCCTGCTCCCCATCGACATTCGCGCCATCATCTCCAACCACCGCGAGTTCTACCAACTCGCCGCCAGCTACAACGTCCCGTTTCACCACCTGCCGATCACGGCCGCCACCAAGGCACAGGTCGAGGCCCGGCAGTATGAAATCATCCAGACGGAAGCGGCCGAACTGGTGGTGCTGGCGCGCTACATGCAGGTTTTGAGCGACGATCTGTGCCGCAAGCTATCCGGCTCGGCCATCAACATCCACCACTCGTTCCTGCCCAGCTTCAAAGGGGCCAAGCCCTATTACCAGGCGCATGACCGCGGCGTGAAACTGATTGGCGCCACCGCCCACTACGTGACCGCCAACCTGGACGAAGGCCCGATCATTGAACAGGACGTGGCGCGCGTCGACCACAGCAAGACGGTGGAAGACCTGACCACGCTGGGCCGTGACACCGAAAGCCAGGTGCTGGCGCGGGCCGTCAAATGGCACAGCGAACACCGCGTGCTGATCAACGGTCACAAAACCGTGATTTTCAAGTAAGCCCCAGAACAGCCAGATTGTGGCTGCGCGCCCGTTCAGGCGCCTATGCCCGACGGACGCTGTGTGTAGTGCGCTTGGCGTTTTTGCAGAAAAGCCGCAATACCTTCCTGGGCGTCCGGCGTCATGGCGGCCGTCGCCATCAACTCGCAAGCCAGCGCATACGCCTGCGCCTGCGGCAAGCCAACCTGCTGGTAAAAGCCCTGCTTGCCCGTCGCCTTGGACAGCGCGCTGCCACGGGTGGCACGGGTGATCAAGTCCAGGGTGGCGGCATCGAGCTGATCGGCCGGCACAGCGCGGTTGATCAGGCCCCACTCGGCGGCCGTGGCGGCATCGATCACATCGCCCGTCAACGCCATCTCCAGCGCCCGTTTGCGACCGATATTGCGGGCCACCGCCACCAGCGGCGTATGACAAAACAAGCCCCCCTTGCCGCCCGGAATCGCAAAGCCAGCGGTGTCGGCCGCGATCGCCAGGTCGCAACTGGCCACCAGTTGGCAACCTGCCGCCGTGGCCAGCGCGTGCACCCTGGCAATCACCGGTTGCGGCATCGCCTGGACGGCGTCCATCATCTCGGTGCAAACACCAAACAGCTCGCGCGCCTGCAGCAGCGTGGCACCGGCCATGTCGCCAAAGTTATGCCCGGCGCTGAAGACCGGTCCGTTGGCCGCCAAAATCACGCCCAACGCGTCGCTCTGCGCCACGGCACGCAAGGCCTGTGTCAACTCCAGCATGACGGGCATGGCCAGCGCGTTGCGCTTCTCGGGACGATTCAGGGTGAGGGTGGTGATGGGGCCGCTGGATGTGACCAGCAAGTGTTCGTAGTTCATGCGCGCATTGTGGCCGTCTGGCAAGGACTACGCAAGCGGCTGGCTGGCCATGGCTTCACCCAGCCGAATCGCGCCCGTGGGCGCCCAGGAGGGGCTGAACTGCAGCGGGCCTTTCGGGAACAGCATGACAACCGTGGAGCCGAGCAAGAAGCGGCCCATTTCCTCGCCCTGCTTCAACTCGACGGACTGCTCGTCATAACGCCACTCGCGCACCACGTCGCCACGCGGCGGGTTCACCACGCCGTGCCACACTGTGGCCATGCTGCCCACAACGGTGGCGCCCACCAGCACCAGCACCAACGGGCCGCGCGCGGACTCAAAGACACACACGACGCGCTCGTTGCGGGCAAACAGCCCCGGCACACCCCGGGCCGTGGTCGGGTTGACCGAAAACAGCGCGCCGGGCACGTAAATCATGCGGCGCAAAACGCCGTCGCACGGCATGTGAATGCGGTGGTAATCGCGCGGACTCAAATACAGCGTGGCAAAACTGCCATCGTCAAAACGGGCCGCCAGCGCCGCGTCGCCGCCAACCAGCGCGGTGCTGGAATAGTGGTGGCCTTTGGCCTGAAATATCTGCTGACCCTCCATGGCGCCAAACTGGCTGATGGCGCCATCGACCGGGCAAATCAGATCAGCACGGGCGAGCGGTCGGGCGCCAGCCTGGAGGGCGCGGGTGAAAAAGTCGTTGAAGGTGGCGTAACTGGCCACATCCGGGTTGGCCGCTTCACGCATGTTGACGTCGTAGCGCTTGACGAACCACTCGATCAACCAGGTCGTCAATTTCCCGCCACGGGCGCCCGCCACGCGCCCGGCCAAGGCCGTCAGGGCCCGCTTGGGGAGCAAATATTGCGGCAGCACGGCAAGACGGTCGAACATAGGTGGCTACCGGTGATTGGAATGGGCGGGATTGTACCCAGCGCCTCGTGGCGCCCGCAGTGTGACAATGAGCCCTTGCCGCCCGCCCGCACCGCTGCGGTCATTCCCGGTAAATTTATAAGAAATTGGCCTCTAGCCCCCGTCGCCATTGCGTAATAAGCTATTTATTTGATAGTATTTTTGTTTCAGAATAATCCGAGAATTTTTCACACGACCCAAGCCAGCTTTACCCTACAGTTGAGCCCCTTATTGAATTGACGCGTGGAATCCACCATGAATGCATCTATTTTTCCTGAATCGCCAACTCCGCTACAAAGAACAGAGCGCCAGGCGCAAGTTGTACGGGGGCTGGAGTCGGTTTTGCCGCGCCACGCCCTGCTCTGGAACCCCGAAGACACCACGCCCTATGAATGCGACGGCCTGACCGCCTACCGCCAGCGCCCGCTGGTGGTGGCCTTGCCGGAAACCGAAGCGCAAGTGCAGGCGGTGCTGCGCACCTGCCACGCTTTGGGCGTGCCGGTGGTGGCGCGTGGTGCGGGCACCGGCTTGTCGGGCGGGGCCATGCCACACGCTCTGGGTGTCACCCTGTCGCTGGCCAGGTTCAACAAAATCGTCAAGATCGACCCGTTGAGCCGCACTGCGGTCGTGCAGTGTGGCGTGCGCAACCTGGCCATCAGCGACGCTGCGGCCGCGCATGATTTGTACTACGCGCCCGACCCATCGAGTCAGATTGCCTGCACCATTGGCGGCAATGTGGCGGAAAACTCGGGCGGTGTGCACTGCCTGAAGTACGGGCTCACCTTGCACAACATCGTCAAGATACGAGGTTTCACCATGACGGGCGAGGCGGTTGAATTCGGTTCGGACGCGCTGGACTCGCCCGGCTATGACCTCATGAGCATCGTCATCGGCTCGGAGGGCATGCTGGCCGTCACCACCGAAGTCACCGTCAAGCTGATCCCGAAGCCGCAACTGGCGCGCTGCATCATGGCCAGCTTTGACGACATTCGCAAGGCCGGCGACGCAGTCGCCGCCATCATTGCCGCGGGCATCATCCCGGCCGGACTGGAAATGATGGACAAGCCGATGACGGCGGCAGTGGAAGACTACGTGCACGCCGGCTACGACCTGAGCGCCGAGGCGATTTTGCTGTGCGAGAGCGACGGCACGCCGCAAGAGGTCGACGAAGAAATCGCACGCATGAGCACCGTGCTGCGCACGCACGGTGCCACCGCCATTGCCGTCAGCCGCGACGAGGCGGAGCGGCTGAAATTCTGGAGCGGCCGCAAGAACGCCTTCCCGGCCAGCGGGCGCATCAGCCCGGACTACATGTGCATGGATTCCACCATTCCGCGCAAGCGCCTGGCCGACATGCTGCTGGCGATTCAGCAGATGGAAAAGAAATACCAATTGCGCTGCGCCAATGTGTTCCACGCGGGCGACGGCAACTTGCATCCCTTGATTTTGTTTGATGCCAACCAGGCCGATCAGTTGCACCGTGCGGAGTTGTTCGGCGCCGACATTCTGGAAACCAGCGTCGCCATGGGCGGCACCGTCACCGGCGAGCACGGCGTCGGCGTGGAAAAGCTCAATTCGATGTGCGTGCAGTTCAGTGCGACAGAAAACGAACAGATGTTTGGCGTCAAGCGCGCCTTTGACGCCAAAGGCCTGCTGAACCCGGGCAAAGTCATTCCGACGCTACAACGCTGTGCCGAGTACGGCAAGATGCTGGTGCGCGGCGGGCAACTCAAGCACCCGGATTTGCCGCGGTTTTAGCTTGCAGGCCGCCATGAATGGACTGCGTGGTTTGGCCTGGCTGCTGGCGCTGCAGTCGATCGGTGAGCTGCTGGCGCGGGGCTTCTCATTGCCCTTTCCCGGTCCGGTGATCGGCATGCTTCTGCTGCTGCTCGCCTTGCGCGTGCCCGCCGTGCGAGAGCCGGTGGCGGCCTGTGCCAACTTTTTGCTGTCGCACCTCTCGCTGCTGTTTGTGCCGGTCGGCGTGGGTGTTATGACGCACCTGGGCCTGATCAGCCAGTACGGCGTTCGCATGCTGATCGTGATCGTGCTGTCGACCTGGATCGGGCTGGCCGTGACGGCGCTGACCTTGCAGCTGTTCAGGGACAAGAGCGATGCCTAAATTCGTTGAGCTGTGGGTCTACCTCTCCAGCACGCCGCTGTTTGGCCTGACCGCCACGCTGGTGGTGTATGTGCTGGCGCAAGCCGTGTACGCCCGGCTGCAGCAGGCGCCCTGGGCCAACCCGGTGCTGTGGACGGTGCTCACCATTGCCAGTGTGCTGCTGGCCACCGGCGTGAGTTACCCCACGTACTTTGCCGGTGCGCAATTCATTCATTTCCTGTTGGGCCCGGCGGTGGTGGCGCTGGCCTGGCCGCTCTGGCAACGCCGCGCCGCCTTGCTCAAGCACTGGCGCGCCCTGCTGCTGGCGGCGCTGGCGGGCGGTGTGGCGGCCAGCGGCTCGGCGCTGGCCCTGGGCTGGGTGGCTGGCTTGCCCTTGGACGTGGTGCTGTCGCTGGCGCCCAAATCGGTCACAGCGCCGGTGGCGATGGGCATTGCCGACAAAATTGGCGGCATTCCCGCGCTGGCTGCCGTGTTTGCCGTGATCACCGGCATGGTGGGTGCGCTGAGCGGCAAATACCTGTTTAGTGCGCTCAAAGTCCCCACCGACCCGGCGGGCTGGATGGCACGTGGCTTTTCCCTGGGCACCGCCGCGCACGGCATTGGCGCGGCCCGGGCGCTGCAGGTCAACGCCGATGCCGGTGCTTATGCCGGGCTGGCGCTGGGCCTGCAGGTGGTGCTGGCCTCGCTGTTGATTCCGCTGATGTTCCGGCTGTTTTAAACTTAACTCAGGGTGTTGCCCTACGGGCTGTTAGCCAGCCTGTCAATTTCAGAGAAATCCGATTGAGATCCAAGGCACTGCCGCCACGACAATGGTGCCAATGAGCAACGCCACCATGTAGCCGACGATCGGGCGGATGCCCGCATCGGGATTCACGCGCCCGATGGCACAGGCCGCGTAGTAGCCAACACCGAGCGGCGGTGCGAATAGACCCAAACCCATCGATAGCACCACCACCATCGCGTAGTGCACATCGTGCACGCCGAGATGGCGCGCAATCGGGAACAACAACGGGCCGAACAGCACGATGGCCGGAATACCTTCAAGCACCGAACCGAGCACCACGAAGGCCACGATCGAAACGGCGAGAAACATCGGCGCCCCGCCAGGCAGTGCACCCATCATTTCGGCCAGCCAGCGTGAAAAGCCAGATTGCGTCAGCCCCCAAGCCATGGCCGTGGCGGTGCCGATAATCAGCAGGATCGCGCCCGACAGCGCTGCGGTGTTCACCAGCATCGGGCTGAGGCGTTTCCAGTCAAACTGACGGTAGACGAAAAGACCCGCGAGCATGGCGTAAGCGATGCCGATGGTCGACACCTCGGTTGCGGTGGCCACGCCCTCAACCACTGCGGCCCGTATGACGAACGGCAAGGCCAGCGCGGGCAAGGCAATCAACAGCAACCGACCCACTTCCTTCCAAGGTGTGCGCTGCACCAGGCTCAGGTCTTCATGGCGATAGCGGTACCGGACCACGACGCACAACACCAGGCCAAGTACCACCGCTGGCAGCAGGCCACCAGTGAACAGGGCGGCAATCGACACGCCGGTGACCGAGCCGATCGTGATCAGTACCAGGCTGGGTGGCACGGTCTCGGTCTGCGCGCCGGAGGCCGCGAGCAAGGCGACCAGATCGCCCTCCTTCGCCCCGCGCTTCTTCATTTCGGGGAACAGTGCCGGAGCAACGGCCGCCATGTCGGCCGCTTTAGAGCCGGAGATCCCCGAAACCAGGTACATCGCCCCGATCAGTACGTACGATAGACCGCCTTTTACATGCCCGAGCAAGCCCGCCAAAAAGGCCACCATGGCGCGAGCCATGCCAGTCATCTCGATCAGCAAGCCAAGAAAAACAAACAGTGGCACCGCCAGCAGAATCAGGTGCGACATGCCTTCATCCATGCGACCAACGATCACCGGCAACGGCGTACCCGTGGTGAGCGCCAGATAGCCGAAAGTACCCAGACCAAAGGCGAAGGCAATCGGAATTCCGGCAAACACGCAACTGGCCACCACGCCGACAAAGAAGATCAGCAGGTTCAGGCGACCGAGGTTTTCGAACACGGGGCCTGCGACCCAGAACGCGACGACGATGGTCCCCACAAGGAGGACCGCTTGCAGCGACTGCATGAGGTTCGATACCCGCAACAAACGCAGCGTGGCAAAGACGGCCATCAGCGCAATACCCACAGGCAGCGCCGCGGCACGCCATACATTGGATATCTCGAGCGCGGACGTGGTGATGGCCCGCTCATCCGCAGCGTACTCCCAGGCCGGCCAAGCCACCAGGCTCAAGAACGCCAGGCAGGCGCTCGTGGCCACAGCCTCCAGCAGAACCCGCTGCCGCGGATTGGCTTTACTGACCAGCGCGGTCATGCGCATGTGTTCGCCGCGACGCAAGGCAACCACCGCACCCATCATCGCCAGCCACAGGAACAAAAGCGACGCCAGTTCGTCCGACCACACCAGCGGGCGGTGCAGCATGAAGCGCGCGACTACGCCCCAGAACAGCACACAGATATCCGCCACCACCAGCAGCGCGGCTGACACTTCGACCAGCCGGCCGAGTGTTGCATCGAGACGAGCCAGCCACGACCACCCTGATGTAGTCATGTCAGGCGCATCATGCATAAGTACCCCATGGCGTGGATCGGGTCCCGGACCTTGGATGAGTGGCGACCATCATCCCAGTTTGCCAGTGCTGCGTTCGAGAAGAGCCCAGGCTTCGTCGCCAAACTTGGCTTTCCATTCGGCATAGAAACCGGCTTTGCGCATGCGCTCGCGGAAGCTGTCAGTCTTGGGCTGGTTGAACACCAGACCCTTGCTGGCGAGATCTTTCTGCACCGTCGCATTCAGCGCAGCAACGTCGACGCGCTCGTTCATGCCCGCGGCATTGATATGTTTGGCAACAATCGTGCGCAAGTCTTCCGGCAGCCGCTCCCAGGCCTTCTTGTTAGCCAGGAACCAAAAGCCGTCCCACATGTGGTTGGTGAGCGAGCAATATTTCTGCACCTCGTACAGCTTGGCGGTGGCGATGATCGCCAGCGGGTTCTCCTGTCCTTCGACGACCTTGGTCTGCAGCGCGGAATATACCTCGCTGAAGTTGATTGAAGTGGGTGCGGCGTCGAACGCCTTGAACATCGACGTCCACAGCGGAGATGGCGGTACGCGAATCTTCATCCCCTTCAAGTCGTCCCCGGTCACGATTGGCTTGGTCGACGAAGTGATCTGCCGGAAGCCGTTGTCCCAGATTTTGTCCATCGCAACCAGGCCGGACTTGGCGATCTGTGCCCGGACATGGGCACCGAGATCGCCATCCAGCGCTTTCCACACCGTGGCATAGTCTGGGAACGCGAAGCCGATGCCGGTGATCGCGGCTGCCGGCACCAGTGTCGAGAGGATCAACCCGGAGAGCGTAAAGAACTCGACGCCGCCAGAGCGCACCTGGCTCAGCATATCGGTGTCCGAGCCGAGCTGGCTATTCGGGAATATCTGGATATCGACGCGGCCTTTGGTCTCCACGCGAATCGCATCCGCCATTTCTTTGGCGCGGATGTTCATCGGGTGCATCACCGGGAGGTTGTTCGCGTACTTGTAGGTGAATTCCGCTTTTTGGGCGAACGCACGGCCCATGGGCAGTGTGAGTGCAGTGGCGCCAGCGCCGGCGAGAAGGGTACGTCGAGTTATTTGCATGGTTTGTCTCCGTTGCAGTGGTTAAAAATTTATTATTCTTCGGACTTTACTGTATGACCGAGGTGCTTATCGACGGCCATCAACATGGCGTCAGTTCCTTCACTTCGCCACGCTCAATGAGCAGGCGCTTGATGTCTTTTTTTGTGATCTTGCCGTAGCCCGACTTCGGCAGTTCGCCCCAGAAAAAAACCTGCCGCGGCCAGCGGTAGCGGGCGCAACGGCCTTCCAGGTGGGCCAGGAGCGCGGCTTCGTCAACCCCTGCGGCGCCTTCGCGCAGCACGACCACCGCCACGCCGATTTCACCCCACTTTGCATCGGCCACCCCCAAGATCGCGACCTCGGCCACACCAGGGTGCATTAACAGCACCTCTTCGACCTCGCGCGGATAGACGTTGGAGCCGCCCGAGATGTACATATCGGACTCGCGTCCGGTGATGTAGAACAGCCCGCGTTCGTCCATACGGCCCAGATCATTGGTGTGGAACCAGCCGCCCCGCATCGCTTTTTCGGTGGCCTCGGGGTTGGCGTGGTAGCCGTTGAACACGGCGGGGCCGCGACAGCAGATCTCGCCCACCTCCCCGGTTTTCACCGGTTGCAGGTTGGCGTCGAGGATGGCTACCTCCATGCCGGTGCGCGGGCGTCCGCAAGAGCCAATGTTGGCATTCAGATCATTGTCATCGGCAGAGTGCATTTCAGGTGACAGTACCGTGATGCAACCGGTCACCTCACCCAGGCCAAAGTACTGCACCAGCACTTTGCCAAGCTTCTGCAGCGCGAGCTTCTGGTCCGCACGGTACATCGGCGCACCGGCATAAATCATGTAGCGCAATGAGCTGTGATCATAACGGTCAACAGCCGGATGCTCGACCAGCATTTTCACGATGGTCGGCACAGTAAACAGGTTGCTGACGCGGTGCCGCTCGACGAGTTGCCAAAACACTTCGGGGTCCAGCTTCTCGCTCGGCAGCAATACCGTGGCGGCGCCACGCGCAACGTTCATCAGCGCATGAATGCCCGCGCCATGCGACAGCGGCGCCACGGCGATGGAGCAGTCCTGCTCCATCGTGCCGGGGATCAAGTCGGCCAGATGATTATTCACAATGAAGGCGATCTGCCCATGCGTGAGCACAGCGGCCTTGGGCCGACCGGTCGTGCCCGACGTGTAGAAGAACCACAGCGGGTCGTCATAGCGCACTACCGCTTCAGGTGGTCGCTCGATAGACATCTGGTTCAGGTTCTGCTCTACCAGCGCGTCATACACGTACTCGCCGGCACGCGGCGCGCCGATGCAGATGACGTGCTGCAGTTGCGGCGACGCCGCGCGCACGGCATCGGTATGCGCTGCAAAGTCCGCTTCGACGATCATCATCACCGCGCCGCTCGCTTCGCCGAGGTAGGCGACTTCAGGTGGCGTCAGCCGGAAGTTGGTCGGCACCCAGACACAGCCGAGGCGAAACGCCACCCAGCAACTTTCAAACATCTGCAGATTGTTGCGCGACTGCACGAGAATCCTGTCGCCCTTCTGTATGCCGAGTTGCCGCATGGCACTGACCATGGCGTTGACACGGCGGTCAATCTCGCTCCAAGTCCACTGCTGCTCCCCTTGGATAAGGGCGACATGTTGCGGATACAGGCGTGCGGTATGGGTGAGCAGCCGCCCGAGATTCATCACCGGAGCGTCGTTCATGCCGCTTCCAGCACGCTGAGGTAATTGGCCACTGCCGCCCCACCCATGTTGAACACCGCACCCAAACGGGCGCCTTCGATCTGCATCGCACCCGCCTGCCCCGACAACTGCATCGCCGCCATCACATGTTGCGACACCCCCGTGGCGCCGATCGGGTGACCACGCGACTTGAGGCCGCCGGACGGGTTGACGGGCAGCTTGCCGTCTTTGCGTGTCACGCCGTCGAGGATCACACGCGCGCCCTGGCCGTGTGGCGCCAAGCCCATGGCCTCGTATTCAAGCAATTCGGCGATCGTGAAACAGTCGTGCGTCTCGACAAAGTGCAAGTCAGCCAGCGAAACACCGGCGACGCTCAAGCCCTTGCTCCAGGCCAGCGCGGCGCCTTCGAAACGGGTCGGATCACGACGCGACAGCGGCAGGAATTCGTTGACCTGCGTGCGCGAGCGCCAGCGCACGGCGGGCACGGCGGCGCCCGACACAGGCTCAAGCGACAGCACCAGTGCGGCCGCACCGTCGGAGACCAGGGAACAGTCTGAGCGCTTGAGTGGGCCGGCAACGAACGGGTTTTTATCCGAGGGCTGACGACAAAAGTCAAAGCCCAAGTCGCGCCGCATGTGGGCATAGGGGTTATGCACCCCGTTGGCATGGTTCTTCGCAGAGATGGCGGCCAAGGCGTCGGATTGGTCCCCGAAGCGCTCAAAGTAGCCGGCGGCAATCTGGCCAAACACACCAGCAAAGCCACCGGGCGTGTCGCCTTCTTCTTTGACATACGAGCACTTCAGCAGCGTTTCACCGATCTGCACGTTGGGCAGGGTATTCATTTTTTCCATCCCCACCACCAACGCCCGCTTGACCCGGCCACTGGCAAGCGCATCAAGCGCGGCCCAGATAGCGGCCGAGCCGGTCGCGCACGCATTTTCCATCCGGACCGCCGGGGTGTGGCGAAACTCGGGAATGGCCACTGCCGCGAGCGAGGCGCTGAAATCCTGGCGCACGAAACCGCCGTTGAAGTGGCCAATAAAGATGCCGTCGATATCCGCGGGCTCCAGACCGGCGCTGGCGATAGCGGGCAGTGCGGCGTCACGAATGAGTTGTTCAAGATCAAGGTTGTCGAGTTTGCCAAACGGGGTGTGGCCCCAGCCGATGATGTGTGGTGTGTTCATGATGTCCGTGGTGTTGCAGGTTTGATATATGAACCTGTTTGTTATTTACGCTTACGTCCTTGTCATTAAATTCTATGGGCGATGATCAACTACGCCACTAGAATTTCCGGGTGAAATTGAAGATAGTGGTCCACTATGTGATCAACCGAGTTCGGGTTTTTACTGATCAACAAGTCCAATAAATGAATCAATATGCGCATGACCATGCTAGCCAAACCCGTTGAAAAAACAGAAATGGCCGGGGCGCAGACGTTGCGCCGAGGCCTGTCGGTCTTGCGCCTTCTCACCCGCATCGGACCAGGTGGACTGCGAATGAGCGAGATTGGCCGTCGCCTCGATCTCAACAAGGCAACCGCCATTCGCCTGACTCGCACCCTGGTGGACGAGGGCTTTGTTTTGCACGACCGTGGATCAGGCCGCTATCGCCTGGGCCCGGAGGCCTTCGCCGTCGGACTGGCCGCCGAACCAAGTTATGAACTGCAGCGGCTGGCCGCGCCCACCCTGCGCACGCTGGCGATTGAATCGGGTGATACCGTTTTCTTCAGTGTGTTGCACGGCTATGAAAGCATTTGCCTGTCGCGTGACGAGGGGGACTTTCCGATTCGCAACCAGCTCATCAAGGCCGGTGACCGTTTGCCACTGGGCGTTGGCGCTGGAAGTTGCGCCCTGCTGGCCGCGCTCCTGGACGACGAGATTGAGGATGCATTAAGACGCAACGCGCCCTTGCGGGCTGAGCGATTCCCCCGCTGCACAGATGCCGCTATCAAGCGTCTGATTCAGGAGACGCGGAGTCTGGGCTACTGCGTGCAACCAGGACTGGTCATTGATGACAGCTGGGCGATCGGCGTTGTTGTTTGCGATGCCAGCAACAGCCCCGTGGCATCCATCAGCATTGCGGCAATCAAATCCCGGATGGGCGCTGCGCGCAATGCCTTCCTCGGCAACCGCTTGATGCTGGCAAGCCAGGCCTTGGCATTGCTGCAGGCCGAAGCCGGAAAAAGCGTTGATTAACGGCCGACCGATCAACGGATACGGGGCAAGTAGCGAATAAATTCGCGGACGATGGATGAATCGTCCTCAGTGCGCCAAGCGGCGCCGGTCTCTACCGGTGTGCGGTCGCCCCGCAACGGCCGGTAAACCACGCCCTCGCGATGCAGAACCTGCACGCAGGCGGGGACCAGCGCGACACCGATACCGCCGGAGACCAGGCTGACGATGGTGTGCATTTGTCGTGCCGGAAATATTCTGGGGCTGAACCCATGACGCATGCAGGTGCCCACCACGGTATCAAACATCATGGGGCCAAAGTGCCGCTCAAAAGTCAGGAACTGCTCGCCCGCAAGGCGCTCCAGCGGAACACGGGCCAGGTGCGCCAGCGGGTGCTTCTCCGGTAGCGCGACGATGAGCGGGTCGCGGTTGGTCGCCTGGTAAGTCAGGGTGGCGGGCAGCATGGGAGAGGCAAAGATACAACCGACATCCAGTGTCCCGGTCTCCAGGTCGCCCAGAATCTGGTCTGTCGTTGACTCGTGCAATGAAAGCCGCACATCCTGAAAATCGCTGGTGAAGCGGCGCAACACGTCCGGCAGAAACGAGTAGGCAGCCAGACTGATGAAGCCAATGGACAGCATACCGCCATGGCCGCGTGCAGCGCCATGCGCGTGCTGGCGCAAGGATTCGGTGCGGGCGAGCACAGCGCGCGCATCACGCAAAACTTCCTCACCGCCTCGCGTCAAGGTGATGCGGCGGGACGTCCGCTCGAACAGGCGCAGGCCGAGTTCAGTCTCCAGCTCCTTGATCGCCAGGCTGACCGGCGGCTGTGACAGGTTCAAGCGTTTAGCCGCGCGGCCGAAGTGCAGTTCTTCCGCAACGGCGATCAGGCAGCGAAGGTGTCGTAGTTCCATTGATCTGAATTTTAAATTGATAGATACAAAAATAAGTCTTTTGCAAATCTATCACACTGCATACACTTTGCGAAAAACCAGCTGATCAAGCGAGTGATCCTCGCTTCAAATCGGTATTTCGTGCCACAAGCATGCAGGAGACTTTTCACCATGCCACAAACAACGTTAGAGCTACCCCGTTCTCGCACGCTGGTTCATCCAGGACCGTTTGACCCAGTGCGTATTCGCAGCATGCAATCCAAGGGGGGAAGACACTTCCGCTTGAAGCTGCAGCCCGGTTTAACGTTATTCGATGCCCTCATGAAACCACTATACGAGATGGGCGTAAAGAACGCGTCGACCACCATCCTCGGCGGGTTCTTTAGCCAACTTCAATATTGCGTTGCGCCACCCGACCCATCGGGTCAGGCAGTGATTGCCTATACCCGGCCGATCAATGCAGGCAGCGCGTGCATGATTTTTGGCAACGCCATGCTGGGGAAAAACAGACATGGCGCACCACTGCTGCATTGCCATGCGGCGATCCGCACCGAGAGCGGGCAGATCAAAGGCGGCCATATCCTCACCGAGCTGAGCATCATCGGACCCGAGCCTATTCCGGTGCTGGCGACCTCGCTCGACGACTTCGAGTTGCGGGTGACCTTTGACCCGGAGACCAATATTTCTTTGTTGCAACCCCATCAGGCGCGCCGCGATGAATAACGCCTACCTCGTCGAAAACGGCGTGATGGGTCGGGTGGCCTATGGTCGTATTGCGCCTAATGAAGATTTGGTCCAGAGCGTCGAAAATCTGTGCCTTGCGGAAGGCTTCAAGAATGCTTTTGTACGAGGCGCCCTGGGCAGCCTGGTCGATGCCTGCATGGGCAATCAGGATGGAAGCTACCAACAAATTTCGGGGCCGGCGGTTGAGATCGTCAGTCTCGCTGGCGAAGTCCGTTCGCAAGAAGATGGACAACTGAAGGCAACACTCACAGGCGTGGTGGCCGATACCCAAGGCAACGTTTATGGCGGACCCTTTGTAGCTGGCTTCAACCTGATCTGCATGACCTTCGAAGTCACGCTGGAAGAATGGCTGCCAGCAAGTAGGCAGTAAATATCAATCACTTTTTTACGGAGAAAATCATGACATCAACTAATTCATCAACACCTGTGGCCGTGGTCACCGGCGGCGCGCGCGGCATCGGCCTGGCGATTGGCCAGTGGTTCCTGGCCCACGGGCACCGCGTCGTCTTGCTCGACAATGATGGCGACACGCTAAGCAAAACTGCCAGCACGCTCAATGATCCCGATAACGTGCTGGCCGTACTGTGCGACGTGTCCAACCCGCAGCAGGTCCTAACTGCCGTTGAGAAAGTAACGGCCGCTTTCGGCCGGATCGACGCCTTGGTCAACAATGCCGGCGTGGCCGTATTCAAACCGATTGCTGAAACCTCTTATGAGGAGTGGCGCCAGGTGATGGGTACGAATCTTGACGGTGCATTTCTCTGTACCCAGGCCTGCGCACCCATCATGCGCAAGACCGGTGGCGGCAGCATTGTCAATATCGCATCCATCTCGGGCCTGCGTGCCAGCACGCTGCGCGTGGCCTACGGCACCAGCAAGGCCGCCCTCATCCACCTCACCAAGCAACAAGCGGTAGAACTGGGTCATGTCGGCATCCGCGTGAACGCCATCGCGCCGGGCCCGGTCGATACCGAGATGGCCAAGCTGGTTCACAGCGTGGCCATTCGCTCCGACTACTACGATGCCATCCCCCTGAACCGCTACGGCACAACCGATGAAATCGCCTCGGTCGCCGGCTTTCTCTGCAGCTCTGCGGCGAGCTTTGTGACCGGACAGGTCTTGGCGGTGGACGGTGGCTTTGATGCCGCTGGCGTCGGCCTGCCCACGCTTCGTAAACGAGATGTGGCCTAACCGACTGCATGCGTAGCATTCTTCACCCGGGCGACGTCGCAGCCGAGCGCGTGCAGGTGCTGCCGGCCGCTGTGAAGCAGGTTGAACTCACACTGGCACCTGGGCATTCACTGCTGGAGACACTGGCCGATGCGCTGGCGCCGTATGGCGCCAGCAGTGCGGTGCTGAGTCTGGCGGGCGGTGCGTTCTTTCCGTTTGCGCATGTGATGCCTGCCACCTCCAAAACGCCCGATCACGCGGTGTACTACAGCGAAAGCTTTGACGCCGTGGGGCCGGTCCGGCTCGAATTCGCGGCGGTCACTTATGGACAGCGCAACGGCCAGCCCTGGCTGCATTGCCATGCGACGTGGATCGACGCCCAGGGAAGCAGCCGCTGCGGCCATGTGCTGCCCGACGCCGCCATCATTACCGAGCCGCTGCGGGCCTCGGTGTGCATCCTGGACGGCGCTGAATTCCGCGTCCGCCCCGATGCCGAAACCAATTTCTCCTTATTCAAACCCGAAACATCGGCACGGCGCTTGGGCGACCCTTCAACCCCGGATGCCCTTGTCGTCCGCCTGAGCCCGAATGTTGACGTTTGCACCGCCATTGAAGACATTTGCCGGGAACACGGAATCTCCAACGCAACAATCCAAGGCGGCGTCGGCAGCATTGTGGGTGCGGCGTTCGACGATGGCCGCACCGTCGAACCGTTCGTGACCGAGCTCCTGATCCGAGCTGGCCAGGTACGTGCTGCCTCGGACGGCGCGCTGCGTGCGGAGATTGACGTGGCCTTGGTGGACTTTACGGGCCATAGGTCAGCCGGCCGACTGCTGCGCGGCGCCAACCCGGTGCTTGTCACTTTCGAGCTGGTGCTGCTGCCCACCCCATAAGCCCGCTCAAAAGCCCGTTAAGTAAAAGAGGCCTAACTTTTACGCGATAGAAACCTCAATATTTTTCTCAAAACTGTTCGCAGTTCCTTGATATCAAGCAAGATGAACGGGCGCAGCCGTTTCATCTTGCGCCACAGGATTTCGATGCGATTGAGTTCGGGTGAATACGGTGACAGAAAGTGAATATGCAACCCCTTGGACGCCCACTCGGGAAACAAGGCCTGGGTGGCTTTGGCGGTGTGGATGGGGCCGTTGTCCAGCCATAGATGCGTTGGAATGTTCGGATTGCATTTGGTCGCCAATGCATTCCCCCAGACCCTGAAATCTGCGCCGCCCACGCACCCCTCCTTGAACCACATGCTGACGGGTTTGAGATTGAAGTCACAACATCCGATGCCATTGAGCCGGGCGCGCGTGCCGGTCTTCATGTCATGGGCATGCGGCTCGCCTTTTGGCGCCCACGCCTGCGTCAATGGCGGGTTTTCCGTGAAACCACTTTCATCGCCGAACAGCACACGGACAAGGCCCGCAGCTTCCTGCGCCAAATGCACTTCAATGTCTTTGCTGACTTGCTCAAACCGCTGGGGGTCTCGCTTTTTTTAAGCTGTACCGAGTCCTTTGAAAAATCATGCCCGCGCGTTTCAATGTGTCGGCCAAAGCGTAGCGCCCATTCGTCTCATTTTTGGGCACCAGCTTTTCTTGTTTGAGTTTGGCCATGACACCTGCCAGCGTGAGGGCCTCAGTCTTGACAATGGCGACGGCTCGTTCTTGTGCTTCAAACGACAGTTTGCACCGGCCCAGGCTGGCCAGTTCATTGAAATTTAATGCCGGGTCATCCGCAAACCCGGCTCATCATCGGCCATCACCTGCTGTGCCCATGCTGTCAGCTTGCCCGCATCGGCGCGCAGCACCTCTTGCTTGACGGCCAGAATTTGCGCCGGATGCATGGAAAAACTGCGCAGGCCCAGGCCCAGCAACAGGCGGGTGAGGGAGACGTCGCCGGCCATCTCGCCGCACAGGCTCACGGGTTTGCCCTGGGCCCGGCATTCGGCAATGGTCAGCGCCACCAGCCGCAGCACGGCCGGATGCAGGGGGTCGTACAAGTGCGCGACGGACTCGTCCGTGCGGTCGATCGCCAGCGTGTATTGAATCAGGTCGTTGGTGCCAATGGACAGAAAATCGAAGTATTTCAGGAACACCTTGACAATGAGAGCGGCGGCAGGCACCTCGATCATGGCGCCTATCTTGACCGGGCCGTAGGCAATACCGCGGTTGTCGAGTTCGACACGGGCGCGGTCAATCAGGGCCATCGTGTGGCGAATTTCACCGGCATGCACCAGCATGGGTATCAGTAAATTCACCGGGCCATGGGCGGCAGCACGCAGGATCGCCCTTAACTGCGTCAGGAACATCGCCGGGTCAGCCAGACTCCAGCGAATGGCCCGCAGCCCCAGCGCCGGGTTCAGGTGGGAGGTATCCTGCTGCGACTGGTCCATCGGTTTATCGGCGCCAACATCGACGGTGCGAATCGTTATCGACAAGCCCTGCATACCGTCAACGGCGCGCCGGTACGCCTGGTACTGTTCCTCTTCGTTGGGCAGTCGGCCATGGCGTCCCATGAACAGGAATTCACTGCGAAACAGGCCAACACCCGCCGCGCCTGCCGAAACAGCGCCAATGGCGTCTTCCGGCATCTCGATATTGGCCAGCAATTCAATTTTTTGACCATCCATCGTGACTGCCGGGGTGTGCAGCAAGCGGGTCAAGCGACTGCGCTCCAACTCGCCCTGGCGCTGCTTGAAGCCATATTCCGCCAGCACAATGGGGGACGGATCCACTACCATCACACCGGCGTCGCCATCAATGATGACCCAGTCATCCTGGCGCACCAACTGGCTCGACAAGCGTGCGCCCACCACCGCCGGGATGTTCAGACTACGGGCAACGATGGCGGTGTGCGAGGTTTTGCCGCCGACGTCGGTCACAAAGCCGGCAAACACACTTTGCTTGAACTGCAACATGTCGGCCGGCGACAGGTCGTGCGCCACCAGAATCAAGGGCACATCCACGGTGTCGTCGAGCAACAGGTCTTGTTGCGATGGTTTGCGCAGCGTTCGGCTGGCTGCCACCACTGGCGAGGCCACGCCCTTCATGGCGCGCAATACTTTTTCGGTAATTTGCTCCAGATCGGCTTTGCGCCCGCGCAGGTATTCGTCCTCCATCTCGTCGAACTGACGGGCAATCACTTCCAATTGCGTGGTGAGCGCCCACTCGGCGTTGTACAAGCGGTCTCTGATCCAGTGCCTGACGCCGCTTGCCAGTTCCTCGTCGTTGAGCAGCATCAAATGCACATCGAGCAGCGCTGTCAGCTCCTGCGGTGCTTCTTTCGGGCCCATATGGCTGATGCTGGCTTGCAGGCGGTGAATTTCATTGACCACCGCATCTCGCCCGCTACGCACCCGTTCAATCTCGGCATCAACCTGGGTCGCCTCAATAAAATAATGTGCCACATCCACCCGGCTGGAGGCCACCAGCACCGCCCGCCCAATGGCGATGCCGCGCGCAACTGCAAGACCGTGAATGGAAAATGTCACTCACCTTCTCCAAATTTGTCGGCAATCAGTGCCAGCAAGGCATCCAAGACCTCTTGTTCGCGCTCGCCGCTGGCATCAATTTCCACCGTGCTGCCATTGCCTGCAGCCAGCATCATGACGCCCATGATGCTCTTGGCGTTGACGCGTCGCTCTCCCTTGGCAATCCAGACTTCGCATGGGTAGCTGCCCGCCAGCTTGGTGAGTTTGGCTGAGGCCCGCGCATGCAGGCCCAGTTTATTGCTGATGGTCGTGCTTGCTTTGATCACTTTTCTTCCTCAATTGATTCTGCGGCGCCGTCGTCGCCACCGGCATGACACCCTGCGTGCCACCCGCCAGGGCCCGCGCCACCATGGCATCCAGGGACTCACTGCGGTAGGTGACGGTGCGTAGCAGCATCGGCAGATTGACCCCAGCAACTAATTTTGAGTTCACACCATCCACCAACCTTTGCGCCACGTTACAGGGGGTAGCCCCAAAAACGTCGGCCAACACCAGAGTCTGCGGCACATTCAGCAAAGCCAGGGCTTGCCTGGCACCCGCCAGCGTTTCTTCGGGTGGCGTATTGGGCTGCACATCAAACGTCGCGACGGCCGCCTCGGCATCCGGAAAAACATGCAGCACGCACTGGCGCAGCGCACTGGCCAGTGGCGCATGAGCAATGATAAGAATGCCGTTGTTCATTTATTTAACTTAGCAAGACAGACCGTGCACGGCACTGCAATGCAGGCCAACGCTCTGTCCAGAAACAATTAGAGGGACTGATTATGACTTTTTGCCGGCAGCCAATTGGCGTGAGGCGCCATCAGGCCCATCCCAAAAGCGCCCAGAATGACCTGAACGGCCTGTATTTCTGCCAGCCCCAGCGCCAGGAGTTTTCTTGCTACCCGCCACATTCATGGACCTGACGGCACCTGCCCCTTGGTCTTTGGCCATAGTCCAAAGACCAATTTGCAGCGTTAGTCTTTTCGATAAGCGTCGTGGCAAGTCTTGCAAGTGCCGCCCGTGGCAGACACCGCCGTCTTGATGTTATCCAGGCTGCCGGTTTTCGCCGCGGCGGCAAGTTTGGTCATTTCAAGTTGCATCTTGTCGGCGTATTCCTTGAATTTGGCGGGCTCCTTCCAAATCTCTGCTTTAGCCCGGGTTTCACCCTTGTCGGTCCCCTCACCAAAGGCGCCCCAGGGAAGCTTGGACATAAACTCGGCGACCGCCGCACTGTCAGCGGCAGCTTTGGCATCAAACGGCGCTTTACCCGTTGCCATGGCGCCCAAACGGCCAAAGTTCTGCTGCATGACAAACAAGGCGCTTTTGCGATATTTGACGGCATCTTCTGCTTTCGCGAACTGGGCGCAGGCCGGTGCGCTGAAGGCGACGACGGTGGCAGCGAGGACAAACAGGGTGCTGATTTTCATGGCGATTCCATCCTTGGGAGGGTTGTAACTTATTCGGGTTGATCAGTGTAATAGTGATCAAAAAATCCTGCTGGCGCGGCCAGGCCAGAGAAAAGACCGACTGGCGCGCGCAATTTTTTGCAGCCAATTGCCCGACAAAAAGCTTGTTCAGTTTCCGGCAAAATGACAGTTATTTTTGATCAACATTGAAGGGGCAGCCCATGTCACAAAAAGTCAGGGTGTGGGACTTGCCAACTCGGTGCTTCCACTGGGCATTGGTCGTCTGCTTCATCGGCTTGATCACGACCGCTCAGATCGGTGGCGGTGCCATGACATGGCATTTCAGATCGGGTTACGCGGTGCTCAGTCTGCTGTTGTTCCGGATCATTTGGGGTGTGGTGGGTGGAAGATGGTCACGTTTTGCCTCTTTCACCTATGCCCCCGCCACCATCTTGGCTTACATCAAAGGACGCGGCCTGCCAGAGCACGCCATTGGACACAACCCGCTGGGCGCTGGTTCGGTGTTTGCGCTACTGGGCTTTCTTCTGCTTCAGGTCGCCACCGGGCTGCTTAGCGACGACGAGATTGCGACCGCTGGCCCCTTAAGCAGGTTTGTGTCCAACGCGGTGGTGAGTTCCGCGACTTTTTATCATGCGGCTATTGGCAAACTGGTTCTTATCGGTTTGGTTGTGCTGCACATCAGCGCCATCTTCTTCTATCACTTCAAGAAACGTGAAAATCTTGTCATGCCCATGATTCTGGGGGACAAGGAAACAGACAGCGCCGTCGTGAATTCGAGGGATGACGTCGGGTCCCGCACCTTGGCCCTCGTCATTTTTTTGGGCTGTGCCGCACTTGTGGTCGGCATGGTCAAGCTGGCGGAATGAGCGTTAAAGTGGACCCGCATTGACGGCTGTCAGAGCCGGTGGCATGAACCCGCTCACCGGTCTGACAAGTTGCCTGACTTATTTGAGGATATCGCCGATGCAGAGATATTTGATCTCCACATAGTCATCGATGCCCAAATGCGAACCCTCGCGCCCCAGACCGGACTGTTTGACGCCGCCAAACGGCACATGTTCGGTCGCCAGAATGCCGACATTGACGCCGACCATGCCGTACTCCAGCGCCTCGCTGACCCGGAAGATGCGGCCCATGTCGCGGCTGTAGAAGTAGCTGGCCAAACCAAATTCGGTGTTGTTCGCGGCAAAAATCGCATCCTGCTCGGTTTTGAACTTGAACACCGGCGCAAACGGGCCAAAAGTTTCCTCGCGCGCGCACAACATGTCGGCCGTGGCGTCAACGATGACTGTGGGCTCAAAGAATTGGCCCGGCAGGCGTTTGCCGCCCGTGAGCAAACGCGCCCCTTTGGCCAGCGCGTCCTGCACGTGGCGCTCTACTTTGAGCAGTGCCGCCTCTTCAATCAGCGGCCCCTGGTTGACACCTTCCTCAAAGCCGTTGCCAACCTTGGCCGTCTTGACCTTGGCGGCGAACTTCTGCACAAATTCGTCATGCACGCCCTCTTGCACATAGAAACGATTCGAGCAGACGCAGGTTTGCCCGGCATTGCGGTACTTGCTGGCAAATGCACCTTCCACCGCGCTGTCAATATCGGCATCGTCAAACACGATGAAGGGTGCGTTGCCGCCCAACTCCAGCGACATTTTTTTGACCGTGGGCGCCGACTGCGCCAGCAGGATCCGACCGACTTCGGTGGAGCCGGTAAAGCTGATGTGGCGCACCACGTCACTGGCACACAGCACCTTGCCCACGGCAATCGAGTTGTCTGCGTCGGCCGTGATCATGTTGAACACGCCCGCCGGAATGCCAGCCCGGATGGCCAACTCGGCTGCGGCCAGGGCGGTCAGCGGGGTCAACTCGGCCGGTTTGATGATCACCGTGCAGCCCGCTGCCAGCGCCGGCGCCACCTTGCGCGTGATCATGGCAATCGGAAAGTTCCACGGCGTGATGGCGGCACAGACGCCAATCGGCTGGCGCAGCACCAGCAGGCGGCGGTTGTTGTCGAATTGGGGCAGGGTTTCACCGTTGATGCGCTTGGCTTCTTCGGCAAACCACTCTACAAAACTGGCACCGTAAGCCACCTCCCCTTTGGCCTCCGCCAGCGGCTTGCCCTGCTCGGCGGTCAAGATGCGACCCAGATCGTCCTGGTTGGCCATCAGCAAGTCATACCACTTGCGCAAAATAATGCTGCGCTCTTTGGCGGTTTTGTTACGCCAGCCCGGCCAGGCGGCATTGGCGGCGGCGATGGCGGCCTCTGCGTGCGCCGGTCCCAGGTTCGCGACGTCTGCGAGGTGCGCGCCAGTGGCCGGGTCAGTGACAGCAAAACGGCTTGAGCCGCTGACCCATTGACCATTGATCAAGGCATCGGTTTTCAGAAGGGTGGGGTCTTTGAGCAGGGAAAGAGGTGAAACTGAAGCAGACATGAAAGCTCCTGTATGTTTATAAAAAATAGGGCTCTAGCCCTTACGGAATAAGCGCCAACAGCTACAAAATAGCTAGCGTCTAAGCACGCCTGGCAGCACACACAGCATCTCGAACAGCAGGTTGGCCCCGAGCAGGGCGGTGTTGCCGCTCACATCATACGCAGGCGAGACCTCGACCAAATCGCAGCCGATCAGGTTGAGACCAAAGCAGCCACGAATGATCTCAAGGGCCTGCGGCACACTCAAACCACCTATTTCTGGCGTGCCCGTGCCGCCTGCATACGCCGGATCGATGCCGTCGATATCAAAGCTCAGGTAGCACGGTGTCTGGCCAATGTGTGCCCGGATATTTGCCATCAGGGGCGCGAGCGACTGGTACCAGACCTCATGTGCCATCACCAGCGTAAAGCCCTGTTGCCGGGGCCAGTCAAAGTCGTCACGCGCGTAGCCGCTGCCGCGCAGGCCAATTTGAAACACCTTGTGGCAATCCAGCAGACCTTCTTCAACCGCCCGGCGAAACGGCGTGCCGTGTGCCACCGGCTCGCCAAACATCTCTTCGTTGACATCGGCATGGGCATCCACATGCACCAGCGCGACCGGGCCATGTTTGGCAGCCATGGCGCGCAGGATGGGCAAGGCGATGGTGTGATCGCCACCAAGAGTCATGGGGATGCAGTTAGCGCGCAACACCTGGTCATAAAACCCGGTGATGATCGGCAGCGATTTCGTCAGCGAATAGGTGTTGATCGGCACATCGCCCAGATCGGCCACTTGCAGCGTGTCAAACGGCGCGGCGCCGGTCGCCATGTTGTAGGGCCGAATCAGCGCTGACTCGGCGCGAATCTGGCGCGGGCCAAAGCGCGCGCCGGGTCGGTGCGAGGTGCCGATGTCCAGCGGCACGCCAATGAAGGCTGCATCGAGGCCCTCCGGAGAACTGGAAATAGGCAGACGCAACATGCTGGCGATGCCGCCGAAACGCGGCATGGCGTTGCCGGACAAGGGTTGATTTTTCAGGGCCATTTTCAACGCCTTCTTCCGCGCAGCCATTCCAGCCCCAACATCAGGGTGGTGGTAAAAATTATCAACAAGGTAGCGACAGCGGCAATGGTGGGTGTGATGTTTTCCCGAATGCCGGTAAACATCTGGCGTGGCAGCGTCACCTGGGTCGGGCCGGCGATAAACAGCGTCACCACCACTTCGTCAAACGACGTGGCAAAGGCAAACAGGGCGCCTGAAATCACCCCCGGCGCGATGATCGGCAAGGTGATACGAAAAAAGGTTTGCGTCTGATTGGCACCCAGGCTCAGGCTGGCGCGCACCAGGTTGTCGTTGAAGTTTTGCAGTGTCGCCAGCACGGTCGTCAGCACAAACGGCGCGCCTAACGCGGCATGCACCAGAATCAGGCCGAGGTAGGTGTCAGCCAGGCCAATCTTGGCAAAAAACAGGTAGGTGCTAACGCCCACCACCACAATCGGCACCACCATCGGGGCGATCAGCAGACTCATCAGCGCACCCTTGCCAAAAAACTGGACACGGGCCAAGCCGACGGCCGCCAAGGTGCCCAATACCGTGGCCAGCAGGGTGGCCAGCGGCGCGACGATGAAGCTGTTGCGGGTAGCCCGGCCCCATTCGTCGGAGCTGAACAAATTGTCGTACCACTGCAGCGACCAGCCCGGCATCGGGTAAGACAAAAACGAGCTGGCACTGAACGACAGCGGCATGATGACCAGAATCGGCAGCAGCAAAAACAGCAAAACGCCAAGACACAGCACACGCAGGGCGTACCAGCCCACCTTGTCAGCCAGCGTGGCGTAGGCGGGGAAGGTGGGTAGCCGGACGAACGCCGCCAGGGTGGCGAGCGAGCGCATGATCGGGTGGGTCGAAGGCACAGCGCCAGCCGGACGATCAGGCACAGTAGGCAATGGAAACAATCGCATCAGGCTTACCCCAGACTGAGTTCGGACTTGACGACACGGCGGTACAAGGCATACAGCACCAGCGTAGCCGTGAGCAACACAGCCCCCAGCGCACAGGCCATACCCCAGTTGACATTGACGTTGGTGTACTGGGCGATGTAGTAACTCAGCATCTGGTCACCTGCGCCGCCCAGCAGTGCGGGCGTCACGTAATAGCCAATGCTGAGGATGAACACCAGCAGACCACCGGCGCCAACGCCCGGCCAGGTCTGCGGCACATAGACCCGAAAGAACGCCGCCAGTGGATGACTGCCCAGCGACACCGCCGCCCGCAGGTAAGTCGGTGGCACCGACTTCATCACACTGTAGAGCGGCAAGATCATGAACGGCAGCAGGATGTGCACCATGGCGATGATCACGCCCAAGCGGTTAAACAGCAGCGGCAACGGCGCATCGGTCAGCCCCAAGCCCATCAGCGAGCGGTTCACCAGCCCATTGGATTGCAGCAGCACGATCCAGGCCGCCACCCGCACCAGAATCGAGGTCCAGAACGGCACCAGCACCAGGATCATCAGCATATTGGCTTTGCGTGTGGACAGGATCGACAGCCAGTAGGCCAGCGGGTACCCCAGCAGCAGGCAAAACAAAGTGACGATGGCGCTGATCTTGAAGGTGCGCACCAGTATGTTGGCAAACGCAGCGGAGTCGGCATCCACCTGCGTGATGTGGCCCTGCACATCGCGCTTCAAGTCCAGCGAGGTCAGCAAATAGTCAGGCGTCCAGCGCGACGCATTTTTGGCAATCGCCTGCCAATAACTGAGCTCACCCCAGCGCGCATCCAGCGCCAGCAACTGGGTGCGCACCTGCTCGGGCGTCATGCCGGGCGCCAGCGGCAGCGCCCGGTAGGTGCTCATGATCAGGGAGCGGGCGCCGCTGACTTCGCTGTTGAGCCGACGCGCCAAGGCACCGGCGTCAGACTGTTCTTTGATTGCCGACAAGTCTTCAATCAAGGCCGCGTAGGCAACAGCGGGCGGGGCTGCTGTGCGGCTCCAGCTTGACAAGGCCTTGGCCGTGCGGCCCAAGGTGTTGGCTACTTCGGGGTTTTCCACCGCGCGCACCAACAAGGCGCCGATCGGCACCAGAAAGGTGAACAGCAGAAATAGCAGCAGCGGCAGCGTCAGCGAGATCGCAAAAGCGCGCTTGCGGCGCTCGGCCCGGCGCAACTGGCCTACCAGCTTGCCGGGTTCCAGGGTCATTGATTGGGCCATGGCGATCTCGCTGTCAATGGCTTACTGCGCGGCCCAGGCGGCAAAGCGCTTTTCAAGCGCTTCGCCTTGGTCAGCCCAGAAACCGACGTTGAATTGCAACGCCGTCTTGGCATTGGCCGGTGCCGTGGGTAACTTGCCCAGTACCTTGGCGTCGAGCATGGTCAGCGCCTTGACGTTGGTCGGCCCGTAGGAGATCAGCTTGGCATATTCCGCCTGCTCTTTGGCGCTGCTGGCCATGGCAATGAATTTCAGGGTCGCCTCTCTGTTGGCCGCACCTTTGGGCATCACCCAATAGTCCAGGTCATAGATACCACCGGTCCAGGTGATCTGCAGGTTCTTGCCTTCGCGCTGGGCGGCGTCAATGCGGCCGTTGTAAGCGGTGGTCATGACGACATCACCCGCCACCAGAAATTGCGGCGGCTGGGCACCGGCTTCCCACCACTGAATATTGGGCTTGAGTTCGGTCAGTTTCTTGAAGGCGCGTTCGGCGCCGTCCTTGGTCGCCAGCACCTTGTACACGTCTTGCACCGCCACACCGTCAGCCATCAGGGCAAATTCAAGGTTGTAGCGGGCGCCCTTGCGCATGGCGCGCTTGCCCGGGATTTTCTTGACGTCCCAGAAGTCAGCCCAGGTGGTGGGTGCGGTCTTGAGCTTGTCCGCGTTATAGGCCATGACGGTGGACCAGACAAAAGTTCCAATGCCGCACTCATGAATCGCGGCCGGGGTGAAGTCGGCCTTGTTGCCAATCTTGCTGTAGTCGAGCTTTTCAAACAGGCCTTCGTCGCAACCACGTGTCACGTCGGGAGACTCGACCTCAACCACATCCCAGTTCACTTGTTTGGCCTCGACCATGGCCTTGATTTTGGCCTGCTCACCGTTGTACTCCACGCCAACAATCTTGTTGCCGGTGGCTTTCTCATAAGGCTCAAAGTAAGCCTTCTTCTGGGCATTTCCATTGGCTCCGCCGAAATTGACGACGGTAATCTGGGTCTGCGCGAAGCTGGCCGCGCAGGCCAGCAGCGCACAAGCGGCCACGATAGGTTTGAGTTTCATGGTTGAGTCTCCTTTTTGGGTTGGGTAATAAGGCAAAAGGTCAGGGTTTGCAAACGGATCAGAGATAGATCCGCAAATGCTCGGGGGGCAAACGCAGCCAAACACTTTGCCCAACGAGGGGCACCGTCGGGCTGGAAAGCGCAATCTTGACAGTGGCGTCCTGCTGGCCGGGGAGCGCGCAGCGCAGCCGCAGGTGATCGCCAAAATAAATGACGTCGCACACTTTCGCCTGCAAGCTGTTGGCGCCCGGCGAGGCGCCAGCCGGATGCACCTCAATGCGCTCCGGCCGAATGCAGGCGTGCACCCGACTGCTGGTGGCGGCGGCGTTGACGTTGAGGCCGCTCAGCACCGTGCCGCTGGCCAGCTGCAGGTCGCACTGGCGACCGCTGCTGGCAATAACAACACCCTCAAAAACCGTGTTGTCACCAACAAAGCCGGCCACAAAATGATTGGCCGGGGTTTCGTACAGGCCCGTCACGATGTCAATTTGCTGAATGATGCCATCGCTGAAAACAGCCACCCGGTCTGACATGGTCAGTGCTTCGGACTGGTCGTGCGTGACATAGACAAAGGTCAGGCCGAGCTGACGGTGCAGTGCCTTGAGCTCGAGCTGCATGTGCTCGCGCAACTGCTTGTCCAGGGCACCCAGCGGCTCATCCATCAGCACCAGTTGGGGGTCAAACACCAGCGCGCGTGCCAGCGCCACGCGCTGCTGCTGACCACCCGAGAGTTGCCCCGGATAGCGGGCGCTCAAATTGTCCATTTGCACCATCCCCAAGGCACGCAGCACTTTGGCTTCGCGCTCGGCCTTGCCAAATTTGCGCACTGTCAACGGGTAGGCCACATTGTCGGCAATGGTCATGTGCGGAAACAGTGCGTAGTTCTGAAACACCATGCCAAAGTTGCGCTTGTGCGGCGGCGTGCGCGTGATAGGTGTGCCGTTCAAAAAAATCTCACCCGCCGTTGGCGACTCAAAGCCGGCCAGCATCATCAAGGTGGTGGTTTTGCCGGAGCCCGAGGGACCCAGCAGCGAGAGAAACTCGCCACCCCGGATGTCGAGGTTGAGATCGCGCACCACCAGGGTTTTGCCGTCATAGGTTTTTTCAACACCGGCAAATTTGACGAGTTCTTGGGACGACATGTTGTGCAGCGGCCTTTCAGGGCTTCAAGGGGCGAATAAAACAAAAGCCATGCGGCTTCAGTCAGGCATGCAAAATGCGTGCCCGGTGTGCGACTTGGATGTTCATTAAACCGCTTGAATGGCGGTTAGGCAAGCGTCGATGATGGCCAGCCCTTCGTCAACAATGGCATCACTGGCCGTCAGCGGCACCAGAATACGAATGACATTGCCATACGTACCGCAGGTCAACAGAATCAGCCCGCGCTGGGTGGCCTCGGCTGCCAGCCGTTTGGCCATGTCGGCATCCGGCTGATGGATATCACCCCCCTTGCACAACTCAATCGCGACCATGGCACCCAGACCCCGCACATCGGCGATGCAGCGGTGGCTGGCGGCCATTTTTTTCAGGCTGGCGGTCAAGCGAACGCCCAGTTGGCGGCTACGGTCCAGCAGGTTTTCTTGCTTGAACACCTCCAATACCGCCAGGGCGGCTGCGCACGACAGCGGACTACCCGCATACGTGCCCCCCAGACCGCCGGGCGCGGGCGCGTCCATCACGTCAGCGCGGCCCACGACGGCCGAGATCGGGAATCCACCGGCCATTGACTTGGCCAGCGTGATCATGTCAGGCGCAACGTCGCTTTGCTCGACGGCAAACCAGGTGCCGGTGCGGCCAGCGCCGGTTTGAATCTCGTCGGCAATCAACAAAATGCCATGCTGATCGCACAGCGCGCGCAGGCGTTGCAGGAACTCTGGCGGCGCCACATTGAAGCCGCCTTCGCCCTGCACCGGCTCCACAATGATGGCCGCGACACGGCTGGCTTCCACATCGTTCTTGAAGATCGATTCAATCGACGCGATGGATTCATCGACGCTCACGCCGTGCAGCGCGTTGGGAAACTGGGCATGAAAAATTTCTGCCGGAAACGGACCAAAGCCGGTTTTGTACGGTGCCACCTTGCCAGTCAAACCCAGCGTCAGCAGCGTGCGGCCGTGGTAGCCACTGGTAAACGCGATGATGGCCGTGCGCTTGGTGTAGGCGCGGGCAATCTTGATGGCGTTTTCAACCGCTTCCGCGCCGGTACTCAAAAACATCGTTTTCTTGGCGAAATCACCGGGGGCCAGGGCGTTGATGCGCTCAGCCAGCTCGACATAGGGCTCATAGGCCAGAACCTGGAAGCAGGTGTGGGTGTAGAGGTCCAACTGGGCCTTGACGGCGGCAATCACCGTTGGGTTGCAGTGCCCGGTATTGAGCACGGCAATGCCGCCGGCAAAGTCAATATAGCGTTTGCCTTCCACATCCCAGATTTCGGCGTTTTCACCGCGGGCGATAAACACCTCGTGGCTTTGGCCAACACCACGTGGAATGGCAGCCCGACGACGGGCCATCAAGCTTGCATTTTTCAGGTTTGGTTCGCGTTGCATATCAGTCCAGATAGGGTTGGGGGTGGTTGGTGAAGTGAGGCGAATATAGAGTTATTCCGTCACGGCTACCATATACAGATCGCGCTATTTTTCGATGCACTGTGCAGCCAGCAGCACCGCTACATACAAACCCTAGGTATCACCATGTTTTCCCTTAATCCGCAGAGTGCGACGCCCCTGGTCCTGCAAATCGTGGACGGGTTTCGGCTCGCCATCCAGGAGGGCTCGCTGCGCCCAGGCTCCAAGGCGCCGTCGATCAGGCAGTTTGCCCATGCGCACGGGGTCAGCGTGTTTACCGTGGTCGATGCCTACGACCGACTGGTGGCCCAAGGCTACTTTACGTCACGCCCCCATTCCGGTTTTTTTGTCAGACAGCGCCCGGTGTCGGACATTGAGGTGCCCGGGCACGGTCCGAATTTCAACTTCGACTCCATGTGGTACCTGCGCCGCATTTTTGAAAACCGGGCACTGCGCATGAAGCCAGGCTGCGGCTGGTTGCCCGGCGACTGGCTGTTTCAGGAGGGTGTGCGCCGCAGCCTGCGCAGTCTTTCCACCGACGACGTGGACTTGGGTGGCTATGGCGAACCCAAGGGCTACCCACCGCTGCGCCAACTGGTGCGCGACTTGCTGGCCGAGCAGGAAATTGCCGTGAGTTCGGAGCAGGTGCTGCTCACGCAAGGATCGAGTCAGGCCTTGGACCTGGTGGCCCGGCGCCTGGTACGCCCAGGAGACGCGGTGCTGGTGGACGAGCCGGGTTACCCCAATTTGCTGTTTTCCTTGCGCTTTTTGGGCGCGCGCCTGATCGGCGTGCCGCGCACCCCGGTCGGCTACGACCTCGTGACGCTGGAACGTCTGGTCATTGAACACCAGCCCAAGCTATTTTTTACCCAGCCCCGGCTGCAGAGCCCGACTGGATCGGTCGCCCAGCTGGCGCATCTGCACCGCGTCATGCAGTTGGCCGAAAAACACGATTTTCTGGTGGTGGAGAACGACATTTACGCCGACCTCGACCCGGAGCCCCGACCCTCGCTGGCCAGCCTGGATCAGCTCAATCGAGTGATTTACATCAGCAGTTTTTCCAAAACGATTTCGCCCAATATCCGTGTCGGCTACCTGGCGGCCAATCCGGATTTGCTGGAAGACCTGGCCCAGCTCAAGATGATCTCAGGCTTGACTTCGTCTGAGTTCAGTGAGCGTCTGGCGTATGGCGCGTTGATGGATGGGCGCTGGCGCAAGCATGTCAAGAACCTGCGCGAGCGCCTGGCAAAAGCGCACGAGGGCGCGGCATCGCGTTTGCTGAAAATCGGCTTTGAAATTTTTTCCGAACCCAAGGCCGGCATTTTTCTGTGGGCCAAACACCCGGCCATTGCGGATTCGGCAGAGCTGGCCTACAAAGCCACCGAGCAGGATATTTTGCTCGGACCGGGGCATTTGTTCAGTCCTGATTTACAGCCCAGCCCGTGGCTGCGCTTCAATATCATTTTTTGCGATGAGCCAGCCCTGTTCACCTTCCTGGAACAGCAGTGCCAGGCGCTCTGATGCCTTAAAATTTGCCGCTTTGGTGGGCGTCGCGCCACCGCCCCGCGTTAGGGATCCTTAGCGCTTCACCCCAAAAACCCGTCAACCATTTCCCAAACGCCATGAATTCAACCGTCGCCCCCGCCTCCGTCGCCGACATCCGCAAGATCTTCCTCGACTTCTTCGCCTCCAAAGGCCACACCGTGGTGCCATCGAGCCCGCTGGTGCCCGGCAACGACCCGACGCTGATGTTCACCAACTCGGGCATGGTGCAGTTCAAGGATGTGTTCCTGGGCACCGACAAGCGTTCTTATGTGCGTGCCGCCTCGGTGCAGGCCTGCCTGCGCGCCGGGGGCAAGCACAATGACCTGGAAAATGTCGGTTACACCGCACGTCACCACACGTTTTTCGAGATGCTGGGCAACTGGAGCTTTGGCGACTACTTCAAGCGCGACTCGCTCAAGTGGGGCTGGGAACTGCTCACAAAAGTGTACAAATTGCCCGCTGACAAGCTCTGGGCCACGGTTTACATCGACGACGACGAGGCTTACAACATCTGGACGCAAGAAATTGGCCTGCCGCCCGAGCGCGTGGTGCGCATTGGCGACAACAAGGGCGCCAAATACGCCTCCGACAACTTCTGGATGATGGCCGACACCGGCCCGTGCGGCCCCTGCAGCGAGATTTTTTATGACCACGGCCCCGCCATTGCCGGCGGCCCTCCGGGCAGCCCGGAACAGGACGGTGACCGCTACATCGAAATCTGGAACCACGTGTTCATGCAGTACGACATGCAGACTGATGGCTCGGTCAAGCCGCTGCCCGCACCGTGTGTCGATACCGGCATGGGGCTGGAGCGCCTGGCTGCCATCCTGCAGCACGTGCACAGCAATTACGAGATCGATATTTTTGAGGCGCTGATCAAGGCCGCGGCACGTGAGACCGGCTGCACCGACCTGGACAACAAGAGCCTGCGCGTCATCGCCGACCACATTCGCGCCACCGCCTTTCTGGTCAGCGACGGTGTGCTGCCCAGCAACGAAGGGCGGGGCTACGTGCAGCGCCGCATCATCCGCCGCGCCATTCGCCACGGCTACAAGCTGGGCTGCAAGACACCTTTTTTCTACAAACTGGTGCCGGACCTGGTCGCCCTGATGGGCGAGGCCTATCCGAGTCTGGCAGCGCAAGCCGAGCGCATTGCGCAAGTGCTGCAAGCGGAAGAGGAGCGCTTTTTTGAAACGCTGGCAAACGGTATGCAAATACTCGATGAGACGCTGACAGGCGATGTCAAGGTGCTGCCGGGCGATGTCGCCTTCAAGCTGCACGACACCTTTGGTTTCCCGCTCGACTTGTCCGCCGACGTGTGCCGCGAGCGCGGTGTCGAGGTGGATGAAATCGGCTTTCATGCCGCGATGGAAAAACAAAAGGCCCAAGGCCGCGCTGCAGGCAAGTTCAAGATGGACCGCGCACTGGAGTACAGCGGCGACGGCAATGATTTTGTCGGCTATGAGCGCCTCACGGAAGTTACAAAAATAGTAGCACTCTATGCAGACAGCACGCCGGTTAGCGAGCTGAAAGCTGGTCAAGCCGGGGTGGTGGTGCTGGCCGCCACGCCGTTTTATGGCGAGAGCGGCGGTCAGGTCGGCGACCAGGGCGCGATCTTTTCTGACGGCGCGATGTTTGACGTGGCCGATACGCAAAAAATCAAGGCCGATGTGTTTGGCCACCATGGTGTGCTGAAAACCGGTGCGCTCAAGGTCGGCGACGTGGTCACGGCCCATGTCAACGCCAGCCTGCGCGCCGCCACCCAGCGCAACCACAGCGCCACCCACCTGATGCACAAAGCGCTGCGCGAAGTGCTGGGCGCGCATGTGCAGCAAAAGGGATCGCTGGTCAACTTTGAGCGCACCCGCTTTGACTTTGCCCACAACGCGCCGGTCACGGACGAGCAGATTCGCGAGGTTGAGGCCCGCGTCAACGCTGAAATCCTGTCCAATGCGGCGACCCAGTCGCGCGTGATGGACATTGATGCGGCCCAGGAAACCGGCGCCATGATGCTGTTTGGCGAGAAATACGGCGAGTCGGTACGCGTGCTCGACATCGGCGCCAGCCGCGAACTGTGCGGCGGCACCCACGTGCAACGCACCGGGGACATTGGCCTGTTCAAGGTGGTGGCCGAAAGCGGCGTCGCCTCCGGCGTGCGGCGTATCGAAGCGGTGACCGGTCAGAATGCACTGACCTATCTGCAGGATCTGGAAGACACCGTAACGCAGGTGGCGGGCACCCTCAAAGCGCCCGTGGTGGAGATCAACGACCGTGTTGCCAGCGTGCTCGATCACGTCAAGTCGCTGGAAAAAGAGATCGCCGCCCTCAAGGGCAAACTGGCGTCCGCCCAGGGCGATGAACTGCTGACTCAGGCGGTGGATGTGAAGGGCGTCAAGGTGTTGGTCGCCATGCTTGAAGGCGCTGACACCAAGACCCTGCGCGACACCATGGACAAGCTGAAAGACAAACTCAAAAGCGCCGTGATCGTGCTGGCGGCTGTTGAGGGCGACAAGGTGCAAATCGCCGCTGGCGTCACTTCAAACAGCGTTGGCAAAGTCAAGGCCGGTGAACTGGTCAACTTTGTGGCGAGCCAGGTGGGCGGTAAAGGTGGCGGCAAGCCCGACATGGCCATGGCCGGTGGCACCGAACCGGCCAAACTGCCAGCCGCCTTGGCCAGCGTGATGGCCTGGGTTTCGGCCAAGCTTTGATTTACTATTAATTTAGTAGCTGTCTGCCCATGTTCTACGGGGGCTAGAGCTCGATTTGGCTTATAAAATGGCGCGATTGGTCGCGGCCTGCGGCGAGCTGGACTGGACCGGGCGCGAGGCCGAGGCACTGCTCAAGCCCCTGTTCCAGCGATAGCCCAGACGCGACAGCGGCGTCTCGACCCAGCGTTCAAACAACACGGCCAGCCCCAGGCAGGTGGCCCAGCAGCACAGCAAAAACAGCCAGGTGAGCCAGCTGCCGCCCAGCCCCAGCTGCGCAAACAGCGCATTGCCGATCATCAAGACCGAAAAATGCACCAGAAAAAGGGCATAGGAGGTTTTCCCCAACAGGGCGACCGCATTTGACAGCGTTGCGGGCAGGCGCACTGGGGATGTGGCCGTGTGATGGCGCCACTGAAGCAGCCCCAGTAACAAGGCGACGGCCAGGGCCAGCGTGATGCGTTCGCGAAAATCAAGCGCCAGCGCGAGCAGCCCGACGCCGGCCAGCAAGCCGAGCAGCCAGCCGGGGCGGCGTGCGTTGCCGGCCCAGAATGCGGCCGCCCCCATGCCGTAAGCCCCGAAAAAATACAGTGCCCAGTTGTCCCAGTCCTCATCCCGATTGAAAAAGAACAGCGACGCCAGCATCAGGCCCAGCAGCAGGGCCTGTGGCCAGCGCGGGCGGCGGCCCAGCCACAGCAGCAAGGTCATGAGGGCGAAAAGCTGAAAGTCGATCGCCACATACCAGACGCCGGCGGACAGCGAGTCGTGGCCGAGCACGCCATGCAATAGCGCAGCGTGCGCCAGCGCCTGACCCCAGGTGGGGGCGCCCGGGATGAAGTCGTCGCTGAGCCATTGACGGGCCAGCGCCGCACTGGCGACGGCGAGCAGCAGGGCGGCCAGAAAAGGCAGGATCAGGCGCTGGTAGCGCTGGAGGATGGCGCGCCAGGGCGCGCCAGGGCGCAATTGCCCTGCAGGCGCCAGGCTGCGCACGGCCAGGTAGCCGCCGAGCACCAGAAACACCTGCACCGCCATGCGTGCGTAGTCGTAAAACCAGTTGGTCAGTGCGGGCGCAACTTCGCTCAAGGCGTCGGCCAGCGGACCATAAGTCGCAAAGTGGTGCAACACAATCAACTGCGAGGCGAGCAGCTTGAGGGCATCAACGTGCGTTTGCCGCCCCTGCCTGGCTGAATTCATTGCGCTGGCAGCACCAGGTCGGCCGTGCCGGGGCGAACCCAGCGCGCGAATTCACGCGTGGTGTCGATGCAGCCGCCGGCTTCGGTGTAGACGCCGCGCGGCTCCCGGTAGCGCTCCATCACGGCCAGGATGCGCTGGCGCTCGGCGGGGTTGTTCAATGAGGCTTCGATCAAAGGCTCGATCCGGGCTTCGTCGATGCGCTCGTCGCCGTTTTCGTCCCGATAGAGTCCGTGTCGCCAGTGGTAGATCTCCACGCATTTGCGGGTCAGGGTGTAGGGCTGGTCGTGCTTCCAGAAATTGCAGAACAGGCCGTCGCCCAGGTACATGACCCACGAACCTTCAAAGCCCGATGCATCGGCGGAGGCTTCATCGGGATTGCGAAACCAGGTGCGGTCACCCGGCACGAAATAACGCGGCGGCAAGGGTGCATCCATCGAACCCTGTTCGCGCAGAAAGACCTCATGAAACTCGCCCGACGCGATCGGCCGGGCCGTCCACATCGTCTGCAACTGCTGCAGCAGGGCCGGGTTGCTCTGCTGCAGCTCCTGCGCGATGCCCAACAAGATCACGTACTCGGTGGCGCGATAGCAGGAGAACGAATACAGGCTGCCCGAGACTTCCGGCTGGGTGGCTTTGGTCAGGGCCGCGATCAGCGACACCCCGGGCCGGATGGTGAAGCCGCGATCCTCGTCATAGGTCCAGCAGTCCAGGGGGCGATCAAGCGCACTGGTGTGAAAGGCCAGCGTCGTCTTGCGTGCGGCCTGCACGATGTTGCGCCGGATGCGAACCGCCGACACCAGCTCATCGAGGCTGGGGAACTCGAAGGCCACCGGCCCCATGAGCAGGGTCAGCACGATCTCGCGCATCAGGTCGCCTGGCTGGTTCAAGGTGTCGAGTCCCAGCGTCTGGCAGAGCTGCAAGGTGTCGTGAGCGGGAGCCCAGGCCTGCACCCGGTCGTCGCTGAGCCACAGTCGCACAAATGGCCCCAGGGTATCGGCCCCGGCTTCAAGCATCACATGGGGTGCCAGATCCAGCGCGTCAAGCAGCGTCAGCACGGCATGACGTGCCCCGTTCGCGTCGCTTGTTTCACTGCCCCGAACCAGAATGCCGCGAGTTGCGGGACCACCTTGATTGTGCGTAACGTTCATCGTGCTGTTTGTCTCGTGCCGTTGGTGTTTGATGCTGCGGGGCAATATACCGCAAGACAAGTGCGGCTTTTTGCGCCTGCTGTGCTGCGCGCCAGTGCATGCCATCTTGGCGCGCAGCCGCGGCCGCCTCAAGGCGGTAGGGGCGCCTCGTTTGCCGTGTGCGCGTGTTCCAGCAGGAAGTTTTTCTGACTCACCGTCACCCGGTCGGGGTCGCCACCCGTTTCGTCCTTGAGTTCGACACCGGACAATTGCCGTTGGCGCGCTTGCGACAACAGATAGTGCAGCTTGTAAGCGGCTTCATCAAAGCCCAGACCAGCCGGGCGCACGTTGGAGATGCAATTGCGGCTGGCGTCAAGCAGCCCGACGCGCGGCATCCAGGTCAGGTACAGGCCCATGCTGTCGGGTGCGCTTAAACCGGGGCGTTCGCCGATCAACACCACCACCGCCTTCGCGCCCAGCCGTTCGGCCACCTCGTCGCCGATGGCAACCCGCCCTTGTTCGACGATGCAGATCGGCGCGACGGACCAGTTCTCCGCCGCGATCCGGCCCTGCAGGATGCGCAGAAAAGGCGCGGCGTTCTGCTCGATGGCCAATGCCGACAGGCCGTCCACCACCACGAATGCGAGGTCGTACGGGCGTGGCGATGGCGCTTGTGCCGGGGGTTCCAGGGCGTCCAATGCATCCCTCGAGGCGGCGTCGAGCCGACGCCCCAGGTCAGGGCGCTGCAGGTAAGTGGGGCGGTCGACAGCCGCGCTATGCAGCGTGAGGCAGGGGGCCTGCTGATCATTCCCCGCGGCATTGAGTGACTGCGCCAATTGCGGCGCATCCAGCGCCAGATGGACTGCATCACGCGCCTTGGCATGCGCCAGCTGGAAGGCCAGATGCGCGGCCGTTGGCAAGCTCACGCCGGCGCGCCCCAGCGCAATGCGGGCATCGGTAAACTGGCGCAGGACGGCCCACGGGTTGGCGATGACGGGAGAGGTTTGATCGTCCATGGCAGGCTAAGCCAGGCGCAATAGCGCTCTTTGGAAGGCGGGCGGCAAGGCGGGGTTCAACCGGAACTGCGTGTCGCTGCTGAAGATCTGCATCTTCTGCAGCCAGGCCTCGAATTCCGGCGCCGGCCGCAGACCCAGCACACGACGCGCATACAGGGCGTCGTGAAATGAAGTGGTCTGGTAGTTGAGCATGATGTCATCCGAACCGGGAATGCCCATGATGAAGTTGCAACCGGCCACACCCAGCAGGGTCAGCAGCACGTCCATGTCGTTCTGGTCAGCTTCGGCATGGTTGGTGTAGCAGACGTCGCAGCCCATCGGCAGCCCGAGCAGCTTGGCGCAGAAATGGTCTTCCAGTCCGGCGCGGATGATCTGCTTGCCGTCGAACAGGTATTCGGGGCCGATGAAACCCACCACCGTATTGACCAGCAGTGGCTTGAAGCGCCGCGCCACCGCATAGGCCCGCGCTTCGCAGGTTTGCTGATCGAGCCCGTGATGCGCATTGGCCGACAGGGCGCTGCCCTGGCCGGTCTCGAAATACATGACGTTGTCGCCGACCGTGCCGCGCTTTAGAGACAGTGCTGCGCTGCGCGCCTCGCCCAGCAGATCAAGGCTGACACCGAAGCTGCGGTTGGTGGCCTCGGTGCCCCCAATCGACTGGAACACCAGATCCACCGGCGCACCGCGGTTGATCACGTCAATCGTGTTGGTGACGTGAGTCAGCACGCAGGACTGGGTCGGGATGTCGTACTGTTGGATGATGTCGTTCATCATCGTCACCAGCTTGATCACTTGCGGCACGTTGTCGGTGGCCGGGTTGATGCCAATCACCGCATCGCCGCTGCCGTACAACAGGCCGTCGAGCAGGCTGGCGGCAATGCCGGTGGCATCGTCGGTGGGGTGGTTGGGCTGCAGCCGGGTGGACAGGTGGCCCGGCAGACCGATGGTGTTGCGAAATTTCGTGACCACGCGGCACTTCTTGGCCACCAGAATCAGGTCCTGGTTGCGCATGATCTTGGACACGGCAGCCGCCATTTCCGGCGTGATGCCGGGCGCCAAAGCGGCCAGCACGGCACTGTCCACGTCGTCACCGAGCAGCCAGTTGCGAAAGTCGCCGACCGTCAGATGACTGACCGGAGCAAAGGCTGTGGCGTCGTGGCTGTCGATGATCAGGCGCGTGATCTCGTCGTCTTCATACGGCACCAGCGCTTCACTCAAGAAGGTGGCGAGTGGTACCTCGGCCAGCGCCATTTGCGCCACGGCACGCTCTTGTGCACTGTGTGCGGCCACGCCCGCCAGCAGGTCGCCGGAGCGTTCCGGCGTGGCCTTGGCCATCAGGTCCTTCAAATCGCGAAAGCTGTAAGTTTTGGCTCCGACGCTATGGGTGTACTGATGTGCTTGCACGGTGCTCTTAGGTCAAATCGGCTGCCATGTTGTTCATGGCAATGGCCCGGGTTCGGTGGTGGCCCGTCAGCAGGAAGTAGCCGTAGCCAATCGCCAGGAAGGCCAGGAAAATACCAAAAATCAGGGGGTTGTAATAAATCATTGTAGCCATGCAAACGCCAGCGCCAAGCAGTGCAAAGGCCGGGAAGACCGGGTAAAACGGGGCGCGGAACGGGCGCACCATGTTGGGCTCGGTACGGCGCAACTGGAACAGGCTGAGCATGCTGATGATGTACATCAGGATGGCGCCAAACACCGACATGGTGACGATGTTGGCGGTCAGGGTCTGGCCACCGATCTTGATCAACTCATCGCTGTAGATAGCAGCAATACCGATGGCACCCCCGACCAGAATGGCGCGGTGCGGGGTCTTGAAGCGGGGATGCAATTTGGCGAAAAAGGGTGGCAGGTAGCCTTCGCGTGACAGCGCATAAATCTGGCGTGAATAGCCCAGAATAATGCCGTGGAATGAGGCCACCAGACCGAACAGGCCGAGCCAGACCAGCATGTGCAACCAGCCACTGTTCTCGCCCACAATCATTTTCATGGCTTGGGGCAGCGGGTCATTGATGTTGGACAACTTGCTCCAGTCACCCGCACCACCGGCAAACACCATCACGCCTATCGCCAGCACCACCAGCGTCAGGATGCCGGTGATGTAGGCAACGGGAATAGAGCGCTTCGGGTCTTTGGCTTCTTCAGCGGCCATGGCCACACCTTCAATCGCCAGGAAGAACCAGATGGCAAACGGAATCGCCGCGAACATGCCGGGAATCGCTGCCAGGCTGAAGCTGTCCTGACCGGACCAGCCGCCTTTGGTGAAGTGGGCCATGGAGAAACCAGGCGACACCACCCCCATGAAAACCAGCAATTCAAAAATGGCCAGCAGCGTCACGGCCAGCTCAAAGGTGGCGGCAATCTGAACACCCACGATGTTGAGCGTCATGAAAACCAGGTAAGCCCCCAGGGCGGCCAGCTTGGGGTCCAGCGCCGGGAATTGCACGTTCAGGTAGGCACCAATGGCCAGAGAGATGGCGGGTGGCGCAAACACAAATTCGATCAGCGTCGCTGCCCCGGCCAGGTAGCCCCCGACCGGGCCGAAAGCGCGCTTGCTGTAGGCGAACGGTCCGCCCGCGTGGGGGATGGAGGTGGTCAGCTCGGTGAAGCTGAAGATGAAGGTGGCGTACATCGCGGCAATAAAAATCGAGGTGATGGTGAAGCCGAGCGTGCCGGCCGAGGCCCAGCCGAAGCTCCAGCCAAAGTACTCACCCGAGATCACCAGGCCGACGGCGATGCCCCAGAGTTGCAAGGTACTGAGTACCGGTTTGAGCACGTGGGTGCTGTGAGAAGGGTTTGCAGGTTTCATCTGATTTCTCCAATCAAGTGCAAGGTGGTTTCAGGATTCGCCAGAAGCGGCTTGGGCATGGGAGTTGCTTGCTTTTCACTTTATCCAGTCCGGCCTTTTTGCGTTATCGAATTTCGGCAAAGTTTTTGATGCGGGTTAACACCGATGCCGTCATCGATGCGCAAGGGCTCCAATCCACGCAAAACCGACTCACGAGGACGCACGCCATGGCACTCGCATCTTCTTGCCTTACCGATCACATCGTGCGTGATGCGCCATTTGCGTGCAACGCGCACCAGATTCGCACGGTCGAAGCGTTTGATGCCGACGAGCACGCGCACAACCTCACCGATTGGGAACAAAGTTACGACCAGATCACGCCGGGTCATTTCCACGGCACGCTGGCCGAACTGCAACTGCCGCAGATGCAGGTGTTCCGCGAAAACACCAGCCAGGCGGTGCGCCAATCCTGCTGCGTCTGGCCGGATACGTTCTGGTTCGGAATGCCTGAACAGACGGGCCAGACGCGCATCAACGGTCGGTTGGCCGGACAGGACGCGATCATGGTGCGTCCGGGTCATTGCGAGTTTGAGCTGCTGACGCCGGCCGACTACGCCATCTTCGGCATTGTGGTCCGGCGCAATGCCTTGTTGCAGGCGGCCGACCAGATGGATTGTCGGCTCGACTGGACGCAGCTGGCAGGCGCCGAAGTGATGCACGTGAACGATACGCTGCGAAAGGCATGCCTGCAGACACTCGCCGGCATGCTGACGCAAGAGAGTGTTGGCGTCAGCCCTGATTTGCGCCAGCAAGCGGTGATCAGCGCGCTGCTGGCCATGCTCGATACCAGCGAGGTGGACAGCGCGGTCAGCAACAGCTTCATGCGGCGCCAGCGCATCGTGGCCAAGGCGCGTGACTTTGTGCTGGGGCACTGCGATCAGGTGATTACCGTGCCGGAACTGTGCGAACGGCTGCATGTCAGTCGCCGAACCCTGCAATATTGTTTCGAGGACGTGCTCGATATCAGTCCGATGCAGTACCTGCGTGTCATCCGCCTCAACGGTGCACGCCGGCATTTGCGGGAAAACCTGTCAGAAGCCAGGACGGTGCGCGATGTTGCGGCAGATTGGGGCTTCTGGCATTTCAGCCAGTTCTCCAGCGATTACCGGAAATTATTTGGGCAGAGTCCGTCGGAATCGTTGCGCCAGCGTTCGCATTGATACCTGGTCGGGTGAGTTTTCTTAACAAAACGGCTGTAGCCACCGTCGTTACTACGCTGCCTGCTATTAATTTTGCGACAATCCAATGTCGCCGCGGTTCCGGCCGAGCGCCAGTTCTCGCCCCAGCCCGGTACCTGGCGCACGTTCGAGGTGAGCTCGCGGGTCGACATGGTGAAACCGCAGGCGGGCGGCTCGACTCCTACGCGCCGGACAGCTTCAAGTACCGGATCAGCGCCAAGGAAATCAAGGCCTGACCATGCCAGAGACGGCTGGGCGCTTGAGAGTTGTCACACCGCTGTCACACAATCTTCATATAGTCTTCGAGTGTCCAGAGATTTTCTTTTACTCAACTCAAAAGGTACCCCGATGAAAACCAGTTTCAAAATTGCTTTGGTCAGTGTGGCCAGCCTCGCCAGCCTGTCGTACGCGACGGTGGCCAGCGCGCAGGAAATCACTGGCGCTGGCGCCTCGTTCCCGGCGCCTTTGTATGCCAAGTGGGCGGCCGACTACAACAAGGCTACGGGTGTCAAAATCAATTACCAGTCGGTCGGTTCCGGTGCCGGCATCAAGCAGATCGACGCCAAGACGGTTGATTTTGGTGCGTCTGACATGCCGCTGTCCGATGAGGTGCTGGCCCAGAAAGGTCAGATGCAGTTCCCGACCGTGATGGGCGGCGTGGTGCCGGTGATCAACGTCAAGGGCATCAACCCCGGCCAACTCAAACTGAATGGCCAAGTGCTGGGCGACATCTATCTGGGCAAAATCACCAAATGGAACGACGCCGCGATCAAGGCCCTCAACCCGACGCTGGCTTTGCCCGATGCAGCCATCGCACAGGTGCGTCGGGCCGATGGTTCTGGCACTACGTTCATCTTCACCAACTACCTGAGCAAGGTGAATGCCGAATGGAAGAGCAAAGTGGGTGAAGGCACGGCAGTGAACTGGCCAGTCGGTGCGGGTGGCAAGGGCAACGAAGGCGTTTCCGCTTTCGTGGGCCGTCTGCCCAATTCGATTGGCTACGTGGAATACTCTTATGCCAAGCAAAACAAGATGACCTACACCCTGATGCAAAACGCAGGCGGCAATTTTGTGGCGCCCGATGATGCCACTTTCAGGGCGGCTGCCGCCGGCGCCGACTGGGCCAAGAGCTTCTATCAAATTCTGACCAATCAGCCCGGTAAGGATGCCTGGCCAATCTCGGGGGCGACTTTCATCCTGATGCACAAGCTGCAGGACAAGCCCGCCAATGCGACCGAAACGCTAAAGTTCTTCGCCTGGGCCTACAAAAACGGCGACAAGCAAGCGCTTGATCTGGACTATGTGCCCATGCCCAAGTCGGTCGTAGGCAATATTGAAAAAGCCTGGGGTGAGATCAAGGACGCGTCTGGCAAAGCGATCGCGTTCAAGTAAAACGGCGCTGACTCGTACCTTTGCACTTTGGGGACTGGCGCATGTCATCTACACTTCCGGCGAGTGAAATCTCTCTTCATCAGTTTGCACAAACCGCCAGACATGTCATGACCCACCCCCCTGCCCCAAAAGTAGCTCGCTCTGGCCCGCTGGCAGACCGCATCTTTGGCTGGTTGGCCAAGGCAGCGGCCCTGTTCACGCTGGGTGTGCTGATTGCCATTCTGGCATCGCTCACCATCAGCGCCTGGCCGGCCATCCAAAAATATGGCCTGGGCTTTCTCACCAACAGCACCTGGGACCCGGTCAAGGAAGAGTTCGGCGGCCTGGTGATGATTTATGGCACCTTGATGACCTCGTTCATCGCGCTGCTGATCGCCGTTCCCGTGAGTTTTGGCATCGCTCTGTTCCTGACCGAGCTGGCCCCGGCCTGGCTGAAACGCCCGCTCGGTAGCGCCATTGAGCTGTTGGCGGCGATTCCTTCGATTGTGTATGGCATGTGGGGTCTACTGGTGTTTAGCCCAGTGCTGTCGACCTACGTGCAGCAACCCCTGCAGGCCGTGTTTTCTGAGGTACCTTACATGGGCGCCTTTTTTTCCGGCCCACCGGTTGGCATTGGTATTCTTTCGGCCGGCATCATTCTGGCGATCATGATTATTCCGTTCATCGCGGCGGTGATGCGCGACGTATTTGAAGTGACACCGACGCTGCTCAAGGAATCAGCCTACGGGCTGGGGGCCACCACCTGGGAAGTGGTCTCCACCGTGGTGCTGCCCTACACCAAGGCCGGCGTCATCGGCGGCATCATGCTGGGCCTGGGGCGCGCCATCGGCGAAACCATGGCCGTCACCTTTGTCATCGGCAATTTCAACCAGCTCGATTCGCTTAGTCTGTTTCAGGCCGCCAACAGCATCACCTCGGCCCTGGCCAATGAGTTTGCTGAAGCGGGTGAAGGCCTGCACCAGGCGTCGCTGATGTACCTGGGTCTGGTACTGTTTTTCATCACTTTTGTGGTGTTGACCCTGTCCAAAATCCTGCTGGCACAGCTAAAGAAGAATGAAGGGGCCAAGACATGAGCACCAGTGAATTACTGCTGCAGTCGCAGGCGCTGGAGCAGACACGGCTGGCCCGCTATGCACAACGCAAGTTCGTCAATCGCGTGGCGCTCACGCTGTCCTTGCTGGCCATGGCCTTTGGCTTGTTCTGGCTGGCCTGGATTTTGTTCGAGACCATTCGACTGGGCGTGAGCGGGCTCAACCTCACCACCCTGACCCAGATGACGCCGCCGCCCAATGACGTGGGCGGCTTGGCCAATGCCATCTATGGCTCGTTTCTGATGGTCTTGCTCGCCACTTTTGTCGGCACGCCGATCGGCATCATGGCCGGCATTTACCTGGCCGAGTTCGAGCCCAAAGGCTGGCTGGCCAGCACCACGCGCTTTGTCAACGACATCCTGCTGTCGGCACCGTCGATTGTGATTGGTCTGTTTGTCTATGCCGTGGTGGTGACGCGTTTCAAGTCATTCTCGGGCTACGCCGGCGTCCTGGCGCTGGCGCTGATCGTGATTCCGGTGGTCATTCGCACCACCGAAAACATGCTGCAACTGGTGCCTGCCGGGCTGCGCGAGGCCGCCTATGCCCTGGGAGCGCCCAAGTGGAAGGTCATCGTCAGCATCACCTTGCGGGCTTCCCGCGCGGGTGTGTTGACCGGCATTTTGCTGGCGGTGGCGCGCATCGCCGGTGAAACCGCACCGCTGCTGTTTACCGCTCTCTCCAATCAGTTCTGGACCTCCAGCCTGAGTGGGCCGATGGCAAGTTTGCCGGTCACCATTTTCAAATTCGCCATGAGTCCGTATGAGAACTGGCAAAAGCTGGCCTGGGCCGGTGTCTTCATCATCACCATGGCGGTGCTCGGGCTCAATATTTTGGCCCGCGTGTTAACCCGCAGCAAGACCTGAGAAAAAACTGAACATGAACACTGCCGTCGTCAAGAATGCAGCGCCCAAGATTGCCGTCAAGAATTTGAACTTCTTTTATGGCAAGTTCCACGCGCTCAGAGATATTAGCCTGGAGATTCCCGAGCACAAAGTGACTGCCTTTATTGGCCCGTCCGGCTGTGGCAAATCGACGCTGCTGCGTGTGTTCAATCGGATGTTCGAGTTGTATCCGGAGCAGCGCGCTGAAGGTGAAGTTTTGCTCGATGGCGAAAATCTGCTGACCAGCAAAAAGGATGTGGCACTGTTGCGGGCCAAGGTCGGCATGGTGTTCCAGAAGCCAACACCGTTTCCGATGTCGATTTTTGACAATATTGCTTTCGGCGTGAAGCTGTTTGAATCGCTCAACACCACCGACCTGGAGGAGCGCGTTGAGTGGGCCTTGCGCAAGGCGGCCTTGTGGGGCGAGGTCAAAGACAAGTTGACCCAGAGCGGCTCCAGTCTCTCGGGCGGTCAGCAGCAGCGGCTGTGCATTGCGCGCGGCATCGCCATCAAGCCCGAGGTGCTGCTGCTCGACGAGCCTTGCTCGGCACTGGACCCGATCTCGACCGGGAAAATCGAGGAACTGATCACCGAACTCAAGAGCGACTACACCGTCGTCATCGTGACCCACAACATGCAACAGGCGGCGCGTTGCAGTGACTACACGGCCTACATGTACCTGGGCGACCTGATGGAGTTTGGTGCCACCGAGCAGATATTTTTCAAGCCCACGCGCAAGGAAACTGAAGATTACATTACGGGACGTTTTGGTTAGACCTGAGATATTGTGGGACAGACCGCAGCTACGCGAAGCGAGCCAGCTCTGTCCTCAACTGATTGAAATGAAAGACCGCCGCCACACGAAGTGGGCAAGCTCTGTCCCCAACTGATTAGAAGGAACCACCATGCCAGAAAAACATCTCTCCACCCAATTTGACAGCGAACTCAGCGCGGTCTCGACCCGTGTCATGGAAATGGGTGGCTTGGTGGAGTCGCAGATCCACCAAGCCATCTTTGCCCTGTCCCAGTTCAGCGTCGAAGCGGCCAACGAGGTCTCGGCTACCGAGCCACGCGTGAATACCATGGAAGTGGACATTGACCGTGAACTCTCCAGCATCATCGCCCGGCGCCAGCCGACCGCGCGGGACTTGCGCTTGCTGATTGCCATCTCCAAAACTACCGCCAACCTGGAGCGCGTCGGTGACGAGGCCGAAAAAATTGCGCGCATGGTGCGCTCCATCATCCAAAGCGGTGGGCCGCGCTCGCTACCGGCCAATGAGCTGCGGGTGGCAGGCGATATGGCCTCGGGTTTGCTGCGAAAAGCGCTTGATGCCTTTGCCCGCCTCGACACCACGGCAGCAGTGGCCATTCTGAAGGAAGACGATCTGATCGACGAGGAGTTCAACGGCTTCGTGCGCAAGCTCATCACCTACATGATGGAAGACCCGCGCATGATTTCACCCAGCCTGGACTTGCTGTTTCTGGCCAAAGCCCTGGAGCGCATTGGCGACCACGCCAAAAATATTGCCGAGTTCATCATCTACGTGGTCAAGGGCGCGGACGTGCGCCACACGTCGATGGAACAGATTGAATCGGTTTTGAAATGAGACAGCAGCCCGGCGTCTTGATTGTGGAAGATGAGTCGGCCATTGCCGAGCTGATTGCCGTCAACCTGCGCCATAACGGTTTTCGACCGACCTGGGCCATGGACAGCGCCAGCGCCCAGCGCGAGCTCGATGCGGTGTTGCCCGATGTGATTCTGCTGGACTGGATGCTGCCCGGCGAGAGCGGCCTGGCGCTGGCCAAACGCTGGCGCGCCCACCCGCGCACCAAGGCGATACCCATCATCATGCTGACGGCCCGTGGTGATGAGACCGATCGGGTCGCGGGTCTTGACGCTGGCGCTGATGACTACATCGCCAAGCCGTTTTCCACCAAGGAGTTGCTGGCCCGCATGCGTGCCGTGCTGCGCCGACGTGCCCCCGAGCAAGTCGGCGGCGTGGTCAGCGTTGGCGCCTTGTCGCTTGATACCTCCACCTACCGCGTGACGTTTGCTGATCAACCGCTCAAGCTCGGCCCGACTGAATTCAAGTTGCTGCAGTACCTGATGAGCCACGCCGAGCGCGTGCATAGCCGCGGGCAATTGCTCGACAAGGTCTGGGGCGACCACGTCTTTATTGAAGAGCGTACGGTCGATGTGCACGTCAAGCGTTTGCGCGAGGCCCTGGGCCCCCAGGCCGGGCAGATGATAGAGACCGTGCGCGGCGCGGGCTACCGGCTGACGGCCCAATCGATACCAGCCGCGCCGGTGCAGGCCAGCGCGTGATCCAACGCAGCTTGCGCGCTGTTTGGCGGTAACAGCAGCCTCATCATGTTCTGGCGCTTTTTTTCCTTCATCGCGTGCCAACTCCTGGGGGGCTTGGTCGGCTGGTATGCGACCTCATCCTCTCAGGCGGCGACAAGCGAGCTAGCGGGCACCCTGGCCGGCGTCGTGCTGGGCGGTGTGGTCTGGTTTTTGATGGATACATCGCGCGGCGCGCGCTTGTTGCGCTGGCTGCGCGTCGGTGATGCCTCCGAGGCGGCCATGCGCTCCGGCTTGTGGGGTGAGGTGTCGGATCGAGCCCGGCGTCTGATTCGCGCCCGCGAGCAAATGACGCTGGAGAGCCAGCACCGACTGCAGGATTTCCTCTCTGCCTTGCAGGCCTCACCCAATGGCGTGCTGCTGCTGGATGCGCAGGGGCAAATCGAGTGGCTGAATCAGACCGCAGCCTCGCATTTTGGTCTGGATGCGCAGCGCGACCTGCTGCAACACCTGGGCAATCTGGTGCGCGATCCCGGATTTGCGAGCTACTTTGCCAGTCGGGATTACCGCCATGAGCTCATCATGCCCGGGCGCGAAAGCACACCGGCGCGGCCGGTCAGGCTGTCCGTTCACCTGCATCCCTATGGCGAAGGGCGTCTGCTGCTGCTCTCCAGCGACATCACCGCCGTCGAGCAGGCCGAAGCCATGCGGCGTGATTTTGTCGCCAATGTCTCGCACGAAATCCGCACCCCACTGACGGTGCTGGCCGGTTTTGTCGAAACGCTGCAGACCTTGCCCCTCACCGACGAGGAACGTGCCCGCTACCTGGCCTTGATGGCGCAGCAGGCCGGGCGCATGCAGACCCTGGTCAATGATCTGCTGGTCCTCTCGCGGCTGGAGGGCAGCCCGCTGCCGAGTGACAGCGAGGGCATCGCCGTGCCAACCCTGATGCGCCAACTGGAGCAGGACGGTCGCGCCTTGTCAGCGGTACTGAGCCCAGACTACGAGCCCTTGCACCACCTGACGTTCGACAGTTCGCTCATGGGTGACATCATCGGCGCGCCCAACGAGTTGCTCAGTGCGTTGGGCAACCTGGTGAGCAACGCCATTCGCTACACGCCCAGCGGCGGGCAGATTCAGGTGCGGGCGCGACTGTTGGCCGACGACCGGGCTGAGTTTTCAGTATCGGACACCGGCCCTGGCATCGCCCCGGAACACATCCCGCGCCTGACCGAGCGTTTTTACCGGGTCGACCGCAGCCGCTCACGCGACACCGGCGGCACCGGCCTCGGGCTTGCCATCGTCAAGCATGTGGCGCAGCGCCACGGTGCCGAGTTGAAGATTGACAGCACACCAGGCAAGGGCTCGGTGTTCAAGATCATCTTTCCGGCCAGCCGCGTCAGACCATCAACGGGGCTTCCTGCATCGCTTCCAACTGCTCTTGCAGCATCTGCACCTGGCCCTGCCAGTAGTCGCTGGAACCAAACCACGGGAAGTTGATGGGGAAAGTCGGGTCGCTCCAGCGCCGCGCCAGCCAGGCGCTGTAGTGAATCAGGCGCAAGGTGCGCAGCGGCTCGATCAGGGCCAGTTCGCGCCGGTCAAACTCGCGGAACTGCTCGTAGCCATCGACCAGGCAGCCGAGTTGACGCGTGCGCTGCTGGCGGTCGCCACTGAGCAGCATCCAAAGGTCTTGCACGGCCGGGCCGCTGCGGGCGTCATCCAGATCGACAAAGTGCGGGCCCGGCCCGGCGCTTACGGCTGAGTCCAGTGGCGTCCAGAGGATGTTGCCCGGGTGGCAGTCGCCGTGCAGGCGGAGTTGCCTGATGGGCTCAAAATAGGGATCATTTTGGCCTGTAGCTCCCGTCAAACAAGCATGAGTAGCTATAACATCAATAGCATCCTGCGACGCCTTGGCCCACGCCGACTGCACATCCAGTGGCACCTGGTCATGGCCCAGCAGCCACTCGCGCGAGTCGATGCCAAAGCTTTGCAGGTCCAATGCGGGGCGGCTGGCAAAGGGCTTGGCGGCGCCCACCGTATGAATGCGCGCCAGAAAGCGGCCAATCCACTCCAGTACCTCCGGGTCGTCAAGCTCGGGTGGTCGCCCGCCCCGGCTTGGGGCTACGCTGAAGGCAAAGCCGCCAAAATGATGGAGCGTGCTGCCGTTCAGCAGCAGCGGCCCGACCACCGGAATTTCCGCATCCATCAATTCGGCAGAAAACGCGTGTTCCTCCAGAATTTGCGCCTCGCTCCAACGCTTTGGCCGGTAAAACTTGGCAACCACCACCGAACCGTCCTCCAGGTGCAACTGATAAACCCGGTTTTCGTAAGAACTCAATGCCAGCAGACGACCGTCGCCATACAGGCCGACGCTCGCCAGCGCGTCCATCACCACGTCGGGCGTGAGCGTTTGATAGGCATGCGGGGCAGCAGAAGAGGGCGAGGGTGCAAACATGGTGCCATTGTCGCGTCTGGCGCGGCACGTCGCAATGCTGGGTTTTCGGCCATGGCGGCGTGTGATGGCGGCCCCGGCTTACGCCAGGTCAGCGACTTTGGCGACAAAAGCCTGTCACGCCAGCGTCAGGGTCACTTCAATGTTGCCGCGTGTGGCGTTGGAGTAGGAGCAAACTTGATGCGCCTTGTCAATCAGGGCCTGCGCCACCACGCGGTCCATGCCTGGCAGACTGACCACCATTTGCACCTCAATGCCAAATCCCGCTGGAATCTGGCCAATGCCCACCGTGGCATCGATCAAGGCATTGGCTGGCATGGCCAGTTTTTGGGTACCGGCCACAAACTTCATGGCACCAATGAAGCAGGCGCTGTAGCCCGCCGCAAATAACTGCTCGGGGTTGACACCGCCGCCGGCGCCACCCATTTCTTTCGGTACTGCAAGCTTGAGGTCGAGCAGACCGTCTGATGTTCGGGTGCTGCCGTCGCGCCCGCCCGTGGACGTAGCGTGGGCCTGGTAGACAATTTTTTCGACTCTGGTGACCATGGTGTTTCCTGAAAAGAATTGCTTCTTACAACGAAGCGGGTTGAAAAAAATGGGATCGCTTGGAAATCAGCGCGCGATCAGGCCGTCAGTTGGCGGCGCAGGGCCTGAACCTTTTTTGTCAATGCCATCAACTCGGCCACCGGACAATGCGTAGCGCTGACCACACAAGCGGGTACCTTGGCGGCTTGCGCCTTGAGCTCGCGCCCGCTATCGGTAAGCGCGATCTGCACCCGCCGCTCGTCCAGGCTGGATCGGGTTCGCCGCAGCAGGCCAGCCGCCTCCATGCGCTTGAGCAGCGGCGTGAGCGTGCCAGAGTCCAGAAACAGGCGCTCACCCAAAGCCGACACACTCACATCATCCTGCTCCCACAGCACCAGCATCACCAGGTACTGGGGATAGGTCAGCCCCAGAGCCGCCAGCTAGCGCTAGAGGGGCTGCCTTGGGATCCGCCTCTAATTGCCAGCGCCAGTATGAGATATGGTCCGCGACAGGCACACTATCCTGATTCACAAAGTGCCGCGGAGAAACCCATGTTTGACTACATCATTGTTGGCGGCGGCTCGGCCGGTTGCGTGCTGGCCGCGCGGCTCAGCGAAAACCCCGACATCACGGTGGCCCTGCTTGAAGCGGGCCCCGTCGACAGCAGCGTGCTGATCCACTGTCCCGCCGGGCTCGCCCTGATGGCACAAACAGGCCAGGCCAACTGGAAGGTGGCGTCGGTGGCGCAGCCCGGCCTCAATGGCCGCCAAGGCTATTCGCCGTTGGGCAAGGTGCTGGGTGGCTCCAGCTCAATCAACGCCATGATTTACATCCGCGGGCAGCGACAGGATTACGACCATTGGGCGGCCGAGGGTAACGCCGGCTGGGCTTATGCCGATGTGCTGCCCTACTTCAAACGCGCTGAACACAACGAGCGGGGCGGGGACGCTTTTCATGGCAGTGATGGTCCGCTCAACGTGATGGATCTGCGCTGCCCCAACCGGTATAGCCCGGCGTTTGTGCAGGCCGGACAACAGGCGGGCTATACGCACAACACTGACTTCAACGCCGCCGTACAGGAGGGCGTGGGCATGTACCAGGTGACACACAAGAACGGTGAGCGTTTCAGTGCCGCCAAAGCCTATCTGACGCCCAACCTCGCACGCCCCAACCTGCAGGTATTTACCGGCGCCCACACCACGCGCATTCTGCTGGAGAACAAACGCGCCGTCGGCGTTGAATTTCAGCACGAAGGCCAAGTGAAACAACTCAAGGCCAGGCGCGAGGTGCTGCTGTGTGCCGGTGCGCTGCATTCGCCCCAGATTCTGATGCTCTCGGGCATCGGCGAACATGCCCACCTGGTCGAAATGGGCATCGCCACGCAACACAACCTGCCTGGCGTCGGCCAGCACTTGCACGACCACGTTGACGTGGTGCTGGTCGTGAATGCACCACGCGCCAAGGACTTTTTCGGCCTGTCCCTGACGGGCATATGGCACCTCATCAAAAGCATTGTGGATTGGCGCCAGCACCGCAGCGGCATCCTCACCACCAATTTTGCCGAAGCGGGTGGCTTCATCAAGAGTCAGCCCAACGAAGCAACGCCCGACATCCAGTTGCACTTTGTGATTGGCAAACTGATCAACCACGGCCGCACCGTCATCTTCGGCCATGGCTTCTCATGCCACATGTGCCTGCTGCGCCCGCGCAGCCGCGGCAGCGTCAAACTAGCCAGCAAAGATCCACTCGCCGCACCCCTGATCGACCCCAATTTTCTGGGCGACCGCGATGACATGGACCGCATGGTGCGCGGCTTCAAGGTGGCGCGTGGGATTCTGGCCCAACCAGCCCTGGCAGCCCTGGGCGGACGGGAACTGGAAGCGTCGATCCACGCCCAAAGTGACGTCCAGATCGAGCAGTTCATCCGCGACCACGCTGACACGATTTATCACCCGGTGGGCAGTTGCCGCATGGGTAACGGTTCCCTGGATGTGGTGGATGCGCAGTTGCGGGTGCGCGGCCTGCAAGGCCTGCGCGTGGTGGACGCCTCCATCATGCCCAGCGTGGTCAGCGGCAACACGAACGCACCGGTGATCATGATTGCCGAGAAGGCGTCCGACATGATCAAAGCGGCGCAAGCGCTTTGATCACACCCGGTAACGGTCTGTGGCGCTGCTCAGCTTGGCGATCAGCGCGGGCGCGATGGCCGTCAGCGGCAACACTTCGTCAGCGGCACCATGCAGAATCGCTTCACGCGGCATCCCAAAGACGATGCAGGACGCCTCATCCTGCACAAAGTTATAGCTACCGGCGTCCTTCATTTCGCGCATCGCCTTGGCGCCGTCGTTGCCCATGCCGGTCAGCATGACACCATACGCATTGCGACCCACCACGCTGGCGACCGATTTAAACAACACTTCAACCGACGGTTTGTGCCGATTGACCAACTCACCATCTTCCACCAGCGCCACATAATTGGCACCACTGCGGCTGACCCGGAATTGTTTGCCCCCCGGGGCGATATAGGCGTGTCCCGGCAAGATGCGCTCACCGTTGACCGCCTCTTGCACCGCGATCTGGCACAAGCTGTTCAGTCGCGCGGCAAAGCTGGTGGTAAAGCCCGGTGGCATGTGCTGGGTGATCACGATGCCGGGAGAGTCGGCGGGCAGACGCGTCAATATTTCCTTGATGGCCTCGGTGCCGCCGGTCGAGGCGCCAATACAAATCAGCTTCTCGGTGGACACGCGACCGATAGACGCCACCGGAGCGTGAACACCCACGGCCCCACCTACAACCATGGCGGCGGCAGTAGGCGCAGCAGGGGCGCGTCTAACATGGGCCGTCGCGGCGATGCGAACCTTCTCCACGATTTGGTCCGACAACTCAGTCAGGCCACTGGCGACACCAATTCTGGGTTTGGCCACAAAATCAATTGCACCAAGTTCCAGCGCCTTCATCGTGATTTCGGCACCACGCTCGGTCAGGGTCGAAACCATCACCACCGGCATCGGCCGCAAGCGCATGAGCCGGCCCAAAAAATCAATGCCGTCCATCCTCGGCATTTCAATATCAAGGGTCAGGACGTCAGGATTGAGCTCACGAATCATTTCCCGGGCGATCAGCGGGTCGTTGGCGGTACCCACACATTCCATGTCTTTTTGCCGATTGATGATTTCTGCCAACAGACTGCGCACCAAGGCAGAATCATCGACCACAACCACGCGAATTTTTTTCAATTCAATATCCTCAAAACAAATCCACCGAGCCACCAGACGTCGCCTTGGCTACGGTCGCGGCATTGCCTTTGCGCTCTTCCACGGCCAGCGTTTCCGGATGCGAATGGGCCAGCCGCTTGACCAGCACCTTGCCGGTCACCGGGAAAAAACAAACCTTGCGCGGGTGAATATCCAGCACATCCTGCGAGACCACCGGGATTCGCTCCGTCGCCAGGTAGTCCAAAACAAATTTGGTGTTGCGTTCACCCACGTTCATGGTGGTAAAACCCGCCATGACCGCCGCACCGCCAAACACCTTGGCCTGCATCGACTCGCGCCGTGCGCCCTTTTTCAGCAATTCGTTGATCAGCAACTCCATGGCATACGAACCATAGCGACCAAAACCATCAACGCTGTCGCCATCGGGCAGCATAAAGTGGTTCATACCCCCGGCCCGAACTTTGCCATCCCAGATACAGGCCGAAATGCACGAACCCAAAACGGTCATGATGACCAAATCTTCAGTGGACACAAAGTACTCGCCCGGCAGCACCTTGACCGCGTCATATTGAAAATGATGGTCACGGTAAAAAAAAGAAGCTTCGCCAGGGTTGCGGATTTGCGCCCTGAGCTGATCAACACGCGACAAGGCCCCGCCCGCCAATACCGTGGGCGCAACGGCCACGCTCGAAGCGCGAAGCGGCAAAGCGGCTGTCCCAGATGCGAACATATTCATGGGTGCCTTACCATCAATGGGCTCGGTCGCAGACCAGCACACCGTTCTGTAAGCACAAATACTCAACGACGTTCATAAACGGTTTTGCCTTTTAGAACAAACAAATCGCGCGACTCGCTGAAATTTTCAGCGTGCCCCACAAACAGCAAGCCCCCGGGGGCCATAACGCGATGGATCCGTTCAAGTACTTGGCGCTGGGTGGGCGCATCAAAATAAATCATGACATTGCGACAGAACACCACATCAAAGGGCTGGCGAAACGGCCAGTCATCGCGGATCAGATTGACACTGATAAATTCAATCATGCGCTGCAGTTCTGGCTTCACGCGGGCCATACCCGCGTTGCCCCCTTTGCCGCGCAGGAAAAAGCGTTGGATGCGCTCCTCATTGACACCCTTGAGTCCTTCGAGCCGGTAAACACCTTGCGCGGCAGAAGCCAGCACTTTGGAGTCAATGTCGCTGGCCGTCAGCGTGAAATTCGCCTTGAGCCCCAACGTCTCCAGGGCGGTCATGACGATCGAATAGGGTTCCTCGCCGGTCGATGCGGCATTGCACCAGACCCTCCAGGCCGTGCCCGCGGGTCTGGATTTCAAGTGGTTCGCGAAAATCTCGAAATGGTGTTGCTCTCGAAAAAAAGAAGTCAGGTTGGTGGTCAGGGCGTTGACAAACTCCTGCCATTCGGGGCCGTCATGTGTCTCAAGCCAACCCAGGTAGTCCTTGAAGCTCTGGTACCCGGTATCGCGCAGGCGCCGTGACAAGCGGCTGTACACCATGGCGTGTTTGCCGTCATGCAGACTGATGCCGGCGTGCTGATAAATCAGTGCCTGAACCCGATCAAAATCAGCATCGGTCCAGGCAAATTCACGACCCTGCATGTCGGCCCCACCCGCGTCCGATGCGCCCCCCCCTGGCATACGCACCGCGGCATTGGGACGAGAATCCGTCCTGACTAGCGCCATGCTGCCAACCACGTCAAAACACGGGCTGCGAGGTTTTCAAACGACATCAGGTGCCAATGCCATGTCG
>Ga0209913_1000234_pt1 | contig 55239 bp, 45 predicted proteins | sample PersoiDNA2013203_FD_185805 | JGI IMG/M metagenome (GOLD analysis project Ga0209913, IMG submission 185805) | Permafrost soil microbial communities from the Arctic, to analyse light accelerated degradation of dissolved organic matter (DOM) -... | ecosystem: Environmental > Terrestrial > Soil >...
AGCCAGAAGCGCAGCAGGTGATTGATAATAGGATGCAATGTTACCGCACGGTGCGCTTGCGAACGGTGGAGAAAGACTGTCACGCCGATAATGGTCACATGGGTCGTGACCAGCGTGTACAGGACGATGGACGCGAACCCGGCGTGCGTGAGGCCCGTGGTGAGAAATTCCATGCTGGCACTCCGTCATCCTCACCGGACCACGGCGCGGTCCGTATGACGACGATTCGAGTCTACGCCTGCGGCGCCGCCACGACCAATGAATTTCGCTTGCCCGAAGCCCCCTGGCACGGGCACGCGTTCACCGCACATCAATATGACTTACATTGCGGCATACCGTGTTACGCTGGTATGACAAGAATGCCCCGCGAGACCCGGCCGCAAGTCATCATGCAGAGGGAAGCCGAACGACCATGCTACTGAAGAAGGCGCAGCACCCGTTCCACCTGGCCACGCATCCGGCGCGACATTGCCGCCGCACGTCCCCTCCTCCCACCTCGTCGCCAGCGGCACCCGCGCATTGAACCCGGCCGGCGATACCCCCATCGTAAGCGTCATGGCCAACTACCAGTGGTTTCTGCTGCTGGGGTTGCTGATGCTGGCACGCGGCCTGTGGGGCACGCCGATCTCCCGCCTGCCCTTCACGTCGGCCATCATCTATCTCGCCATCGGCATCGTGCTCGGTCCCGTCGGCATGAACCTGTTCGCCTTCGATATCTTCTCCGCCGCGCCCCTGCTGGAAGTGCTGACGGAAGTGGCCGTGCTGATTTCCCTTTTCTCGGCCGGCATCAAGATGCCCGTGCCTTTCAGCATGCGCCGCTGGGGGCCGCCGATCCGGCTGGCCTGGCTGGCCATGGTGCTGTCAGTGGGCCTGATCGCCCTGTTCTGCTGCACGGTACTGAATATGCCGCTCGGTGCCGGCATCCTGATGGGCGCGCTGCTGGCGCCGACCGACCCCGTGCTGGCCTCGGACGTGCAGCTGCGCCACGCCGGCGACGACGACCCCTTGCGTTTCACGCTGGGCTGCGAGGCGGGCATGAACGACGGCAGCGCCTTCCCTTTCGTGATGCTGGGGCTGGGCCTGCTGGGCCTGCACGACCTGGGCCAGTGGGGCATGCGCTGGTTCGCTGTCGAGCTGATCTGGGGCACCCTGGGCGCGATCGCCATCGGCGTGGCTTGCGGCTCGGCGCTGGCCCGGCTCAATTTCAGCCTGCGCCGCAGCCGGCCCGGTCACGAGGTGCTGGACGACCTGATGGGACTGGGCCTGATCGGTGTCGTTTACGGCCTGGGGCTGGCCGCCCATGTGTGGGCCTTCCTGGCCGTGTTCTGCGCCGGGGTCGCCCTGCGCCAGACCGAGCAGACGCTGGCGCGGCGTACGGCGGCGCAGGTGGCGGCCACCACGCCGCTGACGCAGGAAGAAGCGGAAAAGCAGACGCCGGAAACGGTCAGCGCCAACACGCTGCTGTTCAAGGAACACCTGGAGCGCTTGTCGGAACTGACCTTGGTGCTGCTGCTGGGCGGCGCCGTGACGACCTTGCTGTTCGACTGGCGCAGCTGGGCCGCGGCCTTGTTCCTGTTTTTCGTGGCCCGCCCCGTCAGCGTGCTGGTGGCGCTCAAGGGCAGCCACACCAGCCCGCGCATGCGCGTCATCGCGGCCTGGTTCGGCGTGCGCGGCATCGGTTCCCTGTACTACCTGATGTACGCGATCAACCATGGCTTGCCGCCAGCGCTGGCCCAGGACCTGATCAACCTGACGCTGGCCGTGATCGTGCTGTCGATCGTCGTGCACGGCACCAGCGTCACGCCGCTGCTGGACCGATTCTGGCGCAAATAAGAACCTATCGAAAGCATACCAAGGGCAGTCCCATGCAGGATCGCCCGGGAGAGGCGAGCATGACAGGACAGACCTACCGGGGTCATCGTATCGACGTCGCCGCGATTGCCGCGCCGGACGGTCACGGCTACGAACTGACCATCGCCGACGAGGCCACCGGGGTGCAGCGCCAGCGCCTGGTCCAGCCGGCCGGTACCTTCCGCAGCCGCGAGGCGGCGCACGACCACGCCTTCGCCGCGGCGCGGGCGTGGATCGACGGCTCGCCGCTGCACTGGCCGTTCGCCCCGCCCCATACCTGACCCGCGCGCCGGCACGCTTTGCACCGCCGCGATTTTCAAGCGCATTTTTCGGGTATCATGCGCGCATGCGTATCGTCCTCATTACCGGCATTTCCGGCTCGGGCAAATCGGTTGCCCTGAATGTTCTCGAAGACACCGGCTTCTACCCCGTGGATAACCTGCCGCCGGTGCTGCTGGCCAGCCTGGTTGCAACCCTGTGTGCGGAAGGCATCCCGGCGCTGGCCGTCTCGGTCGACGCGCGCAGCGCCGCGTCGCTGGCCACGCTGCCAGGCGATATCCGCAAGCTGAAAGAACAGGGCCACGACGTCAAGGTCATGTTCCTGACGGCGAACACCCATTCGCTGGTGGCGCGTTTTTCCGAGACGCGCCGCAGCCACCCGCTGTCGCACGAGCTGCATCCCGGCCAGAATCCGGCCGCGCGGCGCACGCTGATCGAGTGCATCACCGAGGAGCGCGAGCGCCTGTCGGCGATCGAGCAGCTGGGACATGTGATCGACACCTCCGAGCTGTCGGCCAACAAGCTGCGCGGCTGGATCAAGGACCTGGTGGAAAGCGAGAACGCGCCGCTGACCCTGTTCTTCGAATCGTTCGCCTTCAAGGTGGGCGTGCCGCAGGATGCCGACTATGTGTTCGACGTGCGCGCCATTCCGAATCCGTATTACGACCTGACCCTGCGGCCCCTGAACGGCCGCGATGCGCCCGTGATCGCCTTCCTCGACGCGCAACCCAGTGCGGAAGAGATGTTCCGCGATATCCGCGCCTTCATCGAGAAATGGCTGCCGGCCTTCAAGAAGGACAACCGCAGCTACCTGACGGTGGCGATCGGCTGCACGGGCGGCCAGCACCGCTCGGTCTACATGGCCGAACGCCTGGCGCAGTATTTCAACGACGCCGAGCGCGTAGTGCTGCGCCACCGCGAACAGGCCTGAGGACCTGCTTCGGATGAAAAAAAACCTGGCGCATGGCCAGGTTTTTTTACGTCTTACGGCAAGGTCAGGAGCACCTTGACGGTGTCGTCCACCGACGACTTGTTGATGTAGCCGATTGCCGCGGTGTCGGCCGCAATGGCCTTCTTGACGGCGGCGTCCGAGCCATAGGCCTTCGGCGTGGTGCCCTTGCCGGAGAACTCCAGCTTGGCCCACATGCCTTCCACTTCGGTCAGCGACTTGCTGGCCGCCTTCTCGTAGAACTCGCGGCGGATGGCCGAATCCTTGGCCTGGTCCACCGGGGTGAACTGGTTCGATTTACCGAGGAAGAACTGGGCTGCCTGGGCGGTAAACATGCGCGAGGCCGGATTGGCCGGATTGACCACGACGACGATTTCGGCGCTGGCGGATGCGGCCAGCAGGCCCGCTGCCATGGCGAACATGAACTTCTGATATTTCATTACGTGATCCTTAGAACAGGCGGTCGTAGGCCAGGCGCACGACGTTGGCGTTGTCGCCGAAATTGCGCGTGCGATCCTTGTGCCGGTCGACCTGGGCCTTGACGGAGCTGCGCGGATCGATGTCGTAGCGCAGCGTCAGCGATTTACGCGAATACGAGCTCGGCTGGTACGCCTCGCTGTCGCTGGTGCGTTCCGAATACTTGGCAAAGTTGACGAATGGGGTCCACGCGCCGATGCGGTAGCCGGCACCGACCGTCATGGCCGGCGTCGTGATGCGGTAGCCGTCGAAGGCGCGGGTCTGCTGGGTCAGTTCGGACAGCACGAACCAGCTGTCGAAGTCCAGGTTGACGGCCACGCCGTAGGCCTTCAGGCGAGCGCCGTCGTCCAGTTCGATCGACGCGTTGGTGCTGCGGATGTTGGCCTGGGCGTAGACGGCACGTACCGTCAGCGGCCCGTTCGACAACTCGACGTCGCCACCGACCAGGTTGCGCCAGGTGACGCGCGTATCGCCGGTCGAGAACAGCTTGTAGTAGTCCGAGTCGCGTACCGTTTCGCCACCCGTGAACATGCTGGCCGTCAGGTTGGTGTCGCCGAAGGTATTCTTGTAGCGCACGCTGGCGCCGTTGTAGTTGGCCACTTCCCAGCCATACAGCTCATCCGGCGTCGAGACCCATGGATAGGCCGCGCCCACGTCCTGGAAATCGGAATAGAAATACAGGGGGATGCGCTTGCGGCCGACCTGCACTTCCCAGTTCTTGTTGACGGTGTAGGCGCCATACGCCCACTGCACGCTGGGCTTGAAGTCGGTGGCGCGGACGACGATCTGCGCGACCAGGTTCAGGTCCCGGTTGACGGTGTATTTCGCCTGCAGGCCGGCGCGCGACTCCTGCTCCAGCGAGAAGCTGCGCTCGTAGACGCCGGCGTTATGCCAGTCTGCCACGTAGCACGGGCACGCCTGGCCGGCAATGGTGCTGCTGCCGGTATAGTCCGCACCGAGGCTGGAGCCGAGCACGCGGCCGCCCACGACGGACACGAAACCGCTCAGCTTCAGGGCGCTGTCCTGCGACGCCTCCTGGGCCTGTACGGGTGCTGCTGCCGCCGCGGCGACGGCAGCGGCGATTGCGATCTTACGCAAAACAAAATGAAGCGGGGCCATGCTTATCCTTTCGACACTCCACCGGAGTGCGCAGGAGAAGCGCATTCGGCGAGGGATCGAGAGTATAGGAGCGGCCAGGACGATAAATGTGTCTTAATTCGTGAAAAAGTTGATTATGTTGCCGTACGACAACGAATCGTTGTCACTTCGGTATGCAAAGTTTGTCTGGATTGTCGGAACGTTACTGGTGGTGCGACCGTCCGCGCCGGCCCGCTGCGACTTCGCTGCTGCCGCGCAGGTAAGGCGCCAGGTTGTCGGCGATGCGCGCCAGTTCCCCTTCTTTCAACGGCAACTGGCAAAACGCGGCCCAACCCTCTCGCGGGCGCAGGTTGTCGCCCGACGCCGCATCCGACCCGTACAGGATCCGCTCGGTGCCAATCTGGCGGATGCGCTGCACCAGCCTGGCCGCGTCGGGCGCCTTCATGTCGGGCCGCGCCAGCGAGGCCACGTCGAAATACAGCCGGCGCGTGGAGCGGTCGTGCCTCGCCACCGCTTCGGCCAGCACCGCCAGCGCCTCGTCGGCGGCGGCATCGTCGTAGCCCGGACCCGTGCCCGCCATGTGCGCGACCTGCACGGTGACATCCGGCGCCGAGGGCAGCAGCTCTTCCAGGAAGACGCGGGCCTGGGCCGCGCCGTAGGGCCGGTGCTTCGACACGGAGGCCCGCAGGTGCACTGCAACGGCCATGCGGTGCCGGTTGGCGGCGGCGAAGACCGCCTTCAGGCGCTGCGCATGCTCCGGATTTTCCAGCTGTACGTCCGAATTGCCGAAGTGGAGCTTCAGGCCGTGGCGCAGCTGCGGGATGGCGGCGCAGCGGGCCAGTTCGTCCAGCGCGTAGTCCTTCAGCGGATTGACGCTGCAGAAGCTGCGCAGCCGATCCGGGAACAGCGCGGCCTGGGTCCCGTTCCAGTCGTTCTCGGCGCGCACCTTGGTGTATTCGTCGTCGATCCTGCGCGATGGGCTGCCATAGACATATGCCGCCGACAGGAGCACGGCCTTGCCGATGCCGGCCGCGTCGAGCAGCGCGATGACATCTGCCGCGCCGATCGACGGCGGCCCACTACCCGCGCCCGTGTCGAGCAGGCGCGCCATGGCGGGGCTGAACAGGTGCTGGTGGTGATCGGCCGCCGGCGCGGACACGCCGGCGCTCCATGCAGGCAGTGCGGACGTGCCCGCGCCGGCGCACAGCAGTTTCAGGACGGTGCGGCGCTGCATGGAGACCTCGTCAATCCAGGTGGCGCAGGGGATGCGCATGGTCCGGCCAGGCCGGTTCGAAAAAGCGCGCCACCATTGCCTCGGTGACGTCGCCCAGCGCCGGCGGATTCCAGCGCGGCGCATTGTCCTTGTCGATCACCAGCGCGCGCACGCCTTCGATCACTTCGCCGTGCTCGAAGGTGCGGCGCACCACGCCGCGCTCCATGCGCAGGCAGCCGGCCACGTCGAGCGCCGCGCCACGGCGCAGCAGCTCCAAGGTCACGCACATCATCAGCGGCGAGCGCTGTTCCATCGCGGCCAGTGCGGCGCGGGCGAACGGGTCGTCGTCGCCACGCAGCGAGTCCATGATGGCGGCCACCGTCGGCAGGGCGAAGTGGCGGTCGATCAGCGCGCGGTGGGCCTGCAGCGGGCTGGCGCCGGCGCCGTCGCGCAGGGGCCGTGCAAATGTGGCGATGGCCTCGCGCAGGCCGCCGCCGGACGTGGAGTCGATCAGGTCGGACAATGCCGGCAATTCGCCGTCGGGCACGAAATGGTCGGCCAGGTTCAAGTACAGCGCATCGGCCGCGCCCACCGTCAGGCCCGTCAAACCGAGGTAGACCCCCAGCCGGCCCGGCGCGCGGGACAGGAAATGACTGCCGCCCACGTCGGGGAACAGCCCGATATTCACTTCCGGCATGGCCATCTTGGTCCGGTTCGTGACGACGCGCACGGCGCAATCCGGCCCGCCCTGGGCGATACCCATGCCGCCGCCCATGACGACGCCGTCCATCAGGGCGATATACGGTTTCGGATAAAAGTGGATCAGGTGATTGAGCGCGTATTCCTCGGTAAAGAAATCTTCTACCAGGGCGCTGCCGGCCTGCGGCGTGGCCCGGCCAGCGTCATGGAAGAAGCGGATATCGCCACCGGCGCACAAGGCCTTCTCGCTGGTGGAACGCACCACCACGGCCGCCACCCCGGCATCCCCGCGCCACTGCAACAAGGCCCCCGTCATCGCCCGGACCATCTCCAGCGACAGGGAATTCAAGGCACGGGGCCGGTCCAGGGTGATGAAGCCGGTACCGTTTTCAACGCGGATCAGAACATGTTCGCTCATGGCAGTGGTACGAAATGGAGAAGCCCCATTCTAGCGCGGCCCCTGGCGAATATTGTGTTGAAAGAAGGAAGCGAAGCGGGCACGGATTGCCGATGCGGCATCGACGCGACAGAAGAGCTCGTGTCGAGAAACGTGCCTGACCCCGATGTTGACACGAGCTCGGCAGTAGTTGTGCATCAGCTCGTGTCGAAATTCGTGCCTGACCCCGATGTTGACACGGGCACAGCCACGGAAGGGAAATCAGAAACGTGCCTGACCCCGATGTTGACACGAGCTCGGCAGTAGTTGTGCATCAGCTCGTGTCGAAATTCGTGCCTGACCCCGATGTTGACACGGGCACAGCCACGGAAGGGAAATCGACTGCCGAAGGCAGGAGGAAAACGCGACTGCCGCAGGCAGGAGCCGGACACGACGCACGTATCGGGTGCCTCGGAAATCGTAATGAGCGTCGTCAGGTCGCGTTGAGGAACGGAGCTGTACTTTACGTACAGCGAGTACCGGAGACGCGCACCTGGCGAGGCGCAATAGATTTACGAGCGCCCCATCCACTCGCAAAAAAGGGCGCTTATCGCGCCCTTTCGTCCGGTACTACTGCGCTGCCTTATGCAGCAGGAATCTCGCTTTCCGTCAGGTGCTTGATGGACTCATGGTTGTGAGTCTGCACCTTGTCCTTGTACTTCATGACCGAGCGGTCCAGTTTATCGATCAGGGTGTCGATGGCCGCGTACAGGTCTTGTGCCACGCTCTCCACAAAAATGGTTTTGCCGGACATGCGCAGATTGATCTCTGCCTTTTGACGTTTCTCTTTCTCGGTGAGGTTATCTACAGTCAGGATCACGGCAACATCGATCACTTGATCGAAATGACGTTTTACTCGCTCCAGCTTCGTCTGCACGTATTCGCGGATGGCTGGGGTAACGTCGATATGGTGTCCACTGATGGTGAGATTCATACACACTCCTAAAGATGATGTCGCTCTAAGGTTCGTGCGTTGGACCGCCGAGAAAAATCCGGCGGCGCAGAGGAACCCATGCACTACAAGGACTTGCGGAGGCTGACGGGAGGAATTTTCAATGCTTCGCGATACTTGGCAACAGTTCGTCGCGCAATCACCATGCCTTGTTCTCCCAGCATGTCCGCAATCTTACTGTCGGATAAAGGGTTCTTCGGGTCTTCGGCTCCTGTGAATTGCACGATCAGCGCACGGATCGCAGTCGAGGAAGCTTCCCCACCAGCTTCGGTCGCGACGTGGCTGCCAAAAAAGTACTTCAACTCAAACATGCCATGTGGGGTCAGCATGTATTTCTGAGTTGTCACCCGAGAGATGGTGCTCTCGTGTAGCCCCAGTGTATCAGCTATTTCACGCAACACAAGGGGCCTCATTGCCACCGCACCATGCGAGAAAAAGTTCTTCTGCCGCTCGACGATGGCCTGGGCCACACGGAGAATCGTGTCGAAGCGCTGGCGCATATTCTTGATCAGCCATTTCGCTTCCTGCAGCTGCGCGCTCATCTGCCCTTCGCCCTTGCCCTGCTTGAGCAGGCTGGCATACAGCGCATTGACGCGCAGGCGTGGCATCACGTCGTTGTTCAACGTGACGGCCCAGCCGTTGCGGCTGCGTTTCACAATCACATCCGGTACGACATAGTCTGACACGTCGGATGCAAACGCGGCGCCCGGATGGGGGTTGCACTGGCGGATCACGGCCTGGGCTTCGCGCAGGTCCTCGTCGTCGCAGTCCAGTGCTTTTTTCAGCTTGTTGAAGTCGCGCTGGGCAAACCAGGCCAGGTGTTTTTCGACGATGCACAACGCCATGCGCCGCGTCACCAGCGGCACGCCGGGCATCTTGCGGATCTGCAGGGCCAGGCATTCGGACGCATTGCGCGCACCCACGCCGACCGGGTCGAAACTCTGCAGCAGCGCCAGTGCCGTACGCAACTCGTCCAGCTCCACTTCCAGCTCTTCGGGCAGGCGCTCGTGGATTTCTTCCAGGCTCTCCTCGAGGTAGCCGTTTTCATCGAGCGCATCGACGATCAGCTCCACCAGCGCGCGGTCGCGCGGCTCCTGCACCGTCACGCGCATCTGTTCCATCAGGTGCTCGCGCAGCGACTGGTGGCTCGCCTCCAGCTGGGGGCGGGCATCGTCGTCCTCGGGGGCCTTGCCGCGGCCTGCGTCGCTCCAGTCGGTATCGCCTTCGGGCGCGTGGTCGCTGTCGCCCGCTTCGTAGTTGTCGCTTTCGGCCGGCGCCGGCGCGTCGGCCTGCTGCTGGGGCGGTCCTTCGGCCGGGGCGTCGGGCGCGCTTTGCTGGCCGATGGCGCCGTCGGCCAGCAGCCGCAGCGAGCGGTCGAGCGGATCGTCGAGCCGTTCCAGCAGCGGATTATCGGTCAGCAGCTGTTCCAGTTCCTGATGCAGCTCCAGCGTGGAGAGCTGCAGCAGCCGGATCGACTGCTGCAGTTGCGGGGTCAGCGCGAGGTGCTGCGACGTTCGCAGTTGCAAGGACTGTTTCATGAGCGATCAAAAATGGCCAGTTACATGCGGAAGTGTTCACCCAGATAAACGCGGCGTACCGACTCGTCGGCGATGATGTCGTCGGGGCGGCCGGAGGCCAGCACGCTGCCCTGGTTGATGATATACGCGCGGTCGCAAATGCCCAGCGTCTCGCGCACATTGTGGTCGGTGATCAGCACGCCAATACCCCGTTCCTTGAGGAAGCGCACGATCCGTTGAATCTCGATCACGGCGATCGGGTCGACGCCGGCGAAGGGTTCGTCCAGCAGCACGAAGCGGGGGTTCGTGGCCAGCGCGCGCGCGATCTCCACGCGCCGACGCTCGCCGCCCGACAGCGACAGGGCCGTGTTCTCGCGCAGCTTCTCGATCTGCAGGTCGGCCAGCAGGGTATCGAGCCGTTCCTCGATCTGGGCCTTGGTCAGGGCCTTGCCGTCGACCTTCTGGATCTGCAGCACGGCGCGGATATTGTCTTCCACCGTCAGCTTGCGAAACACCGACGCTTCCTGCGGCAGGTAGGACAGGCCCAGGTTGGCGCGCTTGTGGATCGGCAGGCTGGAGATGTCGGTGCCGCTGATGTCGATGGTGCCGGCGTCCGACGCCACCAGGCCGACGATCATATAGAACGACGTCGTCTTGCCGGCGCCGTTCGGTCCCAGCAGGCCCACCACTTCGCCGCAGGCCACCTGCAGCGACACGTCGTGCACCACCTGGCGCTTGCCGTAGCTCTTGGCCAGACCGCGCACGATCAGCGTGCTGCCGCAGCCGTCGGCGGCAATGTTCGTGTCCGCCATCCTTATTTCCCCGCCGCTGGTGCCGCCGGGGCTTCCGGTTCCGTGCGTTTCGGCTGGATCACCATGGTACCGCGACCGGCGCCCGGCTTGTTCGCGCCCGTGTCCGTATTGCGCACGCTGAAGTATTCCTTGCGGCTGTCGTAGGAGATGAATTCGCCCTCCACCTCGTCGCTGGGCTTCTTGCCTTCCAGGCGGCGGATCTTGGCGCGGGTGTACAGCTTGACCAGTTCGGCCTTCTCGTCATACTCCATGCGTTCGGCCTCGCCTTCCATCCACTGGTCGCCTTCGCCATCGCGCTTCTGCCGGAACGATACCTTGCGGTTGCCGCCGCCCGTCAGGGTCGCCACCTGGTAGCCGTCCGGCGTGTAGGTGACGACGGCCTTGTCGGCCTTCATCAGCAGGGTGCCGCGCTTGAGCGTGACGTCGCCCGTGAAGGTGTAAATCTGCTTGACGTCGTCCGCATCGAGGGTGCCGTAGTCGATCACCGTCTTCTGGTAGGAGTCGGCCTTTTCGGCCGCGGCGAATCCGGCCACGCCCAGCAGCAGTGCTGCCGCCAATATGAGTTTCTTCATGTGTCCATCCTATTTTGTCTGTTGCCCGCGCGGCGGATACACGATGGTGCCGCGCCCCGCCAATTGCAACTGGCGCGTTGCGTTGTTGGCCTTCATGCCGGTGCCCGTCGCCGTGGCCGCGCCCAGCCGCATCTGCACCGGCTGGTTCGTTTCCATCCGGTCTTCCTCGGGGAAGATCGTCAGCGCCTGGGTGCGCAGGTGCATTTCCTGCGCGCTCTTCGATGGCGCCCGGTCGATGCGCACATTGTCCATCAAGGTCACGCGCGTGTTGTCCTGGTCAACGCGGGCTCGCTCGGCGTGGATTTCCATCGGCTCGCGCTCGCCCGACAGGCTGCGCACCACCGGCCGCACGATGTCGGACGAGTCGTCCACGGGCCGGTGCGTCAGTTTGTCGCCGGCGATGATGTAGCTGGGCTGCCCCGTCTTCGTCATGCGCACGAAGGAAAAGCCCTCGACGATGTAATCGGGCTCGTTGACCTTGATCCCGGCCTGCATCTCGTCACCGGCGCGGTTCATCAGCTCGACCAGCGAAAAGCTGCCGACCGCGCCGAACAGGGCCAGCACCAGGCCGATCGACAGGCGGTAACGGTGAGCCATCCTTTGATTGCGCATGCTGTAATTCCTCAGACCAGAAACTGGGCCATGATCTTGTCATAAAGGCCCTGCGCGCGCAGCACGAATTCGCAGACTTCGCGCACGGCGCCACGCCCGCCATGGTGTTCGGTGACGAAATGGACGCGCTGCAGCACTTCCTGGCGCCCGTTCGGCACGCCCACGGCCAGGCCCACCCGCGCCAGGATCGGCAGGTCGACCACGTCGTCGCCGATGAAGCCCACCTGCTCGTTCGTCAGGCCCAGCTGCGCCACCAGCGCGTTGAAGGGCGTGAGCTTGTCATGCCCGCCCTGGTGGACGAAATCGATGCCCAGGTCCTTGGCCCGCGCCGTCACCTGCGGAGAACGCCGCGCACTGATGATGGCGGTCTGGATACCCGCTTCCTGCAGCAGCTTGATGCCCAGGCCGTCCTGTACGTTGAAGGTCTTGAAGGCTTCGCCGTCGGCGCCGTAATGCAGGCTGCCGTCGGTCAGCACGCCGTCCACGTCGAAGATCATCAGCTTGATGCCGGCGGCCCGTTCCACGTTCTGCAAGTCCATCGCTGCCGCCATCAGATCACCTTCGCGCGCGTCAGGTCATGGATGTGCAGCGCGCCTGCCAGCTTGCCGTCGTCGTCCACCACCAGCATCTGGTTGATGCGGTACTGCTCCATGATCGCCACGGCGTCGACGGCCAGCTTGTCCGGGCCGATGGTCCGGGGGTTGGCGTGCATGACGTCGCCGATGATCACCTTGCTGAAATCCTGCACCTTGTCGATCATGCGGCGCAAGTCGCCGTCGGTGAACACGCCGACGGGGCGGTAGTTTTCATCCACCACGGCCGTCATGCCCATGCCCTTCTGCGTGATCTGCATCAGTGCCTCGGGCAAGGCCGTGGTGAGACCCACGGCGGGAATCGCGTCGCCGCTGCGCATCACGTCGCGCACGTGGGTCAGCAGGCGCCGGCCCAGCGCGCCGCCCGGGTGCGAGCGGGCGAAGTCTTCTTCCTTGAAGCCGCGCAGGTCCAGCAGCGCCACGGCAATCGCGTCGCCCAGCGCCAGCGTGACGGTGGTCGATGCGGTCGGCGCCAGGTTCATCGGGCAGGCTTCCTTGGCCACCGACACGTCGAGGTGGACGTCGGCCAGCCGCGCCAGGCTCGACTCGGGCTTGCCCGTCATCGAGATGACGACACCGCCCATGCGCTTGACCACCGGCAGGATCGCCATCAGCTCCGCGCTTTCGCCCGAATACGATATGGCGATGAAGGCGTCGTCCGGCGTGACCATGCCCAGGTCGCCGTGCGCCGCTTCGGCCGGGTGCACGAACAGGGCCGGGGTGCCGGTCGACGCCAAGGTGGCGGCGATCTTGCGGCCGATATGGCCCGATTTGCCGATGCCGGACACGACAACGCGGCCCTTGCAGTTCAGCAGCAGCGAGACGGCTTGCCCCACGCTCTTGTCCGTTTCTAGACGAGAATGCAGTGCGATCAGCGCGTCGGCCTCGATTTGCAGGGCTTCGCGCGCCAGTTCCAGCGCGCGGCTTGCGGTTGTAGCATCAAAAGCTTTCAGCATTGTTTTTTCATGGGTTACACTCATGCCGAAAGTATAGCCGAATTGGGAAAGCAAAAAACTTGCCAGATGTTACAAAAAACTTCCCAGGCCGCGCCGATGCGTGCGCCGCAGATCCATATCAATGTTCTCGCCCCTTGAACTGACCCTCCTTCTGTTGGGCAGCGCGGTGCTGGGCGTCGTTGCCTTCCGCATGCTGCATCTCCCGCCCATGCTGGGCTACCTGGCCGTCGGCATCCTGATCGGGCCCCATGCGCTGGGGCTGGCCGAGGAAAGCCATGCCACCGCCTCGCTGGCCGAATTCGGCGTCGTCTTCCTGATGTTTTCCATCGGCCTGGAATTTTCGCTGCCGAAGCTCAAATCGATGAAGGGTGTCGTGTTCGGGCTGGGGCTGGCCCAGGTGACGCTGACCATCGCCGCCACGGTGCTGTTCGGATGGGTCCTGAGCTACGCCCTGCCGCCCGTGATCAAGATCAGCTGGCAGGCCTCGTTCGCGCTGGGCGGCGCGCTGGCGATGTCGTCGACGGCCATCGTCGTCAAGATGCTGACGGAGCGGCTGGAACTGGAGTCCGAACATGGCCGCAAGATCATCGGGATCCTGCTGTTCCAGGACCTGGCCGTGGTGCCCCTCTTGATCCTGATTCCCGCGCTGGCGCGCAATCCCGACAACCTGCTCGTCACCCTGGGTTGGGCCGCGCTGAAGGCGGCGGTGGTGCTGGCCCTGTTGCTGGTGTTCGGCCAGAAGCTGATGCGCTGGTGGTTCACCATCGTCGTCAAGCGCCGCTCGCAGGAGCTGTTCATGCTCAACCTGCTGCTGGTGACCCTGGGCGCGGCCTGGATCACCGAGCGCGCCGGCCTGTCGCTGGCGCTGGGCGCCTTTGTCGCCGGCATGCTGATCTCCGAGACGGAATACAAGCACCAGGTGGAAGAAGACATCAAGCCTTTCCGCGACGTGCTGCTGGGGCTTTTCTTCATCACCGTGGGCATGCTGCTCAATGTGCAGGTGGTGCTGGATAACTGGTGGCTGGTGCTGGTGCTGCTGATCGTGCCGGTGCTGATGAAGTTCGCCCTGATCGCCGGCCTGGCCAAGGCCTTCGGCGCCTCGGACGGCGTGGCCATGCGCACCGGCCTGGCGCTGGCCCAGGCAGGCGAATTCGGCTTCGTCCTGCTCAACGTGGCCGGCGGCATGGAACTGGTCGACCCCTTCGTGATCCAGGTGGTGCTGGCGTCGATGGTGCTGTCGATGCTGGCCGCGCCTTTCCTGATCGAGCAGTCCGACCGGCTGGTGCTGAAATTCTCCAGCAACGAGTGGATGATGCAGTCGCTGAACCTGACCAAGATCGCCGCGCGCACGATGTCGACGCAAAAGCACGTCATCGTGGCCGGCTTCGGGCGCAGCGGGCAAAGCCTGGCTACCCTGCTGCAGGAAGAGAAGATCGACTACCACGCGCTCGACCTGGACCCCACCCGCGTGCAGGAAGCGCAGCTGGCCGGCGCAAACGTGTCGTATGGCGACGCGGCCCGGCGCGAAAGCCTGGTGGCCGCCGGCATCTATCGCGCCAGTGCCCTCGTCATCACGTACGCCAGCACGCCCTCCGCCCTGAAGGTGCTGCACCTGGTGCACGAACTGGCGCCCACCCTGCCCGTGATCGTGCGCAGCCACGACGACACGGATCTCGATCGCCTGAAGGCGGCGGGAGCGGCCGAAGTGGTGCCGGAACTGATGGAGGGCAGCCTGATGCTCGCCTCGCACGCGCTGGTGATGCTGGGCGTGCCGCTGCGCCGCGTCGTGCACCGCGTGCAGGCGGCGCGCGAGGAACGCTATGCCTCGCTGCGCGGCTACTTCCACGGCATCAGCGATGTCGGCGACGATACGGAGATGGTGCGCCTGCACACGGTGACGCTGTCGGACAACGCCGGCAGCGTCGGCAAGGCGCTGGGCGATATGGACGTGGGCGCGCTAGGCGCCGAAGTAACGGCCATCCGGCGCGGCAAGACCCGCCTGGATGCCTCGCCCGCCACCGTGCTGGCGGCCGGCGACGTCATCGTGCTGCGCGGCGCTGCCCAGGCCGTGGCGCGGGCCGAGGGGCTGCTGCTGGAATGAGTGTTGCTGCAAAAATGGGGTCTGTCCCCATTTTTTCAGCAACTATTGCTTGACCAGCTCGACCCGCCGGTTCTTTTCGCGGCCCGCCCCGGCGTCGTTCGAGGCCACCGGCGCGTACGACGCAACGCCCTTGGCGGCCAGGCGTTTCGGGTCGATGCCGTAGTCGGCCGCCAGGGCCTTCACCACGGATTCGGCACGCTTCTGCGACAGGTCGACGTTGTGCGCCAGCGCGCCCTGGTTGTCCGTGTGGCCCACCACGAACACCTTCAGCTTCGGGTCCTGCTGCAGCAGCTTGGCCATCTCGGCCAGCGCGGGCTTCGAGTCGGGCCTGACGTCGGTCCGGTCGGTGTCGAACAACACGCCGTAGATGGCCACCTTGCCGTCGGCGGCAATGCTCTTTGCCATGTCGGCCGCATTCAGGCTGGCCGTGACCTTGCCCGTCTCCATGGCCTTGCCTTCGACGATGGCCAGGTGGATGCCGCCGTTCTTGTCGCCGACCGGTGCCACCACGTAGACCGCCGCGTGGACGACGGAGCCGTCCGGCCGGGTGCCCTTGGCCAGCAGGTAACGCACGTTGTCGCGGCCGAAGTTGAAGGGGGTGATGTAGGGCCCCTTGATGTAGTTGTTCGACAGCCGGTTGTGCCAGTAGCTGCCGAAATTACGGCCGCATTCTTCCTTGGCACAGGCGAACAGCGTCTTCATGCCGGCTTTCTGCAGGGCGGCTTCGTAGTTGCGCATCACTTCCAGGGTCGAGCGGTCGTTCGGGAAGTTGTAGGCCAGCCGGGTGTAACGGCCTTCGAGCTTGACGACGTCCGCGAACCCGTCCTCGCCATCGTTCGGGCGCCCGCGCTTGCCGGCCGGGAGCGTCGTTTCGTCATATTCCTTGAAACCGTAGCCGACCAGCCTGGCGCCGTCGAAGCGCGACAGCAGCGGGTGGTCCGGCACGCCCTGGATGACATCCTCGGCAGGCATCTTTGCCTGGGCAAAAGGCGCCGCAGCGGCGCACAGCATGATGGCGAGTCCCTGGTAATAACGCATCGTTGTCCCGGTCGGTCGTGAATAAAAACCGATTGTAAAGTTGAATTGTTTTATTTACAACGATCGCGGAACGGGACAGCCAGCACTGTAACGGTTCTCGCCACCAATAGTCTAGAAGGCCCACTCTACCGGACGTTACAAATGCATTTCCTATACTGGCTCGACCGTAACCGCCAGAAGGAATCTGATGAGTCACGTCCAACCGACTTATGTACGCTACCACCCCGGCCTGGAAGTCAAGCAGGCCAATGAAGACGCCACCATCGACGCCATCGTCGAATCGATGCTGCGCGTGAACACGAAGGTGTTCGACAAGCACCGCCACGCCACCCGCGACGCCCACGCCAAGTGCCACGGCGTGCTGAAGGGGCGGATCGAGGTCTACGACAACCTGCCCGAGCCGCTGCGCCAGGGCGTGTTTGCCGCCCCCGCCACATATCCCGTCGTATTGCGCCTGTCCACCGCGCCCGGCGACCTACACAGCGACCGCATCGCCGCTCCGCGCGGCATGGCGATCAAGCTGCTGGGGGTGCAGGGACCGCAGCTGCTGCCGGGCCGCGAGGCTGCCGCCACCCAGGACCTTCTCCTGGTGAACCACCCCGTCATCGCCTTCGGCCACGCGGCCGCCTACCTGAAGACGCAGAAGCTGCTGGAACAGCATGCGGACGATCCGGACGCGGTGCGCCGCATCCTGGCCGCCGTGGCCCATGGCGGCAGCAAGGCACTGCACCTGCTGGGCATCGAGAACCCCGTCGTCGACACGCTCGGCGCGCCGAACGACCATATCCTGGGCGAGACCTTCTACAGCATGGCCGCGATCCGCTACGGCGACTACGTCGCCAAGGTGTGCGCCGCGCCGCTCAGTGACAACGTGCGCGCCTTGACCGGCCAGCCGCTGCGCGACGACGCGGGTGATTCGGAACTGCGCGACCTGGTGGTCGACTTCTTCCGCACCCAGGGCGCCGAATACGAGCTGCGCGTGCAGCTGTGCACCGACATCGAGAAAATGCCGATCGAGGACGCGTCGGTCCGCTGGGACGAGGACGAATCGCCCTACCTGCCGGTGGCGAAACTGACCCTGCCGCCGCAGGAGGCGTACAGCCCGGCGCGCCGTGTCTTCGCCGACGACGTGCTGTCCTTCAATCCCTGGCAGGGCATTGCCGCGCACCAGCCGCTCGGCTCCATCATGCGCGCCCGCATCCGCGCCTACGAAACATCGACACGCTTCCGCCACGAGATGAACGCGCAGCCGCGCATCGAGATCGACGACCTGGCGCAAGTGCCCGACTGACCCCATTCAAGGACATCCCATGCAAGAACAAAAATCTACCGATCTCGCTGCGATCAAACGTACGGTCGAGGAAACCCTGGGCGACGCGCCCCAGCTGCTGAAACTCGCGCTGGAAAACATCCTGCGCGAGCACGACCCCCACGCCGATGCCGAACCCGGTTCGGCCGGCCGCATCGGCCGCCAGTCCGGCAAGGTGTCGGAGCTGACGGCGATCGCGCCGCTGAAGCCGGGCGGCGCCGACCGCCTGCGCCGCATCTTCAAACTCGTCAACGGCAATTTCGCCGGCGCGCAGAAGGTCGCCACCCTGCACGACATGCGCTTCGTCTTCTTCGAAAACGACACCAAGATCCTGTTCGCCACCACCTACGACGGCGACTGGGATACCTATATCGAGGACTTCGCCACCAAGATTCCCGACCTGATGGACCTGCTGTTCTCGTCCGTGGAAGGCTGGCCGGGCATCAAGGACCCGGGCGTGAAGGACTTCATCGCGAGCCACCAGCTGACGGCCGACGGCTGGTACGTGGCCAACCCGCACCTGTCGGTGGTGGACACGCGCCGGCTGCAGCGCATCAACGACGCATTGCAGGAATTCCTGGACAAGGTGAGCGGCCATGTCGATTCTTGAGAAGGTCAAGGCCCTGGTCCACCACGAAGCCGCCGGCGCCACGCTGGAGCTGGACGACATCCAGGCCACCGTGCTGTTCGACCGCCCCGATCCCTATTTCGGCACCCACGTGCTGCTGCGCTTCGACAGCGCCGCCGGCGGGCGCGCCCTGCTGGGACGCCTGGCGCCGCACGTGCGCAGCGCCGCCGATGCGCGCGACAATACCGAGGCGTGGATCGCCGTGGCCCTGAGCCATGCCGGCCTGCACACGCTGGAACTGGACGAGGCGCTGCTGGCGAGCTTCCCGGCCGCCTTCAGTGCCGGCATGGCGGCCCGCGCCGACCGGCTGCAGGACGTCGGCCCGAACGCGCCGGAAACGTGGGAAGCACCGTTCGCCGGCGCCCAGCTGCACCTGGCCGTGTCGATCTTCGCGCCGGACGAAGCATCGTGGCAGGCCGCGATGGCGACCGCGCGCGAACAGTTCGCCGACATGCGCGACGTCACGGTGCTGGCCTCGCACGACTTCGGCGCCCAGCCGGACAGCCGCAACCCCTTCGGCTACCGCGACAACATCAGCAACCCCGCCATCGAAGGCGGCACGGCCCAGACCTGGCCGGGCCAGGGGCGGCCCATCAAGGCCGGCGAATTCATCCTGGGCTATCCGGGCGAGGCGGGCGTGCCGCTGGCGCAGCCGGGCACGGAAAACGATCCGTTGGGCCGCAACGGCAGCTACGTCGTGCTGCGCAAGTACCACACGGACGTGGCGGGGTTCAACCGCTTCCTGCGCGAGCATGGCGGCGACGCCGACGGCCAGGAGCTGCTGGCGGCCAAGCTGGTGGGCCGCTGGCGCAGCGGCGCGCCGTTGACCCTGGCGCCGGAGCGGGACGATCCGGCGCTGGGCAAGGACCGCCAGCGCAACAACGACTTCACGTACGAGGAAGACCAGGAAGGGCTGAAGGTGCCGCATGGCTGCCATATGCGGCGCATGAACCCGCGCGACGGCAAGCTGGCCATTCTGACGGACGTGAACCTGCACCGCCTGTCCCGGCGCAGCACCACCTTCGGCCCACCCTACGACCCGGACCTGCTGGAGGACGACGGCGCCGAGCGGGGCCTGTTCTTCATCGGCCTGTCGGCCAAGGCCGCCGAGACGATGGAATTCATGCAGCAGGAGTGGATCAACCACGGCAACTTCATCGACCTGGGCGAGGAGCGCGACCCGCTGGTGGGCCAGCAGCCCGACGGCGCCACCTTCACGCTGCCGGAGCGGCCCGTGCGCCGGCGCATCCACGGCATCCAGAGCTTCTGCACGCTGCGCGGCGGCGAGTACCTGTTCATGCCGGGTCTGCGCGCCTTGCGGCGCCTGGGGGGCCTGGAGGGCTGATCAGTCGGGCGTGAACCGGACCACCCGGTTCCGCCCGCCGGACTTGGCCAGGTACAGCGCCTCGTCGGCCTGCGCGATCAGTTCCAGCGCGGCCGCTTCGGCCGGGCCGTCGCCCGTCTGGTCCAGGCTGGCCACGCCGATCGAGCCGGTGATCGACAGCTGCACGCCGCCGGGCAGGCCGATCATCGAGGCGGCGATGCCGGCGCGGATGCGTTCGGCCACGAAGGCGGCGCTGTCCAGGTCCGCGTCGATCAGCAGCACGACGAATTCCTCGCCACCGAAACGGGCCAGCGCGTCGGACAGGCGCAGCTCGGCCTTGATGCGCCCCGCCACCTCGCGCAGCACCTCGTCGCCGCCCTGGTGGCCGACGGTGTCGTTGACGCGCTTGAAATGGTCGATATCGATATACATGAACGAGATCGTGTACTTCTGCCGGCGCGCCCGCGCGATTTCTTCCAGCAGGCGACGGTCGATGTAGCGGCGGTTGTACACGCCCGTCAGCGAATCGGTCAGCCCGATGTACTTCAGCATCTCGTTGCTGATGACGTTCTCCAGGCAGATCGCGATGATCGATGCCATGTGCTCGATGAAGTCCGTGCCCAGGCTGGGCGTGAAGCGGGCCGGATCGACGCTGCCCAGGTTCAGGGTACCGATGACGCGCTTGTTGCGCAGCAGCGGCACGATGGCCACGCTTTGCAGGCGCTGGGCCAGCTGCGGGAACTGCCGCGCGTGCCGCGCCGGGTCGTACATGCCCAGCACGGGCTTGGGCGGCGGCGACAGCATCTGGCGCGGGCCCATGTCGAAACCGAGCTGCTCGACCCCGGGCTCGAACAGCAGGTCGGGAAAGGCGGCGAAATCCACGCCCAGCTTTTCCATCACCGTGTGGATGTCGGCATCCTCGTCGATCAGCGACAAGGTGACGGCATCGAGTTCCGAGATGGCCGGCAACGAGCGAAAGATGCTGCCGACCAGTTCGGGAAAACTGGTGGCGCCGACGATCTCCAGGTCGAAGGCCTGGTGCCGCGTCATGATGGAATGATTGCGCTCGGCCTGGTCGATCATATACGCCATGCGCGTGCGCAGCATCTGGTTTTCGGCCGCCAGCGCGGTGGGCGTGGCCATGTCGTTATGCGTCATCGGTTCGCTCAGAATGCCAGGGTGACGGCGACCTGCTGGCCTACCTGTACGCGCTGGCCGTCGCCGGCCAGCAGGATATTGTTCATGCCGAAGCACACCGCGCCATCGACTTCGGGCTTGCTGCGGTAAGCCTGCAGGATATCGAGCGGGTCGGGGCCGAATTCGCCCCGCTCCTGGTCGATCGACGGCATCGGGCAGCGTGGGCAGGGCTTGACCGGTTTCAGCACCGCCTCGCCAAGCTGGAAGGTCTCGACGTAATCCTCCTCGAACGCTTCGATGCCGTCCAGGACGATGTTCGGTCGAAAACGGTTCATCGGCAGTGCGGCGCGGCCCGCCGCCACCAGCCGGCCGTTCAGGTCGCGCAGCGATTCGGCGCCGATGACGAGCACGGGATAGCCGTCCGAGAACAAGGTGGGCGCCTCGACGTCGCCCGTCCATTTCGGGTTGGCCAGGCGCCGCGCATCCGGATGGAAGCGCACCAGCCGGCACGGCACGCCCAGGTAGCTGCTGAACCATGCCGCTGTCAGCTTGTCGCAATCGTAGGCCTTCAGGTGGTGGTCGAACACCGTCACTTCCAGTGTCGGCGCACTCTCCGGGTCGGGCAGGCCGAGGGGGATTTCCAGCCGCAGCATGCCGGGCGCGCGCAGTTCCAAGGTGTCGGCCTTCAGGCGCGGCACGATCAGGGCCATTTTCGGGTGTTCGCGCTGGGACAGGAAATGACCGGCCGCATCGACGACCATCCATTCACGGTCATAGATCTGCTCGGTCATCAGACCGAAGCTGGTCAAGGTGGCCGCGCGCAGGGCTATGCCGGCGCACGACTTGATGGGATACAGGGTGAGTTCGGACAGTGTCGCCATGAAGATGCCGCCATATTGATGCGTAGACCCCAGTATGGCAGCAAAGCGCAAGTCAGTAAATCCGGATGCACCCTGGCGGCCGGACAGGTTCGGCCGATACAACGGCGCGCCCGCGGGAAGGCCGGACGCGCGGGCGGCGTGCCGGCGCGGACGCCGGCACGGGCAACTCAGCCTTCGGCCGTCGGCTTGGGCTTTCTCGGCAGGCGGCTGCGGGCCGGCGCCTTATGGGTGCCGGGCTTGCGGCCCTTCTTGGCGGCGCCTGCTTCGGTGTCGCCGGCTTCCCCGGTAGCCGTCACGGCCTCGGTTTCGCTGGCGGGCACGTCGGCGGGCACCGGGGCCGGCTCCGGCTGGGCCAGCACGGCATCGACCGCCTCGGCGGCATCGGCTGCGGCCTTGGCGACCTTGCTGGTGCGGGCCGGTTTCTTGGCGGCCGGCTTGCGCGGGCTGCGCGGGCGCTTGGCCGGGGCTTCCTCGACCGCTTCCGGCACCGCATCGGCGCCTTCGGCATCGGCGTCGTCACCGGCCGGCTGGCTGGCTGGCCATGGCGACGGCATGCTGTCGTCCGTCGTGACGTCGGCCGGCGCCGGCACCAGGTCGTGCAGCGCATCCTCGGCCGAGCGCACTTCCGCGGCATAATCCTGCGCCGCCGCCTCCAGGGCCACGGCCACTTCCTGCGCTTCCAGGTCGACCATCGGCTGGGCAGCGGCATCGCCCTGCTCGGCGCCGCCGCGGCGGTTGCGGCCACCACGGTTGCCACGGCCACGGCCACGGCCTTCCTGGCGCGCTTCCCGTGCTTCGCGGGTTTCACGGGCTTCGCCGCGCACTTCCGCTGCTTCCTGGCCCTGCTGCTCGGCCGGCTCGCGTACTTCGGTCTCGGCGCTCGTGTCGGCGCCGGCGACCGGCGCAGGCTGGCTGCCGCGGTAGACATAGGCACCGGATTTTTCGTCGCGGCCGAATTCGAGCAGGCCACGAGCCTTCATTTCCTCCAGCAGGTTGCCGAAGGTGCGGAAGCCGTAGAACGACTCGCTGAAATCGGGCTTGCGGCGCTTGATCGCTTCCTTCAGCACGGAGGCCCAGATCTTGCCGCTGTCGCCGCGCTCCGTGACCAGCGCATCGAAGGTCTCGTAGGCGATGTCGACCGCCTGGTTGCGGCGCTTGTCCATCTCGTCGCGCTTGCGCTTTTCCTCTTCGGGCGAGCGCTTCGGCGGCTGCTCGCGCGGATCGCGTTTGGCGTTGCGGCTCTTCTCGCGCACCAGGTCGTCGTAGAAGATGAATTCGTCGCAGTTCGCCACCAGCAGGTCGGACGTGGAGTCCTTGACGCCGACGCCAATCACCTTCTTGTTGTTCTCGCGCAGTTTCGATACCAGCGGCGAGAAGTCGGAGTCGCCCGAGATGATGACGAAGGTGTTGACGTGGGCCTTGGTGTAGCACAGGTCGAGCGCATCGACGACCATGCGGATGTCGGCCGAATTCTTGCCAGAGATGCGCACGTGGGGGATTTCGATCAGCTCGAAGTTCGCCTCGTGCATCGGGCCCTTGAAGCCCTTGTAGCGATCCCAGTCGCAGTAGGCCTTCTTGACCACGATGCTACCCTTGAGCAGCAGGCGCTCGAGCACTGGCTTGATATCGAATTTTTCGTAGTTCGCGTCGCGTACGCCGAGTGCGACGTTCTCGAAGTCGCAGAACAGGGCCATGCTGACATTGTCGTTGGATGAAGCCATGAGTCTCTAGGTAGGGAGGGAACGGGCCGATTATACAGGCGCATTGGCCCGGGCCGCGCGCTGGTGTATTCTGCGCAGTTCCAGCTCAACTTGGAGGAATCACGATGACCTTACCGCTGACGCGCATCGGCGCCGCGGCCCTCGCCTTGCTGCTGTGCGGCGCCACGCTCGCGCAGACCGGTGCCGACGCGAAGCCTGACAAGCGCGGCGCCAAGGCAGGCCTTGTGGCGCAAGGCGCGGATGCCGTTTCCGCTGCCGCTGCCGATACTGACTTCGTGCGACGGGTCGGTGCCTTCCTCGACGGCTGGCACGACGACGCGGCCCACACGCGCCCGGCCTACTTCGACAAGATCGCGCCGCAGGGCGTGTTCATCGGCACCGACAAGACCGAGGTGTGGACGCGCGACCAGTTCAAGGCCTGGGCCAGGCCGTTCTGGGAGCGCAAGAAGGCCTGGACCTTCACGGCCCGGCAGCGCAATGTGTACTTCTCGCCGGACCACCGCTATGCCTGGTTCGACGAGCAGCTGAGCACGCAGATGGGCACCTGCCAGGCCAGCGGCGTGCTGCGCAGCACCGGCGACGGCTTCCTGGTCGAACACTACCAGCTGTCGCTGGCCGTGCCGAACGCCCTCAACGCGGGCTTCGCGAAGGCCATCGCCAGGCATGAGCAACAACAACAACACCAACAACAGCCGACACAGACCGACAAGGCAAGGACGACGACACGGTAATGGCAAGGATTCTCTTCATCCATCAGAATTTCCCAGGCCAGTTCCGCCACCTGGCGCCGGCGCTGGCGGCCGACGGCCACGAAGTGGTTGCGCTGGGCATGACCGACAAGGCCGAGGCGCTGCCCGGCGTGCGCTACCACCTGCACCAGGCCAGGGTGCCGGCCAGCGCCCAGCAGCAGGCGCCGCAGCTGCGCGACCTGTTCAGCAAGATCCTGCGGGGCGAGTCCTCGGCCGCCGCGCTGGCGCGCCTGAAAGCGGAAGGCTTCACGCCCGATATCGTGTTCGTGCACCCGGGCTGGGGCGAGGCCCTGTTCGTCAAGGACGTGTTCCCGCGCGCGAAGCTGCTGATCTACGCGGAATACTATTACCAGGGCGAAGGCGGCGACTCGCACTTCGATCCGGAGTTCTCAGGCACGCCCGACCTGGACAGCCTGCAACGCCTGCGCATCCGCAATACGCACCTGCTGCACGCCATGTCGGTGGCCGATGCGGGCCTGTCGCCCACGCTGTTCCAGCGCGACCGCCATCCCGACTGGTTCCGCTCGCGCATCGCGACGATCCACGACGGCATCGACACGGAACGCTTCCGCCCGGACCAGCGCGCACGCGTGACCTTGTCCTCGGCCGGCATCGTGCTCAAGCCCGGCGACGAGGTGGTGACCTTCGTGTCGCGCCAGCTGGAGCCCTACCGGGGTTATCACATCTTCATGCGCGCGCTGCCCGAGCTGCAGCGGCTTCGGCCGAACGCGCGCATCGTCATCGTCGGCGGCGATGGCGTCAGCTATGGCGCCGCGCCGCCGGCCGGCAAGACGTGGAAGGCGATTTTCCGCGACGAGGTGGCGCCACGGCTGGACATGTCGCGCGTGCACTTCGTCGGCCGGCTGCCGCACGCCCTGCTGACGCAGCTGATGCAGGTGTCGGCCGTCTATACCTACCTCACCTATCCGTTCGTGCTGTCATGGTCCTTGATGGAGGCGATGAGCACGGGCTGCCTGATCGTGGGCTCGCGCACGGCGCCGCTGGAGGAAGTGATCCGCCACGGCGAGAACGGCCTGCTGACCGATTTCTTCGACCCGCAAGCCCTGGCTGGCACGGTGGCCGACGCGCTGGCGCGGCGCGACAGCCTGACGCACCTGCGCGAGGCGGCGCGCCGCACCATCGTCGAAGGCTACGACCTGCACCGGCATTGCCTGCCGGCGCAGAAGCGGTTCGTGCTGGACTGAGGCTTACAGCAGCTGGTAATCGGCCACGCCCGGCGTCCCCACGCCAGTGATCGTGGCGATCTGCGTCAGTTCGCCGGCGCTGACGATGGCATCGGCGCCGGCGCTGGTGAACAGGTAGGCGGCCGACGTCTTGCCGCTGTGGAGTACGAACAGGGCTGTGTCGCCTGCCTCGTAGCTGTCCTGGGCGCGGCCGATAGCCTTGATGGCATTGGCCACCGTCAGGCTGGCCAGGTTCTGGCTGAACACCACCAGTTCCGCGTTCGATGCGAAGCCGCCCGGCGCGGCCAGCGTTACGGCGCCATCGATCACGTCGTCGCCGTTGCCGAGGGCGCGGGCGATAACGAGGCGGTCGCCATTGCCGAAGTCGGTGACGGTGTCGTTGCCGAAGCCGAGCACGAAGCTGTCATTGCCCGCGCCGCCGCTCAGCTTGTCGTTGCCGAGGCCGCCTTGCAGCGTATCGTTGCCGGCACCGCCCGCCAGCACGTTGGCGCCATCGTTGCCGCGCAAGACGTTGTCCAGCGCGTTGCCGGTCAAGCCAACGGCGCCCTTGCCGCCCACCTCGGCATTTTCCACGTGTTCGGCCAGCTGGTAAACGCCCGCCGCCAGCGCGACGGTGACAGTGTCGATGCCACCGTCCACGCCTTCGACAATGACGTCGCCCAGCGCGTCGATCGTGTAATAGTCATCGCCGGCCAGGCCCGTCATGGTGTCGTTGCCGATGCCTCCGTCCAGGATGTCGTTGCCGGCGGTACCGGTCAGCATGTCGCCGAACCTGGTAGGCTCGTTGCCCAGCAAGGTCCCCCAGCTGACGGTGCCGTCGCTGAACTCGACGTGCTCGATGCCGCGCAGGATCACGGTGCGGCCGTTGCCCGTCAGGACCGTGTCAGTGGCATTGGTTCGCACCGCCGTGTAGTCCTTCAGGTCGCCCAGCACGACGGCGGTATCGATGCCCGCGCCGCCATCGAGGGTGTCGCGGCCGGCGCCGCCCGCCAGGGTATCGTCGCCGCCCGCGCCGGCCAGGCTGTCGTCGCCGACATTGCCGGCGATGCGGTTGGCCAGCGCATTGCCGGTGCCCGTGAAACCCCTGGCGTCGTCGTGCACCAGGTGTTCGACATTGGCCGCCAAGATGTATCTGGCCAGCGCCGTCATGACGGTGTCGGTGCCTTCATCCTTCGCTTCGGTGACGATGTCGCCCGCCACGTCGACGCGGTACTGGTCGTCGCCCGTGCCGCCGCTCATCTTGTCCGCGCCCGCGCCGCCGTCGAGCCGGTCATTACCGGCGCCGCCGACCAGCACATTGGCGGCCTTGTTGCCCAGCAGGCTGTTGTCGGCCGCATTGCCGACGATGCCGGCGGCGCCATTGCCCGTGACGGTGGCGTTCTCCACGTTCGTCGCCAGCGTGTACAGGCCCGATGACAGCGCGACGGAAACGCCGTCCTCGCCGCTGTCAAGCGCCTCGATGATGACGTCGCCCACGGCATCGACCGTGTACTGGTCGTCACCGAGGCCGCCGGCCATGGTGTCGTTGCCGGCCTGGCCGTCCAGCGCATCGGTGCCCGCCGTGCCGTTCAAGTAATCGCCGTACCTGGTGACGGCATTGCCCAGCAAGGTGCCCAGGTCGACCAGGTCCTCGCCGAACTGCACCTGCTCGATACCGCGCAGGGTGACGGTTTCGCCTTCGCGCGACAGCACGATGTCGTTCGCGTTTGGCCGCGAGACCGTGTACCAGCTGCGCGGTGCCACCAGCACGGCCGTATCGAAGCCCCCACCGCCGTCGAGGGTGTCCTTGCCGTACAGGCCGGCCAGCGTGTCGTCGCCGCCCGCACCGGCCAGCGAGTCGTTGCCGAAGGCGCTGCCGCTGATGACGTTGTCGCCACTGTTGCCGGTGCCGGAGAAATTGACAGACGCCTCGCTGTTGAAGACCAGCGCCTCGACATTGGCCCCCAGCGTGTATTTGGCCAGCGCCGTCATGACGGTATCGATACCTTCGCCTGCCACTTCCGTGACGATATCGCCTGCATCGACGATGTACAGGTCGTTGCCGCTGCCGCCGGCCAGGCGGTCGGCGCCGGCGCCGCCGTCGAGGGTATCGCTGCCGCCGTTACCGATCAGCACGTTCACGGCGGCATTGCCGCGCAGCGTATTGTCGCCCGCGTTGCCGGCGATGCCGATCTTCAGGTTGCCCGGCGCCGCATACGCTTCCTCGATATGCTCGCCCAGCTGGTATGGCTCCTTGCCGGCCACGGCCAGGCGCACCTTGTCGTAGCCTTCGCCCGCGACCTCGATCACGCGCACGCCTTCGCTGGCGACCAGGTAGACGTCGTCGCCGGCGCCGCCGATCAGCGTATCGCGCCCGCCCAGGCCGTCCAGGACGTCGTCGCCGTCGGTACCGTGGATGACGTCGTCGCCCGCGCCCGGCAGGCCCGCGATCAGCTGGTCGAGCGTGAAGGTCACGCCATCCATCGAGAATTCCTCCACATTGCGTACGCGGATAAGTTCGCCCGTCTCCCGCGAGATCAGCACCGTGTCCTGCAGGTCCCAGCGGCTGACCTCGTATTGGTCGCGGGCCGCCAGGCCGTCGACGCCATCGCGGCCGTCGCCGCCATCGAAGAATTGCGTGCCGCTGCCGGCAGCGAGCATGCGGTCGTTGCCGGCCCCGCCCGTGAAGGCGTCGGTGCCGCCATCGCCGTGGAAGCGGTCGTCGCCCGCGCCGCCATCGAGGGTTTCGTTGCTGCCGTTACCGACGAAGAGGTTGTCCAGCGCGTTGCCCGTGCCCTGGAAGCTTTCGCTGCCCGTGTGCGTCAGGTGTTCCACGTTCGCGCCCAGCGTGTAGGTCGTGGTCGACGCGCGCACCGTATCGGTGCCGCCGTTGGCCGCCTCGGTAACGACGTCGCCCGGCGCATCGACGATGTACACGTCGTCGCCCAGGCCGCCGATCAGCGTGTCGTTGCCGGCCAGGCCGTTCAGCACGTCGGCGCCGGGCGTGCCCGTCAGCTTGTCGTTGCCGCTGGAGGCCATCGTCGCCAGCAGCGACGCCATTGAGCGCACGCCATCGGCGAAGGCGAGCGATTCGACGTTGGACAGTGCCACCGATCCGGTCGCCGAGATGAGGCGCACCGCTTGTCCCTCACGTTCCAGGGAATAGCGGTCGAAGGCGGCCAGGCCGTCCACCGTGTCGTTGCCGGCACCGCCGTCGATCGTGTCGCCACCGCCGCCACCGTTGATCACATCGTTGCCGGCGCCGCCGGCCAGCGAGTCAGACTGGTCGCTGCCGGCGATCGTGTCGTTGCCGCCTGCTCCATCGACATTGCCGGACGACGCCATGCGGATGTCGTTGCCCAGCTCGTTACCACGGACAGTGCCCGTGAAATTGCCGATGCGCAGGTTCTCCACGTTGGCGGCCAGCGTGTAGCCGGGCGCCGTACCGCCGTAGGAGTCCAGCTCAAAGGTATCGATACCCTCGCCTGCCTGCTCGACGACGACGGTGGTGGCATTGCCGCGATAGGTGTCGTCGCCGGCAAAACCGGCCAGCGTGTCGCCGACGTAGTTGGCGCCCAAACTGTCATTGCCCAGTCCGCCCGACAGCGACTCGGCCCGCGTGGCACCCGGCCACGTGGTCCACGCATGGACGGACACATGGTTCTCGGCCGTGATGGACGCGAGCTGCACGTTTTTCAATGTGACGGCCGTGCGCATCGTGCTGGTGCCGCCACTGCCGTCCTCGTCATAGCGGATCAGCGTATCGGCGCCGCTCTGCACGAAGCTCAGGTAATTGCCGGCTACCTTGTCGGCGCCCGGCAGCCAGCGCAGCCAGCTGCTCAGGTCGAGCTTGTCGCCGCCCGGCCCGCCCTGGAAGTCCGTGACGACGAGCGTGCCGCCGGTGCCGAAAGTGAAGGTATCCCGGCCGGCGCCGCCGGAGACGATGCCGGTCTTGCCGAAGACGGAGATGGCGTCCTCGCCCGTCCCGCCGTTGACGGTGGCTACGTCGTCGAAGGCCGTGATGGTGTCGTTGCCAGCGCCGCCGTCGAGCAGCTGGCCAGAGCCCGTGATGCGGTCGTCGCCGTCGCCGCCGCGCAGGGTGCCGCCGCCGCTGAGGGTGTCGTTGCCCGTGCCACCATCGATCAGCTTGTTGCTGCCCGTGCCGCCGTCCACCGAATCGTCGCCGGCGCCGCCGTCGAGCGTGTCGTCGCCCCGGTAGCCGCTCAAGGTATCGTTGCCGGCGCCGCCGTCGAGGCGTTCGGCGAACGGGCTGCCCGTAAGCCAGTCGTTACCTTCCGTGCCCGCGAGGGTGTTGCCGCCGATGGGTGCCAGCAGCTTGGCCGGATCGAGCCGGTTCAGGAAATTGTCCGCCGTCAATGCCGTGGCAGTGACATTGGACAAGGTCAGCAAGGTGATGGCCTGGCCGCCAAAGGGCGTGTTGAACTGCAGCAGCGTGTCGGCGCCGGACTGCGTCAGCAGCAGGTAGCTGTCGAAGGGATTGCCGCCGCCGTAATGGCCGAAGATCTGCGCCGCGTTCAGCGCCGTGCTGACGTTGATGACGTCGCCTCCGGCCCCCGCCTTGAAATCGGTCACCGTGTAGCGGCTGTTGTCGAAACTGCCGGCGACGAAGGTATCGATGCCCGTGCCGCCGCTGACGGTATCGGTACCCCAGCCATACAGCGTGTCGTTGCCCGCACCGCCGTCCAGCACGGCGCCGCCGGCGCCGCTGCGCAACTGATCGTTGCCGTCCCCGCCCTGCAGCAGATCGGCACCGCCGCCGCCGATGATCAGATCATTGCTCTCGCCGCCGGTGAGGGTTTCGGGGTTGCTGGTGCCGGTGAGGATCGTCATGGTCGTAGTCGTTCGGTGGGTAAAAGGGGACGGACGGGTACAGCTTAAAGTTACAGATAGTAACACGTGTTATGTATTTGAAATCTATCCGAAGATCACTATTGCTCGTTCCGCCACAAAAAAACGCCCGCGCGAAGCGGGCGTTAATGAGCGGTCCAGTCGAGGTCAGGCCTGGAGCAGGAAGTCTGCCGCCGACAGCGTCGCCAGGCCGGTCAAGGTGGCGATCTGGGTCAGCTCTGCGGCGCCGATGACGGCGTCGTTGCCGGCGCTGGTGAACAGGTAGACGGCGGACGTCTTGCCGCTGTGGACGGCGAACAGGGACGTATCGCCGGCTTCGTAGCTGCCTTGCGCCTGGCCAATGGCCTTGACGACATTCGCCACCGTCAGGCTCGTCACGTTCTGGCTGACGATCACCAGTTCGGCAGCGGCCGAGAAAGCGCCGGGCACGGCCAAGGTGACGGCACCGTCGATGACGTCATCGCCGTTGCCCATGGTGCCGGCAATGACGAGCCGGTCGCCATTGCCGAAGTCGGTGATTGTGTCATTGCCTGCGCCGATGACGAAGCGGTCGTTGCCCGCGCCGCCGGTCAGCTTGTCGTTACCCAGGCCGCCCTGCAGGACGTCGTCGCCGGTCAAGCCGCTCAGGATGTCGTTGCCGATGCCGCCGGTAATGAGGTTGTCCTGGGCGTTGCCCGTTCCCGTGAACGCAGCAGTGCCCTCGTAGCGCAGGACTTCGACGTTGGCCGCCAGCGTATATTTCGCCACGCTGCTGACGACCATGTCGTTGCCCTCGCCCCCCGATTCGACGACCACGTCGCCGCTGGCATCGACATTGTAGACGTCGTCGCCGGCACCACCGACCAGCCGATCGTTGCCCTTGCCGCCGTCGAGTGTATCGTTGCCCGCAGCGCCGAGCAGCATATTGGCCGCCGCATTGCCCGTGAGAACGTTGTCGAGCCCATTGCCGTCGACATTGACGGCCGCCATCGACGTGACGATGGCGTTCTCGACGTTGTCCGCCAATACGTACGTGCCCTTGGCCGCCAGTGCGACCCGCACGATGTCGTTGCCTGCGTCATGGCCTTCGACCACGGTGTCGCCCACGTCGTCCGCCACATAGGTGTCGTCGCCCAGGCCGCCGCTCATCCTGTCGGCGCCGCCCAGGCCATCGAGCAGGTCGTCGCCGTCGGTGCCCGCCAGGACATCGCTGCCACCGCCAATGGTACCGGCGCCCAGCTCGGCCCACGTCCTGACGCCGTCGCTGAAGCGCACCTGCTCGATGTTCTTCAGCGTGATGACCTGGCCGCCCTGCATCAGCAGGAGCGTTTTCGCATCGGGCAGCAGGCGCGCGTAGTCCGCGAAGGCGCCCGTGACGACGAAGGTGTCGCTGCCGGCGCCGCCGTCGATGGTGTCGTTGCCGCTGCCGCCGGCAATGACGTTGTCCAGCGCATTGCCGGTACCGGCGAATGCGCCCGCACCCGTGTAGGCCAGCTGTTCCACGTTCGCCGCCAAGGTGTATTTCGCCAGGGTCGTTTCGACCCGGTCGGTGCCGGCGTTGACCGCTTCCGTCACGACGTCGCCGGCATGATCGACGACATACGTGTCGCTGCCGATCCCGCCAAGGAGCTTGTCCGCGCCCAGCCCGCCATCGAGCGTGTCGTTGCCGGCGTTGCCTGTCAGCGTGTTGGCGGCGGCGTTGCCGGTCAGGCGGTTGTCCAGCGCATTACCCGTGATGCCGGCCGCGCCCTTGCCCGTCACGGTGCCGTGTTCGACGTTGTCCGCCAGGGTGAACACGCCGGATGCCAGGCCGACATCGACCGTATCGATGCCGCCGTCAGGCAGTTCGACGATCTTGTCACCCGCCACATCGACGAGGTAGCGGTCGTTGCCGGCACCGCCCGTCATGGTATCGCTGCCGCCCGCGCCGTCGATCACGTCGTCGCCGGCGGTGCCGCCCAGGATGTCGCCCTGCGTGCTGGCAACGCCTTCGAGCAGGGCCGCGATGGCGACGGCGCCGTCGCGGAACAGCACCGTTTCGATGCCGCGCAAGGTGACGGTATCCGTCGTGCCGGCCAGCGCCAGCACGATGTCCGTCGCGTTCGGGCGCGTGACCGTGTAGTCGGCGCGCAGGCCGGCAAGCTGGGCCACGTCCCTGTCGGCACCGCCGTCGAGCGTATCGCTGCCGCCGTTGCCGGCCAGGGTGTCGTTGCCGGCCATGCCCAGCAGGATATCGTTGCCGATGTTGCCGTCGATGCGATTGGCCAGTGCGTTGCCGGTGCCGGCGAAGGCGGTGGCGCTGTCGTGTACCACGTGCTCGACATTGGCGCCCAGAGTGTACCTCGCCAGTGCCGTCGTCACGGTGTCGGTGCCGCCACTGGCCAGCTCCGTCACCACATCGCCGGCATTGTCGACCCGGTAGCTGTCGTTGCCGGTGCCGCCCAGTAGCTTGTCCGCTCCCAGGCCGCCGTCGAGCGTGTCGTCGCCGGCGTTGCCCGTCAGCGTGTTGGCGGCGGCGTTGCCGGTCAGGCGATTCGCCGCGTCATTGCCTGTGATGCCCACCGCACCCTTGCCCGTCACGGAGCCATGCTCGACATTGGCAGCCAGCAGATACAGTCCCGACGTGATTCCGACCTCGACGGTGTCGATGCCGCCGTCCGCTGCTTCGACGATCGTGTCGCCGGCGACATCGATGACGTACACATCATCGCCGGCGCCACCGGCCAGGGTATCCCGCCCGGCCATCCCGTCCAGGCGATCGTTGCCGCCATTGCCGGCCAGCGTGTCGTCGCCCGCCTGGCCCGAAAGGCTGTCGTTGCCCCGGTTGCCTTCGATGCGATTGTTCGCGCCATTGCCGCTGCCCTTGAAATCTGCTGTGTCGCCATAAACCAGGTTTTCAAGGCTCTGCATCAGCGTAAAGCTTGCCAGGGTGGTCGTGACGGTATCCACCCCGACGCCGGCGGCTTCGGTTTCGACGATGACATCGCCGACGTCGTCGACGACGTAGTGGTCATCGCCATCGCCGCCGGTCAGCCAGTCCGCGCCGGCGCCACCATCGAGCAGGTCGTTGCCCCCATTGCCCACCAGGGTGTTGGCGCGTTCATTGCCCTTGAGAATATTGTCGAGCGCGTTGCCGGTCAGGGCCGTGGCGTTGGGGTCGACCAGGGTTGCGTCTTCAACGCCAGCCGCGACGATGTAATGTTCGGCGGCGAACGTAACGTCGACGCTGTCCCGGCCGCCATTGGCGGCCTCGACGATCACGTCGCCCGTCGTGTCGGCAAGGTAGCGGTCGTCGCCGGCGCCGCCTTCGAGCGTGTCGTCGCCAACTCCGCCTTCGAGGGTATCGTTACCCACATTGCCCTTCAGGACGTCATTGCTTTCGGTGCCGACCAGCAGTATCGACCGCGCCAAGCCCGCTTCCACGTAGTACAAATCGCCGGAAAGCGCATAGCGGTCGGTGACGAACTCGATGCGGATCATGCCGTTATAGTTAGAGGCCGGGTCCACACGAATATCGGCGCTGCGCAGCACATACAGGTCTGCTCCGTCGGCTCCGCCGTTCAGGTAGTCGCCGGCCCCGCCCACCAGCGTATCGTTGCCACCTCCTCCAAATAGTGAATCGATACCGTTTCCGCCGATGAGCAGATCCGCGCCGTGACCGCCATTGAGCCCAGTCCCGCCGTCGCCGCCCACCAGCGTATCGTTCAGGCCGCTCCCTTGCAACAGGTTGACTGCCCCGTTGCCGACCAGGTGCAGGCCCGTTACCGTTTTTCCGGTGGGGTCGATACCATGCGTAAAGTTGGCGGAGGTGAGGCTGGCCGCCTCGACGTTCGTCAGCCGCAACAGCGTTCGTACCTCCGTACCCAGGCCGTATTTGTCCCAGCACAGCAGCGTATCCGTGCCTTCCTGCACCAGATTCAGGAAGCCGCCGGCGAAAGGATTGCCGCCGATATAAATGAAGTAATAGGTGTCGCGCAGCGCGGCCGAGATGTCGATCCGGTCGCCGCCCGTGCCGCTGCGGAAATCCGTCACCGTGGCAATGCCCTGGCGTAGGTCGACGATGCGATACAGGTCGCTGCCAGCGCCGCCTGTCACCACCGTTCCAGCCCCCTCGATGCCATCGATATCGAAGGTGTCGTTGCCGTCGCCACCGCTGGCCACCATGGGGCGCTCGACGTCCACCCCATGCACCAGCAGCAGATCGTCGCCCGCACCGCCTTGCAGGCTGCCATAACCGTCGAGAGTGTCATTGCCGGCACCGCCATCAAGGGTATCGCTGCCGCCCTTGCCCATCAGGAAATCGGCGCCGTCATGGCCTTCGATCGCTTCAGCTGCAAAGGTGCCGACAAGTACATCGTCGCCGCCATTGCCAGCGAGCGTCAACCCGACTGGAACGATGCCGGCCGGGCCGAAACCGCCCTTGAAATTGGCCTGCACCAGATCGCCGGCCTGGACATTGCGCAAGATTGCTGCCGTGATCAAACCGCGCGTAGATCCGTCTGCATAGAGAGGGTAGGCCTTGACCAGCGTGTCGGCACCGGATTGTTCGAGTGTCAGAGACCACGGCTCGGACAGGATGCCAGCGTAATCGATGCTCAAGGTGGCCACATAATCGTCAAGCAATGGCGTGAGATCGAGCAGGTCGCCTTCGACCCCCGCCTGGAAATCGGTGATCGTCAGACTGCCCCGCGTGGCATAACGGCCGAGCACGAAGGTATCGGTACCTTGTCCACCAGTCGCGGTGACATTGCTCCCGCCTACGTGGCCGATCGACAGGGTATCGTTGCCGTCGCCCCCGAACAGGATGGCCTGGTTACCGGCGGTGGTGCCACCCTGGACAACCAGCAGGTCGTCGCCGCTGCCGCCATCGAGCGTATCGTCGCCCCACAGTGTTCTGCCATACAGGCTGTCATTGCCGTCGCCGCCTTCCAGGCGGTCGCTGCTGCCGGCATGGGTGACCGGTTCGGCCGTATTTGGTGTCAGCCAGCCTTCGTCGCTGAGGATGTCGTTCCCGGCACCGCCGAAAAGCGTGTCGCTGCCCAGGCCGCCCACCAATGTGTCGCCTCGTCCGGACTCGTCGCCGCCGCGCAGCAGGTCGGAGCCGTTGCCGCCGTCGAGGAAGTCGGCACCGCTGCCGCCGGACAAGGTGTCGGCAAAGGTTTCGCCGGTGAGTTGGTCCGCGCTTGCAGTACCTTGCACGTCCTTGCCACGCACGATCGCGCCGTTCGGATCGATGCTGTGCACAAAGTTTGCCGAAGTCAGGCTGGTGGCCACCGTGTTTTTCAGCACGAGCAAGGTGCGGGGCAGCAGGCCGATGTTCTGGATCCATTCCAGTTGGGTATCGGTGCCTTCCTGCGTCAGGCGAACGTAGCCGTTGCCATTCCGGTCGAAGGGATTGGTGCCGTTAAGGAGCGCCGTCTCGCCCGTGCACAGCGCTTCCAGGTCGATGAGGTCCATGGCGATATCGAAGTCGGTCACCACGGTGCCCGGCTCACCGACGGCGTAGAGCAGGCGGTAGGTGTCACTGCCGGCACCGCCCGAAACATTTGCGGAATCCCTGCCCAGTTCGAACAAGTCGTCGCCTGCGCCGCCTGCCGCCACGACCTCGACGCGGGTGAAATTACGGATGCCGTCGAACGTCAGCGTATCGTTGCCATCGCCGCCCAGCAGCGTGTCGGCATCACCGAAGCCGGCCTGGCGCGATAGGTGATCGTCGCCGGCAGCGCCGTCGAGCACGTCATTCCCGGCGCCACCGTCGAGCACATCGTTGCCTTCGCCGCCATCGATGGTGTCGCTGCCCGAACTGCCTGCGATCGTATCGGCGCCCGCGAGGCCCGCGATGCTGTCGTTGACGGTCGAACCGGTCAGGCTGTCCGCCGCCGCCGTCCCGGCGCGCACGTGCACGGCCGGTACCGAACCATCCAATGACATGTCGACGAAATTATCGCTCGTCAGGTCGGCCACGGCCACGTTCTTCAGGGTTAGCGCGGCGTCATTGCCAAGGGTAAGACCGTGCACCAGTACGTCCTTGCCATGCTGCACCAGGCGCATGGCGCCATTGGCGAAATAATTGTTGTCGCGAGTCAGCAGCGACAGGTCGATGACGTCGCCGCCCTTCCCTGCCTGGAAGTCGGTCACGACAACCGTGCCATCTTCTTTCGAATAGTCCAGCAAGAAGGTATCGCGGCCGGCACCGCCGCTCAGGGTGACCTCGGTATTGCGCCAGAAATCACCCCAGATCGGCCGCTGTCCATGCACCTGCAGCACGTCATCGCCGGCGCCGCCGTCCAGCACATCGCGTCCCGCCGTACTGACCAGGGTATCGTTGCCGCTGCCGCCGGCGAGGCTGTCGTCGTCGGCCGGGCGGGGGTCGTCGTCGCTATCGCGGTCGAGCAGCACGTCATCGCCTGCGCCGCCGTCCAGGGTGTCGGCGCCGCCGCCACCATTCAGGGTGTCGCCGCCGGCCACTTCGTCGCCGCCATCGAGCATGTCAGCGCCGTCGCCGCCTCGCAACAGGTCGGCGCCTTGCGTCCCGAGCAGCGTATCGTCGGTCCAGCTGCCGTCCAGCTGGTCCGCGCCGGGCGTACCGGAAAGGAGTTGTCCGGGTGTGACACTGCCGTCGGGACGGAAACCACCGACGATATTGTCCGCCGTAAGGCTGGCGGCCATGACATTCTTCAACGTGACCACGTATTCTCTGGCGAGCCCATTGCGCTCCGCCCCGTACGCGTCGTAGGCGATCACGGTGTCTTGTCCCATCTGCTGGAATGAGAAATAGGCGATCCTTGGGTCAAATGGATTGCCGCTGCCATGCGTCGACTTCGTCAGCAGCATGCCCAGGTCGAGTTTGTCGCCGCCCAGGCCAGCCTCGAAATCCTCGATTACGCCCTGTGTCCACCACGTGGCCGGCACGAAGGTATCGCTGCCGGAACCTCCGCTGACAACGGGGAAGTTGGCCAGATAACCGTGGGTCATCACGATGCGGTCGTCGCCCAGTCCGCCGAATACGCGCCCGCCACCGGTGATGGTGTCATTCCCGGCACCACCGATCATCGTGTCGCTCTCACGCGCCGCGTGCAGCAGGTCGGCACCATCGAGCCCGGCAATCACGGCCTGCAGCGCCATTCCTTCCAGCGTGTCATTGCCGTCCGTGCCAGTTACAAATTGGTTTGCCATAAAAATCGCCTGCTAAGAGATTAAAGAAAGAAACGAAATACGGGGACCCGGTCGGCGTGGAGCGCAAAGTCGCCAAGGCCGAGCGCCGCCCCCCCCCGTCAGCCTGGCAACTGCACCAGCCCGCCCAGCACGACCGCGGTATCGAAAACCTGGCCGCCGGTGCGGGTTGCGGCGAGGCCGGTGCCGTGGTGGAGCGTCATGGTCACCAGGACCTCATGAGTGCTTCGGGGACGGGAAAGGGGCAGCTAAAAAGTTACAAATAGTAACATATGTTGAGCAATTAAAATCTATCCGAAAATCACTATTACTCGGATCGTCACAAAAACCGCCCGCGCGATGCGGGTGTTCCGGGCCGGTAGCCGAAGGTCAGGCGTGCAGCAGGAAGTCCGCCGCGGACAGTGCTGCCACGCCGGCCAGGGTGGCAACCTGGGTCAGCTCCGCCGCGCTGACGATGGCGTCGTTGCAGGCGCTGGTGAACAGGGCCGTATCGCCCGCCTCATAGCTGTCCTGCGCGCGGCCGATGGCCTTGATCACGTTCGCCGTCGTCAGGGCTGGCCACAGTCTGGCTGACGATCACCAGTTCCGCATCGGCCGAGAAGGCGCCCGGCGCGGCCAAGGTGACGGCGCCGTCGATGACTTTGTCGCCGTTGCCGATGGCGCCGGCAATGACGAGCCGGTCGCCCTTGCCGAAGTCGGTGATGGTGTCGTTGCCGAAGACGAGCACGAAGCGGTCGCTCCCCGCGCCGCTGGTGAACTTGTCGTTGCCCAGGCCGCCATTGAGGGTGTCGCTGCCGGCACCGCCGTTCAAGGTATTGACGGCGTCGTTGCCGCGCAGGATGTTGTCCAGCTCGTTGCCGGTCAGGCCAATCGGGCCCTCGCCGGCGGCATGCGCATTCTCGATGCATGCGCCCAGCTGGTAGATGCCGGACGCGAGGCCCACGCTGACACTGTCGGTACCGCCTTCCGCCAATTCCACGATGACATCGCCCAGCGCGTCGACCGTGTAGCGATCGTCGCCGCCTTCGCCCGTCATCGTGTCGTCGCCGCCCAGGCCGTCCAGTTCGTCCGACGCACTGGTGCCGGTCAGCACGTCGCCTAATTTGCTGGCCTGGTTGTGGAACAAGGTGCTCCAGTCGACCGCACCGTCGCTGAATTCGACGTGTTCGACATGGTAGATATCGCGACCAGTCCCGCCGCTCAGCTTGAAGGTGCGCGGGCTGAAATCCGTGCCCGGGTAGAACTGGTCGTCGCCGGCTTCGCCTGCCACGGCCACGGCAGTACTGTCGATGGACCCGTCCCACACGAGGTGAGGCCGGTCATTGCCGTCGCCAGCACGCACTTCGCCCGAAGCGATGTACAGGTTGTCGCCACCCGCGGTGCCGAACGTGATGCCGTTGCTGGAATTGGTTGTCATGGATTACGCCGTTGGTGCGGGTCCGGCCGACCGCGTGGCAGTGCCGGACCGATTCAGGTGAGCCAGGTCGCACTCGCCACCATGGCGTGCGCAACCCGACCCGGCGGTGGAAGGACGGGCCTTAAGGACCGACCGCGATAATGCTCATCTGCGGATCGTCCGTCAGGCCGATCAGCATCATGCCATCGCCCGAGACAGCCATCTTCCGGGGCAGCAGCTCCTTGGCGTAGCCGGCGAACTTGTAGCTGCGCCGGCGAGCCTGGCCATTGGGCGGCGCAAGCCGTGTCGCGGCACAGCTGGACGGTCAGGTTGCCCTTGTGGTTGCCCGGCGCCAGGCTGGGCGAGGTCTGCAGCACGACACTGTAGTCCGTGGCGGAATTGGCCAGCAGGCGCACGTCGGGCAGGATGACGCCCGTGCTGTCGACCACCAGGGCAAACACGTTGCCCGTGATTTCGGCCGCGCGCAGCGCCGTCGCGTTGATGCTGATGGCGGTCGAGACGCCCGCATCCGTCGTCGCGCTGACGGTGGCGGGATTGAAGCGCAGTGCGGGGCCGCCGGGCGTGGTCGGCGTGGTCGGCGTCCCTGGCGTGGCGGGGGGGCCGGGGGTGGAAGGCGCGGCATCGCCGCCACCGCCGCCGCAAGCGGCCAGCAGCAAGGCCAGTGCGGCCGCGCCGGCCCCCTGGCGAGTAAAACAAGTCAACATGGATTTCCCTGAATGGTAAAGAAAACGCCCGCTGTGACAGCGGGCGCATTTTTACTATGAGCAGGATTATTACAAGAATCGCAATTTACAAAAAGAAAAATGTGTTCCAGTGGACATGGCAACCGACCTGCCGGGTGCCAGCCACGGGGCGCATGCCAGTGCCTGCGCTCGCGACCGGACGAAAAAAAACCGCGCCAGGCGCGGTTTTCTTGAGCAGCGAAGACGATCAGACGTTGAACAGGAAGTTCAGCACATCCCCATCCTTGACGACATATTCCTTGCCCTCGGCGCGCATCTTGCCCGCTTCCTTGGCGCCCGCTTCGCCCTTGAAGGCGATGAAGTCGTCGAAGGCGATGGTCTGGGCGCGGATGAAGCCACGCTCGAAGTCGGTGTGGATGACGCCGGCCGCTTGCGGTGCCGTGTCGCCCACGTGGATGGTCCAGGCGCGCACTTCCTTGACGCCGGCCGTGAAGTAGGTCTGCAGGCCCAGCAGCTTGAAGCCGGCGCGGATCAGGCGGTCCAGGCCCGGCTCGTCCATGCCCATGTCGGCCAGGAAGGCGTGCTTGTCTTCGTCGTCCAGGTCGGCGATTTCCGCTTCGATGGCGGCGCAGATGGCGACGATCGGGGCGTTCTGCGACTTGGCGTAGGCCGTCAGCTGGTCCAGCAGCGGGTTGTCCTTGAAGCCCGTGTCGGACACGTTGGCCACGTACATGGCCGGCTTGGCCGTGATCAGGCACATCGGCTTCAACAGCGCCATTTCGTCGTCGGACAGGCCCAGCGCCCGGATCGGCTCGGCGTTGTTCAGGTGCGGCAGGATCTTTTCCAGCAAGGTCACCAGCTTGGCGGCATCCTTGTCGCCGGAACGGGACTTCTTGTTCTCGCGGTGGATGGCTTTCTCGACGGCGCTCATGTCGGCCAGCGCCAGCTCGGTCTGGATGACGGCGATATCGTCCAGCGGATTGACCTTGCCGGCCACGTGGATGACGTTCTCGTCCTCGAAGCAGCGCACGACGTTGACGATGGCGTCCGTTTCGCGGATGTGGGCCAGGAACTGGTTGCCCAGGCCCTCACCCTGCGACGCGCCCGCCACCAGGCCGGCGATGTCGACGAATTCGACGATGGCATTGACGATGCGCTCGGGCTTGACGATGTCCGACAGCTGCTTCAGGCGCGGATCGGGCACTTCGACGACGCCCACGTTCGGTTCGATGGTGCAGAACGGGTAGTTCTCGGCGGGGATGCCGGCCTTGGTCAGCGCATTGAAAAGGGTGGACTTGCCGACGTTGGGCAGGCCGACGATGCCGCATTTGAGACTCATGGAATTCCTTGTTAAATGTGAATGCCGCCGCCGGGCGCGTGCACACCGCTTGTGTGCTTTCCGTAACGCAGGGGCTGGGGAATGTGCGCATTATAGCGCCCCGCCGGGTCCGGATCTTCGCCACGTCGATTCCCGGGCACCTGTGCGGCGCCGTGGCCGAAGGCGCGAGCACGGGCGTGCAGCGAAGCGGGCAAGGGCTCACCTTTCGCGTGAGCATGCCGCGCAAGGGGGATCAGGCCGTATGCAGCGCCGTCGTCGCCAGCGCCATCTTGCCGGCCACCGCCAGCGGAATGACCTTCAGGCTTTTCTCGATGGCTTCGTCGATCAGGAGCTGCTCCTCGCGGCGCGGCCGGTGCAGCACGAAGTCGGCCACGTTCTGCGTCAGGTTCAGGGTGCGGGGATGGCCGATGCCCAGGCGCAGGCGCCAGTAGTCCTGCGTGCCCAGCGCCGCCGTGATGTCCTTCAGGCCATTGTGCCCGCCCGAGGAACCGCCCTTTTTCAGCTTGGCCGCGCCGGGCGGCAGATCGAGTTCGTCGTGCACGACGAGGATCTCGTCCGGATTGATCTTGAAGAAGCGCGCCAGGCCGCCGACGGACTGACCGGAGCGGTTCATATAGGTTTGCGGTTCGAGCAGCCACACTTCCTGGCCGCCGATGCTGCCCTTCGCGGCCAGTGCGTTGAAGCGGCTTTCGCGTTGCAGGAAGGTGCCGGGCATGTCGCGGGCCAGGTTGTCGACCAGCCAGAAGCCGGCATTGTGGCGGGTTTGTTCGTATTCGGCTCCGGGGTTGCCGAGGCCGACGATCAGACGGATGGTCATGGGGCGAAGGTGCAGGGAAAAGCGGGATTATCCCGGAGTTTCACCGCCCACGCCACCATTCGGGCAGTTCGTACAGCGCCATCCCCGCCAGCATCGCGATAAAGAACGGCCACGCCGCCGTGCCGACCATCGACAGCGATGCCAGCGCGGGGCCGGGGCAGTAGCCGGACAGGCCCCAGCCGACGCCGAAGGCGATGCTGCCGCCCACCAGGCGCCGGTCGATCCGGCGCGCCGTCGGCAATTGCAGCGGCTCGCCGTGCAAGGTGGTGCCGCGCCGGCGCGCGAACTGGAACGCCGGCAGCGCCACCAGCAGCGCGCCGCCCATGACGCAGGCCAGCGACGGGTCCCAGCTGCCGGCCACGTCGAGAAAAGCCGTGACCTTGGCCGGGTCGGTTATGCCGGAGAGGATCAGGCCGAAGCCGAACAGCAGGCCGGCCAGCAGGGCAATCGCATTGGGCATGTCAGGCTCCCACCATGTGACGCAGCAGGAAGACGGTGACGGCAGCCGTCAGCATGAAGCAGGCGGTGGCCACGGCCGACCGGGGCGACAGCCGCGCCAGCCCGCACACGCCGTGGCCGCTGGTGCAGCCGCCGCCGTAGCGGGTGCCCAGGCCGACCAGCAGCCCGGCCACGACCAGCAGGCCTGCACCGGCGACGGGGCGCATGGCCGGCAATGCGGCGACGCCGCCCCACAGGGGTGCGGCCAGCAGCAGGCCGGCCAGGAAGGCCAGGCGCCAGCGGCGGTCGTGGCGCGGCGCGCGCAGCAGGCCGCCGAGGATGCCGCTGATGCCGGCAATGCGCCCGTTCAGCAGGATCAGCACGGCCGCGGCCGTGCCGATCAGCATGCCGCCGGCCAGCGAGGTCCAGGGGGTGAAGTGTTGCCAGTCGATGGTCATGACGGTCCTTTCACGTTGTCGGGAACAGTATGCGCAAAAAAAAACCCTGCCGCAGCAGGGTTTTTCCGCTTGCCGCGCGAACGCGGCAATGGTCGAGATTACTTCTTCTCTTCGGTGGCAGCCGCGTCGGCGGACACCTGGCCGGCCGGTACCGAAGCGGTAGCGATGGTCAGGTTGTTGCCGTGCGTCAGAGCCGACACGCCTTCTGGGAAGGTCAGGTCGGAGATGTGCAGCGTGGTGCCGACATCCATCGACGACAGGTCGACGGAGATGAATTCCGGCAGGGCCGATGGCAGGCACGAAACTTCGATTTCGTTCAGCACGTGGCTGATCGTGGCGCCGTGCAGCTTGACAGCTGGGGACACGTCGGCGTTTTCGAAGTGCAGTGCCACTTTCACGTGGATCGGCTGGTTGGCGTCGACGCGCTGGAAGTCAGCGTGCAGGACCAGTTGCTTGTATGCGTGCATCTGGAAGTCGCGCAGCAGCACTTTCTGTACCTTGCCGTCGATTTCCAGGTCCAGGATCGAACCGTGGAAGGCTTCTTTTTTCAGCGCGTGGTACAGCGCGTTGTGGTCCAGGGCGATCGTCACGGGGGCTTCGGCGCCGCCGTAGATGATGCCAGGGGTTTGGCCGGAAATACGCAGGCGGCGGCTCGCACCCGTGCCCTGCAGTTCGCGTTTGAATGCAACAACTTTCATTTGATACTCCAAGAGAGTTCAGGACTTGCGCCCCGAGTTATAAAGCCTCCCGCGACCAGGATGGCTTCGAAATCGGCAGTGCGCGGCATATTGATTGCGCGCTGCCGGATAAAACGCAGCGGCGCGCCGGTCAAAAACCGGGCGCGCCGCCATAAATACCGGTCGTTCGCGGTGTTTAGTCGACGAACAGGGAGATCACGGAATCGCCCTTGATAATGCGCTTGAACGTCTCTGCCAGCAGCGGTGCGCAAGTCAGTTGACGGATCTTGCCGCAGGCCTTGCCGGCGTCGGACAGGGGAATCGTGTCCGTCACCACCAGCTCGTCCAGCGAGGAGTTGGTGATGCGTTCGATTGCCGGGCCGGACAGCACAGGGTGCGTGCAATACGCGATGACTTTCTTGGCGCCGCGTTCCTTCAGGACTTCGGCTGCCTTGACCAGCGTACCGGCGGTATCGACCATATCGTCCATGATGACGCAGTTGCGGCCTTCGACGTCGCCGATGATGTTCATCACTTCGGAAACGTTGGCTTTCGGACGGCGCTTGTCGATGATGGCCAGGTCGCAGCCGAGGCGCTTGGCCAGCGCGCGGGCGCGGACCACGCCGCCGACGTCGGGCGACACTACCAGCAGGTCCTGGTGGTCTTTTTTCTGCAGGTCGCCCAGCAGGATCGGCGACGCGTAGATATTGTCGACAGGAATATCGAAGAAGCCCTGGATCTGGTCGGCGTGCAGGTCCATGATCAGGACGCGCTCGACACCGGCTTTTTCCAGCATGTTGGCGACGACTTTTGCCGAAATGGCGACGCGGGCGGAACGCGGGCGGCGGTCCTGGCGGGCGTAACCAAAGTAAGGAATGGCGGCCGTGATGCGGCCAGCGGATGCGCGTTTCAGGGCATCGACCATCAGGATCAGTTCCATCAGGCTGTCGTTGGTTGGCGCGCAGGTCGATTGCAGCACGAAGACGTCTTTACCGCGGACGTTCTCGTTAATTTCGACCATTACTTCGCCGTCCGAGAATTTCGAAACGACCGCTTTGCCAAGGGGGATGCCGAGATTTTTTGCGACCCCTTCTGCCAACGCAGGATTAGCGTTGCCGGTAAAAACCATCAGGTTTTCGTAAGCCATGGGAGTCCCAGGAAGGTAAGCATTGACTTGAATACACCGGAACGAATCCAGCATGTGAAAAAAACGGAATAAAAAAGCCCCGGCTCGGCAGGGGCATTTTTTTGTTTTACTTCGGCTGGAGCCTGCGCATCGACAGACCGAAGAAAATTGGTGGCAGGGGAACAAGGATTCGAACCTTGGTATGCCGGAATCAAAATCCGGTGCCTTAACCAGCTTGGCGATTCCCCTACGCTTGACTGACTGCTTTCTGTCAGATGGCGAGCATTATACTGCATCTCCAACATAAAGCCAAATCTTTTTACGCTTCACAACTTTCAGTGCCGATATTCACTTGAACATCATGACAGCATCGGATGGCGTTCCAGCGCTTTCGCTTTCCAACCGTTCCAGGCGGCGGGCACTTTCGCAAGTACCGCATCGACCTGTTCCTCGCTGTCAAACGCGCAGAACACACAAGCTCCGGAGCCAGTCATCCTGGCATCGCCGTACGCCCCCAGCCATTCTACCGCCTCTGCCACCGGCGGGAACAAGCGGGAGGCCACTTGTTGTAAATCGTTCTTTCCAAACCCGCTTGACTGACTTCGTTTTGCGTAGTGCCTGGAAAAGTCCGCCATTATGACGAGCGGCGTGTTCCTTGTCAAATGTTCCGAAGTAAAAATCTTTGCGGTAGGCACTGAAACACCTGGTTCGATGACGAGATACCAGCAGTCGGGACCGTCCACCGCCTGCAAGGCCTCGCCCACGCCTTCGGCGAAGGCCGTGCGACCGAACAGGAAGAACGGAATGTCCGCGCCCAGCGGCAGGCCCATCGCCATCAGTTCCTGCTGCGACAGGCCGGCCTGCCACAAGGTGTTCAGCGCCATCAGGGTGGTGGCTGCATCCGACGAGCCGCCGCCCAGGCCGCCGCCCATCGGCAGGATCTTGTCGATGGCGATATCGACGCCGGCCGGTGTGCGCCCCGTGCGGCGAATGACTTCCGCCTGCAGCAGCCGCGCGGCGCGCACGATCAGGTCCGTTTCCTCCGGCACGCCCGGCACGTCGGTGACGCGGCGGATCGCCTCGTCGTCGCGCAAGGTGAAGTGCAGCAGATCGCCCCGGTCGATCAGCTGGAACACGGTTTGCAGCAGGTGGTAGCCGTCGGCGCGGCGCCCCGTCACATGCAGGAACAGATTCAGCTTGGCCGGGGCCGGGCAGTCGCGCAGCTGTCTCATTGCCCGGCCGCCGGATCGAGGACGATGCGGATGGCCACTTCCTCGACATCGCCGCCGGCGCCGCGCGAGGCGTCGATCCGGCGCGGCTTGGGCGGGCTGCTGCCGTCCTGCCACGACACGAATTCGAGCTTCCAGCCGTCCTGCGTCGTGACCTTGTTCTGGGCCGGGCTGGCCGTGAAGCGCTGGCCGCCCGCGGCCGTCGCATAGCCCTGCAACCAGTCGCGCAGGCCGGACACCGGCAGAGGCCAGCCCAGGGTCTGGGCCGACAGCGTGTCGATATCGGGCGCGCTGCGGGGCGGCTCCTTGCCTTCGCGGTAGGTCGCTTCCTGCGGGGTGACGGTGATGGCGGCGATCTGCTGGCCCAGCGGCGAGGACAAGGTCACGTCCGTGCGCGGTCCCTGCTGGTGCCAGGCGAATTTACCGGAGAGCGACTCCTGCTTGCCCTGCTTGATGTAGTTGACCGACAGGCGCCCCGACAGGTCGACGACTTCGTTGTACGGCGCCACGCTGGCCGTCGACGGCGGCGTCGAAGGCGTCGTGGCGCAGCCGGCCAGCAGCGCGGCCGCGCAGGCGATGACGATGGGGCTGAAATGAATGCGGTGCTTCATGCAATCCTTATAGGCTGGTATTCAGGCGCGCCAGCGTGTCGCGCAGCGCGTCGTTCTTCGGGTCCTTGGCGCGGGCCTGGCGCCACAGCTGCTGCGCCTCGGCCTGCCGGCCTTGCTGCCACAGTACTTCGCCCAGGTGCACGGCGATTTCCGCATCGTTGCGCAGTGCGTAGGCCTGGCGCAGCGTCTGTTCGGCCTCCTGCAGCCGCCCCATGCGGAATTGTACCCAGCCCATGCTGTCCATGATGTACGGATCGCCCGGCGCCATCTTCAGCGCCTTCTCGATCAGCGCGTGGGCTTCCTCCAGGCGCACGCCCCGCTCGGCCAGCGAATAGCCCAGCGCGTTGTAGGCATGGTGGTTCTCCGGCACGGCCTCCATCACCTTGCGCAGGGCCGCTTCCATTTCATCCGGCTTGCCCTGTTTTTCCGCGGCCAGCGCGAAGTCGTACATCAGGTCCGGGCTGTCGGGGAAGCGCTTGACCGCGTCGGCCAGCAGCGCATACGCCTCGGCGCCCCGCCCCGCGTCGCGCAGCAGCTGGCCTTCCGTCTGCATCACCTCGGCCTGCTCGGCCGGGTCGACGGCGGCGATCTCGCGCAGCTGCTTCAGGGCCCCTTCCAGGTCGCCCTTCTTCGACGTCAGGTGGGCACGTTTCAGTTGCGCCGTCAGGGCCAGGCGCGCGTCGGCGCTGTCGACCTCGTCCAGCCACGCGATGGCGCCATCGAGGTCGCCCCGCTCTTCGGCGATCTGCGACAGCAGCATGATGGCCTTCGACGCATCTCGCTCACCCTCGCGCTCGTCCTCGCGCTGGTTCTCCTCGTCGGCCTTCTGTACGATCTCCACGTGGCGACGCAGGTACTGCTCGGCCGCCTTCGGATCGTTGGCCTGCACCGAGATGATGCCCAGCGCGTACAGGGTGGCCGGATTGTCCGGCTGGTCCTTCAGGATCGCCTCGAACTGGGCGCGCGCCTTGTCGTAGCGCTTCTGCTCGACCAGCAGGCGCGCATAGGCCGCGCGTACTTCGCGCGCATCGGGATTTTTCGCCAGGAAGCCGGCGAACAGCTGGCCGGCCGCATCGGCGTCGCCCAGCACCTGCGCCATCGTCAGCACGGCAAGTTCGGAGTCGCCTTTCAGTTCCAGCGCGCGCCGCGCCTCGCGCAAGGCGCGTTCCTTGTCGTCGCCGGCATAGGCCCCCTGCGCCAGCACCAGGTGGCTTTCCATCATGCCGCCATACGGCGCCAGCACGCGCTCCATCAGCGCAAACGCAGCCTTCTTGTCCTTGGCCCGCAGCAGGTACTGCTGCATCTGGAACATGACGAGGCCCCGGGCCTGGGGTGGCGCGCCGTTCAGGCGCTGCGCGAACACCTGTTCCGATTCGCTCAGGTCGTCGCCCAGCACGGAAAAGCCGAGGAAGTACTGTACCGCCTCGTCCGAATCGGGGGCCAGCTCGCGCCACAGGCGGATCGCGGCCAGTGCCTCGTTGCCCTGCTTGGCCGCCAGCGCCATCTCGGCCGAACGGCGTGCCAGGCGCGGATCGCGGGTCTGCTGGGCCAGCACCATCATGCTGACGTAGGCGCTTTGCCACTGGCCCCGCTTGAAGTCCAGTTCGGCTTTTGTCAGCTTGTAGAACAGGTCGCTCGTCAGCTCGACGGTGGGCAGCTTTTCGTCCTGCCGCAAGGTGGCGGCGATGGCATCGGCACCGGTGGCGGCGGCCGCCGCGCTGGCACCGTTGTCGGCCGCGGGCGTGGCGGCGGGACCGGCGGGTGCGTCCCCGTCCACCGCCTGTTTTTGCGGCGCAACAGCGCACGCGGACAGCAGGGCCGACAGGGTTACAATGGCGAATGCGTTTTTCAAGGTTGGATCCTGCTTAGTCGGGCTCGATCCCTGATTTTACGCCAACCCACTGCTTTCAACTGTTTGCAGGTGTAACAGATGCTTGACCGGAATAAACTCCAAACGGAGTGATCCGGCCCGCCTGGCGCACCGCGAGCGATCCGATCCCACATGCCAGAATTACCAGAAGTTGAAGTGACCCGGCGCGGTGTCGCGCCCCACCTGGAAGGACGCGCCGTGCGCGACGTGGTGCTGCGCCGCGCCGGCCTGCGCTGGCCCTTTCCGGCCGGCCTGCCCGCCGTACTGGCCGACCGCACCGTGCTGGCCACGGGCCGGCGCGGCAAGTACCTGCTGGTGGAGTTCGAGCACGGCACCTTGATCATCCACCTGGGCATGTCCGGGCACCTGCGCGTGCTGCCGCCGGGCGTGCCGCCGGAGAAGCACGACCATTTCGACATGGTGGTGGACGGCCCGGCCGGCCCGCAGGTGCTGCGCATGACGGACCCGCGCCGCTTCGGCGCCGTGCTGTGGCACCCGAAGGACGACGGCGACATCGACGCCCACCTGCTGCTGCGCGGCCTGGGCGTGGAGCCGCTCGGCCCCGATTTCACGGGCGAACTGCTGTACCGCCAGACGCGCGGGCGCAGCGCGGCCATCAAGCAGGTGCTGCTGGCGGGCGACATCGTCGTCGGCGTGGGCAATATCTACTGTTCCGAAAGCCTGTTCCGTGCCGGGATCAACCCGAAGACGCCGGCCGGGCGCATCGGGCGGGCCCGCTACGACAAGCTGGCCCAGGTCATCCGCGACGTCCTGGCCGAGGCGATCGTCCAGGGCGGCAGCACCCTGCGCGACTTCATCGCCGTCAACGGGCAATCGGGCTATTTCCAGCAGTCGTATTTCGTCTATGATCGTGCCGATGTGCCGTGCCGCGTGTGTGCCACGCCGATCCGGCAGATCAAGCAGGGGCAGCGTTCGACGTTCTATTGCATCAAGTGCCAAAAATAAGAAGCAAGGGACAGGGAAAACCATGGTCAGGGATCTGGAACAGTACAGCGCATGGCGCCAGGGCGTGGTGGCGGCCCTGCAGGACTACCGCGCCTGGGTGACGGCCGCCGGCCTGATCGACGGCGCCACCGAGCAGCGCATCGCCGCCACGCTGGCGCGGCTGGCGGACGACAAGCTGTCGGTGGCCTTCGTGGCCGAGTTCTCGCGCGGGAAGTCGGAGCTGATCAACGCCATCTTCTTCGCCGACTACGGCCAGCGCATCCTGCCGTCCGCGGCCGGGCGCACCACCATGTGCCCCACCGAGCTGTCCTACGACCCGGCCCAGCCGCCGTCGATCCGCCTGCTGCCCATCGAGACGCGCGCCACCAACCTCTCCACCAGCGACTACCGCGACGACGCGCGCGCCTGGACCGTGCTGCCGCTGAACGTGGACGCGGCCGACGAGATGCACGAGGTGCTGCGCCAGGTCAGCCAGACCACCCACGTGCCCATCGAGGAAGCGCAGCGCTACGGCCTGTACGACCCGGACGATCCGGATCTGCCCGTGACATTGAACGAGGCCGGCCAGGTCGAGATTTCGCGCTGGCGCCACGCCATCATCAACTTCCCCCACCCCCTGCTGCGCCAGGGCCTGGTGATCCTCGACACGCCCGGCCTGAACGCCATCGGCACCGAGCCGGAACTGACCCTGAACCTGATTCCGCAGGCCCATGCGGTGCTGTTCATCCTGGCCGCCGACACGGGCGTGACGAAAAGCGATATCGAGGTGTGGCGCGAGCATATCGGCGCCGGCGCCGGCCGCCTGGTGGTGCTCAACAAGATCGACGGCATGTGGGACGCGCTGCGGTCGGAAGAGGAAGTCGAGGGCGAGATCGTGCGCCAGCAGGAACACGTGGCCCACCTGCTGGGGGTGGCGTCGCGCCAGGTCTTCCCCGTCTCGGCGCACAAGGCCCTGGTGGCGAAGATCACCGACGACGCGGACCTGTTGGCGCGCAGCCGTATCGGCGAACTGGAGGCGGCCCTGTTCCAGGAACTGATCCCGGCCAAGAAGGACATCGTGCGGCGCCGCCTGGCCGACGACCTGCAGTCGCTGAACGGTGCCCAGCAGGCGCTGCTGGCGGCGCGCATGCGCGGCATCGCCGAGCAGCTGCACGAGCTGCGCAGCCTGCGCGGCAAGAACCAGAACGTGATCGCCCACATGATGCGCCGGGTCGACGCAGAGAAGAAGGAATTCGACGCCAGCCTGTTCCGCCTGCAGGCCACCCGCGCCGTGTTCACGCGCCTGTCGACGGAGCTGTACGGCACCCTGGGCATGGACGTGCTGCGCGACCACGTGCTGCAGGTGCGCGAGGCCATGGGCCGCAGCCGCTTTTCCACCGGCATGCGCGACGGCGTGCGCCTGTTCTTCGACAGCGTGCAGGCCGAGCTGGAAGCGTCGGAACGCAAGGTGGTCGAGATCCGCGACATGATGGAAGTCATGTACCGCAAGTTCTCGGGCGAACACGGGCTGTCGATCGCGCTGCCGGCGCCGTTCTCGCTGGCCAAGTACCGCAGCGAGATCTCGGAAGTGGAAGCGATCTACCAGAAGCAGTTCGGCACGGCCACGCTCCTGATGACGAGCCGCGTGGTGCTGATCGAGCGCTTCTTCGACACCATCGCCTCGCAGGTCAAGCGCTGCTTCAAGGCCGCCAATGCCGATGCGGAAGGCTGGCTGAAGGTCATCATGGCGCCGCTGGAGGCGCAGATCCGCCAGCACAAGGAACAGCTGAAACACCGCCAGGCGTCGATCCAGCGCATCCACGATGCCGCCGACTCGCTGGAACAGAAGATCGAAGCGTTCGAAGCCGGCCAGGCCGCGCTGGAACAGCAGAAGGCGCGCCTGGCCGAACTGGCCGGCGCCATCGGCGCGGCCATCGATGCCGAACGCATCGCGATTGCCGCCTGACTCACAAAGGACCAAGCTTGCAGTACGACGATTTGCACGACCCCACCTTTTCGGCCACCCTGATCGGCTGGCAGAAGCAGCACGGACGCCACACCCTCCCCTGGCAGAACACGCGCGACGGCTACCTGGTCTGGCTGTCCGAGATCATGCTGCAGCAGACCCAGGTCGCCGCCGTGCTGGGCTACTACGCGCGCTTCCTGGAACGCTTCCCCACCGTGCAGGCGCTGGCCGCGGCTCCCGTCGAGGACGTGATGGCGCAGTGGAGCGGCCTGGGGTATTACACCCGCGCGCGCAACCTGCACAAATGCGCCCATCGCGTCGTGGCCGAATACGGCGGCGTGTTCCCGGCCGACCCGGCCCTGCTGGCCGAACTGCCCGGCATCGGCCGTTCCACCGCCGCCGCCATCGCCGCCTTCGCCAGCGGCACGCGCGCCGCCATCATGGACGGCAACGTCAAGCGGGTGTTCGCGCGCGTGTTCGGCATCGATACCTACCCGGGCGAGCGTCGCACCGAGGAAGCCATGTGGCGCCGCGCCGAGGCGCTGCTGCCGGAAGAAGGCATCGAAGCCTACACGCAGGGCCTGATGGACCTGGGCGCCACCCTGTGCACGCGCAGCAGCCCCGATTGCAACCGCTGCCCGATGCAGCCGCGCTGCGTGGCCTATGCCACGGGCCGCGTCAAGGAACTGCCCGTGCGCAAGCCGAAAAAGGCCACGCCGGAAAAGCATGCCGCCATGCTGCTGCTGGTGCACGACGGCCACGTGCTGCTGGAACAGCGGCCCGATGCCGGCATCTGGGGCGGCCTGCTGTCGCTGCCGGAAGTGGACGGCCACGTGCTGGCCGGGGACGAAGACATGCCGGAGATCAACCAGGACGCCGTGGCGCGCGCCGTGCAGCCCTTCGGCATGGCCGAATCGCAGGAACGCCTGAGCACGGTGACGCACGGTTTCACGCACTACAAGCTGCATATCGCGCCGCTGCTGATCACGCTGGCGCAGCGTGCGCCGCTGGCAGGCGAAGGCCGTTACGTGTGGCTGGAGATCGGCGGCATCGGCGCGGCGGCCTTGCCGGCGCCCGTCAAGAAGCTGCTGCTGGCCTTGCTGGACACGACGACCCAGGCGCAGCAGCGCATGTTCTAGAGGAATTTGCCGGCCGTGAAGGCGACGGCGGCCAGGGACACGGAGGTGGCGAAGAACCAGCGCACGAGACGGCTTTCCATCTCGGCCGTGTTGGCATCGAGCCGGCTGCAGCGCTCCAGCAGCTTCAGTTCCATCTTGACGATGTCTTCCTTGGTGGAATAGTTGGAGACGATCACGGCGACATCGCGCTCGATGGCGGCCAGGCGCCGCTCGTTGCCGTTCGCGCCGTTGCTGGTGGGGCGTTGCAGGTTCGAATCGACTTCCATGATGACTCTCCGGTGGTGACGCCGAAAGACTCGCCGAACTTCCGGCTGTGTTTCATGTTCGGCGCGGCCAGGGAGCAAGTCAAGCAAATTACTTGTCGAGCCTGACAATAATCAGAGTTCTTCCAGAGAATACAAACGGCTGTGCTCGCGGATGGCATAGCGGTCCGTCATGCCGGCAATATAGTCGGCAATGCGGCGGGCCTGGCGGGTCGGGTCGATGCCATCCGCCCCGGCCGCTTCGCGATAATCCGGCGGCAACAGTTGCGGGTCCTGCGTAAACGCTTCGTACAGTTCGCGCACGATGCGGCTGGCCTTCAGGCGCATCCGGTTCACCTTGTAATGGCGATACAGGTTTTCGCGCAGGAAGCGCTTGAGCTCGGTTGCATCCTTGCGCATCGGGTCGGAAAAGCGGATCAGGGGCGGGGCCGCGCGCACTTCGTCGATATGGCGCGGGGCCGCTTCGGCGATGCGCGCGCCGGAGGTGACGATCAGGTCGTCCGCCAGTGCCGTGATCAGCCGGCGCAAGGTTTCGTAGATGGCGCGCCGGCCCGTCAGGCCGGGGAAGGCATGCTGCACGTCGCGCCACAGGCGGCCGAAGAAATCGACCTGCTCCATCTGGGCGATGGTGATCAGGCCGGAACGCAGGCCGTCGTCGATATCGTGGCTGTTGTACGCGATTTCGTCGGCCAGGTTGGTCAGCTGCGCTTCCAGCGACGGCTGCGTGCGGTCGAGGAAGCGCTGCGCCACCTCGCCCAGCAGCCGCGCATTGTGCGCCGAGCAGTGCTTCAGGATGCCCTCGCGCGTCTCGAACATCAGGTTCAGGCCGTCGAAGGCGCCGTACTGTTCTTCCAGGTGGTCGACCACGCGCAGGCTTTGCAGGTTGTGCTCGAAGCCGCCGTGCGCCGTCATGCACTCGTTCAGCACGTCCTGGCCCACGTGGCCGAACGGCGTGTGGCCCAGGTCGTGGGCCAGCGCGATGGCTTCCACCAGGTCTTCGTTCAGGCGCAGGTTGCGCGCGATCGAGCGGCCGATCTGGGCCACTTCCAGGCTGTGCGTCAGCCGGGTGCGGAACAGGTCACCCTCGTGGTTCAGGAACACCTGGGTCTTGTATTCGAGCCGGCGAAACGCCGTCGAATGGATGATGCGGTCGCGGTCGCGCTGGAACTGGCTGCGCGACGCATGCGGGGTCTCGTCGAAATGGCGGCCGCGTCCCTGGTCCGAATGGGCGGCGTAGGGCGCGAGCGCGTCTTCCATCATGCCTCCAGGCTGGCCGCGATGGTGTCCAGCAGCGCTTCCTGCGGCGCGCTCGTGACGACGGCGCTGCCCAGGGGCTTCAACAGGATGAACTTGATGGCGCCGCCTTCGTTCTTCTTGTCCACTTCCATCAGCTCCAGCCAGCGCGCGGTGCCCAGGTCGGGCGCCGTCACCGGCAGGCCGGCGGCCGCCACCAGCGCGCGCAGGCGCTGTACGGTGGCCGCGTCGATATAGCCCAGGCGCTGCGACAGTTCGGCCGCCATCACCATGCCGCAGCCGACCGCTTCGCCGTGCAGCCAGTGGCCGTAGCCCATGCCGGCTTCGATGGCGTGGCCGAAGGTGTGGCCGAAATTGAGGATGGCGCGCAGGCCGCCCTCGCGTTCGTCCTGGCGCACCACGTCGGCCTTGATCTCGCAGGAGCGGGCGATCGCGTAGGCCAGTGCCGTGCGGTCGCGCGCCACCAGCTTGCCGATATTGTCCTCGATCCAGTCGAAGAAGGCGCTGTCGATGATGGCGCCGTGCTTGATCACTTCGGCCAGGCCGGCGGCCAGCTCGCGCTGGGGCAGCGTGTCCAGCGTGCTGGTGTCGGCCAGCACCACGTTGGGCTGGTAGAACGCGCCGATCATGTTCTTGCCCAGCGGGTGATTGATGCCCGTCTTGCCGCCGACGGAGGAATCGACCTGCGACAGCAAGGTGGTGGGCACCTGGATGAAGTCGACGCCGCGCATGTAGGACGCGGCGGCGAAGCCGGTCAGGTCGCCGATGACGCCGCCGCCGAGGGCGACCAGGGTCGTCTTGCGGTCGCATTTATTGGCCAGCAGCGCGTCGAAGATCTGCATCAGGCTGGCCCAGTTCTTGTACTCCTCGCCGTCTTCCAGTACGACGGCGATGACTTCCTTGCCGGCGGCCAGCAGCGGCGCACGCACGCGCTCCAGGTACAGGGGCGCCACCGTGGTGTTGGTGACGATGGCGACCTTGCGGCCGTTGACGTGGCGCACCAGCAGGTCCGGCTCGTCCAGCAGGCCCTGGCCAATGGAGATCGGGTAGCTGCGCTCGCCCAGGTCGACGTTGAGAAGGATATTGGTTTGTTCGTTCATCGAGGATTGTGCCCGCGTCATGCAATTCGGCGCGGCCTGGCAGGCCCGCGCATCCAGCTGGTTGATGATGATCTGAACCATCGATTGTACGTTAGGTCGGCCCGTATCGACGACGAGGTGCGCCATCTCCAGGTACAGCGGCTCGCGCTGGGCCAGCAGCTCTTCCAGCTTCTTGCGCGGATCGGCCGTCTGCAGCAGGGGACGGTTCTTGTCGTGGCTGGTGCGGGCCAGGATGCTGCTGATGCCGGCCCGCAGGTAGACCACGGTGCCCCGCTCCTGCAGCAGCGCGCGGCTGTCGGGATTGAGGATGGCACCGCCGCCGGTGGCCAGCACGATGCCTTCCTGGCCGCACAGGTCGCGGATCACTTCCGCTTCACGCCGGCGAAAGCTCGCCTCGCCCTCGATCTCGAAGATCAGGGGGATCGAGGCGCCCGTGCGCGCCTCGATCTCGTGATCCGAGTCGACGAAGCGCATGCCCATTTTCCGGGCCAGCATGCGACCGATCGTCGTCTTGCCGGCTCCCATCAGCCCTACCAAAAATACATTCTGCATCGAGTCTTCGCCAGCGAGGCATGTGTAACAGATGTGTCATTGTAATCCGACGCGGCGTGGGCCGGCCCTGGAATGCAAAAACGGCCGGGCTGCGGGGGCAGCTCGGCCGTTCTTTGGGGGGGGGTGCCCCCGACCGACACCTTACTGTCGGTTCGCTGGCGTGGTCAGGGCAAGGCGCGCCGTCGCAGACAGTGCTTTAGCACGGCAAGACGGCAGCAACGCCGCCCTGGCCGCGTCAGCGTGCAA
>Ga0209913_1000237_pt1 | contig 54793 bp, 48 predicted proteins | sample PersoiDNA2013203_FD_185805 | JGI IMG/M metagenome (GOLD analysis project Ga0209913, IMG submission 185805) | Permafrost soil microbial communities from the Arctic, to analyse light accelerated degradation of dissolved organic matter (DOM) -... | ecosystem: Environmental > Terrestrial > Soil >...
TCACGCCGGCCGGCTGCACCAAGTTGTAGTTGCCGGCGTCAAGCCCGCCCAGCGCATAGCCGGTGACGGTAACAGCCTTGCCAACGCCGGCATTGGCGTCGGCAAAGCTGCCGGCGCCGGTACCGGCGACCGTGACGCTGTCGCTGCCCAGTGCGCTCACGGTGGCCGTGCCGCTCAGGGCCGCGCTCGTGGTGGCGTCATACGTTTTATTGGCGGCGGCAATGCCCGACACGGCCAGGCTGGCCTTGCTGACGCTGGCCGTCAGGCCGCTCGGTTGCGTCACCACATAGTTGCCGGCATCTAGCCCGGCCAGGGTGTAGCCGCTCACGCTGACCGCCTTGTTGGCACCGGCGTTCTTGTCCGCAAAGCTGCCCGTGCCGCTGCCTGCCAGCGACACCGAGTCACCGCCGACCAGGCCCGAGTAGGCAACACCGGCCGTGTTGAGCGCGGCCGTGGTAGTGGCGTCGTAAATTTTATCGACCGCGCTGATACCGGTCAGCGTGATGCCTTTGGCAGTGACCGTATAGCTGCTGCCGGCCACGCCAATCGCGTTGTAGTTGCTCGCCAGGCCGCCGTTGCTGCTGCTGCCCAGGCTCAATCCCGTAGCGCTGGCAAGCGCCGCACCGCTTTGCACATTCTTGCTGCTCAAGTTCGAGGCATCGCCGGCGCCCGTGACACTGAACTGCTGCCCGGCCACGCCGGTCGCCGTCAGCGTGCTGCCAGCCACCGTGGTGGCGCCGTCATAGGTTTTTGTTCCCGCCAAGGTCAGATCAGCCTTGTTGATGGTGGCGCTCAGGCCGCTCGGCTGGGTGAGCACGTAGTTGCCGGCATCGATACCGCTCAGCGTATAGCCGCTGACGGTGACGGCCTTGCCAACGCCGGCATTGGCATCGGCAAAGGTGGCGCTACCGCTACCGAGCGTAACGCTGTCGCCGTTGACGATACCGGCGCCGACACTGGCGCTGCCGGAGAGGGTGGACGAAGTGGTGCCATCATAGGTTTTGCTGTTGGCCGTCAAGCCGGTGAGGTTGATGGTTTTGGCCGTGATCGTGGCAATCTTGCTGTCGAGACCATTGATATAGTAGTTGTTTCCGCTGTAGTTGACGACAGTGGCGCCATCGCTGGTAGTGCTGTTGGTGGCGCCGTTCCCGGAAGCTGTGACACCAGTGATGGTCACGGTTTTTCCGCTGCCGGCATTCTTGTCGGCAAAGGTGCCCTGCGCACTGGCGGTATTGAGCGTCAATCCGCCTGGCATGCTCAACAGGGTAGTCAGAGCTGATACGCTGGTCGTGGTGAGGCCATCATAGATTTTTGAGGCAGCCGAGCCGCTCACATTGATGGCCATATAGGCATCAAATGGCGTGTAGATATTGAGGTTATAGTCCGTCGGCGAATTATAGCTGCTCGGGTTGTAATAAACAGAGGTGGTGCCGGTGGCAAGAACAACAATATTTTGACTAGAGTCGTCAAAAGTAACCGTGCCTGTACCCATGGCGGTGTTGTCGGCCCTCAGTACGACTTTCCCGGCCCCACTGTTAATAATGATTGATCCCCCCAGATCCTGGCCAGTGGGCGCCCCCTCATATTTCACATTAGGCGTGAATTTGAAGCGAACATCTCGATAGGCACTCAGCGTGAGTGTAGTGCTGCCGGTCCAATTAATGACATTATTGCCATCATTGTAGTTAGTAACTAAGCCGATGATATCAAGTACGATGATATCGCCATGGCCAGACGTTCCAGTACACGTCGTGCCCGTGCAACTGGCCGACGATCCCGTGGTCTTGATGGTCACATTGCCATTATTGAGTGCATTAGTCAGAACACGCGTGTCAACATTAATAGTCTGTGGATTCTCTGGATACAGTGGATCGTTCCAGATACTGGGATTGCCGATCGTAATATCATCGGGGTCGAGCAGCCAGTTTCCCGCCGCGCCATGCGGCGCGGCCGTGCTGACCGAAGCGCTGGCCTTGATATCCAAGGCCTTGCCGGATGTCTCCACCTGGCCGCCGTTGCCGGCAGTGCTGCCCCCACGTGCAGTGATGCTGCCGTCAAATTGCGTGATCTTGTCGGACCATACCGCGACATTGCCGCCATTGCCGGTGTTGATGGCATCGGCGTTGATCGCCGCGCCCGCCTGGACCGTGGTGGTGTGCGCATGTTGCTCGGGGCCGGCGCCGAGGAAATTGCCGCCGATCAGCGCCGTACCACCGCCGCCAGCGCCCGACACATCAATCAAACTGCCTGCCGCCAGCGTGACCGCACCACCGAGCACTTTCACGGTGCCGCCAGTGGTGCCGCCAGTGGTGCCGCCAGCGACGCCGGCGGCGTCGAGCGTGCCGCTGTTGGTGGCCGTGCCCGCGCTGCCCGCCCCCAGCACAATGGTGCCGCCGACTTGCTCGACACTGCGCGCCCTGATAATCCCGGTGTTGTTGACCACGCTGGCCAGCACGGCATCCCTGGCGCCTGCCGACAGCCATACCGCGCCGCCGTCGGCATTGATCAGACCGCCATTTTCAGCCAGATTGTTCAGTGTGCTCTGATTCACTTGCAGTTGAACCAGGCTATCGCCGGAGAACGACAGCGTGACATCGCTGCCGGCGCCCAGCGCCACCGTACCGGCCTTGATGGCGCCCTGATTGGCGACCGTATTGCCGACGAAGGCGACGTAACCGCCCTTGGCGCTATTGATCGCACCCTGGTTGATGATGCTGCCGCTGCCGGTGCCCGTGAATCGGCGCGTGGCGCCGCCCAGGCCGGCGTCGCCGGTGTCGAGCGTCGAAGCGACCAGGCCGCCGACGTTGATTTGCGATCCGGCGCCAAACAGCACGCCATTCGGATTGATCAGATAAACCTGGCCGTTGGCGTTGAGCGTACCGTAAAACTGGGTGGCGCTATTGCCGCTGATACGGTTGACGGCAATCGCGCTGGCCGATGGCTGGAGAAAATTGACCGTCTCGCCGCTGCTGGTATTGAACGACTGCCAGTTCAGTGACAGGTTCTGGCTCCCCTGCGTCACCGTGGTGGTGGCGCCGTTCTGGTTGATGGTGCCGTTGCCGGCGGTAACCTGGCCGCCGGTCGGCCCCGCCATGGCCGAGTGTGAGGCCGCCAACAACACGCTGGCGATGAGGCGGCGATTGGCCGACTTGCCCTTGCCCTTGGCGCGTTCGTGGACGGCCACCCAGGTTTGGTGGACATGACTCCAGACGAGTCGATAGATTCTGTTCATGGAAGCATGCATGGTGATTTTCCCTGGTGATAGGCGAGCTGGGTCGGCAACGGCGGCGCCTGTGTTTAATTCTATTTGACAGTAAATTTATCCAGATGCTCGGCCACCCGACGATCGAGCTCGGGTTTCCACTGCGGTGGCATTACTTGCTGCAGCAGGTGTTCAATACCTTCGATTTCGGCGATTTCCGCCGGCTTGCTGGCGGTGGCTCTGGCCGCGCGGCTCCACATGTAAATCTTGGCCAGGTTGGCCGGCGTCAGCGCGCCGGTGGCAGGGTCCGGCGCGCTGTTGCCATACAGAATGGCCACCGGCAAATAGGCCGGCGCATACCCTTCAACGGCCGCTTGCTCGATCCACGACAAGGCCAGAGCCTGGTTGGCGGCGCCGCCCTCGCCCAGCGCCAGCATCACGCCCAGGCGATATTGCGCCACAGGAATGCGGTATTCGGCAGCCTGCTGATACCAGTAGCGCGCAGCCGCCAGATCTTGCGGCACATCCTCGTTGTCTTTGTAATAATCGGCAAGGCGCAACATGGCCGGCGCCGAGCCGGCCTGCGCCGCTTGCCCGCACAGGGCCAGGCCACGCGCCACATCCTTGTCGACGACCTGACCACGGATATACAGTTGCCCGGCGGAGCAGTTCGCATACGCGATGCCTGATTGCGCCGCCTTCTGATACCACGCCACAGCAGCCTTGCCATCGGCCGCCCGCCCGGCACCGGCGGCCAGGCAATCGCCAAAAAACTGTTGCGCGGCCGGGATGTTGCCTTGCGCCGCCTTGCCGAACCAGGCACAGGCTGCGACAGCATCGCGTGGGCGCCCCCAGCCCTCGCGTTCGAACAGTCCCAGGTTAAATTGCGCCAAAGGATTGCCGGCGGCGACACGCACATATTCCTTGTAGGCCAGCCCATAATCGTGCGCTGCCAGGGCCTTGTTAGCGCGTTTTAACTCGGCAGAAAGGTCGCGCGGAGCGGCCGCCGCGTTCAGCGTGACCGCAAACAGCGCGGCAGTGATCATTGCATCAACATTACGCAAAGCAGCATCCCAGCTAAAGTCGTTATTGGCGGCCTGCTCAGCCACTGCAGCATCTCCAGTGGCCGACCAGCACAGCATCAGCGTTACTTGGTCTTAGTCGCGGCTGGGATACAGGCCATTTTGCGCCGCGATGTAATACGTCAATGCAATATACGACGGCCTGATATCAATCGCCGTGCCCGACCCGACGACATTGGTGTTGCCGCTGACGGTCGCGGTGCCGCCCACGGTTCCGGTCACGGTTGCGCCCGGGACGGTCACGATTGAGGAACTGGCAGGAACCGTCACCGACACATTGCCACCAGTGATAGCGGCGGCATTGAGCGTTGCATCCGGCGTCGCTGCGGAATAGATATTGGCAATCGCACTGCCGCTCTTGCCGAGATAGTTACCCGATGGGGTAGCGGCACCGCTGCCGCTATTGACCACGTTCAGTTTCAGGCCCGACACCGTGCCGGTGGCAACGCTGCTGGCGATATTGACCGTGGCGCTCAGCGTAGGCAATACCGTGGAAACGGTCACCGCGCCCAGAGCAACCGGAAGCGCGCTCACGGTGAACGTATGCGGCGGCAATTGGGCTGTCGTCAGGTTGATGGCATTTTTCCCGCCTGTATCGCCTGCGTTGTAATTGACGCCGTCGGCACCGACCACGAACTTGCCGCGCAGGTCGGGCAGTTTGAAAGTCGCATTATTGGTTTGGCCATAAGTGGTACCGATCAGGGAGTACAGCGCCGTATAGTTATTAATCGATAAATCCTGCCCTGCCGCGGCCACAAACTGGCGATTAAAAGGACCGAACGTGAACGGCACGGCCATGATGCAAATACTCGCCAGCACCGGCGTATCGGAGCAGGCGAAACTGGCTGGACTCCAAGCCGCCGCAAGCACACCAGAGACCAGTGCGACGCTAGAAACACGATTCCTGACGAATGATTTCAACTTATTCTCCTTGATATGATGTATGGTGCCGGCGATTATTATTTATTTAATAATTTTTTACCCGTGATGTAATTGAGAAACCAGTAAATTAACTATTGCCAATAGTAATTTAGAATTCAGGATCATGCATATATATATTTCGTTATTCGTTACATTAAAACATCATTTTCGGGAAGTCTGCCTGCATGAACTTGAAGAAGCGCTGGGTACCGGAGCATTACCATGGTGCTCAATGCATCACCGCGCCGGTCGAACGGCCGGGCCAATAAACACACCTGGTGACACGCAAATCTTGGCGTTGGCCCGCTAGCGTCATTTGCCTCTATTCTGTTGAAACCCGGGAAAACGCGTGAATGGGCTTACGACTTCACTTATAACAATTCACTGGAACATGCCCACATGCTCAGGAATGGCACCATCATCACAACTGGCACCGGCCGCATCGGGGCATTGCTGGCAAGGCCCCGATGTCACGACTCAGATCCAGTCCGAATTAGCTCTTGAACTTCACACTTGAGTAATCCTTAGGAAATTATTGTGAATTTATGAAGAACAGAACCGGATGTTCTGCAAAGAGCCCGCTGCCAGCAGCGGGCAACACCGCAGAGCGCCGGTTCTGGAAGTCAGAAATCACAATAATTTATTGGGGGTTACTTATTTGCACCAGCAAATGCTGGAACGCGGGCACGTCGAATCCCGTGCGCCATACCAGCAAGGTGTCGGCTTGCCCAACCGACAGTGTTTTCAGGGTGGCCGGCGCATCGGACAGCGCCAGCACGCTGGCCGGCAACAAGGTCACGCAGGCGCCGGCCGCCACGCAGGCGATCATGGTGTGATACGAACTCAGCTCCTGCACGCGCCACTGCGTGCTGCCGGCCACGCCCAGCACCTCTTCGGCGATGCTGCGGTAGGTGCAGCCCTGCGGGAAGGCCGCCAGCGAGCGCGTGCGCACGTCCACGGCGCGGCGCACCGGCCCTTCGCTGGCCGGCAGCAGCAAACACAGCTCCTCGCGCCATACGGCGGTCGATGCCAGGCCAAGTTCCTCCAGCGCGGCGGCGCCGCCGAAGGCTGGCGGCAAAGCAACAAAAGCACAGTCGAGCAAGCCCGTGCGCACCTGCTCGATCAGGGGGCGCGACGGCCCCGTGCTCAGCGCCAGGCGCGTCGCCGGATGGCGGGCGTGATATGCAGCCAGCAACGTCGGCAAGCGGCTGGCCGCCGTGCTTTCCATGCTGCCGACGCGCAAGGTGCCCCCCTCGCGCCCGCCCGTGACGACGTGCCTGGCCTCTTCCGCCAGCGCCAGCAGGCGCTGTGCATACTCAAGAAAGCGCTCGCCCGCCGCCGTCAGCGCCATGCGTTTATTGGTGCGCACGAACAGTGGCGCGCCAATATCGGCTTCCAGCTGCTGGATGCGCGTGGTGACGCTGGACGGCGCGCGCCCCAGCCGCACTGCGGCCTGGGTGACGCTCAACTCACTGGCCACGGCACAAAAAATAGTCAATGACTCCATCTCCATCATGTTCTTTCTTTTTGAATGATTATGATATTATATTCTCAAAATAAGAATCGAATGCAGCATCCTCAACTTGATGAAGGAAACATCATGACGTCAATCCAGCGCTTCCTCGACCGCCTCGGCTTGCAATTGCCCATCATCCAGGCACCGATGGCGGGCGTCTCCACGCCGCGCCTGGCCGCCGCCGTCTCGAATGCGGGCGGCCTGGGGTCTCTGGGCATCGGCGCCGGCAGCGTGGCGCAGGCGCGCCAGATGATCATGGATACGCGCGCGCTGACGGACCGCCCCTTCAATATCAATGTGTTTTGCCATGCGCCGGCAGTGAGGGATGCGCGGCGCGAAGCGGCCTGGCTGGCCCATCTGGCGCCCCTGTTTGCAGAGCTGGGCGCGCCCCTGCCAGCCCAGCTCGATGAAATCTATCCAACGTTTGTCGGCGATGAAGCGGCATACTCCCTGTTGCTGGAGCAGCGCCCAGCCGTCGTCAGCTTTCATTTCGGCTTGCCTGCCACGGAGAAAATCGCTGCCCTGCGCCAGGCCGGCATCTACACCATGGCCACGGCCACCAACGTGCGCGAAGCGATCCTGATCGAACAGGCGGGGGTCGACGCCATCGTGGCGCAGGGCGTGGAGGCAGGCGGGCATCGCGGCGTCTTCGATCCGCAAGCGCAGGACGAGCGTCACAGCACCAGCGTACTGCTGCGCCTGCTGGCGGGCCGCACCACGCTACCCCTGATCGCCGCCGGCGGCATCATGGATGGACAGGGCATCCGCGCCGCGCTGGATCTGGGCGCCGTGGCCGCCCAGCTGGGCACGGCGTTCGTGCTATGCCCCGAATCGTCGGCCAATGCGGGCTACCGCGCCAACCTGAAAAGCGCGCGGGCGGCCACCACCCGCCTGACGAGCGTGCTCTCGGGCCGCCTGGCGCGCGGCATGGTGAACCGTTTGATCGAGCATGGCGAGGCGCCAGGCAGCCCGCCGCCGGCCGCCTACCCCGTCGCCTACGATGCCGCAAAACAATTGAACGCGGCAGCTAGCCAGCACGGCGACAGCGAATTTGCCGCGCAATGGGCCGGCCAGGGCGCGCCGCTGGCGCGGGAAATGAGAGCGGAGGAACTGGTGTTGACCTTGGCCAGGGAAATGGCGGCTTGATGTCAGCATGCCGGCCAGAGAAAGATCTGGCTCGACGCCGGTCGAATACGAAAAGCAGTATTTCCAATGGCACTTGAGTGTCTAGAAAACTCGTGGCGATTCATACCTTCTCCTTGTGCCCGTAATTATGGCTCAGGAGTGTCTACGATTGTCGTGGCGATTCAGGCCATGCTCGCATTCGACGCTTTTTCCTGCTCAGATTAAGTGCAAATGGAGGACGACTCGTGCTCACGCTATCTGCAAATATGCTCGCAATCCATGGCGCCTGCTTGCATTCGACGGCAAGGTGCTCGCGCTAATTGCAAGTGAAATCACACCTACGTCGACAGGCCGCTTCCGCCCCGAAGCCGTCATTCAAGAAGACGCTTGATGCGGCCGATTTCTGTTATTTGGGGCGTCAACGCCGAATCAAAATCAACGTACAGTTGCAGGAAGGACGGAGGGCGCCCATCCCGAGTTCGCAGTCTTCACTTGAACCCAGCTATTCTCACTAAATCGGTACTCCAGCTTCTTTTGATAGTGACCCACGCCACCGTATTCGACTGTTAGCCAAATACAATGATGGCCGGCTATACCGCTAATAAGCCTGCGCATCGGTACAGAATCATCGATGATAGCGTCAGTCGGATTGAACTTCCCACCAATATCCGCAATACCCGAGGTGCCAGTCTTATCATGCCCCAATAAATCCAAAATCTGAGCAGGGAGTTTACCCAAGGATGTCACTGCCTTTCCTTCGTCGCCATCACATCGCGAGTCTTGCGCACAGGCCTGGGTAGAGCAACCAAGCATGAAAATCAACAAGGCGGCATACTTAAGTTTCATTTTTAAAGCTCTTTCTTTGATGATTGCTGTCCGTGTTCGCCTGCTTATGGCCGTATGCTGTCGTCACCGGAAGCAAAGGAGCGGTAGAGTCGAACCAATCAATCGGGAACCCAAATTTTTTTCGGCACAGCTCGCACGTAAAGAAAAAGCAGGCCTAAGCAGACCCAAAAGCCATTTCTATAGATGCTCTCTTCCGGAAAAGTGAAGTTCAACATCACACAGAACAAAATCAAACTTGCGATCAACGACGCTCCAGCGAAGGCAAGTCGTCGTGCATTATGCTCAGTCATCATCTTCTCCCGGGGCACTTAGTTCAGTGCAGTATATGCGAAAGCGTGAATAGGTCTACTTCTGGCCGATTGCCGTCGTCGGCAGGTTCCTCCCCTATCCGGACGTCTGAGGCAGGTCTGCTGTTGGCCAAGGCCAGCCCAGCATCGGCCATGTGCGGCCTCACCGGGCGGCGGCATAGAGCGCGTCAACGTCCCCTCCTCGGATCAGGTCGAGGTGCCGGCCAATCCATTCTGCTGGGCGATCCCACCAAGCGATTTCCAATAGCCGTTGCACAGAAGCGGAATTGAAGCGCTCCCGGACAACACGTCCCGGATTGCCGCCTACGATGGCGTAGGGGGGAATATCGGCGGTGACAACCGATCGAGCGGCGATGATAGCGCCATCGCCGATCCGTACCCCTGGCATGATGAGCGTGTCGTAGCCGATCCAAACGTCGTTGCCGATAATCGTATCGCCCTTATATGGCAATTCGCCCTCGATAGGGCGTGCAGTTTCCCAGCCATTGCCAAAAATGAAGAAGGGATAGCTTGAAATCCCGTCCATTTGATGGTTGGCGCCGTTCATGATGAACTTCACCCCACGCGCGAGCGCGCAGAATTTGCCGATTCTTAGGCGATCGCCGATGAACGGGAAATGGTACAGGACATTGTCTTCGAACTGGCTAACGCCGTCGAGATCGTCGTAATAGGTGTAATCGCCGATTTCAATGTTGGGACGGGTGATAATATTCTTTAGAAAACAGATTTGCGGGAATCCAGGCATCGGGTATGTGGTGTTTGGATCAGGACCTTCCATGCTCTCTCCGTTTTAATACTCCGGGTGAAGTACACTACAGCGCTCCCGGAATCACATTAACTCATGCACTTCACAGGGTGCTCGACAGTCCGCTCCTGGCCGTTCTCTGCCGGTCGCGCCAGCATAGCATGTTGCCGTTGCGAAAACATCATGGTCTGCCCTGACACGCCGTTGTCGCCCCGGAGCGGACCTTAGCACGGCGTCCTAGCAATCACATGACGCGCCGCTCCACATTCACCCAACAGATTCTCTTGCGTCATTCGGGCCGATGCTCGACTTCAAACTCATCTGATTCCTTAACTTTCAGACCAGCTTCCTTCGCAGTTTGAACAATCTCTGCCGATTTTTCCTCCGACATAAGCAGTGCGTAATACGCATCGTTTCCTAAGTCGAGATGAAGCAAACGGCCCCCCCTGGGTTTGACCCAGGAGGAAAACTCTAGCAGCGCTTTCGGAACCGTCGTATGTGTTCCGCCTTGCAGGTGCCAGGTTTCGTTAATTCCGGCAACGGTAAGCAGTTCGTTCGCCTGCCATTCCACTTCCTCAGTGGCCTTCCAGTCGACTTGCAGCAAAACCCACTTGCCCCGCCGCTGCCCCTCGTCGTCGAGTATGCCGCTCTCGATTGCTTCACTTGTTGTATCGCCGCGCCCTAAATGTGAAATTACAAGCTTGGTTAAGCGCTGACTTTCCTCCGTTCCCAACTGCGCAGTTATGAGAGTAAGGAAACGTCTTAGGGCTTGTTTAGCCTGTGTAGATGCAGAAAAATATTCTTTCAGAATCTGTGCGTCCGAGAGGTTCTCGTCTTCTTCAACAGGTGGCTCAGGTGGGGCGGTCAAGTCCCGACCCAAAAGTTTGCTAAGCAGCTTAAGCATTGGCAGTTAGATAAAAGTTGTTTGAGGAGTAGTTCGTGATGTCCGCTTCTGGCCCAGGCTGTGTAAAAACATAGAAAAATTCGGCATGAGAAAAAATCGACCGTTCAGAACGGTCACTACGCGATTTTCACGACGCAGGGAATGGTCACCCTAACCATGAAAATGTCGTGTTTTTGGGTTTTACACAACCTGGGCCGCTTGCCGCCGTTGGCAACCTCAGCCTTCAAGGCTGAATGGCTGCCATTGCCTGTGCGGCGCGCACGAAATCCATAGTCCAGTTCGTTTCCCATGTTCTGCCTTGGTCCTTGGAAAAAGCCTGATCCCAACGGGGATTTTCCCCAGGGGTGGCAGTCCAGGTAAAACGTACTTTTATTGCCTGGCCATCGAGTAGGTCATCTGCAAAAAATACGCCGATGTGATTGCAGAATTTTCCAACAACAGGGACATCGAGCGTCGTCGGATTGCGTGCATCGAGCCACCAGATCGACCAGGTGTCGGATTTCATACAAAACGAGCGCAGTGCAAGGGCGCGAAAGCTACCTTCCGGGAAGTAGAGAACGTTATCCTCCAGGTTGCCAAAGCCGCCCAGCGTCTTGACGGTCGAAGAGAGCCCGTCAAACTCCGTCCATTCTTTGCAATTGGTAAATCTGGAATTGAGCCGGCGATGTTTCACCAGCCAATCGCCGATGATGAAATCAAAATCTCGGGGGGCGTTTTTCTCGGCGGGCAAGTGCATTGATGCTTTCCTGGAATTAATGTAAGGCGATGCCCGGCCTGACTTTGCATTGCCCACATGGGCCAGCGCGGCCGTAGAGAATAGCAAATTGCCGGTAAGAAAAAAGCTTACATTGTCACATCCGTCAAATGTCCGCTATTGGCCGCCGGCCGCCAACATCTGCAATCGCCCCGTTACGGCAACCGGTGCCGCAAAGTCGGCTCGATATTGCGCGCATGCAACCAGCGCACGATGTCTTCCAGCGTGGCGTCCTGCAGCAGCAAGCCTGGCGCCGTGGCGGACGCAGCCACTGGCAATGCGGCGACGACGGGAGCGGGTACGGCAACAGCCAGCCCCGCATGTCCCTGCAATTTCGCCAGCGCCTGCGCGAACGGGGCCGGGTTGATGCTGAGCAAGCTTTCCAGGAAGCCCAGCTGGGCGGCTGGCGGCGGCGGCATGTCCAGGCCAGGCTCGTCGACGAAGGCGGCGCCCATGCTGGGGTGGATGAAGGCGGCCCACTTGCCCGATGGCTGCAAACATGGCGGCAGCGCCACCTGCTCCACGTAGTCTGGCGGCGCGGCGGCGAGGATGTCGGTCGAGGCAGGTAAAAAGGTCGAGCGCAGCAGTTGCACGAACTGGCGCGCCTGGGCGACGGGCACGGGCGTGGCCAGCGACAGCCACAGCTGGAACGCCGTACCCGAAATGCTGACGGCAGGCGCCGGCAAGTCCAGCTCATGCTGCACGGCATTGGCGATCGTGCACAGCGCGCTCCAGTGCGCTTCGCCGCCGCCCTTGCCGCCAAATTCCAGCACCAGCGCGCGCGTCAGGCCGCTCTCGCTCACCAGGCGCACCGCTACCGTCTGCTCGCCTGACAGATGGCGCGCCAGCACGGCCGGCATCAAAGGCTGCGCGCCGCCCTGCGCATCGACGTATTGCTGCTGTTCCTCGAACAGGTACAGGCGGGTGAGTGCGGAAATCAGTTTATGCATGGGCAGCCTCGTAATAACGTTGAGCAACACTTGCCAACGTGCCCAGATTATAGCCTCCCCTGCTCCCGGATTTCAGCGCACCGGCTGCCCGGCTGTCTGCCGCGTCCGCCCGGTGCCAAATACCAGCCAGCTGGCCACGGCGAACAGACAGGCGGCCACGCCGCCGTACAGCATCACGGCGCCAAATCCCTGTGCCAGCGCCAGCTTGGCCACGCCGGCCGGCAGCGCGCTGGCGCCCTTGCCTGCGGACAAATCCTCTGCCAAGGCGCGCAAGGTGGCCGCGTCCAGTGTGCCGGGCAGATGCGCCCGCAAGGCGGACTGGATGCCTTCGACGAGGATAAAACCCATCAGCGCGATATTGATGGACAGGCTGACCATGCGCGCGCTGATATCGATGCTGGACGCCATGCCGGCCCGTTCGCCTGGCACGGCGCCCGTCGTCGTGTTGGTGACGGGCGTATTCGTCAGGCCGAGTCCCGTGCCCGCCAGCAGGCAGCCAGGCAAGATCGTCAGCCAGCTGGCGGCGTCCGCATGGCTGCCCCATAACATCAGCAAAAAACCTGCGCCTATGGCCAGCAAGCCGGCGGGAATGACCGCATCGGCCCGGTAGCGCAGTGCCAGCCGCTCGGCCAGCGGCGGCATGAGCAAGGTCGGCAAGGTATAGGCCAGCAGGGTCAGGCCCGTGCCCAGGCTGCTGTAACCGAGGCCATGCTGCACGTACAGGGGCAGATAAATCATGAGCGGCCAGAAACTGCAATTCATGCCCGCAGAACCGAGCAGCGCGCCCGAGAAACGGCGGATGCGGAACACGGAAAAATCGATCATCGGTTCAGGCTGGCGCCGCTCAATGACGGCAAACAGCATCAGGCTGAGCAGCGCCACGGCCAGGCTGGCCACGGTGCGCGGGTCGGAAAAGCCCAGGGCCGGCCCCTGCGTGATGCACCACGCCAGGCTGAACACGGCCAGCGACAGGCTGGCGATGCCGGCCACGTCCAGCTTGCGCTGCTGCGGATCGCGCGATTCCGTCACGCCCAGGCCCGCCAGCAGCAGCGCGACGACGGCCAGCGGCCCGTGCACGAGAAATACCCATTGCCAGCTCGATAGCGCGACGATGGCCGCGCCGATGATGGGGCCGAAGCCCAGGCCCAGGCCAAACACGATGCCCCAGGCGCCGAACGCCCGGCCCCGCGCGGCGCCGGCCGGGAATTGCTGCGACAGCACCGCCACCTGGCAAATCAGCATGGCGCCGCCGGCCGCGCCCTGCAGCGCACGCGCAGCGATCAGCACGCCGGTGCTGCCGGCCCAGCCGCATGCGAGCGAACTGAGGCCGAACAGCGCCAGGCTGGCGAGCAGCAGGCGCTTGCGGCCGTAGCGGTCGGCCAGGGTGCCTGTCGCCATCAGCACGGTGGTGCAAGCCAGGGTGTAGGCGTTCATGATCCATTGCAAGTCCTTGAAGTCACCGTGCAGCACCGTTTCCAGGGTGGGCAAGATGACGGGCACGCTGGAAATTTCCAGGCCGAACATGAGCGAGGCCAGGCACACGGCGGCCAGGGTCAGTGCGTTTTGTTGCGTAGTAGTCAGGTGCATCGAAGCCTTGATGTCGGTAGTCATGGAGCGCGCGTGGAGACGGCGCACTGCGAGCCAGCATTCTAGAAAGCCTCGACTCATGAGGGAAATGATAAAATTTTGTACAATTCATTCATTTTCATCATGAATAACGGGGAATTTCATGGACTTCGATATCGCCCTGCTGCGCGCCTTGGTCGCCGTAGCGGACACGGGCGGCTTTACGCGCGCCGCCGAACGGCTGCACCTGAGCCAGTCCGCCATCAGCCATCAGATCCGCCGCCTGGAAGAGCAGGCCGGCGCCGCGCTGCTGCTGCGCACCACGCGCAGCCTGCGCCTGACGGAAGATGGCGAGGATTTCCTGCGCCACGCGCGGCAGATCCTGGCGGCCCAGGATGCCCTGTCGCGGCGCTTCCAGCGTTCCTCGATTGCCGGCGCCGTGCGCTTTGGCGTGCCGGAAAATTTCATGGGCGCGCGCCTGCCAGCCCTGCTGGCGCAGTTCGCGCACCTGTTTCCCGCCGTGCGCCTGGATGTGACGGTGGGCACCTATCTTGACTTGCAGAAACTGGTCGCCGCCGATGCGCTGGACCTGGCCGTCGTCATGGCCCTGGCCGGTGGCCAGGATGACGCGGCCGTACTGCGCCGCACGCGCTTCGTCTGGGCGGCCGCGCACGATTTCCGCCACGACGGCGCGCTGCCGCTGCCGCTGGCGTTTTCACCGGCGCCGTGCATGCACCGGCAAGTGGGCGTCACCGCCCTCGACGGCACCGGACTCGACTGGCGCGTGGCGTTCACCTCGCCCAGCCAGCAGGGCTTGCGCGCCGCCGTGCTGGCCGGGCTGGCGATCACGGCCTTGCCGCAGGGCGACCTGGAAGCGGGCATGGTCGTCGTCGATGGCCAGCATGGCTTGCCCGCCCTGCCCGCCGCCCAGTTCCAGCTGCTCTGGCGCGCCGCCAGCACGACGGCGGCGGCCGAAGCGTTCGGCCAATTGCTGCGCGAGTGGTCAGCTGCGGCGGCGGCCTGACAGCACCAGCAGCAAGGCCAGCGCCAGCATCACGCTCGCACTGCCCAGGGCAAGCGTCACACGGTGCGCCAGCAGCGGCACGCCCGCCAGCTGGCCCGCGCCCACCCCGGCCACGGCCACCAGCGTCGCCAGCCCCAGCGAACTGCCCAGCTGGTGCGCCACGTTGACGATGCCAGATGCCGCGCCCGCATCCTGCGCCGGCACGCCGGCCACGCCGGCCGCCGTCAGCGGACTGAGGGCCATGCCCTGCCCCCCGCCGATCAGCAGCATGGGCAAGGCCACGCCCAGCCCATACGCCGTGCCAGAGTCGACGCGGCTCAGCCATGCCATGCCCAGCAGCGTTGTCGCCAGTCCCATCGCCAGCAGGCGGGCATTGCCGAACCGGCGTGTCAAACGCGGCACGCACAGGGCCACGCCAAAGTTCACCAGGGTCATGGGCAGGAAAGCCAGGCCCGTCAACGACGGCGGATAGCCGAGCACCACTTGCAGGAATTGCGTGGTGAAAAAGAAAAAGCCGATCATCGCCCCCATGAACAGCACCCTGGCCCCATATGCGGCATTGCGTTGCCGATCGGAAAACAGGCGCAGCGGCAAGATGGGCTGGGCGGCGCGCCGTTCGATCAGGATAAAAACGGCCAGCAACAATACGCCCGCCGCCAAGCTGCCTTGCGTCAGAAAATCTGCCCAGCCGGCGCTGGCCGAGCGGATCAAGCCGTACACGAGGGCCGACATGCCGAGGGTGGAACTGGCCGCGCCGGCCACGTCGAAGTGGCCCCGCCTGATTTCGCTTTCAACGAGGTAGCGGCGCGCCGCCACCAGCATGGCCGCGCCGATGGGCAGGTTGATGAAAAAGCCCACACGCCACGACAGCCATTCAGCCAGCACGCCGCCCAGCACCAGGCCCACGCTGGCGGCGATGCCGGCCACGGCGCTGTACAGGGCGATGGCCCGCGTGCGTTCGCGCCCCTCCGCAAACGTGGTTTGCAACAAGGCCAGCGTGGATGGCGCCAGGATGGCCGCGCCCACGCCCTGGATGGCGCGCGCGGCAATCAGCATGGCCGGCGACTGCGCCAGGCCGATGGCCAGCGAGGCCAAGGTGAAGAGCGCCAGGCCCAGCTGCAGCAGGCGGCGCCGGCCAACCACATCGCCGGCACGCGCGGCCAGCAGCAGCAAGCCGCCAAACGTCAGGGTATACGCGCTTTGCACCCAGGCCAGGCCCGTATCCGTAAAGCCCAGCTCCCGGTGGATTTTTGGCAAGCCCGTCAGCACGATGGAGGTGTCGAGCACGATCATCACATAGCTGACAAGGATGATGGCGAGGATGGCCGCCTTGTGCGGCGCGGTGAAGTTAGCGGGAAGATTTTTCATGCCGCCAGTGTAGGACTTTCGCATTACCATGAATAGATGCTAAAGTCCGCATGAACTTATTAGCATCACTAATGAATGAGAAAGACAAGCCACCATGGCGCAAACCAACTTCAACGACATACTCGCCTTCGTGGCCGTGGCCCGCGCAGGCAGTTTTACCAAGGCGGCGGCCAAGCTGGGCGTATCGCAGTCGGCGCTGAGCCAGACCGTGCGCGCGCTGGAAGAACGGCTCGACTTGCGCCTGCTGCTGCGCACCACGCGCAGCGTCTCGCCCACGGAAGCGGGCGAACAGCTGCTGCGCACGGTGGCGCCCCGCTTCGACGAGATCGAGGCGGAACTGGCCCTGCTCAGCGAACGGCGCGACAAGCCGGCCGGCAACATCCGCATCAGCGCGGGCGAGCACGCGGCGCTGACGGTGTTGCAGCCGGCCATCGCCCGCTTGCTGCCGCACTACCCGGACATCAACATCGAAGTCGTCGTCGACAACGGCATGACCGATATCGTGGCCGCGCGCTGCGATGCGGGCGTGCGCCTGGGCGAGCAAGTGGCCAAGGACATGATCGCCATGCCCATCGGCCCCGATTTCCGCATGGCCGTCGTCGCCGCGCCCGCGTACTTCGCCCGCCATGCGCCGCCCGCCACGCCGCAGGACTTGATGGCGCACAACTGCATCAACATGCGCCTGCCCACCCTGGGCGGCCTGTTTGCCTGGGAGTTTGCCAAGGAGGGGCAGGAACTGAAAGTGCGCGTGGAAGGACAGCTGACCTACAACAACATGGCCTTGCGATTGCATTCGGCGCTCGATGGCCTGGGCCTGGCCTGCATGGCTGAAGATATCGTCCTGCCCTACCTGGCCGATGGCCGGCTGATCCGCGTGCTGGACGACTGGTGCCCCACGTATGCGGGCTACAAGCTGTATTACCCGAGCCGGCACCACCCCTCGCCCGCGTTTACCTTGCTGCTCGACACCTTGCGCTATCCCCGCGTTTGAGCCAGCGCAAGCCTGCACCGGGCAGAAATGAGCACCGCACGAACACGCGTTTACCGTGCGGCGGCGCAGGACTATAGTGGCTGCTTTCCCACCTGTTCAAGGATCGCCATGAAACTCTTTTACTCGCCGGGCGCCTGCTCGCAGGCACCGCACATCATCTTGCGCGAAACGGGCACGCCGTTCACCCTGGTGAAGGTCGACCTGGGCCAGCACAAGACGCAGGACGGCGGCAATTACTACGAACGCAACCCGAAAGGCCAGGTGCCGCTGCTGGCCCTCGACGATGGCACGACCTTGAGCGAAGGCCCCGTCATCGCCCAGTACATCGCCGAACAGGCCGGCAGGCAGGATTTATTGCCGCCGGTAGGCAGCCTGGCCCGCTACAAGGTGCTGGAATGGCAGAACTACATCACCTCCGAGCTGCACAAATCGTTCAGTCCCCTGTTCGATCCCCGCTACGACGCCGCCACCAAGGCCTTGTTCATCGAACAACTGGGCAAGAAATTCAAATGGGTGGACAGCCGCCTGCAAGGCCAGGCCTACCTGACGGGCGACACCTTCACCGTCGCCGACGCCTACCTGTTCGTGATCACGGGCTGGGCGCCAGGCGTGGGCGTGGACTTGTCCGCGCTGGCAAATGTGCAAGCCTTCCTGGCAAGAATGGCCCAGCGCGACAGCGTCAAGGCTGCCTGGGAAGCGGAAGGATTGGCCAAGGCGGCTTGACTACCGTTGTCCGCTGCACGGCTCAGGTTTTTTCCGACTTGCCGTGCATCACCATGATGGTTTGCTGCATCAGCGCGCACAGGGTTTCCCGGCCATCCTTGACGGCGAATACTTCGGCCTGCGTGACGATCAGGGTGCGGCCCGGGCGCACCACCTTGCCGCGCGCGATCAGTTTCTCGCCATCGGCGGGCGCCAGCAAGTTCATCTTGTATTCCACCGTCAGCACGGATGCGCCGTCCGGCACCATGGTCATGGCCGCGTAGCCGGCGGCCGAGTCCGCGATCATGCCCACCACGCCGCCGTGCACGAAGCCGTGCTGCTGCTCGATACCGCTCCAGTGCGGTACGTGGATTTCCGTGCTGCCATGCGCCACCACGGGCAGGCTGGCCTGGATCAGGGTCATCGCGTTCTGCAAATCAAAACTGGCGCGGACTTTTTCGGCAAATTGCGGGTCGGGAAGACGGGACGTGCTCATGGGCTGTGCGCTTTCAGGGAGGGAACGCTGTACTGTACCCGCTTATGCCCATTCACACCATGTTGCGGCGCTCGCCGGCTTGCATGGCAGATGCGGCAGTGCCATCATGTCAATACCAGTTAGCCCCTCCCACCTGCCCCCGAGAAAGATCCGTCATGGAAGAAGAATACGAAGTACCGAGTCCCCATGAACACGCCGTGGAAGAGGCCACGGAGAAGGAACGCGATGGCCTGACGCAAAAAATCGCCCTGATGACGGCCATACTCGCCACCATCGGTGCCCTGATCAGCTACCAGAGCGGCAATGCGCAGAACGAGGCCATGTTCCTGAAGAACGAGAGCATCCTGAAGCAGGCGCAGGCGAGCGACCAGTGGGCCTTGTACCAGGCGAAGTCGACGAAAGGCCATATCGCCGAAGCGACGGCCGCGCTGGCCACGGTGCCCGAGGTGCACACCCGCTACCTGACGGAGCAGGCCAGGCAGGAAAAGGAGAAGGTGGCCGTGCAAGCCATCGCGCGCCAGCTGGAAGAGCAGTCGAGAAAGCTGGGCGAGGAATCGGAAGCCAAGCTGCGCCCGCACGAACGCCTGGCCATGGCCCTGACCTTCATCCAGATCGCCGTGGCGCTGGCCGCCATCACCGTGCTGACGCGGCGCCGCTGGCTGCTGTGGGGTTCCGTGGGCGCGGCGGCGGCCGGCATACTGGCGGCCGGCAGCGCCTTCCTGCTGTAAGGTCAGCCGCGCTTCAGGCAAGCGGCACGACACCGCTCCAGCCGGGCAGATAGCGCGCCTGCTGGCTGCGCGCCAGTGTCATCGCTTGCGCCAGTGCCTTGGGGAAATTTTTTTGCAGGCCGACGGGCGCGATACGGCTGCGCAGGAAATCGGCCCACAGGAATTCGCTGAACGGCGTCACATCCTTGGCATAGCCGCCTGCGCCGCGCAATTCGCCGGCCAGGCTGCGGTAGGGATCGTCGTGCAAGCCGCTCAGGTGCCGCGGGATGGCGGAAAAATCGCGGCGCAAGCCTTCGCTGTCGTACGGGTGCACCCACTGGTGGTGGTCCATCACATGCCAGAAGTGCAGCGGCTCCAGCCAGGACAAATCCTTCAATATCATCAGGCTGACGGTTTTCACCCCTTCCTGGTGCAGCGCCAGGCCGAAATGGTGGTGATCGACGATGTAATGGCGTCCTTCCGGGCCGATGATGCAGGGGAACCAGTGACCGGCCAGCGCCGCCGTCCGCGCCTTCCTGCCCAGGCTGGCCCAGTGCGCGCGCTTGAGCGCCACCTCGGCCATGCCAACCGTGATTTGCGTGGGCAGCAGCTTGTTCAGCCTTCCCTTGACCAGTTGCGGTTTCGCCCTTGTCATACCGTTTCTCCAGATGTATCGCCTGACCGCCAGCGTAGCATAATCGCCGCTACTTTTCAGGCGTGGCAGCGGCCAGCAGTCGCACGGCCTCGGCCACGCTCAATTCACTGAGCAGCAGGGCCGGCCCGGCCTCGATGGCCAGCATGTCGCGCAAGGCCAGCTGCAGCACCATGTACGCCGGCTCCTTCAGCCGCGCCAGCGCCAGGGCCAGCCCCTGCTGACGCACGAACGCGGCAAAGTCGCGCAAGGCTTCGACGCTGCTGCCATCGAGGTCGGGCGACTCTTCCAGGCTGAGGATCACCTTGCGTAGCGGACCGGCCCGCTCTTCCAGCATGGCGCGCGCCAGGTGCAGGCTGCGCTCGGCATTGACAAAGAACAAGGGTTCATCGAGGCGCAGTATCAGCAGCTCCGGCTGTGCCCGGGCATCGCGATGCAGCGCCAGCTTGACGTAGTCGTGGCTCTCGCCCAGCCGCCCCAGCACGGACATGCCCGGCCGCGACAAACGGCGCAGCATCAGCAGCAGGCTGATGGCGATGGACACCAGCAAGCCGTCGAGCACGCCGAACAGCAGCACGCCGGCAATCGCCGCCAGCACCAGCAGGCGGTCGCGGCGCCAGGCAAAATACGGCTGCAGCGTCACGGGATTGAGAGTATGGCTGACAGCGTGGATGACCACGGCGGCCAGCACGGGCACGGGCGTGAGCGCCACAAGCGGCAGCAGGGTCAGCACGATGATGCCCACCACGGCGGCGGCCACCAGCCCCGCCAGGCGCGAGGTGGCGCCGGCCGCCTCGTTGGCCGACGTGGCCGAATAGCCGGCGCCCACCGGCATGGCTTGCAGCAAACCCGCCAGCACGTTCGCCGCGCCCAGCGCCAGCAAGTCGCGCTCGGGCGCCACGGGGTCGCCATGTTTCAAGGCAAAACTGCGGATGGCGCCATACGATTCGGCATACAGGATCAGCGCCAGCGCAAACGCCAGCTCGGCCAGGCGCGTCCATTCCTCCTGCGTCAGGCGCGGCAAGACCGGCATGGCCAGGCTGACATCGATGGCGCCCACCAGGGCCACGCCGTGGCGCGACAAGTCGAGCCACTGTCCGGCGGCGATCCCCAGCGCGATGACGATCAGTCCGGCGGGCCAGCGCTGCCTGCGCCGCAGCAGGAACAGCAACAGCAGCGCCGCCGCGCACAGGCCCGCGCCGCGCCCGTTCCACTGCCCTGCCCGCGCCAGCAAGCCGGGCACGAGATGCAGCAGGTCGCCCTGCGGCGGCTGCACGCCTAGCACGCCGGGCAACTGTTTCACGATGATCACGATGGCCAGGCCGAAGGAAAAGCCCCGCAACACGGGCTTGGCGATGAATTGCGTGACGCTGCCCAGCCTGGCTACCCAGGCCAGCAGGAAAAATCCCCCCGTCAGCATCACCAGCCCCGCCATCAGCATGAGCCGGTGCCCTGCCGTGCCGCCCGGCATGGACGCCATGGCTGCGGCCAGCACGGCGGCAGACGACGACGTCGCCGAAACGATGGCAAAGCGGCTCGTGCCCAGCACGCCATAGCAGAGCAAGCCCGCGAACAGGGCCAGAATGCCCGCCTGGGGCGCCAGATTGCCGATGCTGGCATACGCCACCGCTTCCGGCAGCAGCAAGCCGGCAATCGACAGGCCGGCGCTGACGTCTTGCCAGCGGTTCACTTGCGTCGCAGCCGATGCGCTCATGGTAACGGTCCCGGTGGATGGCACATGCCGTCCCCATGATGCGGCAAAACCGCCTGCCAGGCCACATTTGCTTACATTTTATACATAAAAACCTGTCCACCAACGAGCCCGACAGCGCGTTGAAGCAGTGTGACAGCCCTGATCACCCACCTGGAGACTGCAATGAAAACCACCGCCCTGTCCGCCATTATCCTGCTGATGCTTGCCTCGGCTACCGCCAGCTGCTTCGCCGCAGAAACGACCTGGCAGAAAAACCATCCGCGCCGCGAACAGGTGAACCACCGCCTGGCGCATCAAAACGCGCGCATCCACAAGGAAGTCAAGGAAGGCGAAATCACCAAAGGGCAGGCGGCGGCCCTGCACCGCGAAGACCGCAGCATCCGCCGCGAAGAGCGCAGTATGGCCAAGCTCGATAACGGCCATATCACCAAGGCAGACCAGCGCGCCCTGAACCAGCAGGAAAATGTGGTCAGCAAACAGATAGGCAAATAGGCTTGCCGTGCGGCCCCATCGGCCGCCCTGTTGCACGACGGGAGCGAGCACCGCTGTCACCTGCGCACCACTGCGGCGGTGGCCTAGATGACCCTCCCGGCCCGCAGCACGCCGCCCTGTGCGAAAATGCCCGCCTTCGCCATTGCCGGACTTTACTCATGCCGCACGCCGCCCTCGCTACCCTTGCTACCCTTTCCGAGCGCGACGCGCGCCGCATCGCCCGCCATGCGCCGGCGGCCGACGCCGCCCGCTTCCTGCATCCGGCCCAGCAGGCCTTGCTGCACCGGCGCGGCTGGCTGACCATGCTGGCGCCGCGCAGCGCGGGCGGCGCGCAATTGCCCCTGCCGCAGGTGGTGCGCCTGGAAGAAGCCGTGGCCGCCGCCGACGGCAGCATGGGCTGGGTACTGACCTTGTGCGCTGGCGCGGGCTGGTTCGCGGGCTTCCTGGCGCCTGACATGGCGCGCGCCATCATCGGCACGCCCCGCGTTTGCCTGGGCGGCAGCGGCGCGGCCACCGGTTTTGCCGAGGAAGAAGGCGACGGCTACCGCATCACCGGTAGCTGGGACTACGCCAGCGGCGCGCCCATGGCGACCCACTTCACCCTGAACGCCCGGCTGCAGCGCGATGGCCAGCCCCTGCTCGATGCGCAAGGCCAGCCGCGCATCCGCGCCTTCCTCGTGCCCGCCGCCCTGGTGCAACTGGTGCCCTCGTGGAACAGCCTGGGCATGCGGGCCAGCGCCTCGCACAGCTACCGCATCGACGCAGAATGGCTTGTCAAGGAACACGGTTTCGCCATCGATGCGAGCACCGCAACGGCCGACGGCCCCCTGTACCGCTACCCCTTTTATTCACTGGCCTACGTGACCCTGGCCGCCAACGTGGCCGGCATGGCCGGGCATTTCATGCAACTGGCCGAGGAATGCATGCGCCACCGCCGCCATGCGCGCGCCGGCTTGCCGCTGCTGGACGTGCCGGAAGTAGCCGCATTTCTGCAAGACAAGCAAGACGCCTGCGCTGCCGCCCGCGCGCATTTTTACGCCGTGCTGGACGACAGCTGGGCGCAGGTGGCGGGCGGCGCGGCGCTCGATGCGGATGCCATGCAGGCCGTGCAAGCCGCTTCGCTGGCCCTGGTGGCCGCCGCGCGCTCAGCCGTGGACGGCCTGTATCCGTACTGCGGCCTGTACGCGGCCCGCGAAGACAGCACCATCAACCGCGTGTGGCGCGATTTCCATACGGCCAGCCAGCATTCATTGCTGCTGCCTTGACGGCCGCAGGTTCAGCGGTTCGGCGATCGTCAGCACCACCAGGAAGGTCAGGCAGGAAATGGACGCCATGAAACCGAAGACATAATCCCAGCCGTAGTGGTCGAGCAGCATGCCGACGATCCACGGCGTGGCCGCGCCGCCCAGCTGGCCGCCCATGTTCACGACCGCATTGGCGACGGGGAATTTTTCCTTCGATACGAATTGCATCGGATACACCATGTAGGCGGAAAAACCGATGCTCAGCAGCACGCCCGTCAGGAACAGCAGCGCGCCGTACTGCAGCGGGTCGGCCGGCGCATGGATCAGCAAATACATCATCACAGCCGTCGACAGGGCGGAAATCAGCATGCCCGGTTTCCTGCGCTTGTCGAGCACGCGGTCGGCCAGCACCCCGCCCAGGATATTGCCGAAGACGGCGCCCACCCACGGCGCGGCTGCCACCATGCCCATGTTCATGATGGAAAACTGCTTTACCGTCAGCAAGTACGTGGGGATCCAGGCCAGCAGCACGCTGGAAATGCCCAGCTGGCAACAATAGCCGAGCGCGCAGCCGAGGATATTCCACGAAGCAAACACGCCACGGCTGGTGCTGACGGTGGGCACCGTGCGCACGCGGATCAGCTTGTCGAGCCAGGGCATGGGCCGCGACGTGGCCGCCGTGCTCGTGCTGCTGCCGTCGATCGCCTTTTCTTCAATGACGGCGAGTTCTTCCGCATTGACGAAGCGGCTCTCCAACGGTTTGTTGGTCACCAGGAAATACCAGAAGATGGCCAGGATCACACTTGGCACGGAAAACCAGATGAACACTTCGCGCCAGCCCCAGGCGGCGATGATGGCCGCGCCCAGTATCGGCGTGATGACGGGGCCGAACTTGACGGCGGACAAGAACAGGCCCGACGCCGTGCCCTTCTCGCGCGAGGGAAACCAGTGATTGATGGTGGTCGTCACGCCTATCGGCAGCGGCCCTTCAGCCAGACCCAGGCCGATGCGGCACAGTTTCAGCGACAGCAGGGAACCCACCAGCCCCGTCAGGCCCGTGGCAATCGAGGTGAGAACCATGGAAATGGTAAACACCTTGCGCACGCCGAACTTCGACAGCAGCCAGGCAGAAGGCAGTTGTGCCAGCGCATAGGCGACGAGGAACAGACTGACGAGGCCGCCAGCGTCGGTGTTGCTCATTTCAAATTCCTTGCGCAAGAACGGCAGTACCACGCCCAGGTTGGCGCGGTCGGCGGCGGCAATCGTGTAGACGATGAAAAACAGGGCCGCGACGACCCAGCGGTAGCGCGTGGGACGGCGGGCCGCCGGGACCGAGGTGGCCACTTCGGGCGAGGAGGTAGTGGTGGTATGCATGGGGTGTCTCCTGATTTTTATAGTGGTGTGCGCGTATCAGCCCAGCTGCAGCCGGCGCAGCGTCTCTTCCAGACCCAGCAATTCGACGGTCGTGGCGCCGTCTCTGATCTGCTGGCGGAAGCGCGCTTCCTTCTCTTCGCGCTGGCGGCTTTTCAGCAGCACCGCGTCCACCTCGTGGCGCCGCACTACCACCACGCCGTCCTGGTCGCCGACGATGATGTCGCCGGGATCGATGCCGACGTCGCCGATAGTGACGGTCACGTTGAGGCGCCCAGGCTGGTGCTTGCCCGTGCCCTTGATCGACAGGCCGCGGCTAAAGACGGGAAAGCCCGCCTCGGTCATGGCGGCCGCGTCGCGCACGGCGCCGTGGATCACCAGGCCGGCCAGGCCGATCCGCTGCGCCTGCTCGGTGAACACGTCGCCCCACACGCCCGCTTCCAGGAAACCCTTGGCGTCGACCACCAGCACGTCGCCGGGCTGGGCCTTGAGCATGGCGTAGTGCAGCATCAGGTTGTCGGCCGGCCGGGTGTCGACGGTCAGGGCGGGGCCGGCCAGGCGCATGCCGGGCGCAATCGGCTTGATGCCGCTGTCGAGCGCGCCTTTCGCGCCCTGCGCTTCATAGATGGTGGCCGCGCCCAGCTGGCGCAGGGCGTGCAGGGTCGCAATGGAAACAATCTGGTCCATGGTGTACTTTCAGTTAGCGAGGAAAAAGGATGGCGTCAGGCGGCGTGCGCGGGCGTGCGCTGCAGGGTGTGATAGCCGAACTGGCGCCGCGCGTCGCGCAGGGACATGCCGTCCAGCGCGGCGGCGACGATGCGCCGTTCCACCGCCTGCATGACCAGCGCGCGCCCGAACACCTCGTGCACCCGGCCCGCCGGCACGATGACAACGCCATCCTGGTCGGCCACGACGATGTCGCCGGGCGCCACGCGCACGCCGGACAGGCTGACGTGCATGCCGACGGCGTCTACCTGCACCCGGTCCTTGCCGGTGCGCATGAAGCGCCCCCGCGCAAACAGGGAGTAGCCGGCAGCGTCCGCCTCGGCCGTGTCGCGGCACACGCCGTCGATGAGCGTGCCGGCCACTCCCCGGTGCGCCGCCAGCTGGCTCATGATGCCGCCCCACACGGTGCAGTCGTTGCGGCCGGCGTTGTCGAGCACGGCAATGGCGCCAGGCGGGATATCGTCCAGGTAATCGCCCACCGTGCCGGGGGACTGGCTGTCGACGGGCGCGAAGCGCACGGTAAAGGCAGGGCCGAACAGACGCTGCGGACCGGCCACCGGGGCGAGGCCGGGCACGCTGCCGGGCAAGCCGAAATAGTCGAGCGCGTCCGACACTTCCGCGCTGCTCAAGCCGCGCGCCTGCGTGAATAAACTGTCTTCCATGAAACGTCTCCAGATCTTGTTGTCGTGGAGTTCAGTTTCATATAAAGTGTTTTCAATATCAAACATCGATTATTGACTCTTGGATCAATAAAAATGAACTTAAGACAGTTGCGGTATTTTTGCGAGGTGGTCGAAGCAGGCAGCGCCGCGCACGCGGCCGAGCGCCTGCACGTGGCGCCCACGGCGATCAGCATGCAGCTGGGGCAGCTGGAAGCCCACCTGGGCGGCGAGCTGTTCGACCGTTCGCGCCGGCCCATGGAGCCGACGCCGCTGGGCCGGTTTTTCTATCCGCGCGCCAAGGAACTGCTGCTGCAGGCGGCGCGCCTGGACGACGAGGCCAAGGGCCTGGCGACGGGCAACCATGGCTGGCTGGGCATCGCGTTTACGCGCTCGGCCACGTTTTCCGTGCTGCCGCGCGCCATCCGGCAATTTCGCGCCGCCTATCCGCAGGTGCAACTGGATCTGGTCGAGGCGCTGTCCGAATACCAGCCGGCGCAGCTGCGCCAGGGCCGCATCGATATCGGCCTGTCGCGCTTCATCGGACCCTGCGAGGCGCCGCCCGACCTGTGCCACGCGGTCACGCTCGACGACCCGCTGGTGGCCGCCCTGCCCCTGCACCATCCGCTGGCGGCCCGCGCGTCGCTGCGCGCAGCCGAGCTGGCCGACATCCCCTTCATCCTGTATCCGAAAGACCCGATCAGCCCCTTCGGCCAGCAAATCGTCGCCGCGCTGAAGGCGGCGGGCGCCGAACCGGCCGTGGCCTATTCAGCCGTGGAAATCTACACGGCCCTGTCGCTGGTGGCCGCCGGCCTGGGCGCCACGCTGGTGGCCCGCTCAATCGCGGAAAACAACCGCACCGACGTGGTCTTCCTGCCCGTCGACGATATCGCCACCAGCACCACGGTGGTGGCCGTCACGCGGGCCGATGAGAAAAGCCGCCTGGTGGCGGCTTTTCTGGAGATCCTGGCGCACGGCGAAGCGCGCTGAGAGCACCTCAGCGGGGATAAACATCCTGCGTCACGTGTTCCAGCCAGCTGACCGCCGTGCCATCTTGCGCCTCCGCAATGGCGACATGCTGCATGGCGGACGTGGCCGTGGCGCCATGCCAGTGCTTGACGCCGGGCGGTATCCACACCACGTCGCCCACCGCCAGCGCCTGCAGCGGTCCCTGCCAGTGCTGCACCCAGCCATGGCCTTGCGTGACGATCAGAGTCTGGCCTAGCGGATGCGTATGCCAGGCAGTGCGGGCGCCGGGCGCAAAGCTGACGATGCCACCGCCCACGCGGGCCGGGGACGGCCGCTGGAACAGGGCGTCGACTTCGACCGCGCCCGTGAAATAGCGGGCGTCGCCCGTGATGGCAGGCATGGCGGCGGCGCGCGTGACGGTGACGGCCGCTGGCGCAGAAATGGCGCCTGCCTCGGCAGAGGCGGAGGCAGAAACGGCCCCGGCGGGCAGGCAAAGCGGCAAGAGTGCCGCGGCGTATCGATGCATGTCTGGTTTCCTTTCTTGCCGGCAAGATTGGCACCATGTGCCGCAGGGCAGCCGGCTTCGCCTGTCCCCGCAAGGCAAGCTTAACAGTGCCGGCCCGCGCTGATTAGCGGCGCAATCCCACTAGGGCCTATAAGCTGGGCTGATGAATCGGTCTTTTCACAGGAAAGGCTGGCGGACACCATGCGGGCCGGATTGCCTGATAATATAAGGCATTGCAATTTCGCGGCCCCTACCCATGCACGTCCACACGCTCAGCAGCCTGGCACAACTCCTGGCCAGCGCCGAAACGGAAACCCTGGCATTTCCCACCAGCATCAATACCGCCCTGCTGCTGCAAAAGGAACTGGCCAACCCCGATTGCCACTCGTCCGACATCAGCCGCCTGCTGCTGTGCGAACCGACTTTGTCGGCGCGCGCCGTGGCGCTGGCCAATTCGGCCCTGTTCGCGCCCGGCCAGGCGCCCGCCATCACCAGCGTGCGCGCCGCCGTCGAGCGGCTGGGGCACCGCAACCTGTATGCGCTGGCGACGGCGGCCGTCATCCGCCAGCTGAACGCAGGCATCCGCGACGAAGCCTTGCGCGCCCGCGCCACCCAGCTGTGGGCGCACACCGTGCACGTGGCGGCGCTGGCGCATGCGCTGGCCGGCGCCGTCACGCACACGGATGCCGATACGGCCCTGTTCGCCGGCATCGTGCATGAAGTGGCCGGCTTTTACATGCTGGCCCAGGCCGACAAGACCCCTGGCCTGTACGCCCAACTGGAAACGCAGATGGCGTCCACGCTGGAAGTGATCGGTCGTGCGCTGATGCGCCAGCTGGGCGTGCCGCTGGCCGTGGCCGATGCCGTCAACGCCTTGCCCGGCTCGACCATCATGCTGCCGCCCGAAGGCTTGCGCGACACCCTGCTGCTGGCCAAGGCGCTGGCACCCGTCCCTTCGCCGCTGCCACAGGCCAGCGTCACCGTCAGCGCGCCGCTGCAAGCCTACCTGGAGCACGATCCCGTGCTGCAGGTGCTGCGCACGCAGCCGTCGGCCGAGGCGAAGGGCCTGATCGAGGTACTGCTCAGCTGATAGCCGATCTGCTATCATGGCGCAGGCCGGGATGGACCCGGCCCGCTTTCATTGATGTGCACTGGAAAACTGCCTTGACTATCTCCCTACGCATGCTCGGCCTGGCCGCAGCTCTGACCGTGGCGTGCAACGCCAACGCCGACAGCTTCGTTTCCTCGGCCTCCAGCGCCGGCTCCCAGTCGAGCGGCAGCATTTCCGATTCGCTCAACGGTTCGAGCAACAGCTCCTCGCGCGACAACAAGGTGGCCAATGGCCCTTACCGCATCATCGACGTGGCCGCCCTGCCGGGCCGCGCCGGCATGACGCGCCTGACCATGCAAGCCGATGCCACGGCAACGCCGCTGGTGCTGGACTTGCCGCAGGCGGCGCTCGACAAGCAGCAGCTGGCGCAGGGCGACGTGGTGCATGCGCAAAACCGCGCCTATGGCATCGAATTCTCGCGCAACGACACGCGCGCCGCCTTCTTCCTCGTGCTGGCCGACGACTGGTACGGAGAGCTGGCCACGCGTCCCGTCAGCCTTTGATCCGTTTTCTCCTTCACCGCCCGGCACTGCTGCTGGGCGTTTGCGCCATCTTCAGCACTGGCGCCGCCCAGGCAGGCACTTCGCTCGCCTCGTCGCGCTTTTGCGACCGCGCGCAGGAACTCACGGCAACCGAGCAAGACCGGCTGCTGCGCTTTGCCGCCGTGGTGCGCGAGGAACTGGCCGCCAGCGAAGGCAGCGTGGCCCTGATCAGCCGCTCCGGCCTGGACCTGGCGCGCTTCGGCATCCGCTATTCGCATGCCGCGCTGGCCTGGCGCCACGACCATGACAGCGGCTGGTCCGCGCGCCAGCTGTACTACGCCTGCGACGAAGGCCGCCCGCGCATCTTCGACCAGGGCACGGCCGGTTTCGCCATGGGCACGGCAAACCCATCTCTTGGCTACATCTCGCTGGTGAAACTGCCGGCAGAAAGCGTGCCGCCCCTGCGCCGCGCCCTGCTCGACCCCGTGCGCGTGCAGCAATTGCTGGCGGGCCGCTACAGCGCCAACGCGTATGCATTCAGCCTGAAATACCAGAATTGCAACCAGTGGGTGGTGGAATTGCTGGCCGCCGCCTGGGGCGAGCTGGCCGCAGGCAGCGACTTGCGCGCGCGCGCCCAGGACTGGCTGCGCGCCGCGCCTTACAAGCCCGCCGCCGTCGACGTGGGCGCGCGCTGGCTGATGCTGGGATCGATTTTCGTGCCCCTGGTGCACATGGACGACCATCCGCCCGAGGCCATCGGCACGATGCAGCTGGCAGTGAGCCTGCCGGCCAGCCTGGAAGCGTTCGCGCGCCAGCACCTGCCCGCCAGCGAGCGCGTGGAAATCTGTCACGACGGCAAGCAGGTGGTGGTGCACCGGGGCTGGGAACCCATCGCCGACGGCTGTATTCCTGGGGCGAACGACCGCATCGTCGCCCTCGACGATACGCCGCACAGCACTCCCTGACGCCAGTCCCTAAGCAGCGGCCAGCGCCGCTTCGACCTGATCGAGCAAGTGTGCTGGCGCCAATCCCTGCCCCATCCGGCGGGCCACCTCGCTGCACGCCAGCTGGACCTCGGGCGCGGCCAGCAGGCGCGCCAGCTGGCGCCGCATGCGCCCGGCCGATAAACGCCTGGCCAGCAAGACATCGCCCACGCCGAGCCGTTTGATCCTCCAGCCGTTATCGAACTGGTCGTACGCGAACGGCACGATCAGTTGCGGGATGCCCGCGCGGAAGGCGTCCGCGCTGGTGCCGATGCCGCCATGGTGCACCACGGCCGCCACGCGCGGCAACAGGGCCGCAAACGGCGCGTGCGCCTGCCACATCACGTTCGGGGGCAAGTGCTGCGGCACTTGCGGCGCATGGGGCGTGAGGAACAGGCCGCGCCGTCCCAGCCGCCGCAACACGTCCAGGGCGATGCTGAAATAGCGCTGCGCGTGCTGGTGTCCGGTACCGGGCGTAAAGACGATGGGCGGCTCGCCCTCGTCCAGAAAGCGCCGCAGCTCCGGCGGCAGCGCCGCAGCGCCTTGCGGGGCGGCGCCGGGGAAACCGGCTTGCACGAAATGCGCTGGCCAGTCCGCCTGCGGGGCGGCAAACCAGGCAGGAAACAACCCCAGCGAGGCATCCGGCGCGGCCAGCATGTGCGCAAAAAAATGCGCTTCGGGCGGCAGTCCGTGCTGCGCGCGCCCCCCGTTCAGGCCAGGCAGCAGCACCGGGTCGACCATGCTGCGGTGGAGCAGCCGCCACAGGGCCTGGCGCCAGGCCAGCGGCACCCAGGCGGGAATGCGCAGCGAGCCGGCCGCCAGGAAATCATGGCTGCTGCACAGGTTCGATGGCGCCAGATAGGCCGCGACGATGCGCAGGTCCGGGCGTACTGACCGCGCCAGGGCGGCCATCGGCACGAGGAAGGGGTGGCACAGCACCACGCACTCTTCACCGTCCGGCAAGCCTTGCACCACGTCGCGCACGGCGCCCAGGTGCGGCACGAGGCCGCGCCACACCACACCCCAGCCCTTGCGCTCATCCCACAGGCCCGGATCGCCCAGCATGGCCTGCCCCTCTGCCGCACTGCCGAAGGTACGATACGGCACACCTGAGGCCAGCGCCGCCGCTTCCTGCCAGCCCGGCACCAGCAGCAGCACGCGCCGTCCCCGTTGCCGCAAGCCCTGCGCCAGTGCAATAAACGGTTGCATGTCGCCGCCGGTGCCGCTGCTGGCAACGATGACGAACGGCGCTGGCGTCAGATGGCCATCAGCCATGCCGCCCTCCGTGCCTGGCGAAAGTGTGCAGCGCAAAATCAGACAAGAACGTAGGGCACATGGGAATCTTTCCTAGTTGAAACACCCAACGATGGTAAGCGATGAAGGTTGGCATTTCAATCAGTATTTGAGCAAAGCATGACGCCATGGCTGCCTGCAATTGCTACAGCGGCAGTTGCAACAGCATGTCCCACTGGTCGATGCCGGGCCCGAAGCCGTCCGGCGTCACCTTCACGGGCGCGAAGCCGAAGCGTGCATAAAACTGCTGCGTATGCTGGCTGGTATTCATGGTGACCCTGGACACCTGCGGCATGGCGCGGATGGCGTCCAGACGCGCCTGCGTCAGCGCGCGGCCCAGTCCCTGGCCATGCGCGTCCTGCGCCACCATGCCCCAGCACAGGCTGGCGACGGTGCCGCCCGCCTCCAGCGCATGGCCGCCGCAGGCGACGATGTTCCCGTCGCGTTCGATGACCAGATACGGCTGCGTCGATGCGTCCAGCCAGGCGGCAAAGCCGGCGCGCTCGGACGGGTCGAAAAAGCGCGGCGTGTTGCTGTCGAAGAGGGCCAGGCAGGCGTCGCGGTCGCTGGCCGCGTAAGCACGTACTGTTTGCATTTTCTGTACTCAAAAGAACATGAACGCCGATTATAGGCGATGCGCATTCATGCCAGCTGCTCCGAACTGACGACATGCACGCCCGGCGCGGCAGCGATGGCCGCTTCCAGCAGGGCTTGCGCAATGCGCGGCGCGGGATTGATGCGCCAGCGCGCCGGCAGCACGGGGCCCAGCACGCGCAGCAGGCGCAAGGCGGCGCCCTCGCCCGCGCGCGCCACGTCGCGCTCGCCGCCGATCAGGCCCGGCCGCACGTGCGTGAGCGAGGCAAAACCCAGCTGCTCCAGGTCGCGTTCCAGCTCGCCCTTGACGCGGTTGTAGAAGAGGCGCGAAGCGGCGTTGGCGCCGGCGGCCGAATTGAGCGCATACGTGCGCGTGCCCGCCGCCCGCGCCAGGCGCGCCACGGCCAGCGGATAGTCATGGTCCACGCGCAAGAACGCCTGCCGCGTGCCGGCCACCTTCATGGTCGTGCCCAGGGTGCAGATGACGGCGTCCGCCTGCCACCACGGTGCATCGGGCGGCAATTGATCGAAATCGACCAGGGGCGCATCGAGCTTGGGATGCGCCGGCATGGGCTTGCGCACAGGCGCCACAAGCCTGCTGACGCGCGCGTCGGCCAGGGCCAGGCGCAGCACTTCGCGGCCCACCAGGCCCGTGGCGCCCACGAGAAGTAATTTCATGGTTTTCCCGTTAAAGTTGCTGTCAGCCACCACCATACACGCAACTCAGGACAAGCGCAGCGCCAGCGCCGCCAGGGTCAGCAGCAGCACGGGCACGGTCAGCACGATGCCGACGCGGAAATAATAGCCCCAGGAAATGTGGATATCCTTGCTGTCGAGCACATGCAGCCACAGCAAGGTGGCCAGGCTGCCGATGGGCGTGATCTTCGGCCCCAGATCGCTGCCGATGACGTTGGCGTAAATCATCGCTTCACGCACGGCTCCCTGCGCCGTCGTCGGGTCGATGGCCAGCGCGCCCACCAGTACCGTCGGCAGGTTGTTCATCACGGATGACAGCAAGGCCGTCAGCACGCCCGTGCCCATGGCCGCGCCCCACACGCCGTACTGGGCAAAGTGGTTCAGCATGCCCGTCAGGTACGCCGTCAAGCCCGCATTGCGCAAGCCATACACGACCAGATACATGCCCAGTGAAAAGACGACGATGTGCCACGGCGCATGACGGATCACGTGGCGCGTGGAAATGACGTGACCCTTGCCCGCCACGCCCAGCAGCAGCGCGGCGCCCACGGCGGCGATCAGGCTGATGGGCACGCCCAGGGCTTCTTGCGAGAAAAAGCCCACCAGCAGCAGCGCCAGCACCAGCCAGCCGGCACGGAAGGTGGACAAGTCGCGGATGGCGGCGTCCGGGCGCTTCAGTTGCGAGGCATCGTAATCGCGCGGGATATCCTGGCGGAAAAAGAGCAGCAAGACGCCTAGGGTGGCGGCCACGGCGACGACGTTGACGGGCACCATCACGGAAGCGTACTCGGCAAAGCCGATCTTGAAGAAATCGGCCGAGACGATATTCACCAGATTCGACACCACCAGCGGCAGGCTGGCCGTGTCGGCAATAAAACCGGCCGCCATCACGTAGGCCAGCGTGGCCCTGGCGGAAAATTTCAAGGCGCGCAGCATGGCGATGACGATGGGCGTCAGGATCAGCGCGGCGCCGTCATTGGCGAACACGGCGGACACCAGCGCGCCCAGCAAGACCAGCAGCACGAACAGTTTCCTGCCGCTGCCGCCGCCCCAGCGCGCCACGTGCAGCGCAGCCCATTCGAAAAAACCGGCCGCGTCGAGCAGCAGGCTGATGATGATCACGGCGACGAAGGTGCCGGTGGCGTTCCACACGATATGCCAGACGACGGGAATGTCGCCCCAGTGGATCACGCCGGCCAGCAAGGCGACACCAGCGCCGATGACGGCGCTCCAGCCGATGCCCAGGCCACGCGGCTGCCAGATGACGAGGGTCAGGGTGGCAAGAAAGATCAGGAAAGCGGTCAGCATGGGGCGAGGTCCCGTTCGGTGCGGCATCGCGGGCACCATGCGCCGCAGCCTGTCAATATCAACGATAATTCCATAATACTGGAATTATTGAATAAATGCAAAGCAACAAGGCGTTTCCTTCATCTCAAAGCGATGGCCTGGCTGGAAGCCAGCGGCGAAAAAAAGTGTCGACACCTGCGCTTCCTATTGCCTTTTAGTAACTTAAACGGTGTATGGTCGCAGGCTCGATTGAAACAGGAACTAGGAAAGTGGCGCGCATCTATCAGACCAACAACATGGGCGAAGCCGACGTGTGAGTGGCCATCGTACAGCCAGCGTGCTCGCAGTGCGTCGCAGCGGCCGCCTTGCATGGCATCCGGTTCTGTTCTTCAGAATTTCACAATAATTCCCCGAGAATTACTTAGCAAGGCTTTGCGCAACCGAACATCTGTCAACCACACCGGCGAGGCCGGCTGGACCGGGCCACATCGGCTCAAGGGCTGCCTCTCGCACGGCGGCAGCCAACACTTAAGCGGAGGAATTCGTCATGGACTTGATTTTGCTCGAACCCGGCAACCCTGACTTTGTGTTCGAAAGGCGCCGGACGGCGGCAGCGGCGGCAGCCTGATCGACATCGCCTGGCGCGCTAGCGCCGGGTTCCAGGATATGGGCCGTTGCATCGAACTCGTGTCATTGCATCAAGGCATGAAGCAGCAGGTGACGACGGACGTCAGCAACGCGGCGCGCACGTCGGGGCGGCCCGTCATCACGGAATTTACCTGTGGCAAGTATCTCGATGCGACCTCGGTGAAACTGTACGAACTGTGCCTGAGCGCCCAGCCGCTGGGCAGCGGCGCGGCCCAGCCGACCAAACTGTACATCGCCCGCGACTCGGGCGACAAGACGGCCAACATCATCACCATTGCCCTGCGCGAAGCCCTGATCAGCGAAATCCAGCTGCAAACCCATCCCGACGACATGCCGACCGAGCAGTTCAAGCTGAGCTTTACGGAAATCCTCTGGACCTACAGCCTGCAGCAGGCGGACGGCCAGCCCGGCCCCCGGAACACAACAGGCTGGAGCCTGGCGCGCAACCGGCCGATCAGCGCATTTACGGGCTAAGCCCGCAAGGCGGCTACTCCTCCAGCCCTCCCCCCAGCGCCTTGTACAGCGCCACGGCCGACTTGAACTGGTCGCGCCGCGCGTCGAGCAGGGCTTGCTGCGCCGCATACGACTGGCGCTGCGCGTCGAGCAATTCCAGCCGGCTGTCCTGCCCCGCGTCGTAGCGCAGCTGCGACAGGCGCTGGCGCTGGCGCGCCGCCACCACCACGCGTTCTTGCGCATCGATCTGCTGCGCAAACGTGGCGCTGCCCGCCAGGCCGTCGCGCACGTCGCGGAAGGCCGCCTGGATCGCCTGCTCGTACTGCAGCACGGCCACGTCCTTGCGCAGGCGCGACAATTGCAGCTCCGCGCGCAACTGGCCGCCCTGGAACAGCGGTTGCGTCACTTGCGGCGCAAACGACCAGCTGCGCGCGCCGCCGCGAAACAAGTCACCGAGCTCCGGGCTGGCCAGGCCCAGCTGCGCCGTCAGCGACAGACGGGGGAAGAAGGCGGCGCGGGCGGCGCCGATTTCCGCATTCGCCGCCACCAGCGCATATTCCGCTTGCAGGATGTCGGGCCGGCGCGCCAGCAAGTCCGACGGCAGGCCGGGTGGCAGCTGCGTCAGCACGGGCTGGCCATCGAGCGGCCGGCCAGCGGGCAAGTCCGTTGGCAGCGGCGCGCCCAGCAGCAATTCCAGGTTGTTGCGGGCCAAGGCACTGGCCCGCTCCCGCGCCTGCACGTCCGCTTCCGCCGTGGCCGCCTGCCCTTGCGCTTGCGCCACGTCCAGGCCGCTGCCCTGCTGCGCGCCGTGCAGGCGCTGCGTCAGCAGCAAGGCCTGGCGCCAGTCAAGCAGGGTTTGCCGCGCCAGCGCCAGCTGTTCCTCGGCCAGCCGCTGTTCCAGGTAGGCGTCGGCGACAGCGCCGATCAGGGCCATGTGCGCGGCGCGCTGGCCCTGCTGCGTGGCCAGGTAGCGCGCAAACGCGGCGTCCGACAGCGAGCGCAGGCGGCCGAACAGGTCGAGCTCGAACGCGCTCATGGCGATACCGGCCGTGAACGTGTTTTGCACCTTGGCATCGGCGCCGCGCTGGCGCACGCCGCCCGCATTGGCGGCTATGGCCGGGTAGCGGCCCGCATCCTGGATCTGGTACTGGGCCCGCACCGCTTCCACGTTGAGGGACGCCACGCGCAAGTCGCGGTTGTTTTCCAGCGCGATAGCGACCAGGCGCTGCAGGCGCGCATCGAGCAGCATCTGGCGCCAGCCCAGGTCGGCTGCAGTGTCGACTATGCTTGGCGCGGAAACCTCGCCATAACTGGCGGGGATGGGCGGCGCCGGCTTGACCAGCGGCGGCGTCAAGGAACACGCCGACAACAATCCGGCGATCGGTAACAGATAAAACCAACGCATTACAACTCTCCTTCCACCGCCTTGATGGCGGTGCGATTACTGCGTATATTAAAATAGCAGTCCATCTTGTCCACGGCGCCAAGCACCACGACAAAGAACACGGGCACGAAAAACACGGCCAGCACGGTGGCGGTGATCATGCCGCCGAACACGCCCGTGCCGATCGCATGCTGGGTTTCGGCGCTGGCGCCCGTGGCCAGCATCAGCGGCACCACGCCCAGGGCGAACGCCAATGACGTCATCAGGATCGGGCGCAAGCGCAAGCGCGCCGCTTCCACCGTCGCCTCGACCAGCCCACGCCCTTGCGCCTGCAACTGGCGTGCATATTCGACGATCAAAATCGCATTCTTCGCCGACAGGCCGATGATGGTGATCATGCCCACCTTGAAGAACACGTCGTTCGGCATGCCGCGCAGCATCACGGCCAGCACGGCGCCCAATAGCCCCAGCGGCACCACCAGCATCACGGAGACGGGGATCGACCAGCTTTCATACAGCGCCGCCAGCACGAGGAAGACCACCAGCATCGACAGCGCCATCAGCATGGGCGCTTGCGACGCCGATTCCTTCTCTTGCAGCGACTGTCCCGTCCACGCCAGCGCGAAGCCCGGTGGCAGCTGTTTCACCAGCCGTTCCATTTCCAGCATGGCGTCGCCGCTCGACACACCCGGCGCCGCGCTGCCCGAGATGCGCGCCGCCGGATAACCCTGGTAGCGCACCAGTTGCAGCGGCGATTCGCTCCACACGGGGCGCACCAGCTCGCCCAGGGCCACCATGCCGCCCGCGTTATTGCGGATGCGCAAGGCCAGCACGTCGTTCAGCTGCATGCGCGCGGCAGCATCGGCCTGGATGATCACTTGCTGCATGCGGCCGGCATTCGGGAAATCGTTGACATAGGTCGAGCCCATGGCCGCCGTCAGCATGTCGGCAATGGCCGTAAACGGCACGCCCAGCGCTTCGGCCTTGGTGCGGTCAATATCGAGGCGCACGCTGGCACCGGGCGGCAAGCCGTCCGGATACACGCCCGCTACTTTGGCGCTTTGCGCGGCCAGGCCCAGCAGCTGGTTCTGCGCCGCCTGCAGGGCGGCGATGCCATGGCTGGCGCGGTCTTGCAGGCGCATGGAAAAGCCGGACGAGTTGCCCAGTTCATCGATGGCGGGCGGCATCAGGCTCATGATCACGCCCTCCTTCGCCTGCGACATGGCTTCCTGCGCCAGCGCGACCTCTTCCTGCGCCGTGGCGCCATTGCGCTGTTTCCAGTCCTTCAGCATGGTGAACGCCAGGCCCGCGTTCGGTCCCGCGCCGGAAAAACTGAAGCCGAGGATCGACTGGTTCACCTCGATGCCGGGCCGCGTGGCCACGTGCTGCTCGTACAGTTTGACGACATCGAGCGTGCGCTCCATGGTGGCGTCCGACGGCAGCTGGATCGAGGTAATGAAGTAGCCCTGGTCTTCTTCCGGCAAGAAGGCCGACGGCAGCTGCATGAAGGCCACGCCCAGCGCCGCGACGATGGCGCCGTACACGAGCATCGAGCGGCCCGCGCGCTTGAGCATCGCCACCACGCCCTTTTCATAGCGCGCCGTCATGCGGTCAAATTGGCGGTCGAACCACAGGAAAAACCCTTTTTTATCGTGGTCGTGCGGACCGATGGGTTTGAGCATGGTGGCGCACAGGGCCGGCGTCAGGGTGAGTGCCAAAAACGCCGAGAACAAAATCGACACGGCCATCGCCAGCGTGAACTGGCGATAGATGGCGCCCACGGAACCGCTGGCCAGCGCCATCGGGATGAACACGGCCGTCAGCACCAGCGTGATGCCCACGACCGCACCGGTGATTTCGCGCATCGCTTTTGACGTCGCTTCCTTCGGCGACAAGCCTTCGGTGGCCATCAGGCGCTCGACCGCTTCCACCACCACGATGGCGTCATCGACGATGATGCCGATGGCCAGCACCATGCCGAACATGGTCAGCACATTGATGGAGTAGCCGGCCAGCAGCATCACGGTAAAAGTGCCCATCAGGGCAATCGGCGCGACGATGGCGGGAATCAGGGTGTAGCGTATCTTTTGCAGGAACAGGTACATGACGAGGAACACCAGCACCATCGCCTCCAACAAGGTGACGATGACCTTTTCAATCGAGATTTTTACGAACGGCGCCGTATCGAATGGCACCGAATACTTGATCCCGGCCGGCATGGTGTGCGCCAGTTCGGCCATGCGCGCGCGCACGGCGGCCGCCGTCTGCACGGCGTTAGCGCCAGGCGACAGCATGATGGCCGCGCCGGAAGCAGCTTGCCCGTTTTCGCGGATGCTGAAATTGAAGCTTTGCGCCCCCAGCGAGACCTTCGCCACGTCGCCGATGGTCACCTTCGAGCCATCCGCATTCGCGCGCAGCACGATGGCGGCAAACTCGGCCGGCGTTTGCAGCTGGCCCTGCACCGTCAGCGGGATGGTCACGCGCTGGCCTTCGACGGCCGGCGAATCGCCCAGGCGCCCCGGCGCGATCTGCGCGTTTTGCTGCGCGATGGTGGCCGTCAGCTCACCCATGGCGATGTGGTACGACACCAGCTTGGCCGGGTCGACCCAGATGCGCATGGCCCGCTCGGAACCGAACAGCTGCACCTTGCCCACGCCGGGAATGCGGCGCAGTTCTTCCGTCACGTTGCGCGCCAGGTAGTCGCCCAGCGCCACTTCATCGTGCTGGCCATTCTCGGAGATCAGGCTGACGATCATCAAAAAACCGGACGACGCCGACTCCACCGTCAGGCCGTTTTGCCGCACGGCTTGCGGCAGCCGCGGTTCGATGGCTTTCAGGCGGTTTTGCACGTCCACCTGCGCCATTTCCGGATTCGTGCCCGGCTGGAAGGTGACGCTGATCGAAGCCGAACCCGATGTATCGGTGGACGACTCGAAATACAGCAGGTGCTTGACGCCCGACAGTTCGCGTTCGATCAGGCCCACCACGGAATCGTTCATGGTTTGCGGCGTGGCGCCAGGGTAGTTGGCGCTGATGCTGACGCTGGGCGGCGCCACGGAAGGAAAACGCGCAATCGGCAATTGCGGTATGGCGATCAGTCCGAACAGGACGATGAAGACCGCCACCACCCACGCAAAGACGGGGCGGTTGATGAAAAATTGAGGCATGTCGTTAGGCTTTCATTGTATTCAAAGTGTGCATCAACGGGCCTTGGCGGCAGCCGCCGTTGCCACGACAGCCGGCTTCCACGGCTGCGGTGCGGCGGTGGCGCCCGGCTGCAGGCGTTCCTGGCCTTCGATGACGACGGTATCGCCCGCCTTCAAGCCGCCGTTGACCACGTACTGGCGCTCGACCACGTCGCCCACGCTAATCGTTTTCAGGCTGGCTTTATGCGTGCCATCGAGTACCCAGGCCTGCGCCTGGCCGCCGCTGTTGTGCAGGACGGCCTGCTGCGGCAGCAGCACGCCATGCGCTTGCACGGCGCGGGCGATGCGGGCGCGCACGAACATGCCCGGCAAGAGCTGGCGCTGCGGATTGTCGACCAGCACGCGGATGACGGCGTCGCCCGTGCCCGCATCGACGCTGATGCCGGAAAACAGGATGCGTCCCGTGACGGGATGCGGCTGGCCATCGGCACCTAAAATGGTCACGGGCAGCTTGTCCGCGCCTCCGTTACCGGAGGCTTGCAGCGCGGCCAGCGCGGCGGCCGGCTGGCGCACGTCGACATACACCTTGTCGATCTGCTGGATGCGCGCCATCGGCGTGGCATCGGCCAGGCCCACCAGCGCGCCTTCCGTCACCAGTTCGGAGCCGATGCGCCCGGCAATCGGTGCTTCGATGCTGGCAAAGGCCAGGTCCAGGCGGCGCCGGGCCAGGCTGGCGCGCGCCTGCGCCACGGTGGCCACGGCTTGCTCGCGCTGGGCCACGGCATCGTCATACGCCTGGCGGCTGATGGCGTCCGCTTCCACCAGCGGTTTTAACCTGTCGGCCTGGCTGCTGGCGCGCTTCGCCGTCGCCACCGCATGCTGCAGGGCGGCGGCAGCCGAATCGACGTCCGCCTGGAACGGCGCGGGATTGAGCTGGAACAGCTTCTGCCCCGCCTGCACGTCGGCGCCCTGCTCGAACTGGCGGCGCAGCACGATGCCGCCCACCTGCGGACGGATATCGGCCGTGCGGAAGGCCGCCACCCGGCCCGGCAATTCATCGCTGAGGACGACAGGCGCCGCTTGCAGCTTGAGCACAGTGACGGCGGCGGGCGGCGCGGCGCCTTCTTCCGGAGCGGGTTTGGAACAGGCGGCAAGGCTGAGCAGTGCCGCGGCGATCAACATGTTTTTCCTGGTGAGGTACTTTACTGGCATGACTCTCTCTATGACTGATCCCAACCGGCGGTCCGGTCGACAGATACGCGCAGCATAAAAGGCCAAGGTGGATGTTTCGTCAAAGAAATGTGGAGATTCGATGGAGAGCGCGAAGAATGCTAGACTATTTAGATGAACTATCATCACAGCGCCAGCCAGCCCTCCTTCCTTGCCACCACGCCGCCTTCCGCCCTCGTCCTGATCGCCGAAGATGAACCGCAAATCGCCCGCATCCTCGCCGGTTACCTGGAGCGCGACGGCTACCGCACGGCCTTCGCCCTCGATGGCCAGGAAGCGCTGCAGCAGCACCTGGCGCTGGCGCCGGACCTGCTGCTGCTCGACGTGCAGATGCCCAGAGTCGATGGCTGGGGCGTGCTGGCGGAAGTGCGCCGGCGCGGCGAGACGCCCGTCATCATGCTGACGGCGCGCGACCAGGATGCCGATAAACTGGCCGCCCTGCGCGTGGGCGCCGACGACTACATCATCAAGCCCTTCAATCCAGCCGAAGTGGTGGCCCGCGTGGCGGCCGTGCTGCGCCGCTCGCGCGTGCGCCACCACCCGGTGGGCGGCCAGCGCTTGCGCTGCGGCCCCATCGACATCGACCAGGAAACGTATGTGGCCAGCGTGCTGCAGGAAGGCATGGCCCAGCCTCTCATGCTCAGCCTGACGTTGACGGAATTTCGCCTGCTGGCGCACCTGGCGCGCACGCCACGGCGCGTCTGCAGCCGCCTGGAATTGCTGGAGTCGTGCATGCCCGAGAGCAATTCGCTGGAACGCACGGTGGACAGCCATGTCAGCAAGCTGCGCAAGAAGCTGGAAGAAGCGGGCGTGATGAACATGCCGGCCAGCCTGCGCGGCGTGGGCTACCGGCTGGAAAGCGACTGATGCGCTTCACGGGCCTGAACCGGCAGATCGTGCTGTCGATGTCCGTGCTGATGGTCAGCAGCATCCTGATCATCTGGATGGGCTCATGGATCTTCTTTGCCGTCGCCTTCAAGATCGATCCCGCCATGCTGTCCGAGCCGGACGACTGGTCGCCCAGCACCGTCGAGTGGCTGTGGATCTTTGCCATCACCATCTTCGGCTTGCTGCTGGCCGCCTTTTTCGCCATCAAGCTCGCTTCGCGCATTCTCAAACCGCTCAATTCCGTGATGGACAGCGTGCGCCGCGTGGCGCATGGCGACCTGTCCGCGCGCGCCTTCGCGGGCGACCGCAGCCTGGGCGAGACGGCCATGCTGGTCGATGACTTCAACAGCATGGCCGAACGCCTGCAGCGGGCCGCCAAGGAAAGCGAAACGTGGAATGCGGCCATCGCGCACGAACTGCGCACGCCCGTGACGATCCTGCGCGGCACCTTGCAAGGCGTCGTCGATGGCGTCTTCAAGCCCGAGGAAGTGCCCTTTTCCAGCCTGCTGGCGCAAGTCGAGGACCTGGGCCGCCTGATCGAGGATTTGCGCACCCTGAGCCTGGCCGACAGCGGCCACATGCAGCTGCGCATGGCCTGGACGGACCTGACCCTGGAAATCGAGGAAGTGTGCCGGCTGCTGGCGCCCGACATGGCAGCGGCCGGCTTTAGCCTGCAATTGCACCTGTCCGACCATCCCGTCTGCTGCGACGCGGCGCGCATCCGGCAAATCGTGCTGGCCCTGCTCGACAACGCGCGCCGCTATGCGCATCCGGGCCTGCTGCGCGTGCGCACGCGCGTGCAGGCCGGCCAGTACTACCTGAGCGTCGAGGATGCAGGGCCTGGCATTGCCGAGGAACTGGCGCCGCACGTATTCGAGGCGTTTCGCCGCGGCGACAGCGCCAGGGTCGAGCTGAACGCGGGCAGCGGCCTGGGGCTGGCCGTGGTCGAAGCCATCGCCCGCGCGCATGGCGGCAGCGCCGTCTGCACGCGTGGCAAGGCGGGCGGCAGCGTGTTTACCGTCAAGTGGCCGGTCGAACATGCCGCCCCGCCGCCCGCCTGCTGACTACGCTGGCGCGCGCAGCATGTCGACAAAGGCGCGCAAGACGGCCGGCATCTGCCGCCGGCTCGGGTAATACAGGAAGTAACGGGGCGGCGGCGGCAAACAGTGCTCCAGCACGCACACCAGATGCCCCGCCGCGAGATCGGCGCGCGCATCGGCCGCGTACACATACGCCAGTCCCGCGCCATCGCGCGCCGCGCGCAGCATCAGTGCATCGTCGTCGAACACCAACGGGCCGCCCACGGCGATGCTGACGGCTTCCCCCGCCAGCTCGAACTCCCACGCATACTGGCGTCCGCTGGGAAAACGCCGGACTATGCAGGCGTGTTCCAGCAGCGCCCGCGGGGTACCTGGTGCGCCATGCGCCGCCAGGTAAGCGGGCGACGCCACCACCACGAACGGTAGCGGCTCGCCCACGGGCACGGCGATCATGTCGGCCGCCACCTGTTCGCCGAAGCGGATGCCCGCGTCAAAACCGTCGCGCACGATATCGATCATGCCGTCATCGGTCACCACTTCCACCTGCACGCGCGGATAGCGCGCGACAAAACCGGCCAGCATGGGTGCCAGCAGCAGCCGCGCGGCCGGACGGGGCGCGTTCAGGCGCAGCTTGCCTGCAGGCACATCCTGCAAGGTGCTCAGGTCGCGCAAGGCATCGTCGATTTCGCGCATGGCCGGCGTGAGGCGCGCCAATAGCTGCTGCCCCGCCTCGGTGGGCGTGACGCTGCGCGTGGTGCGGTTCAGCAGGCGCACGCCCAGGCGCTCTTCCAGCGCGCGCAGCGCATGGCTGAGGGCGGAGGCGGACACGCCCCGTTCGAGGGCCGCCTGGCGAAAGCTGCGCAGGCGGGCGACGGCGGCAAAGGCCGTCAATTCGTTCAGGTCAGCCATCATTGAGGAAAAAATTCATGAGCCATATTCAGTAATCCATGCAAGATTAGCGATCTTATCGCATGCCCTTGCTTCACCCATACTCCTTGCATCTTTTTTTAAAGAGGAGTGAAAAATGGAACACAGAACACTGGGCAAGTCCGGCTTGCGCGTCGCCCCCATCGGCCTGGGCTGCATGGGCATGAGCTTTGCCTACGGCGGCGCAGACGAGGCCACCTCGCTGCGCGTGCTGCACCGCGCCGTGGAGCTGGGCGTGTCCCTGATCGACACGGCGGAAGTCTACGGCCCCTACGCCAACGAGGAGCTGGTAGGCCGCGCCCTGAAGCAGCTGCGCGGCAAGATCCACATCGCCACCAAATTCGGCTTCAAGATACTGCCCCATGGCCAGGGCGTGGAACGCATGGCGGGCGTGGACAGCCGGCCCGAACATATCGTCCGCGCCGTGGAAGCGTCGCTGTCCAGGCTGGGCATCGAGTGCATCGACTTGCTGTACCAGCACCGCGTGGACCCCGCCGTGCCCATCGAAGAGGTGGTCGGCGCCATGGCGAATCTGGTGCGCACGGGCAAGGTGCGCCACCTCGGGCTGTCGGAAGTGTCGGCCGCCACCCTGCGCCGCGCCCACGCCGTGCACCCGATTGCGGCCGTGCAGTCCGAATACTCGCTGTGGAGCCGCGACGTGGAAGCCGAGGTGCTGCCCGCCTGCCGCGCGCTGGGCATCGGCTTCGTCCCTTACAGCCCGCTGGGCCGGGGATTTTTGACGGGCCATCTCACGTCCGGCGCCGCACTGGCACCCGATGATTATCGCCACAGTCTGCCCCGTTTCCAGCCTCAGGCGATGGCGGCCAACGCGAGCATGGTCGACGAGCTGCGGCGCCTGGCGGCGGCGCGCGGCGCCACGGCGGCCCAGCTGGCCCTGGCCTGGCTGCTGGCACAAGGCGACGATCTCGTGCCGATTCCCGGCGCCCGCAGCCTGGCGCACCTGGAAGAAAATGTCGCCGCCGCGCAGATCAAGCTCAGCGAAAGCGAGCTGGATGCCATCGGCGCGGCCATCGCGCCCGCCAGCGTGCAGGGCGCGCGCTACCCGGCGGTGGAGCTTGCCATGCTTGGCCTGTAGACAACCGTGCATGAGTGCGCTATACCGGTACTTTTTTGTCCGGCGCACTTGAAATGCCTGAATCCGCTATCATTTCCAATCTGAACTATTCATTATAAAAGGGATTTACATGTCCGATTTGCTCGAAACACTGCAATGGCGCTACGCCACCAAGAAGATGGACCCGACGAAAACGGTGCCGCAAGACAAGGTCGAGCGCATCCTGGAAGCCGTGCGCCTGACGGCCAGCTCCAGCGGACTGCACCCGTATGAAGTGTTCGTCGTGACGAATCCGGCCCTGCGCGAGCAGATCAAGCCGCATGCCTGGAACCAGTCGCAAGTGACGGACGCCTCGCATCTGCTGGTGTTTGCCGCCTGGGACAATTACACGGTGGAACGCATCAACGCGCGCTTTGACCTGGTCAATACCGTGCGCGGCTTCAAGAATGAAGGCTGGGAAGCGTACCGCCAGCAAATCCTGGCCACGTATCCGCAGCGCGACGCGGAAACCAACTACCAGCACGCGGCGCGCCAGGCGTATATCGGCGTGGGCACGGCCCTGATCGCCGCAGCGCAGGAAAAAGTCGATTCGACGCCGATGGAAGGCTTTGATCCGGCCAAGGTCGATGACATCCTGAATCTGCGCGAAAAAGGCTTGCGCTCCGTCGTCATGCTGCCGCTGGGCTACCGCGCCGATGAAGGCGACTGGCTGGTGGACCTGAAAAAAGTGCGCCCTGCGCGCGAGCAGTTCATCACCGAGCTGGCGTAAGCGCCTCGCCAGCGACTGAGAAGCGGATGCCGGCGACGGCAGCCGCTTTTTTTTATTCAGGCTCGATGCGGGAAGCGCTGTCAGGTCATACCGCGAACGGCCCGCCATGGCGAGGTCGATGTCACCCGCAGCACGCCGTGGCATTGGGCCATCACGCGGACATGGCCGATATGCGCTTGGTCGTGCCACGATGTAGGGTGGTAACTGTTGCAAAATATCCACGCCACCGTCCAGCCCACTCCGTCCAACCGGACCTGCGGCGCCCTTGTGTCCCATCAGTCGTGCGCGTTCGAGCGACCTCATGCATTTGCTGGCACGCATATATGCCGGCAGATCCTCAGCGGCCCGGCCTGACGTCAGTGAGCCGCGCAGAACGGGACCTGCAGCAACGGTGGCCACGACCACAGCTGAAACTCGCCGAACAATTGTCTTGACCGATGGCACTACTTTGCCACACGATCTAGTCAATAACATCGCCTCTACGCGTACTTCAAATACCTTGATGTTTCAATCCCTCTGACCTCTGGAGCAAACAATGAAAATCGGTAACTTGAAAATCGGCGTCCGGCTGGCCGCCGGTTTGTGCGTGTCCATCATCTTCATGGTGGGCATCGCCGGCATCGGCGTGAGGAATCTTGGCAAATTGAATGACAACACCCGCGATCTCGCCATCGACAAAGTGCCCAAGGTCATTCTGGCTTACGAAACCATAGGTGGTCTCAACGATATCGCGCGCGCCATGCGCAACGCCATGCTGTCCACCGATCCTGCCGTCGTCAAAGCCGAGCTGGAGCGCGTCGACAAGCGCAAGGCGGAAAACGCCGTGCGGCTGCAACAACTCGGCAAGCTGATCGACGATGACGACGACAAGGACAGCAAGGCCAAGCTGCAAGCCGTGCTGGGCGCGCGCGAAAAATACCTGCTGGTGCAAACCAGCTTTGTGAATATGTCGGCCGACCAGAGCAAACGCGAGCAGGCAATCGTGTATCTGCTCAGCACGGTACGCAAGGAACAGACTGCGTACATGAACGCGCTCACCGAAATGGTCAAATTCCAGACCGCAGCGATCGAGGACACCAGCGCTGTCGCCGAGCATGCCTATGCCACTTCGCGCAACATGATAATCGTGATGACTCTGGTTGCTGCCGTGCTGTCCGGCTGGGTGCTGTGGTGGATCACGCGCAGCATCACGCAGCCGCTCAACCGCGCGGTCGGGATGGCCAAAGCTGTCGCAGGCGGCGACCTGACCATGCGGATGCAGTCCGATACGACCGATGAAACCGGTCAACTGCTGACCGCGCTGATCGAAATGAACGACAGCCTGGCGCGCACCGTAGGCCAGGTGCGCTCCGGCACCGACACCATCGCCACCGCATCCGGCGAGATCGCCAGTGGCAACCAGGATTTGTCGTCGCGCACCGAGCAGCAAGCTTCCAGCCTGGAAGAGACGGCATCATCGATGGAGGAGCTTACCGCCACCGTCAGGCAGAACGCCGAGAACGCGCACAAGGCAAGCAGCCTGGTGGTGGCCGCGTCGGAGTTCGCCACCAAGGGCGGCCAAGTGGTGAGCCAGGTGGTGAAGACCATGGGCGAGATCAAGGAAAGTTCAGGCAAGATTGTCGATATCATCAGTGTGATCGACGGCATCGCGTTTCAGACCAACATTCTTGCGCTCAATGCCGCAGTGGAAGCGGCACGCGCCGGCGAGCAGGGACGCGGTTTTGCAGTGGTCGCCTCCGAAGTGCGCACCCTGGCGCAGCGGTCGGCCAGCGCCGCCAAGGAGATCAAGGAACTGATCGGCCGTTCGGTGGAAACCGTCAGCGCCGGCACCTTGCTGGTCGATCAGGCCGGCATCACCATGGGCAGCATCGTCACCTCGGTCAAGCAGGTGGCTGACATCATGACAGCGATCAGTGCTGCCAGCAGCGAGCAGAGCATAGGCATCGAGCAGGTCAACAAGGCCATCGTCTCGATCGACGATGCCACGCAGCAGAACGCCGCTCTGGTGGAAGAAGCCGCCGCCGCCGCGCAAAGCATGCGCCATCAGGCGGACTTGCTGGCACAAGCGGTCAGCGTATTCAAGCTGGCCGCACAGCCAGCCTATCTGGCCGCGCCGCTGCATACACGGGCGCTGGCGTAGGCCATGCAGGCAAGCGTAGCAGCGAACAGCGCAACTGGCAGCAGTAGAGCACGGCACTGACGGCCCGTCACGATCCTGCTGCTGGTGCTGAGGAAACCGTTCACAGCGGCCGCAAGACAGGCCCTGCAAGACTCAGGGCCTGCTCATGCAATTACTGCGCCAGGTAGCGTTCCGAACGGGGGCCGTACAACAAGCCGTTCGGCACGCCGGCCGACAGCAAGCGCGCATTCGCCGTGCCGGCGATAGGATGGCTGGCATCGGTGCTGGTGTTGATGATCTGCTTGACCGCCGCCGTCACCAGGGCGCCGATCAGGCCGCCGCCACCGCTGTTATTGCCTTCATTGCTCGAAGCGCTGGCCGCGCCCTGCCACAGCAAGGCGCCCGTCTTCAGGTCGACCAGCTTGGCATCGACCGCCACCACGGTCACGCTGTCGATCACGGCGTACGTGGTGCCGTACTTGGAAATCGTCACGTACAGGCCGGCATCGGCGCCAAAGATCTCGTTGAGCTTTTTCGCATCGACACCGTGGATATCGGCGGCGTTCGTCAAGCCGTTCTGCTTGAAGGTTTCACCGACCACGGCCACCGGCAGCACGTAGTAGCCCGCTTCGGCCAGCGGATAGGTCACTTGCGCGTAGACGCTGTTGCCGGCATTGACTTCGGGCGAGTTGTTCAACGGTGGCAAGACCACGATGGAACGGGGCTTGGCCGCCTTGAAGGCCGTATAGTCGTACGCAGCCTGCTTGGTGGCGCAACCGACCATGAAGATGGCGGGACCCAGGCACAGGGCCATTTTCAACATGCGCGACATCATAATTTCTCGCCTTTTTTCATTTTACCCAACAGGAAGTCCATATACGGCGTCGATTCCGGGAACAGTTTTTTCTCGTCTTCGAACTGCGCGGCGACCTGCTCCGGCTTGCCCGCGATCGAGTACAGCATGCCCAGGTGGGCGTGGTAGCCCGGCGGCGCATGATTGCCCTTCGCCGCGATCACTTGCAGGTCTTTTTCCATGGCGGCGATCTGCTGCTCCGGGCTTTCGCCTTTCAGGTACTCATACACTTGCGGCTGGTAGCCTTCCCATTGGTACAGGGTTTTCGATTGCGTGGCGCAACCGGTCAGGGCGGCACAGGCGAGCATGGCCAGCAGGGCTGCGCCCTTGTTCATCATTGTTTTCATGGGATACCTTATTGTTTGCGCAATGCGCCCGCTTCGACGCCGGCGACCAGGCGCTCGACCGCTTCGCGCATGGCCAAGTCCAGCACCTTGCCGTTCAGGGTGGCGTCATAGCTGGCAGTGCCGCCAAAGCCCAGCACTTCGCGGTTCGACAGGCTGTATTCGCCGGCGCCGCCCGCCGAATACACGACTTCCGAGGTGGCGATATTGACGACGTTCAAGGTGACCTTGGCATACGCCACTTGCGTCTTGCCACGGCCCATGATGCCGAACAATTGCTTGTCGCCCACTTCCTTGCGGCCGAATTCGGTCACGTCGCCCGTCACGACGAAGTCCGCGCCCTTGATGTTCTGGCCCTGCTTCTTGAACTCGGCTTCTTGCTTGAGTTCTGCCATGTTGTCGCGGTCGAGCACGTTGAAACGGTTGGACGTTTGCAGGTGCGCAATCAAGATCGTTTTCGACTGGCTGCCCAGGCGATCGACGCCATCGGAAAAGATGCCGCGCATGAAGTTGGAGCGGTTGTCGAATTTACCGACAGCGATCAGGGTGCGTGGTCCGACGTAAGGGCGGGCTGCGCTGGCAACAGTGGGAACGGCCAGGGCTTGCGAGGATTCGGAAGCGCAGCCCGCCAATGCTGCACCAATCAGCGCTGCAATCAACAACGCGCCAGGTTTATTCTTGTTCATAGTGCCCTTATGAGATGGAGGATCAGGAGCCACCTGCGAAATTGATTCTAAGCAAGTTAATTTCCCAATTGCAATTATATGGTATTGCATGTCTCATAATTCTCTCCAAAAGTAACGATGGCAAGGATTGCACTATTCCCCACCATATGCAGGTGTGGCCCGGCTTGACTTCCCAGGTCATATTCATTAACTTAGTAGTAAAAAAGCGTGTCGTCAGCGCCCTATGCCACTGTTCCCCACAGACCTCGCCCGCCGGCCTGTTCCAACCCGGCGCCAACGCCACGCTTTTCACATAGACGGGTCCCAAGGCCATGCCGACACACGATCATTCCCCGGCCCATCCGCTGGCCACGGCGCTGGCGCTCTCGCTGGGCGCCGCCGTCGCCCTGGGCCTGTCGCGCTTTTCATATGGCTTGCTGCTGCCGCCCATGCGCGCCGACCTGGGCTGGTCCTACCTGCTGGCCGGCGCCATGAATACTTTCAATGCGCTCGGCTACTTTCTCGGCGCCCTGGCCACGCCGGCCCTGATGCGCCGCCTGGGCGTGTGGCGCTTGCTCATCATTGGTTCCGTGCTGGCCAGCGTCTTCATGCTGATATCGGGCCTGGTCAGCGATACGACCGCCCTGTTCCTGCAGCGCGTGTGCGCGGGCGTGGCCAGCGCCTTCATTTTCATTGCCGGCGGCGTGCTGGCGGCACGGCTCGGCTCCATGCACAGCCAGCGCGCCGGCTTCTACATCGGCCTGTATTACGGCGGCACGGGTTTCGGCATTGCGCTGTCAGCCCTGCTGGTGCCGGCGGCGCTGGCGGCCGCACAGGAGCACGGCGCCGCGCATGCCTGGCAATGGCCCTGGCTGGCACTGGGCATCGCCTGCCTGCTCGCCACAGCCATCATGGCCCTGCCGGCGAAAGCCATCGGCGAAGCGCCGCGCGCCCTCGACACGCCACGGCGCTTCGCCTGGCGCGATTTCGCCCCCAGCCTGGCCGGCTACTTCATGTTTGGCGTCGGCTATATCGGCTACATGACCTTCGTCATCGCCCTGCTCAAGCAGCAAGGCATGCCACCGGCGCGCATCACCGTGTTCTACACCCTGCTGGGCCTGGCGGTAGTGGCGTCGTCGCGCATCTGGGCCCGCATGCTCGACCGCTACAAAGGCGGCGAATCGCTGGCGATATTGAATGGCGTGCTGGGCGTGGTGAGCATCCTGCCGGCACTGACCAGCTACGTGCCCGTCGTGTTCCTCTCCGGCCTGGTCTTCGGCGCCGTCTTCCTGTCGGTGGTGGCCTCGACCACAGCACTGGTGCGGCATAATCTGCCGCAGCAATCGTGGACGGCCGGCATAACGGCCTACACGACCGTGTTCGCCCTGGGCCAGATCGTCGGCCCCATCGCGGTCGGCTGGATCGCCGACGGCCCGGCAGGACTGGAGCGAGGCTTGATCGCCTCGGCCATCGCCCTCTTCGTGGGCGCCGCATTGGCCGCGCGGCAAAAAGCGCTGGCGCCGGCCGCATAGTAGACTGCTGGATTGACCACCTTCGCAGAAAGATCACGATGAACGCCGACGCACGGAAACTCCCGGCAGCGATGGATGCCGAGACGCTGGAATTCATCCAGGGCCTGTTTGCTCTGGTGCGCAAAGGTGATACGCAGCAACTGGGCACCATGCTCGCGCACGGCGTGCCTGTCAACTTCCGCAACGAAAAAGGCGACAGCCTGATCATGCTGGCCAGCTACCATGGCCACCTGGAAACGTCGCGACTGCTGCTCGAAGCGGGCGCCGACGCCAACGTCCCCAACGACCAGGGCCAGACGCCGCTGGCCGGCGTGGCCTACAGGGGCTATCTGGACATCGCCGAACTGCTGCTCAAGCGTGGCGCCAAGGTGGAAGGCGCCAGCCCGGACGGCAAGACACCATTGATGATGGCCGCCATGTTCAACCGCCTGGCCATCCTGGACCTGCTGCTGCGGCACGGCGCCCGCATCGATGCCGTGGACAGCCGCGGCATGACCGCCGTCTCGCTGGCCAAGTCCATGCATGCGCAGGAGACCCTGGGCCGTCTGGTCAGTTTGGGGCAGACGGCATAGTCAACGCAGATATCGCCAACAGTATTGCGACTGCCACTAGGTAAAAAAACTGAAAAATCAGGAGCTTAGCTGTTTCATTGATCCGGTATTACCTTACGCTGCTGGACGGGAAATTATTCCCACTCGATGGTCAATGAGGCTGCCATGCCCTTGATTTCTCGGTGTTTTCTACTTTATTCAGTTGCCGATACCCTCAAAAATACCCTCATCGCCAAAATCCGTCATTGCCGGTTTGTTGCCGGCGGAGATGGCAAAAACTAGCCCACTCGCTAGCACCTGTCATCAGATTCTTCTGAGTGATGATGCCTTCGTGTCGGCACATCAGCAATCGCAGCGGTCCGATGAATTTAAGGATACGCCAATCCTCAGCGCCACGCTGTCACCCTGTCATTAGCGCAATATCAGTCCCGCTATTGCGATAGAGACGAGGCAATGGCACGCGCTTATCTGTCAACCGCTTTTACCATGGCCCACATCGCCGCCACCTTTCACGTCTCGAGCAGGACAGTCAGTCGGGCCGTATCGGCATTTAATAAAGCGCAACTTGCCGCAAACAGCGATGGCCAAAGATGAGATCGTGTACGAATGACGGACCTGAGCCCTGGCGCGCATTGCCTGGTTGAGCGCTGAAATTGCGAAGCTGGAGAGCGACCTTAACGATCATATTGATCGCCATCCCAGGCTGAAACATGATGCTCAGCTTCTTGTCAGCATCCCTGGTGTTGGCATGGCCACAGCCGCAAGAATCCTGGGCCAGTTAGGCGACATTCGTCGGTTTTGCAACGCCAAGGCATTTGCGGCCTTTCTTGGCGTCACTCCTCGTCAGCTCAATTCAGGCACGTCAGTGATGGGGCGCACGATGATCCGTCGTACCGGCAATACCTCGCTGCGCGCCGCGCTTTACATGCCCAGCTTGGTCGCACGCCGCCACAATCCCATTCTCTGCCGTTTTGCCGAACGCTTGTCTGCAACGGGCATGGCGAAAAAAGCCGTGACTGGCGCACTCATGCACAAATTTGCACATCTGATCTATGGCGTGATCCACACTGACAGGACCTTTGATCCGCAATACTTGGCAAAAGGACTTGCTATTCAAGAAGGTATCTGACCCCGGCCTTGATCGAACCCTATCAACGCTTGAGAAAACACAGCTTGCTGCGCACAAGACGGGTCAACAGGCCCAGGCGGAGATCATGTCGGAATGGCAGCCTCTCGCACCGCTGCCGCCCGGGCTGGCAATCCTGCTACCTACCTGCAATTATCATCACTCTTTGCCATCCACTGAATTATCCGACGATTCTTTAGCTTGTGCCATGCTCGCCGCCTCAACAGCGAGCCTGCGACTAGCGCGAGTGAAATCCCACCACGTACCCAACCCTAGTAATACTCCGCCAGGCAAACTCACGGCAAGGCATACAAGGGCAGTGGTGCCCATTGTGTCCACCCCCATATAAATGCCTACTGGAACAGCAATAATCCCTCCAAATGCAGCCGCCGACAAGATGTACAGCAATATGAAAAGCAAGCCGCGGCAGCGCACCGTTTTGGTCTCATCCCACAAATCAGGTTTCAGCCATAAAGGAACGGTGTCAAAATTAAATGGAACACCTGGTAGATTTGAATCTGGTTTCATATGATTATTTCCTTCAGTTATTTACAAGCAGTGCGAGGATAAACAGGGCCACAAGGCTGCACCGGCGATGTCCACCACGACTGACCAGCAGTCGAATCACCTGCTTGATTAAGCCCGGTCGTCACAGACCGGCCCACGACCTGTGAGCCAGCGAGCGCGGTACCCACGTTCGCAAGTGTGCTGGGCACCCATTGGTTTGCGAGGCCATAGGCTGCGTTCAGTCCAAACTTGGTGACGCCGCCAATTGCACAAGGTGGGGTCAGGTCCGCCATTCCGACACCGCCTCAGCCATACGCAGCCTACAAACCTCTGCGTAATCTCAGTACCGATGCGCATAGCTCAGGTACCATCTACCGCATGACGCGACCACTACGCCTTGAGTTCGCCGGTGCTCTCTACCATGTCACTTCGCGCGGAGACCGGCGTGGCACAATTTACCGGGATGATACTGACCGCATTGCCTGGCAAGAAGTGTTGGCGCTGGTGTGTGAACGGTATCATTTTGTCGTACACAGCTTTTGCCAGATGAGCAATCATTATCATCTACTCGTTGAAACGGTCGAGGCGAATCTATCGCAAGGCATGCGCCAACTGAATGGCGTATATACCCAGCATTTCAATCGGCGCCACAACCTTGTTGGACACGTATTACAAGGTCGCTACAAAGCTATCTTGGTGCAGAAAGAAACCTATCTATTGGAGTTGGCCCGCTACATCGTCTTGAATCCAGTCCGAGCGCACATGGTGACATCCCCTGACGAGTGGTACTGGAGTAGTCATCATTACTTTTTAGGCGACACAGCGCCTCCATGTTGGTTAGCATGCGGCTGGCTTTTGAGCCAGTTCGGCGACACGCGCGACGAGGCAATCGCCAACTACTCTCGGTTTGTCGCGGCCGGGATGAACGAGGCGAGTCCGCTCGCTCGCACCTGCCACCAGATTCTTCTAGGCGATGAGGCCTTCATTTCAGCACATCAGCAATCGCAGCGCACCGAGACGCCCAGAGATACGCCAAGGTCGCAGCGCCGCGCTGTCACGCTGTCATTAGCACAATATCAAGCCCGCTATAGCGACCGAGACGAGGCCATGGCACGCGCTTATCTGTCAACCGCTTTTACCATGTCCCACATCGCCGCCGCTTTTCACGTCTCGAGCAAGACAGTCAGTCGGGCCGTATTGGCATTTAATAAAGCGCAACTTGCTGTCGATCAAGACGGCAAAGGTTGAGACCGTGTACAAAAGTCGGACCTGACCCCGCCCCCCCGAAGGCTGAGATCGTGTACGAATGCCGGTCCTGACCCCGACTCCCCGCGCAACTTGCCGCAGATCGAGACGACCAAGGCTAAGATCGTGTACAAATGGCGGACCTGACCCCGGCCCGCCGGTAAAACGCAACCTGCTGCAGATCGAGACGACCAAGGCTGAGATCGTGTACGAATGCCGGACCTGACCCTGGCCCCCAAGGCTGAGATCGTGTACGAATAACGGACCTGCCCCCCCCCCCCCGGGCTTGCTCCTTAACTTGGGTGG
>Ga0209913_1000238_pt1 | contig 54783 bp, 39 predicted proteins | sample PersoiDNA2013203_FD_185805 | JGI IMG/M metagenome (GOLD analysis project Ga0209913, IMG submission 185805) | Permafrost soil microbial communities from the Arctic, to analyse light accelerated degradation of dissolved organic matter (DOM) -... | ecosystem: Environmental > Terrestrial > Soil >...
AGCAGTAATTTAAGAAAAAATGACGGGGGCTTAGGCTCCCGTTTACTTTTTATAAGATGTGGAAGGTCCGCTTAATGGATCGTTTCAGCCGAACATCCTTAATTTCCATGTGACTGCAGTGGGTCGAAAGTACCCGTTCACAAAGGTCTGCTTCTAGGAAATACAATGCTGAAATTATACCAATTAGGGAAATCGCAGCTTATGCCTATTCGTTATGTGCTAAATCGCAACATATGCCTACTTTTAATCTCAAGTTATAGTAGCTTCAGTTGTGTTAACTGATTGATTCTATTTAATGTGGAATCGCAGCTTATGCCTCACCCCACATGTTGTCAGCCACTGTAATATCCACAATCTGTTTGTCTTTGATGTATTCAGCCAACGTCCAGAAAGCTAATGCCTTGTTTTGGTAAGCAGGTCTTTTAGGGATTGTAGTAAGAAATCCGCCGATATCGGCTTGAGCAGCGTTGCTTGAAAGTCTAATCCATCAGGTAGGTCGCCATGCTGATGTGGCGGCACGCAACTCGTCAGTATTCGGATGGGCGGACTCTCGCGATGATAATCTCGCAAGCGTTGTAGAAACGCCTGATTTTCCACGTGATCGGTCATTACAACATCGAATTTATCCGCCATGCCAAGCGTCTGAACGGCGGACTCATGGTCTGCCGTGACGACATCGAAATCCGCCAGCGAGAGCGCTTCGTGGAGGTAATCCCTAGAGGATGGATTGGTTTCCACGATCAACACCCGTTTGCCCGATCCAAATAATTCTGGCAGTGCAAAGAGTTGTACTGATTGCAACACCTCCGACTCCTGCGCGGCATCCAGCGCCAACTCAAACCAGAATGTACTGCCTTGGCCGAGCGTACTGTCGATTTTGAGATCCCCACCCATTTTTTGCACGATATGGTAGGCGATGGCAAGCCCCAGCCCAGAACCCTGACGCTCGGACTTGCTGCGCTCGAACGGGAGGAATATGCGCTGCTGGTCTTCTTCTGGAATACCGGAGCCGGTATCCGTGACCATAAAGCGTAGGGTGAATTTTTCGTTAAGGGGTGACGCCTGAACCAGCAAGCGGATCTCGCCATCGAACGTAAATTTTGCTGCGTTGGATAATAGATTAAGCAACACTTGCCGTAGCCGCACAGCATCGAACACGGCAACTGACGGCAGGTCATCGGTCAAGACCATGGCAAAATGGTTTTCCTGCGGAATCGCCAGCAGCTCGCACTGGCTGGCAACATCGTGTAAAAAGGAATACAGATACGTTGGCGCAGGGAGCAGCTCCAGATGGTCGAGTTCGCCGCGCGCATATTCGACCAATTCGTCAATCAACAGGAGTTGCTGGACGATGCTTTGCTCTATTGTGGACTGATATTGACTGAAGCTTTCTCCGCTATCGTTATGAAGTTGGTGCAAATAATGCGAGATATTGACCAGCGGTGTACGCAAGTCATGCCCAACGTAGGCCAGCATCTGGGTTTTTGCGCGGTTAGCGGCGTCAGCCTCGGACAGTGCAGCGTTCAATTGCTTGGTATGTTCCTCGGCGGCCTTTTTTAGTCGGGATTGATGCTGCCCGATACTTATGCTGGTCAGTAGTGCTACGATGGCAGTAATGGCGGCGCAGATGCCCAAGTTGAAGAATAGCGTGCGGTAAATATCAGCATAGACGTCTTTTTCCGATTTTTCCACAAACAGATACCAGCCCAGTTCCGGGATGAAGCGCACGTTGAGTAAATGCTCGTAGCCGTTTCGCGCATATGAATACGCGCCGGACTGCTGTTGCAAAATGCGCGACGCCATGGTTGCCAGCCCCGGAATCGCATGAATATCGTTCGCATCTAGCCCAGAACTATGCAGCATGATGCGCCCCTGACTGTTGGTCATGTAAACCGTGCGCTTGTAGCGTGTGTGGTATTGCTCAATCAGGTCGCGCACCGCGTTTAACGGCAATCCAACGCCAGTTACGCCGATCAGCTTGTTGTTATAATCCAGCACCCGATAATTGACAAACAGCGTCAAGGCTCTATTGTGCGCCTCGTCTGTATCCAGATTCATCTCATACGGTGCGCTTATTCCGCGCACCCGAAAATACCAGCTATCGAACGCATCCCGCGTTGACACCGTTTTCAAGATACCGCTCTCGCAATAATACTTGCGACTGTTTTCCGAGACAAAAAAACTCGTCATCGCCCCATATTTCTGCTGGATTTCCTTGAGATAGCGGACGACCTTACTCGTATCAATTTCTCCGTTCATCACCCAATCGCGCAAATAAGTATCGCGCGCCATCATTGAAGAAACGAACACTGGGCGTATCAAATCCTTCTGGATTTCTGAATAGATATTGTCCGTCGTCAACGGCAGCTCATTGGCAACAATCTCGTGGCGCACGGATTGGCGAGATACGAAAAAACTCGCCAAACTGGTGACGATAAATCCAACCGCCAGCAGAACCGTCAACCCCATCAACAGCTTGCGTTTCTCGTCGAAAATTGGAGGCAGTATCATAAACTCTTTGTAAGTGCTTGCCGATACCCGCGCGGCGTGGTGCCCATGCGCTCGCGAAAGGCCGTGGCAAAATTGGCCGGGTTCTCAAACCCTAGTTGCGCGGAGATATCCTGTACGCTTAGATTCGTTGTTGTCAGCAATTGCACCGCGCGGCGCAAGCGCACCTCACGGACATAGGCAAACACCGTCTGCCCGGTTTTATCGCGAAAAATCTGTGTGAGTTTTTTTTCGGATATTCCCAGCATGCGAGCCAACTCCAGCAACGAAGGCGGTGTATCGAGCCGCTGATCAATCATGCGCTGTGCTGCCATTAGCACCACCTCGGACGGGTCGCGCGGATCGGCTGAAGGTGTGGTTTCCACCTGTTTGCGCGCCAGATCAAGATGAATCCTGACGCGCGCCAGCACCTCTTCGGCCGAAAAAGGCTTGACCACATAATCCACGCCCCCGCACTGCAAGCCATGCACACGTTCTTCTGGCGTATTCAGCGCGCTCAAGAAAATCACTGGAATAGACTGCATCAACGGGTCGGCCTTTAGCAACTGACAGGCGGAAAACCCATCCATTTTCGGCATGCTCACATCCAGCAAGATCAGGTCTGGGCGTATCGTCAATGCGCGCTGATACCCCTGCTGCCCGTCGAACGCCATGCTCAAGTGATAGTGCGGACGCAACACATCTACCAGATAGCGTTGCTCGCTGGGATTGTCATCAATCAGCAGCAGATGTGCTTTTTCGGAAAAAGAATGTGGGCTGGAATGCAACACGGATATCGCAATAGTGAGAGTAGAACCCTTAATTATGCCAAGGTTTTTCTGATTGGCATAATCCAATTGCTTTTCACAGATATTTGGCTGTTTTTCAAAGGATATTAGCGGGTGCGAAACATGCGTGCAAATATATTCCGGAATTTAAAGGTTTTAGACGGTTTGGCAAAGGTAAGTTTTTTTGAGGCATTTTACAATTTCATGATATTTGGAGGGATATCTCGCCATCTAGAGCTTATACAAGGGGCAACACATGCGTCGCAGCGGATTGAATAAAACTTATCGTCAGGTATGGAATGTAGTCAACAACACCTGGGTAGCCATGTTCGGAACCGCTAGGGCAAAGGACAAAGATGGGCCTAGTCGTGCAGAGGACAGAGAGATTTTCGAATGATATACAGACGCTACTTGGCGCGCTTTTTGAGTCGCCGCATCCAAGCTTTGCCATTAAAAAGAACCATTATGAATAATAATAAAACAAAATCGCCGATTGTTGATACGTCACACAGAAATCAGTTAACTAAGGCTCGGAAAACCACCGTAGACATTACCTTACAGTTGCACGAAAAGAAAAGTGTTGGCATAACACAAAAACTCGTCCGTACCTTAGCAGGCGTGCTACTAGTTTTACTTCCTGTTAGCGCTGCATGGGCGGGACTAACGGCTTCTGTTACGCGTGTCGCTCCGGCAACCGATATTTACCCGGGCGAAACGGCCAACCTACAGATTACCTTATCCAATAACAGTACATCAGCTTCCATTACTGGTGTCGGCTTCAGCAACAGTTTGCCAGGCACGCTTCCAAATGGTCTAAAGGTCATAAGTAGCCCCACCTACACCTGTACTGATCCAACAACTGCGAGTACGGTTGCTGGCACTGGGACGCTGACAGCCGCTAACGGCACGCAAGCCATTTCTCTCTCTGGTGGCGTTATTCCACCAGCCAGTAGCGGTGGTACTGCCGGCACCTGTACGATTATCTTACCTGTAACAGCGGGCACATCTACCGGAACCGCCACCGCATATAACTACATCATTCTCAATGGCGCCGTTACTGGCAATGGCGGTGCCTTAGCCAACGTCGGCCAAACAGAACAGAGCATTAACATAAAAGCGCTGGCAAATCCCAGCATCACCAAGAGTTTCGGCGCATCGACACTGGTGCTAGGCAGCTCCGCCACCACACTGACCATTACGCTGACAAATACCAACCCGGTTAGCATTCCCAACTTCACCGTAACAGATACATTCCCGACACTAGGTGCAGGAGGGGGCATTATCAAGGTAGCCGCAGGGCCAGTATCTTCAGCAAGTTGCAATAATGGCGGCACTGCGCCGGCATTTACTCCAGTCGTTGGCGCCAAATCGATCACCGCCACTGCGGGCACTATTGCCGCTAATGGTACGTGTACCTTAACTGTCAGTGTCGAGGCAGATCATACCAATGGGGCTTTCACAACGGGAGCGCAAACCAATACTATCAACAGTACATCTGACTTCAGCAATGATATTGGCATTTCAACCTCAACTAATGCAACGGCCAATATCACTGTAAACTCGCCACTACGAGTCACTAAATCAGTGAATGCTGCCTCATTGGCAACTGGCCAAGCAGGCTCTTTTACCATTACGTTACTCAATGATGGTCCAACACCACTTACAGCTAACTTTACCGATGACCCTATTGATGGAATCGGCAGCTTAACCTACGGCTTAGCCGTCACAAGTACTTCAACAACTTGTGGGGGTGTGGCGGCAGCTACCCTCAACAATACGGGTATTAGCTTGACTGGTGGGACCATTCCAGCCAACGGCTCCTGTACTGTTTCTGTCAACTTCACCGGCTCGGTACAAAATGCCAATACACCAAAGTCTTATACAAACACAATCGCCCAAGGCACAATCAACGTAGGTAATGCTGCAATCAAAAACCAAGCGGCGACTGCGGCTGTGACCGTGTACGAGAACCTTAATGTTAGTAAGATTATCAGCCCTAGTAATGCTGCACCGGGAAACCCTGTGAAATATCAGGTCACCGTGCAGAACTGGTCTAATGCAAACATCAACAACGTAGTCATTACCGATACACTGACTAACAGTCAAACTTATTTAACAGGCGTGATTGGTGCTAATGACTTTACGCCTAGCCTATCTGGCACGGGGTGCGTCGGCTTGTCTGCGGGTGGGGTATTAGGCACTATCACCCCGGGCTTCACTATCGGCACACTACCGCTACGCGCTGGAATTAATACTCCAGGGTCATGTACTGTCACTTTCTGGGCCATGACTTCTGCCGCAGCCGCTAATGCTTCGGCTTACTCCAACACCTTGGCTGCCGGCAGCATCTGTTATAACGCTGGAGCCACTTGTAATGGTGGTGCATCCAATACGGTTTCTGGTTCGGTGAATACTTCTGTCCTTAGCGTTGACAAGAAGTTTAGCCAAGGCGGAACAAGTACGCCATCAGTACTCACCCGTGCCGAAGGTACGGTTGTGCGCATGACCTTGACATTCTCCAACCTTTCGGCGAACCCGCTCACTGGTGTTACTGTCAGCGACACCTTACCAACATCGAGCGGTGCGCAGCTGCGAGTGGCGACACCGGCCAATGCGGCTACCACCTGTACTGGCAGCCCAGTGATTACCGCTACAGCTAATTCAACTTCGGTTTCAATGAACGGCGCTACCATTCCAGCGCGTGCTACGAATGGCACAGGCAGCGCAGGTACGTGCGTATTGTTAGTAGACGTGGTCGGCCCAGCAGGGGTTTACGACAATACGGCAGCAGTTACTGGCACAGAAACTTACGCCAACGGTAGCTCGCATACGGTGGTAGCAAACTCTAATACAGCTAGAGTCACTTACACATCTGCGCTATCAGCGACTAAAACCTTTGTCCCAGTCAGCGTGTCATCTGGTGGTAAATCAACAGTAACCGTCAGACTTAACAATTCAGGTGCAGTTGCACTAACCAATATTGCAGTCACCGACCCTTTACCAACTGGCATGGTGCTGGCGAATCCGACTAAGGCCTACACCACTTGTGCAGGCAGCTCCAGCATTACTGCCGTGGCCGGTGCTAACAGCGCCAGCATGAGCGGAGCCAGTATCGCTGGCCTTGGCAACTGCGACTTTATTTTCGATGTAATTGCCACCGGTAGTGCCAACTGGGTGAATAGCATCCCGACTGGCAACATTACTGCTGATGGCGGGGTAAGCAACCAGACCTCAGTAAACGGCACGCTGATTTATGCAGCGCCAACCAATATGACGGTATCTAAAGCGACTAACCCAAGTACGCTAACGTTCCCAGGACAGGTAAGCCAGCTGACGATCACCATTAACAATGGTACTCAGGCGGTCACTGGATTACATTTAACCGACTATTTCACGACAAATGGGACGGCAGGCACTACAGCCAATGGCATGGCCATCGCAGCAACACCTGCGGCATCAACCACCTGTCCTGGCGGCATTGTGACAGCCACACCAGCCGCAACGTCAGTCACGCTGACAGGCGCAACCTTAGCGGCAACTACCTCTTGTACCATCACCGTAAACGTTACATCAACTTCAGTTGGTGGCATCACTAACTACATTCCGATTGGTGGCATCGTGACTGATCAGGGGTTATCTAATAGCGGTCAAGCCACTACCAGCTTAACAACGCAAAGCAACATCGGTATCACTAAGCAATTCACCCCTAACGTGGTTAAACCAGGCGACCGTTCGCGTCTGCGCATTACTTTTTACAATCCGACAGCGCAGCCAGCGACCAACGTTTCTGTTACAGATAACCTGCCGAGTGGCGTAACCGTGCCTAGCGGTTCAAATCCAGTGACAAGCTGTAATGGTGCAACCGTTAGCTCACCAGTCAATACCCAAGTACAGGTTTCAAACGGCAGTATTGTGGCAGCATCTGGCAGCATCGCAGCCTCTTGCTATGCTGAAATAGATGTTATCGTTGCGGCGCAAGGCGATTACGTAAACACTATCGCTATAGGCGCAGTGAGCGCCACTGTTGGCGGCTCATCAGCCACTAACTCACAACCCACAACTGATACCCTGCGTGCAAAGTCTCCTCTGACCGTACACAAGGCATTTAGCAGCAAGACTTTAGATACGGCAAATCCAGTAGGCTTCACTACTGGTAGCGACAGTAAAGCGTCTGGTGCAGCAGCAACCATGACTATTCGCATTGATAACCCGAATACGGTTGCACTCACTTCAGCCTCATTTACCGACAGCTTGCCTACGGGCTTGGTTGTTGCGACAACACCAGGCGCATCAACCACCTGTGCCAGCGGCATAGTCACCGCAGCGGCGTCAGGCACCACAGTCAGCTTGACTGGGGCGACCATTCCAGCAGCGAGTTTCTGTACCGTTACAGTCAATGTACTCAGTAATATTTCAGGTAGCTATACCAACACCATTTCAGCGGCGGGTGTCACAACATTCGAAGGCATCAGTAATCAAGAGCCAACAAGCGCCAGACTGGTGGTTTCCACGCCGCCGACAGTGAGCAAGCAATTCTCACCTGCTGTTATTCCACCAAATGGCACTTCAACACTCACCATCGTACTGGGCAACAGCAACTCCAGCGCGGTAACTTTAAGCGCAATATTTACCGACACCTTGCCGACAGCACCGGGCACCATTGTGGTCGCAGCGACACCCAATATCGTTAAAACCTGTTCAGGCACTGTGACAGCAGTGGCTGGCAGCGCCACCATCAGCTATGCCAGCGGCGCCACGGTGCCAGCTGGCGGTTGTACTATTAGTGTAGATGTTACAGGTGCAACGCCAGGCGACCATACCAATAACATTCCAGCCGGCACGCTGCAAACAGACTTTGGTAACAACCAGCAACCAGCTAATGCAGTATTGACAGTGAGCACGCTAGGCTATGTTTCAGGCCGAGTGTTCAAAGATAACAATGTGACACCAAATGGCACTTTCGAATCTGGCACAGACACGCCGATCCAGACGATCGCCATCAATCTGTATAGTGGAGCCAGCTGTAGCGGAACATTAGTCTCGAGCACAACAACAGATGTACTTGGTAACTACATGTTCTCCGGTTTGTCTGCAAGCACCTATTCTGTCTGCGAACCAACACAGCCAACAGGCACGACCAACGGCATCACAACGGCTGGTAGCATCACATCAGTCAGTGGCAGTACAGGTACAACAGGAACCGCTTCTAATCCGACCTCAACCAGCAGTCAGATTGTCAATATCGTCCTGAATGGCGATGGCGGCGGTGCGGCAATTAGCGGATCTGCAGGCAATAACTTTGCTGAAATCGTACTTTCCAGCATTTCAGGTACGGTATTCCTCGACCAAAACAATAACGGTACGCAAAACGGTGCAGATACTGGTATTACAGGCGTGACCATCGAGTTACTCAACAACGCCAGCACTGTGGTTCAAACGGTTACCACAGATGCATCCGGCAATTACAGCTTTACAGGCTTAATACCTGGCGTTTACTCAGTACGCGAGCCTTCACAACCAGCAGGCACTACCAACGGCATCACCACAGCAGGGATTGTTCCAAATGGCGGTACGGTTGGCATGGCAAGCAATACTGCTACTGTACCTAGCATTATTAGCACGATCACACTACCGCCAAATACCAGTTCGACAGGCAATAACTTTGCCGAAATTCCGAATGGTCGCACCCTGTCTGGCCGAGTTTTCCTCGACTATAACAACAATGGCACAATGAACGGCCCGGATCATGGAATTGGCGTTCAAACCGTTAACCTCACGGGTACTGACATTAACGGCAACACTGTGACGCGCACAACGACAACAGCCAACGACGGCACCTATAGTTTCACGGGGCTACCAGAAGGCACCTATGTTGTAACACAACCAACACAGCCTACAGGCACGACGAACGGTATTACCACTGCTGGCAGCACTGGTGGCACGGCAACACTAGTAGGCGTAGTTCCAAGTACGATTTCGGCGATCAGCTTAGTAGGTACTAACACAGTTTCTGCTGATAACAACTTTGCAGAAGTACCGAATGCAGCACCAGACCTTGCGATTAGCAAAACCCATTCACCAGCAAGCTTTGGTCAGGGCTCCAGCACAGGCTACTTCACTATTACGCCAAGCAATATCGGCACAATAGCTACTAGCGGTACGATTTCTATCGTAGATACACTGCCAACTGGCATGACGGTAGCATCTGTTGCTACAGGCACTGGCTGGACTTGTGTTGGCTCGATTGGTGCCAGCGTAATCAACTGTACCAGCACCAATATTATTGCGGCTGGCGGTACTGGTAACGTCATCATTTTACGTGTTGCGGTCGCCAACGGCACTGCAGGAAAAATTCTGACCAACACTGCTGTCATTTCTGGTGGCGGCGAACCTCCAGGCTTCGATAGTAATAACACCGCGACAGATCCAGTGGTTATTTCAACTACAGCGCAAATTAGCGGTACGGTGTGGTTTGATGCAAATCATAATCGCATTCTTGACGCAGGTGAAACAACATCCAGTCTGATTTCAGGCTGGACTGTGGAGTTATTGTTGGGCGGCGTACAAGTTGCCTCGACAACATCGAATGCAAGCGGTGCTTACTCATTTACTGGAATTGCACCAGGAACGGGCTATACGATCCGTTTTCGTCACCCCACTACAGGCTTGATCTGGGGTGATGCCGTTGCCAATGAATTAGGTATCACGCCTGTTAGTGGTATTCGCGACAGCGCTAGTAGCGCAGTTAATGGCACCGATACAGGCAATCCGGCCGGCGCTACAATTAGCGGAGACGGTACGTTATCAAACCTGATGCTACTAGCAGGTGACAATATCGTTCAGCAAAGTCTGCCACTCGACCCGGCTGGTGTGGTTTATGATGCCATCACACGCAGTCCAGTTTCTGGTGCTGTGGTAACAATCAGCGGCCCTGGTGGTTTCAATGCGGCAACACATTTGGTGGGTGGTAACGCAAGTGTAACGACGGGTGCTGATGGTTTATATCAGTTCCTACTGACACCAGCGGCTCCATCTGGGACTTACACACTGGCGATTACAACATACCCAGCCAGTTATGTGCCATCGCCATCCACAATCATTCCTGTATGTACTACTGCACTTACAGTAGCTAACTTACCGAACCCAGCGCTGGTACAAAGCACCACTACTGCGCCGACGCTTGGTACTACAATTCATACGCCGTCTTCCTGCCCAGCCACATCCGGCGGCCTTGCAGCAACTGCCAACACAACGCAATACTACTTCCAGTTTGGCCTCACTATTGCGACTTCGGCCAATGTAGTTAATAACCACATTCCGCTAGACCCGGTGTTAGGTGGCGCAATTGTCGTTACTAAAACAACGCCACTGATCAATGTCAGTCGCGGAGATTTAGTGCCTTACACCATTACGGCGACCAATACTTTATCCGCCATGTTAAGCCGTATCGATGTACGTGACCAAGTGCCGCCGGGCTTCAAGTACAAACTCGGCACAGCTAGAGTAGATGGCATTGCTAGTGAGCCAACGGTTGCTGGTCGCAGCCTGACTTGGCCTAACCTTACCTTTGCGGCAAAGCAACGTCGTGAAATCCGCTTGATGTTGGTTGTAGGCTCTGGTGTAAGTGAAGGCGAGTACGTTAACAGCGCCTTTGCACTGAACCATCTAGTTGGCGCAGCAGTTTCAAACACTGCTACTGCAACTGTGCGTGTCGTTCCAGACCCGACATTTGATTGCTCAGATCTGATCGGCAAGGTATTTGACGATCAAAATGCCAATGGTTATCAAGATGAAGGCGAGCCAGGTATTCCTAATGTTCGCTTGGCAACGGTCAATGGTCTGCTGGTGACAACAGACGATCAAGGTCGCTTCCATGTGACATGTGCGATGGTGCCAAACGAGTGGCGCGGTTCAAACTTCTTAATGAAGCTAGACGAACGCACATTGCCAACCGGCTTCCGCGTGACGACTGAAAACCCTCGCGATGTGCGTTTGACACGAGGAAAAATGAGCAAGATCAACTTCGGTGCAACGATCCATCGTGTCGTGAGATTAGACGTGACGGATGCTGCATTTGATGCGAACACACTCAAAAAAGAGTGGCTAACAAAGCTGGAGAAACTGCCAGAAACGCTCAAAAAACAACCATCAGTACTACGCCTTGCTTACAAGCAAGGTGCGGATGGTGAAGCTGCGGCTAAAAATCGTTTGAAAGCCATATCAGAAAAAATAAAAGCGATGTGGCAAGCAAAGAACTGCTGTCACCTGCTTCAAATCGAAGAGGAAATTATCCAACCCTCCCAAGCTAATCGGGAGGCTAAATAATCATGAATAATAATAATCCAATCATTGCCAGCCTATTAGCAAGTTTGTTTACTAGCCCGGTCATTGCCGACGAGGCGCGTTGCAAAGATAATCAGTTTTGCACGCCCCTTGCGCAACAAGGCAAACTGCTCATGAATAGTCAGGTACAAACCCGCACATTGGGCAGTATCATCAGCAACACTCCGCCCAGTGCCGAATATCGACGCCCGGATGAAGTTGTGGTGATCGGTTCTGAAGCTCGTCAAGAAACCGTGGTTTATGACGAAAAACACGTAAGTGAAAGCAGCGCCAAAAACGAGCAATCAAAGGCAGTTAATTATGAGTCAGGCGAAAACTTTTTAAGTGATGCAGAACGTGAGCAGTTGCTCGCTTTGGCACAACGTCTAGCTGGCAAGCCTAATCTGCGTATAGCCATTATCGGCCATGCTGATGAGCAGCGCCTCACTGCCCGCAAGCGCGCCATTTATGCGGATAACCAAGGTCTATCAGCCGCACGAGCCAGAGAAGCTGCAACGTTTCTCAACACTCAGCCAGGTTTTGCCAATATAGCAATCGAAACCTCTGGCATGGGCAGCAGTGTGCCTCTCGTGCAGTGCGACAAAACCGTGCCGGTACGCGAGTATCAAGCCTGCCTCGCGCCCAACCGGCGTGTTGAAATTCAAGTGTGGTATGACCAAGTCACCGAACGTATCGAGCAAGTGGCTCGCACCGTGACAATCCCACCGCCGGCTCCTGTCGAATGCAGTAAGGCTCAAGGCACTGACACTGGCCTACCATTCCGCATTTCCGTGGATGGCGAGCCGCTGGTAGAAACCGACAAACCTAATACCGCTGACGTAACGCGCTGTACTGACGTAGCACTTGACCATTCCAACATCCAGGTACGCTACGATGCATTGGAAGAAACGCCATGGCTCAATCTGACCGTATTTCCAAATTCGGCAGTACACAACAAGCCTGTGCGTTTTACATCTTACAGCAATTATCACCACTGGATTACGCATGGCGAAGTCCGTTTGTTTGCTGAAAACGATTCAATACAAAGTCAGCCGATTTCTGTATTGCCACTGGACGATCATGGTCATGCAGAATGGACGCCTAAGCTAAAATATGGCTCCAAGGTACGTTACGTACTGCGGGTCTACGACCAAGATGGAAAGTTTGACGAAACCGCACCGCAACCACTGACTATCGCAGAAAACCCTGACCTACTGGCAAGGGAGTCTGACAAACGCGAAGAACTGATCGGCTACGGTGAAAATCGCTTGTCATTGCACAACATCCCCGTGCGCGGCGGTGCCGTCACAGTGAATGGCGACAAGTTACACGCTGGTCAAACTGTACGCTTCTTGGGACAGGAAATCCCTGTCGACAAAAATGGTAAATTCGCAGCAAGACAGATTCTGCCAGCAGGTAGTCATGTGGTCGATGTCGAGGTGTTGAATGAAACTGGTAGCTCAGCCATGCAATTCAACCGCAACTTGTATATCCCTGATAGCGACTGGTTCTACATTGCACTGGGTGACCTCACAGCGGGACGCAATACAACATCTGGACCAGCTAAACTGGTCACTGGTGACACACAGCACTTTGACAACCAAGCTTATATTGATGGTCGCTTAGCGTTTTACTTGAAAGGTAAAGTCAAGGGTGACTGGCTATTGACCGCGGCTGCGGATACGCAAGAGCAGCCACTGCAAAGTCTGTTTTCCAACTTTTCATCCAAAGATCCGCAATATTTGCTACGCCGTCTAGATCCGGATCGTTACTATCCTGTTTATGGTGATGATTCAACCACGGTTGACGATGCTCCAACGCGCGGCAAGTTCTACGTCAAACTCGCCAAGGGAGAATCGCACGTCATGTGGGGTAGCTTTCAAACCCAATTGTCCGGTAGCGACCTAGTGCAATATAGCCGTGGCATGTACGGTGCTAACGCCAGATTCCGTAGCGAAGGCACAACCAGCTTTGGTCAGAAGAAAAGCCAAGCTGATGTATTTGCTGGCGACCCTGGCACATTGGGCGCTCGCGAACAATTCCGCGGCACTGGTGGTTCGCTTTATTATGTCCAGCATCAGGATGTGACGCGCGGATCCGAACACCTATGGGTGGAAGTGCGCGATAAAGATTCTGGTATCGTACTTAAAGTCACACAACTGAGTGCGGCGCAGGATTACGACTTCGACCCAATTCAGGGTCGCGTATTGCTGCACACCCCGTTACCCTCCACGGCTGACGACAGCCAACTGGTGCGCGCAGGTTCACTCTCTGGTCACCCAGTGTATTTGGTTACCACTTACGAATATGCTCCCGGCATCAGTCAGGCCAACAACATGACATTGGGTGGCCGCGCTTCGCAATGGCTAGGTGATAAGGTTCAGGTCGGCGTCACTGGCTATCGTCAGGGTGACACGGCCACTCGCCAAAATATCATGGGCGTAGATGCTACCTATCGTGTCGCTCCCGGCGTATATTTAAAGGCTGAAACCGCACGCTCAGACGGTCCAGGAACCGCAACGCAATCCTCAGCAACGGGTGGTTTCGAATTCAACTCCATTGCATCAACTGGCGGCATCGCCAATGCCCATCGTGTCGAGGCGGCAGTCGATCTGGCAGAGGTCTCTTTAGGCAAAGGTAAAGTGAATGCCTACTGGCAGGATCGAGAAAAAGGCTTCTCATCACCTGGGCAGATAACGGCTGAGGATATTCAGCAATCTGGCCTTGGTGCAGACCTAGAAATCGCCAAAGACACGCGATTGATGGCTAAGGCAGATATCAAAGATGCCACTAGCCAAGATACCAGAGCCGTTACCACCTCGGTAAAGCACCAGTTCACACCAAACTGGGCGGGTAGTGTAGGCGTGCGTTTTGACGACCTCAATACGCGCATCGCTAATGCCAGTCCAACTTTGTCGCAAAACGGTGAGCGCTCAGATCTCGGCATACAGCTGGATTACGCGCCCGATACTACGACCGAAAAACCAGACTGGAAAGCTTATGGCTTCTTCCAAGACACGCTGAGTACATCCGGCAATCGTAGCGACAACAACCGCGTCGGCGCAGGTGGCAGCTGGCAGTTGAACGAGAAATTGAACTTGCTAAGCGAGGTTTCATCCGGTAACGGCGGTATGGGTGGCAAGGTGGGTGGCGACTGGCAAGTGACAGACCGTAGCCAACTATACATGAACTATGCCTTGGATACTGATCGCACAGACAGCCTATATCGTGGCCGTCAGGGCACATTAGTTTCAGGTACCAAAACGCGTTACTCCGACAGTCTTTCGATTTATGGCGAAGAACGTATGATGCACGGCGTTGGACCTTCAGGCCTGCTACATGCATTCGGCTTGGATATGGCAGCAAAGGATGGCTGGAACTTCGGCTTCAAAGGTGAAACTGGTGACATGGCAGATCCACTAGCCGGCGATTTCAGCCGTAAGGCACTCAGTTTTAGCGTTGGTCGTTCTATTGAAAAAATAAAATATGCTGGCAATATCGAGTGGCGCAACGAAAATGGCACTACGCTGGGCGAGCGCACCACTTGGCTGGTACGCAACTCTCTTGGCTACCAGATCGTTCCAGATTGGCGCTTCCTCAGTAAGCTGAATTTCTCGATTTCGAATAGCAGCTTGGGGAGTGCCTATAACACTGACTTCACCGAGTTTGTGTTGGGCTATGCTTATCGCCCAGTTAAGAATGATAAATTTAATGCGCTGTTCAAGTATACGTATTACGCCAATCAACCCTCACCTGCCGCCATCAGTACTGCTGGAGTCGCGTCAGATTACGAGCAACGCAGCCATATACTTTCTGTCGATGCTATTTACGATGTTAAACCGTGGCTTTCTGTGGGTGGGAAATATGGCTTCCGTCGTTCAGAAATGCGTGCACCCAAGGATACTGGCGATTGGCAAAATGCTGATGCCCATCTCCTGATTGCGCGTGCTGACTGGCATTTCGTACACAACTGGGATGCGCTTCTCGAATTGCGCTGGTTGAACGTTCCAGCGGCAAGCGACAGTCGTGATGGCGCATTAGTTGCGGTTTATCGTCATATCAACAAAAATGTAAAAGCAGGTGCTGGCTATAATTTCACCGATTTTTCAGATGACATGACTGATATGTCCTACCGCTCGCAAGGCTGGTTCGTGAACTTGATTGGAAAATTATAATTTTGAACGGATAAATCATAAGAGTTAAAAATGTAGTTTAATCACAATCAAACAGCATCACCCCACAAATCTTTAGAGGTTGTTTTGACTGGACACACTAGTGGTGTGTCCAGTCACGTCACTGTCTGCTTTGTAGAGGGTCGACCGTCTCAAAAGGGTCGAAAGCTCCGATTTTCATAGTCTGCTTCTGAGTAGTAGAATTTCTCAGAGATGACAATGATGAATTTTTAGGCAAGCAGTTGGTCAAGGTGTATATGTGAGTTTTGCCCAAAGCCTCCCTTACTATTCCGTTTGCATTTTTACTAAGTCACTTAGCCAATCCATAAAAACCCGCATCCGCTTGGATAAGTTTCTTCTGTGCGGATACAGCAGTGATACTGGCATTGCGGGAGCACGATAATCCTTAAGAATTTCTACTAACTTCCCCTCTTCTAGTAAATGTCTTGCTCCTAGGATCGGTGCTTGTGTAACCCCCAAACCCGCCACACAGGCCGCTCGATAAGCATCTACATTATTCACTGAAACTCGGCTTCGCATTGGAATGCGCTGGCATGTCTTACCATCCCAATATTCAAACGCATCACTTTTGGATGATGCGCTCACGTTGTAGTGAATCAACCAGTGCTTACTTAAGTCTGCTGGCAGGATTGGCTCTCCATATTGCGCGAGATATACTGGGCTCGCGTAATTAGTTTGTGGCATCTCTCCAAGATGGCGCACAATCAGTCCAGAATCAGTTAGCTTACCTGTACGCACAACACAGTCAAATCCTTCAGCAATTAGATCCACGCGATGGTCAGTACTACTCAAGTCTATCTGTAAATTAGGGTAACGGTTTAAGAATTCTGGCAAGCAGGGAATGACTACATTGCGTGCCATCGGGTACGACATGTCTACACGGATAAGCCCGCTGATACTTGCGTCATCGGTTTGAAATAGACTTTCCAGTTCATCAATCTCAGCAAGAACATCTTTACCTCGTTCATAAAAAATCTGACCATCGGGTGTCAGCTGCACTTTACGTGTAGTGCGATGTAGCAACTGAGTTCCCAGCCGGTTTTCCAATTGTTGCACAGCCAGCGATACGCTCGCTTTGGGAAGACCAAGTGCATCCGCCGCTTTGGTAAAACTACCCAGTTCAGCCACACGCACAAAGCGTTTTATTGCCTCTGTATTTTCCATGTCACAACCAATTGTCAATAATAAATGAACAGTATAATCATTTATCAAGTATTTATCGTATTATCAAAGACCAATAAGATGGCGACCAGTTCTTACAACTCTTGGAGAAAAGCTATGACTCAAAAAATTGGTTTGATTACGGGCGGTAGTCGCGGACTTGGTAAAAGCACTGCACTTGCAATGGCAGCACAAGGTGTCGATGTGCTACTAACCTATCACAGTAAGAAAGCAGAAGCAGAAGCGGTAGTTGCCGAAATTGTTGCGATGAGGCGTAAAGCTATCGCATTACAATTGGATGTTACTGATACAGCTAATTTTACTAGATTCACAAACCAAGTGTCACAAACCCTCAAAACACATTGGCAATGTAACCGCCTTGATTATTTAGTAAACAATGCGGGCACAGGCATTCATGCGCCGTTTATGGAAACCACTGAATCTATGTTTGACCAAATGGTGAATATGCATCTCAAATCAGTATTTTTTCTGACGCAAAAGATGTTGCCAATTATCAATGATGGCGGCCGTATTGTGAATATTTCCAGTGGGCTTGCGCGCTTTGTCTTACCTGGTTATAGCGCCTATGCAGCAATGAAAGGTGGGATAGAGGTGTTAACTCGCTATATGGCAAAAGAACTAGGTGAGCGAAAGATAACTGTGAACACTGTTGCGCCTGGGGCGATTGAAACAGATTTTGGTGGTGGTGCTGTGCGTGATAACAAAGACATCAATAATTACATTGCCTCTCAAACTGCTCTAGGTCGTGTAGGCGTCGCTGAAGATATTGGGCCGATGATTGCATCATTGTTATCGGAAAATAATCGTTGGGTTAACGCGCAAAGGATTGAGGTGTCAGGTGGGATGTATATTTAATATCTAACTTTAATAATGATGCTTGCACCTATTTTTGGAACACATTAATTTAGTGTGCAAGTATTTCCTACAAGCTGTCTAAATGACTGCAATGGGTCGAAATCTCCGATTATCAACGACTGTTTTGTAGTAGTGCAATTTATCAGGTATGCCAATGACAGCCTATTAGTTAGCACTTTGTGAAAGCATCTGCGTAACTTTCAGCCCTATGCAGCCATTCAGAGTTAATTAATGTTTGATTGAGTTGCAGGCAGACAGTTAACTGTATTAGGCAACTTAGGCAGGCGGCAGTGCTTTGATGGAGCGTAGGATATTGCGTGTGATATCCAGTCGCTTTGGGAGGTCGCTCAATCTGTTCGGTGTATCAATGTTTAGCGCGAAGAATACAGGTCCAGTTGGCCACTCGACCCAACCTACCCACCAGCCAACTTTTCCGTTCCACCCAGTCTTGGCTCGCAGTATCCAGTCTTGGCCCGCCTCATTAATCATCACATCCTTGACGAGACGCTGGTGCTCCACCCGAAACGGCAGTTCATTTCGATAGAGGCGCCGCAATAGCGATATTTGTTCGTTAGCTGATATTTCTAGCTCGCCTTCAATCCAGAAAGGTTTAGCTCCCTCAGTAACTGCGTTGCCATACGCGATTTTTTGCATGTAATCGGCCTCACGCTTATCACCAAGCTGCTGTGCGAATTGTTCGTATACCCATACGGTTGAGCTCCGCATAGCTGAGCGTAGGTTCTGGTCTTCGTTCCATGCTTCTATCGAACGCTTGGTGCCATCCCAAGGGATGACCTGAAACTCGTCACGAAGAATACCTGCATCAAGAGCAAAAAGACTATGGGGAATCTTGAAGGTTGAAGCTGGTGAGTAGCGACGATTTGCACGCTCTGAATCGTAAACTAATACCACATCCTTATTCGCACGAGCATCTACAACAACAATGGTCCCTTTCGCATTGGCATTGGAGAAGTAGTTAGACCAATCCAACCGCTCTTGAGGCGTCGATGCAGCGAAAGACTTGGATGCAACGACGATAGACAATACACAAATGATTAAACGGAGGCAATTCATATTTGCAACTCTATCACCAATGACTGGTGATACCTAGAAAGACGGCTTAGGGTCGAAAGTGCCAGTTTACAAGGCTCTGCTATATGGAAATGTAATTCTAAAATTTTACCAATTAGGAAAATCGCAGCATATGCCTATTCGTTATGTGCTAAATCGCAACATATGCCTACTTTTAATCTCAAGTTATAGTAGCTTCATTTGTGTTAACTGATTGATTTTATTTAATGTGGAATCGCAGCTTATGCATCACCCCACATTTTTGTTTATTTCATGCATTAGTCTAGTGGCGACGGGGCAATTCAGTATGCTGTATCGCCCAAAGGCGCTAAATTAATCAGCTCCAATCAGGATTAGGTATTTCAGTAAATACCTTACGTAATCCTTCACCCCAATGTTGACGCACTGAGAGGAAGTACGGGTCATCTTTGACCACTCGGTGAGTGCAGTCCATCGTTAATTTATCATTATGATAAACCAACACATCAACTGGCAAATCGACTGAAACATTACTACGGATAGTAGAGTCGAATGAAATCAGCACACATTTAAGTGCGTCTTCCAAAGTGCTTTTGTAATTGATCACACGATCCAGAATAGGTTTGCCATATTTGGTTTCACCTGTTTGAAAGTATGGTGTTTCCTGACTGGCTTCTATGAAGTTACCCGCAGAGTAAATAGTAAAGAGTCGAGTTTTTTCTCCAGCAATTTGTCCGGCAAAAAGAACAGAGATATTAAAATCCGTATTGTGGTGCCGCAAATGTTCCGCATCTTCTCGATGTACAGCACGTATAGCGGCGCCAACCGCACGCGCCGCATCAAACATATTGGTCACATTATGAAGGTTGACAGTTTCATTTGCAGCGATGTTTTTATGCAAATGCTGAAGAACCGCCTGCGTAATAGCGAGATTACCTGCTGTGAGCATGACCATTGAACGCTCGCCTGGCACTTCAAATATGGTCATTTTAGGAAAAGTCGCAACCTGATCGACGCCTGCATTGGTGCGGGTGTCAGACGCCATCACTAATCCGGTTTCGAGTAATATTCCTACACAATAGGTCATAAAAGCAACTTGTAAAGTAAAGGGTTAATGATAGCTTCTTAAAGCTGCTACTAGCAACTTGTTTGAAGCATAATTCTTCGATGATACTTTACCTCAAGGTCAACTCAAGCAGCGTTAAGCCAGGGTAATTAGCATACAAAATTCACACCATTAAATTGAAGTTTAGGCATAAAATGTAACAGGGTTAAAACTTAAATATGTCATCCTCAAATCTACATTCAGAAAGTTCAGATAATAGCGCCTGGCTAAGGGAAGCTATTGGCTATCAACCAGCAGTTAGAACGCTTGATGAAATGCTCGACAATGAAGGTAAAGTTCGCCCACACTGGGAATCTTTTATTCAGGCATTGCAAAAACTCGGGCAAAACGAGATCGGACTACGGCAAAACGAGATACTCAAACTACTGCGCGAAAATGGTGTCACTTATAATGTTTATGGTGATCCTGATGGCAGTAGCCGACCTTGGCAACTAGATCCTATTCCACTTCTCATCTCCAGTGAAGAATGGCAAGGTGTCGAAGCCGGATTATTGGAACGTGCAGAACTACTCAACCTGATTCTTACTGATCTTTATGGGCCGCGCGAGCTTATACGCAAGGGCTTGTTGCCGGTTGATCTACTTTTCAATCACAGTGGGTTCTTAAGGGCTTGTGATAAAGTCAAAATACCCGGTAAGCATCAGCTAGTGCTTTATGCCGCTGACTTGGCACGAGGTCCTGACAATCGCATGTGGGTGATTGGAGATCGAACTCAAGCGCCTTCAGGCGCTGGCTATGCCTTGGAAAATCGACTAGCCATGTCGCGTGTTTTCCCTAATATCTTTCGGGATACGCGAGTGCAGCGACTCAATGGTTTTTTTCAATCATTGCGCAATGGACTACAGCAGATAGCACCACAAAATGTGGATACGCCTAGAATCGTCGTGCTGACACCTGGTCCATTCAATGAAACATTTTTTGAGCATGCCTATCTGGCTTCTTTCCTAGGCTATCCTTTAGTGCAAGGTGATGACCTCACAGTACGGGACGGTTTTGTATGGCTAAAGTCTCTCAACGGCTTACAACGCGTTGATGTGATTATGCGCCGTGTCGATGATAGTTTTTGCGACCCGCTTGAATTACGTGAGGACTCACGATTGGGCGTTCCAGGTTTACTTGAGGTAGCACGGCGCGGTAATGTCACTATTAGCAACCCGCTAGGCAGCGGCGTGCTGGAAAGCCCCGGATTATTACCTTTTTTGCCCAAGATTGCAGAACATTTTCTGGGCAGGCGACTTCGTTTGCCTAGCGCTGCAACTTGGTGGTGCGGTCAAGCTAAAGAATTGAATTATGTACTGAATAATCTACACAAACTGGTCATCAAACATATCTGCCGCGGCGCGATGACTTCAGTATTCGGGCACACTCTCAGTCAGCAGCAACTGGTAGATTTGCGTGATCGCATTCGTGCTAAACCAGCATTATTTGTTGGGCAAGAGCATGAAAGTTTTTCTACCGCGCCTTCTCTTGTCGGAGGTCACTTGGAGCCACGACAAGCGCTACTTCGCTGCTTTATGGTGGCTCAAAAAGATGGGTATAGTTTGATGCCTGGCAGCCTGACAAGAAGTGCAGGACAACAAGGTGATGTGCCGGTATCGAACCAGATGGGCGCTATCAGCAAAGATACATGGGTGATTGCAGGCAGTGAGCAGCATCAAGCACATGCTTCTGACAGTACCCTTGCCAAGTCATCGGTAGGCAACTATAGCAGCACACTGCCAAGCCGTGTTGCTGAAAATTTGTTTTGGGTAGGACGCTATGCCGAGCGCACTGAGGGCAGTATCCGCCTCCTGCGCACCACGGTCAGAAAACTTTACATCAACCCTGATATAAGTAACCCACATTACGAAAGTAGTCTGCACGCTATATTGCGCGGGCTTACTAACATCACTAATACTTATCCTGGTTTTCTTAATAAAGATTCGACTGCGCTGCTTAAAACACCAGATAGCGAGTTGCTGTCATTGATGCTGGATGAAGAAAAATCTGGCAGCATTGCTAATAATCAGCGCAGTTTGTTGCAGGCGGGTTACGCAGTTCGCAACCTATGGTCTTCCGATACATGGCGAGTCATGGATGAAATTAAGTGTCATCTTGAGCTGTCGCAGCAACTCAGCGAGTCCACACTTTGGAATATTCAGGAACATATGGATAGCCTAATCACTGCGCTATCCGCATTCAGTGGTCTGATTATGGAGAGCATGACGCGTGGGGATGGCTGGTTATTTCTGGACATGGGTCGCCGGCTAGAGCGGGCACTATTGCTTATCTCTTTATTACGCAGTAGTTTTTCAACGGCAGAGGCAGAAGGTACAGAAACCCTGCTGATGGAGTCTTTGCTGGACACCAGCGACAACCTGATTTGCTACCGCCAGCATTATCGAAATAGCATTGAATTGCCGTCTTTTATTGAGTTGCTGATGCTGGATAAAAATAATCCGCGTTCATTAGCCTACCAGTTCAACCGTATTCAAGAACATGTTAGCAAGATGCCTCGCGTACAGACTAATGCGCAATTAAGCATGGAGGAACGGCTGATATTGGAAGCAAGCAGCCTGCTCGACTTGACCAATCTAAACGAGCTGATCAAGACCTCGGATTGCCATGTACGTGAGAATTTCGATCAAACACTGAGCCGGCTTTATTATTTACTAGTTACATTGTCCGACGTCGTCACCGCCACTTATTTTCAACACGGACAGGTACAGCACTCACTCGCCGCCGTTAAGCCAGCTTAATTTAGCGAGACTATTGAGCATGCATTACAAAATCACTCACACCACCAAATATGAATATACCGATAAAGTTGGGCTATCCTACAACGAAGCACTACTGATGCCTCGACACTGCCCGAATCAACAGGTTATTTCAACAAACCTAAGTATTGAACCCTATGCAGCAGATTTTCGTATCAGAGAAGATTTCTTTGGTAACCGCGTGGCATATTTTTCTATCCAGCAGCCACATCAAGTTTTTTCTGTTACGGCGGTCAGCGAAGTGCTGTTAACAGAAACCTCCGCTCAGTTGGATTTTTATCAGGGCTTCGCTTGGGAAACGGTTCGCGAGATGCTGTTGCAGCAGCACTCACCTTTTTTGAAACAAGCACCTGAACTGCTGGAAGCGCGTCAATACACTCTCGACTCACCTCTTATCGAAACTACTGCGCAGTTGGCTGAGTATGCGCGGCCATCCTTTATCCAAGGAAGATCAATTACCGAAGCAGTGCATGACTTGATGCAACGCATCTATCACGACTTTACTTTCGATCCAGATTTCACCACTCTTTCTACACCGCTTGCCACTGTGCTTGAGCATAGACGCGGCGTGTGTCAGGATTTTGCGCATCTAGCAATTGGCTGTCTGCGTTCACAAGGCCTTGCAGCGCGCTATGTTAGCGGCTATATAGAAACCTTTCCTGCGCCCGGCGAGACTAAGATGGTAGGTGCTGACGCTTCGCATGCCTGGTTTTCAGTCTATGTACCAGAACAAGGCTGGCTTGATTTCGATCCCACCAATAATCTGCTGCCCAGTACGCAACATATCACATTGGGATGGGGACGCGATTATGGTGACATTACACCGCTGAAAGGTGTCATTTTTGGTGGCCAACATCATGAACTTGATGTGTCCGTGCATGTTGAGTGTTTAATGGATTAAAAGTTAAGAGCATTTTAGTTATCAGCGCCAACAATAACTCACTTGTCAGCTTTTAAGCCCAATCTCTAAGTAATCTGCTTATTCTTCAACCTGTGTTGCGCAACCCTGCTGCAATGCCGTTGATAGTAAGATGGATAGCACGCTTGATGAGCACGTCTGCCTCGCCACTACGATGCCTTTTAATCAACGCAACTTGCAAATGATTAAGCGGATCAAGATAAGGCAGGCGGTTTTTTATTGAATTAGCCAGCGCGGGATTATTTGCAAGGCGTTCACTACTCTGCAGAATTAGATCCAGTGCCTGACTGGTTAATCCATGCTCATGTTTTATACGTTCGAACACTGTTTTTCTGAGCACCTCATCCTCTACTAACGCTGAATAACTGGCTGCTATAGTCAAATCAGTTTTTGCCAACATCATATCCATGTTGGAGATAAGCGTTTTGAACAAAGGCCAATCTGACAGCATGTCTCGCAAAACATGGATGCGGGTCTCTCTATCGGTGTCATCTTTACTTGCATTCAAATAAACGTCAATGGCGCTGCCAAAGCCATACCAGCCGGGTAGTAACAATCTGCATTGTCCCCATGAAAAGCCCCAAGGGATGGCGCGCAAATCTTCTATACGCTGAGTCGCCTTACGAGAAGCAGGGCGGCTACCTAGATTCAAATCAGCGATTTCAGAAATTGGCGTTGAACTGAAAAAGTATTCTGCAAACCCTGGTGTTTCATAAACTAAATCACGGTATGCCTGCATCGCCGTGGCAGAGAGTTGGTCCATCAACATTTCGTAAGCTCTACGCTGCGTTTGCGGTAGCTGATCTTGTGGAAATAGCGAGGCATCTATAGTGGCTGCAACAAATGCTTCTAAATTGCGCCTTGCCACCTTAGGGTCTGAAAATTTATTGGCGATGATTTCACCTTGTTCAGTTAAACGTATTTGACCTGCAACTGTGCCAAGCGGTTGCGCCATAATGGCCTGATATGTTGGGCCACCACCACGGCCAACTGCGCCGCCGCGGCCATGAAATAAGCGCAATTTGACATCGGCCTGACTGAATAGCTCAACTAAATAAACTTCAGCTTTATAGAGCTCCCAGTTTGACGTTAAAAATCCACCATCCTTGTTACTGTCAGAATATCCGAGCATGATTTCTTGCTCGTTGCATTGATAGCGAATCAAATGGCGTATGCCCAGCAAGCTCAACCATTCACTCATGATTTTTGGTGCGTTGCGTAAATCATCAATGGTTTCAAATAGCGGCACAATATTAAGTTCCATCTCTACGCTGGCTGAACCCCATGCACTACGCAGCAGGCCTGCTTCTTTTTGTAGCAAGGCCACTTCAAGTAAGTCTGACATGGTTTCAGTGTGCGAGATGATGTAGTGGCGCACCGTGCGTGCACCAAATTTTGTACGGACTTCGCGCGCTTTCCTAATCACATTCATTTCTGTTTGCAGTAAGTCAGAATATTTTTGGAAAGGTGAGAACAGCAAGCGTGGCTGCCTAAGTTCTTCAAGCAGGATGTTTACTTTTTCTGACTCAGTTAATTCTGAGTAGTCAAAACTGTAGCCTGCATTTGCAAATAATTCTTTTAACACAGCTTCATGCACATCGGAGCTTTGTCTTAGATCTATCGTTGCCAAATGAAAGCCAAAGGTCTCAATGGCTTTAATGAGCTTACCTAGCCTTGGGTAGACCAGTAATTCACCATGATTTTCAATCAATGAATTTGCAACAATGTTGAGGTCGGCTAGCAACTCGTCTGCGCCGGCGTAGGGCCTTAAATTCTCAGCCAAATTGTTTTCAACATGTAGACTGGCTTCGTTGCCGATTAAATTCTGAAAACTTAATGTCAGACGCGCCATCACCGCCATTATGGCAAGGCGATAGGGTTCATCTTGTCTATGCGGAGATAGATCTTGCGAGGTGCTGGCTAAATCCAGTAATTCTTGTGAAACTTTTACTAAACGCGTAGTTGGAGTTAACTCTTTGTGTAAGCTGCTTATTTCGCGAAAATAGTGCTCAAAAGCTACAGTGGATTGTTGTATGGTTGCCATTTCTAAGGTGGCAGCATTTACATTTGGGTTGCCATCGCGGTCGCCGCCAATCCAGCTGCCCATTTGCAAAAAGCTTGGTAGTTGATAGCGCTCGGTACCCGTTTTGCCAAACAAATCACCAATATCCTGTTCTAAATCCTGTAATAGTTCAGGAATCGCATCCAGCAAACTTAATCGGTAGTATGAAAGTGCGTTATCAATCTCGTTGTCCACTGTAAGTTTGTCAAAGCGCAACATTCTTGTTTGCCACAAAGCGGTGACTGCCGCATAAAGCATGCGCGAGTTTTTCTCGGTTTCTTGGCGCGACATCAGCTGCGCTTTATTGGCGAGTAAGGATGAAATTACCTGCTCAGTATCTAGCAGGCTTTTTCTTTGCACTTCAGTCGGGTGCGCAGTTAATACCGGTGAAATTAAAGCCGACTTAAAGAAATCATCGATTTGCTTTAACGTTAACTTTTCATTTTTAAAAGAACACATGCTGCTTGCCACGCCACCAGGCGCCTCTAAGCTTTCATCCATTCTGTATTGGTAGTTGCTGTAAAGGTCTTCTGCGATGTTAACTAAATGCTTAAAGTAGCTGAATGCCCTAGCTACTGCAATGGTTTGACTGTTGCTAAGCTCTTTTAATAAGCCATCAAGTTTGCGGGTAAATTCTTTGTCACCTTCACGATGAAATTTAACGGCAGATTGACGAATCGCCTCTATGGCTTCAAAGGTTTTTTCACCCTCATTATCTTTAATCACTTCGCCTAGAATGCGACCGAGATAACGGATATTTTCTTTAAGAATAGTTTCAGCAGGCGTCATAGGTGCATTCATTCTTGATTACTCCCAACAAAACATTTTCAATGATTGATTTTTTTTGGAGCAGAGTCTTTAAACTCAAATTGATCTTAAGTTAAATTCCAGTTAAATCGCATGCCATCTTAAATCTAACGTGAACGGATACTCGCGATTGTTTAATTCAGTTGGCGGCTCCATCAGCTTTACAGCTACTTTTTCATTTGCTGCATTTTTGATGGATTCTTTCGGTGGCTTAATCTGGCCGGGCGTATGTTCAAGCACCGTAAATCGGCTCACTCTACGGCCTTCGGCTTCATAAGCATTCACCGGCAATGTGTCATAGTTACGACCACCTGGATGTGTGACATGATAAGTACAGCCGCCGATAGAGCGTCCATTCCATGTGTCAATCACATCAAACACCAGCGGAGCTTGTACGCCTATGCTAGGGTGAAGCGCAGAAGGTGGGTTCCAAGCGCGGTAACGCACACCTGCGACCATTTCACCTTGTGTGCCAGTGTCACGCAATGGCAAGCGACGGCCATTGCAAGTAACCACATAGCGTTCACCTGTGATGCCTGTTAATTTGACTTGCAAGCGTTCGACAGAAGAATCGACATATCGCGCTGTACCGCCACTCGTAATTTCTTCACCCAATACATGCCAAGGCTCAATCGCGGTGCGAAGCTCAAGTTGTAAATCCTGGATTTCCAAAGTGCCACAACGTGGAAACCGAAACTCAATAAATGGTGCAAACCAATCTTTAGAAAAAGCATAACCAGCGGCTTGTAAATCTTGCGCGACATCTTCAATATCGCGGGTAATAAAATGCGGCAACATGAAACGATCATGCAATTGTGTACCCCATCGAACCAATGGTTTTTTGTAGGGCTCTTTCCAAAATCTAGCAACCAGTGTTCTTAACAGTAACATTTGCATTAAGCTCATCTGCGCATGTGGAGGCATCTCGAACGCACGCAACTCAAGCAAACCAAGCCTGCCAGTGTCAGAACCTGGCGCATAAAGTTTATCAATACAGAATTCGCTGCGGTGCGTATTGCCAGTCATATCCACTAGCAGGTTGCGTAACAACCTATCCACCAGCCACGGTGCAGGCACTTCGCCATCCGGCATTTGTTGGAAGGCGATTTCCAATTCATACAAGCTGTCATTGCGTGCTTCATCTACACGCGGTGCCTGGCTGGTCGGGCCAATGAACAAGCCGGAGAACAAGTAAGATAAAGACGGATGATGTTGCCAATAGGTAATTAAGCTACGCAGTAAATCTGGGCGGCGCAATATTGGGCTGTCTGCAGGTGTAATGCCTCCTAATGTTACGTGGTTGCCACCTCCGGTGCCCGTATGGCGACCATCTAACATGAACTTTTCAGAGCCTAGCCTTGTTAAGCGTGCCTGTTCATAGAGTGTAGTCGTGTTGTGCACCAACTCATTCCAACTGGCCGCAGGGTGAATATTGACTTCAATCACGCCGGGGTCAGGCGTGACAGGTAAGCGCGTTAAGCGTAAGTCGTGAGGCGGCTGATAGCCTTCAATTACCACAGGCATTTTGAGTGAGCTTGCGGTGGCTTCAACGGAAGCAATAATATCGAGATAATGTTCTAGAGTATGCGTAGGTGGAAGAAACACATGCAGCCTGCCACCCCTGGTTTCTATGCATAGCGCCGTATGTGGCGTGAATTCAGGGTTTTTCTCTAAGCCATTTCCATCATCACCGTCAGCCACAGCCATCTCGTTGGCATGTACATTTTCTTGAGTGAATTTACTATAGCGACGACTGATTTCAGAGTCAATGTCCTCAAGCGGCTCAACTACTTCATACAGACTGCGTTCATGGTCATGGTCTCTATCTTCAAATGCTACCCACGGCAATGAATTCAACGGTAAACGTAAACCCATCGCTGAGTCGCCCGGCGCAAGAAACATCTCACCTCGCCGGAACTCCCAAGGACTGCTGCTCCATGACTGACGACTATAACTCCAATGCAGTGGTAGTAAATAACCCACGGCTACACCAAGATCACCCGTCAGTACTTTAGAGAGGCGTTTACGTTCTAAGTCATCCTTTAAATCTGATTTAAGCGGGTTAAGATTATTCGGTACCAAGCCTTCTGCTAACAAGTAGTAAAGTGGATCTTCATAACCGGCACAGATATGACTGCCCTTGAGCCCTAGCCTTTTAGCAAGGTCACGGATGAAGAGGTCTGCATGTTTTAGTTCAAATCCATAGTCTTTATTTTCATCAGCCAGCAGTTCCGGGTTACGCCAGACAGGTTTACCATCTTTACGCCAGAAGCAAGCAAGTTGCCAGCGTGGCAGTGGCTCACCTGGATACCACTTACCTTGCCCAAAGTACAACAAGCCTCCGGGTGCAAAACTATCCCGCAGACGTCTAACCAACTCGCCTGCCAGCTTACGTTTCTCTACTCCATCAGCATCAATATTCCATTCTGGTGCATCCATGTTATCTATAGAGATAAACGTAGGCTCGCCGCCCATGGTCAGTCGTACGTCACCAGCCTTAAGTTCAGCATCAATTTTATGGCCAAGCAAATCTATTTGCGCCCATTGCTCTTCACTGTAAGGTTTGGTCACACGCGGATCTTCGTGAATGCGGGTGACATTGTTACTAAAGCTAAACTCAATGTTGGCCTGACCGGAATAACCGCCAGTGACTGGCGCTGCACTGACGAAATCAGCGGTACATGCCAGCGGAATATGACCTTCGCCAGCTAACAAGCCTGAAGTCGGGTCTAAGCCTATCCAACCTGCACCAGGGATATATACTTCAGTCCAAGCGTGTAGATCAGTAAAGTCCTTATCGGTACCTGACGGACCATCTAAGGACTTTACATCAGCAGTGAGTTGCACCAGATAGCCAGAAACAAAACGTGCCGCCAATCCCATATGCCGAAGCGCTTGCACCAGAAGCCAGGCAGAATCACGGCATGATCCCAGCTTCTTTTCCAGTGTTTCTTCGCAGGTTTGTACGCCAACTTCCATCCGAATAGAGTAGTTAACTGTCTGATTCACGCGTTGATTCAGATAAACCAAAAAATCTACAATGGCCTTCTTGCCGGTATCAACTTCAGCCAGCCATGAGGTAAGCAATAGTCCTTTTTCACGAATTTCAAGATAAGGCGCGAGTTCTTTAAGTAGTTGCTCGGGGTAGGCAAAAGGATAATTCTCCGCATATTCTTCTAGAAAGAAATCGAAGGGATTAATCACTGTCATCTCAGCGATTAAATCCACTTCAATAGAAAGTTCGGTTGATTTTTCCGGGAAGACTACGCGTGCTAAGTAATTGCCAAAGGGATCCTGCTGCCAGCTGATGAAGTGATTTTCAGGAAGAATTTTTAGCGAATAAGCGGTAACAGGCGTGCGCGAGTGTGCCGCTGGACGTAACCTGAATGTATGTGGGGCAAGCTGTATGGGTTTGTCATAGTGATATGCAGTCTTATGGTTTAGCGCGACGCGAATAGTCATGATTAAACTGCACTTTCGGCCTGCAGCAAGCGCAGGCTTTCTTCAACGCCTGCGGCTTCGGTCAGTTCGGCAACATTCTGTTTGGTAAAGAAACCATCAAAACCGCCAAAACGCTGCACGTATTCGATGATGAGTGAGGAATGCTCTGAGGCACTGGAAAAAATCTGTTTGAGGCCTTCATCGCGTGAACCAATCACATCTAGCAGAAAATCCTTACCCTTAGCTTTAATGGCATCCACTACGTAGTCAATGTTAATCTGACCGTTAGTTTCACCGTCATGTACAGCAAGTGCGATATGGTGCAATCTTGGGCCGTAATTACGTACAAAATTTTCAGTGGGTGATGGCAATCCAACCAGATGGTTAACAAAATAGGGCTGATTGGCTGCGGTGAATACTTTTGCTGGACTAATGCTTTCATCTGCGTAATGAATGCTCTTTGTGACATTGGTAGATGAATTCTGGCTGGCAATATCGTAGGAACCCCAGTAATAGTAACTGCTCAGCGTGAGATATTCGAGTATCGCCGCCTCTCTATTTTGGCTGTAGATGCGTGTGGCGAGGTGGTCAATCGGTAGGATAAGCTTATCTAGACCAAGTTGCTTCTGCGCCTCTTTGGCTTCTTGGTAGCCTCGATTAACATCATTGTTAATCACACTGTTGCCTAGTGCATAAACACGTAATTCATTTAATGGCCGTTCCCAGTAGCCTACAATGTTGTGCGTATAGGGAGATGGTTTCACGATGGCCATGTTGCCGGGTAATTCAAGCTTGCGAATTTGATCTTGATTAAAAAAGCGGATCTCACGTTCTTTTTGTAGCTCAACCACATCATGAAGATTAGTTACGCGGAATATTTCTCCCATATAGCGCGAATTCGGCTTGTGCGCGCCGATGGGATAAACATCATTCAGGCTACGGAAAATACCGTGGATATTGGGATCGCGCACTTCACGCACCAGAATGTCAGGCGATTTTAAATCCACACGCAGGATGTGTGTCCAGTGCGACTCTGATTCGAGCGTAACTAAATAATGATAAGGCGTCATTAAAGCCAGTTCACTGATATATGCCACCGAGCAGCCTGGCTCAACGGTAATCATCATGGCGTCAATCTCACGGATCATGTCGGTAAGACCAACGCGGTCGCGGTCTTCCAGCAGCCTTACCAAAAACTCGTCAAACCACGGGGAATTAGTCTTGTCGCCGAGCTTAGGATGAATCAGTGAATTCATAATATTTCCAAATTTATTGTTGTGATTGTTCCATGCTGTGCACCAGCACGCGGAACGAAGTAGATGTCTCTGCCTTGCCCATTACACTGCTGATCGGGCAGGCGTCGCGGTAATCTAAGCCAGTAGCCAGCCGTACATGGATGCCATTAGATTCAGCGTTATTCGCCACATCAAAACTTTGCCAACCTTTACCTATAAGCCAAGCGTCTGCCCAACTATGACTCACAATTTTATTATTTACTGGGTCAAAACAATAGCCTTGGACAAATCTTGCCGGCACCTTGTTAGCTCGACAGCAAGCAATAAAAAGATGTGCAATGCCTTGGCTTGAGGCCTTTTCAGTCAATAGAGCATCAATCGCCGATTGTGAACTTTCATCCAGTCCTTTTACCCATTCGAGGCGTTGCATAATTCTATTCATCATCGCCATCAGTAAGCTTTTATCTAACAGCTTCCCTTGTGATACAAAATCATGTGCAAATTGACGGATATCATCATTTGGTTGCGTTAGCGCAGTATTGCGTAGATAAACTGGCAAGGCTAAATTCTCTGGATTGATTGCCAAATGAGAATTGAGCAAAAGATCAAGGTCTGTTTCGACTTCGCCGCCTGCAGTAATCACGATTTCCTGATGAGGTGAATCTAGCACGAGTGTGTGCGTAGTATTGCCATAAGCATCGGTATGAGGCGAGGTGTGGCCGCTCACTTTAACATGCCAATTATTGACACGCTGCCCAAATCCATCTTGCGGGGTAAGGCGCAAATGCTGAATGGTATAGCCTACTGGTCTGTTAAAAGCATAGGTAGTACGGTGCTCAATACTTAGCTTCATGATGACCCTCTTCCTGAGTTATTTTTAATGTCTAACTTTGACTCTGAATTGATACAGCCCCTGTCTCATCAAATTCCGATGTACCGAAATTTGGTGCGTTGAGATAAGTATGTTGAATCTCTATGCCAAGGCGATTGTTGTGTCTAAGGAATGCCTCTAGGAACTCATGTAGACCACCTCGGAATATCTCTTCTATGCGCCCGTAATGCAGGCTGGAGTGCATTTCACCAGCTAGACGTTTACATTCACGACCAGCATCACCACTTAATTGATCAAGAATGCTAGTGAGTTCATCCATACAGGCATGTAGAGAGCGTGGCATATCCTGACGCAGGACAAGCAGTTCAGCGACTCTTAATGGCATCACAGCATCGCGATAGACTTTTAAATAAGCCTCGTAAGCGCTTGCTGAACGCAACAATGCACTCCACTCGTAATAGTCCACCGCACCGCCAACGTCGCTGGCTGAAGGTAATAACAGGTGATACTTCACATCCAGTAGACGCGCCATATCATCTGCGCGCTCGATAAACCCGCCAAGTCGAGCAAAACGGAAGCCATCATCGCGTAACATAGTGCCGTATGTAACACCTCGGAACAGATGTGAACGTGACTTTACCCAGTCACAAAACTCTGACAAACCGCCATCTAAAATAAACTTTTTGTCCATCTGCTGAAATTCCAGCCATAGGCTATTAATGTTCTCCCACATCTCCGAAGACATCGCCACCCGCACCGCATGTGCATTCTCGCGCGCGGCACGTAGACAGTTGTAGATGCTGGATAAATTTCGTTCATCCATAGCAATGTAATAGATCACATTTTGCGCAGTGACTTCATCGTAGGCTTTATTAAAATCATCTACGGTATCTGAAATATGCAGCAGCGGCACCCAAAGCGCAGCTTCGCTTTGCGCAGCATTTTGTACTAGCGACATACGATAAGTCACGTCCAGCATGCGCGCCATGTTTTCGGCACGCTCAATATAGCGCGCCATCCAGTAGAGGTGATCGGCGGTACGGCTTAACATTGCAACACCCATGTATCTTTGGTGCCACCGCCTTGCGATGAATTCACCACTAAAGATCCTTCATTCATTGCGACGCGACAGAGGGCCCCTGGTACTACCGTAGTCGTTTTCCCGGTCAATACATAAGGGCGAAGATCAACATGCCGAGGTGCAACACCTTGATCTACTAAAGTAGGACAGGTGGAAAGTGCAAGCGTAGGCTGAGCGATATAATTGTCAGGATTGGCTAGAATACGTAAACGGAACTCTTCAATCTGTGCCTTGCTAGATGTCGGGCCTACTAACATGCCGTATCCACCCGAACCCTGCACTTCTTTAACTACCAGCTCGGCAAGATGACTCAACACATACTTTCTATCGTCTGCTTTGCTCAGCTGATAGGTCGGCACATTAGACAAAATAGGCTCCTCACCCAAATAAAAGCGGATCATTTCTGGCACATAGGTATAGGTCGCTTTATCATCTGCAACGCCAGTACCAATGGCATTTGCTAATGCCACACCGCCATTGCGGTATACCGATACCAAGCCTGGCACACCCAACATTGAGTCTTGCCGGAATGCCAGTGGGTCGATAAAATCATCATCAATACGGCGATAGATGACATCTACCCGTTTTGGCCCCTCTGTAGTGCGCATGAATACTGCATTGTCTTTCACAAACATGTCACGACCTTCAACCAGTTCAATGCCCATTTGTTGCGCAAGAAAAGCATGCTCAAAATATGCGCTGTTATATGCGCCAGGAGTCATTAATACCACGGTAGGGTCGCTCGTTACTCCACGCGGTGCAACAGCGCGCAAGTTTTCTAATAAAAGTTGAGGGTAATGCTCTACCGGTGAAATCGGATATTGCCTAAATAGTTCCGGGAACAGACGCATCATCATGCGACGGTCCTCCAGCATATATGACACGCCAGAAGGTGTGCGCAAGTTGTCTTCTAATACGTAAAAGGTATCCGCTTCAGTACGTACAATGTCGATGCCTGCGATATGCGCATAGACCCCACCCGGCACATCCACACCTTGCATTTCCGGCCGATACATCTCGTTAGTGAGTATGCTTTCCGGCATGATGCCAGCTTTGATAATGTCTTGTCCGTGATACAAGTCATTTAAAAACATATTGAGTGCACGTACCCGCTGGCATGCACCATCGGACAGCTTCTTCCACTCACTAGCTGCCAGAATTCTTGGGATTACATCAAAAGGAATTAAGCGCTCAGCGCCTTCTTCCTCCCCATATACTGCGAAGGTGATACCTACGCGACGGAATAACAATTCTGCGTCACGGGATTTTTGCGCTAACTGCGAAAGATCCTTACCAGCAAGCCAATCCGCATAATGTGTATAAACATGCCTAACCCCTTTTTTTGAATCGAACGACTCATCAAAGGCTGTTAGCAACTTATTTTGATAATCAATAGAGGCCATAATGATTACTTATCAGCAAGGCTCATGCCAACTGCTGAAAAAGTAATCTACATCTTATTTTATGAGTCTCACAGGCATATTCCAGCCTAAATTTATCGCATTAGAATCTAAATTTCTTTAGTCCACATATTTGTGCGCGCATTTTTGGTGCGTGGCTAATAATTTCGGCATAGAATGAGTGCGCAATAATATGAGTTTAGTGCCCTGACTATGAGGCTAGTATTTACTTGCAAGCTAAAAACTCTCAATAAATTTAGATTCTTCTATTTAAGTAAAATATAAAACCCCTCGAATACTTCTTATATAAATTTTCAATAAGTACATATTGGTACAGTAATTGCATGATTCCTTATGTAGCATCCTATGTATGTTGCATGGATAAGGAGTTTTTATGATTAAAGCTTGGTCTCTATCTACTAGGTTTTTTACACTGGATTTTGTTGGTGCAATTAGCATAGCCTGCTATACCACTACCTTTGAGCTCAAACGCGATTTCATGATGATGTAGATTATGGCTGGTATAGTGATTCTCGTACGCTGGTTTACGGTTTTCTGATGAAAGGCTTTTCGGTACTTTGAAGATTTTCGCCCAACCCTAGTGCAGGGATTGCTTGCATATCGGGCATTTTTACAGGCAAAGCAAAGCGCTATCTAGGCTATGATCCAAAGTTGAGCTTATGCTAAAAAATTCAAAAATAAAAAACGGTTCAGGCCGGAACCATTATTAAATCCAAGTAACTCTGTGCATAGGTGAAAGCAGGATAGAATGCGCTGCTTACATGACCAAACGGAAAGCAATTATGTGGCTACGTACTAGATGTGATATTACCTTTGACGTAAGCATTGCTACGCCCTTTATCCTCATGCTGCGTCCGCGTAGTGGATTGAATCAATGGGTAGCGCGCGAGTCATATACCTTGAAACCAAGTGTAGCTGTAGTTGAATATACTGACAATTATGGCAATCTTTGTCAGCGCTTAATTGCACCACCGGGTGAGTTTTCCATACGCACGTCAGCAGATATTCTTACTGCTGACGGCATCGACGTTAGTCCAGGTGCACCTTTTGATGAAGTGCAAAACTTACCTGACGATGTACTTACATATCTCTTACCCACACGTTATTGCGAATCTGATCGATTCATCGACCTCGGTCAGCAAATTGTTTCAGGAGCAACACCAGGTTATGATCAGGTAGCTGCAATCGTTGCGTGGATACGTGGCAATATTTACTTCAATCCAGACTCCATTCACTTTCAGTTATCCGCAGTAGAAGTCAACCAGCAACGCGAAGGGGTTTGTCGAGAGTTAGCGCATTTAGGCATCGCGTTATGCCGTGGTTTGTGTATTCCGGCACGCATGGTGGTTGGTTACTTACATGGGCTTGAGCCCATGGATTTTCATGCTTGGTTTGAGGCTTACGTTGGCGGTCGCTGGTATACATTTGATGCAACTCAGCCTCATCCGATAGGCGGGCGCGTGACTGTTGCCTATGGGCGTGATGCTGCTGACGTGGCTATATTTAATCAATTTGGACCAGCCCTATATCCCAGAGACATGTCTGTCAGCGTTGAGAAATTAGATTCGGCACCAGATTAAATGTAATGAAAAGATTACGCATAAAACATCTAACGGAATATATTTTTCCAACGCAGGTGACACTTAAGCAGCACAGGCTTCTGCTGCGTCCGCGCGAAGGGCATGATGTACGTATCGAATCGTCCAGGTTAGAAATTACACCTGCATACAATATTAAATGGCAGCGTGATGTATTTGACAATTCTCTGGCAATTGTAAGCTTTAAAGAGCGGTCAAATAAACTAACTATCGCTAGTGAAGTGATTATTCAGCATTACGAACAAGCACCTTATGACTTTATGGTTGAAGATTATGCTGTAAATTACCCATTTACATACGCGTTAGACGAACAAGTTGATCTGGCAACTTTTCAGCAAGCTATCTTTTTCAAAGATCAATTTGTCGTGAATGGGTGGTTGCAACAACTAGGACTATACGGCATGGAAACATTTAGCATGCTGCTCAAATTAAATCAGACGATTAGCCGCCAGTTTAGTTACCAAATAAGAGAAGAAGCCGGGGTTCAGTCACCATCACAAACGCTGTCGAAACGTAGCGGATCCTGCCGTGATTACGCCACTCTTTTCATCGAATCCTGTCGTTGCCTTGGTTTAGCCAGTCGTTTCGTCAGCGGTTATTTGCATGCCCCAGCGACAGAGCTGGGCAATGCAACTACTCATGCATGGGTTGAGGTTTATCTGCCGGGAACAGGTTGGAAGGGATTTGACCCTACCACAGGCGAGATAACCGGAAATCGGCATATTGCAGTAGCCGTTGCTCGCAATCCTGAAGCGGTTCCGCCAATTTCCGGCAGTTTTATAGGACTAGGCTTGACCACTCCAATAATGCTGGTAAATGTTCAAGTCAACCAACTAAGCTGACCCCCGTAATTTTCCCCCGTGGAATAAACATCAATGTCGTTGATGTTATCCAACAATCTGCTTTTGCTAGGTTTCAGTTAGAGACGGGTTTTAAAATGCCACATTTGGTGTTGATTGCGCCATTTAGGCATGATTTTTTTAACAAACTAAGCGGGCGACGAAAGAAATAATAGAGGCAGCTCACAATTATCATTAATTAAATAAGCCAGATATTGACTACGGGGCTTGTTCTCAGTATAGTGCCGGCCTTCGGCGTGTAGCGTAGCCTGGTAGCGCGCCTGCTTTGGGAGCAGGATGTCGGGAGTTCGAATCTCTCCACGCCGACCACATATAAATAAGCTTGAATAATTGGTGGCAGATACCAATTAGCTAAAAAGGAGCTCAGGCTCCTTTTTTGTTGTGGGAAATCAATGTGGCCAGACTCCATTGAGAGGGGCCAGAATTTTGTGTGAATAGCGCTTAATTACTGCTGAGGCATCCTCTCACTAGTGCACCAGTTGATTAATTTCAATAATTGGCAACATCACCGCCAGTACTATGAGCAAAACCATTCCGCCCATAGCCAGAATCAACATCGGCTCCAGAATCCCAGTCAAAATCGTAATTTTATTGTTGACTTCGTTCTCCTGCTGAACGGCTGCACTGTCCAGCATTTTCCCTAGCTGACCAGTCGCCTCTGCGCTCGCGATCAAATGAATCAGGATGGGAGGAAACTGTCCGCTATCGCGAAGTGCGCGGCTTAATGCGCCGCCATCATGCACAGCATCGGTTGCTTCTTTAATGGCGGCCCGCATAGGTAAAAGAGTGACGATGCGAGCCGCCGCTTTGAGCGACAACATAAGCGGCACACCGCTACCTACCAGGATAGCCAGCGTGCTTGCTAGGCGTGCGGTATTCAGGCTACGCAGTAACTTTCCCAGTACCGGGATTTTTAATAGCGTTAGATGCCATCGATAACGCATAGCTTCATTCTTCAATGATTGCTGAAACGTCCACGCGCCACCAGCCAGCAATACAATCAAATATAGCCATGTATGGCGCAGAAAATCGCTGATAAAAATCATAATCTGCGTGAGTAATGGCAGTGTCTGCTTAGACTGCTGAAACACCCCTACCACTTGCGGCACGACATAGATCAGCAGGCTGCCCACTACTAAAATTGCAGTAAGTGTAACTAGTGCAGGATAAATAAAAGCGGCAATGACCTTTTGTTTCATCGCGTGACGTGATTCTGTGTAAGTCGCGAGGCGTTCCAGCACTTTTGCTAACTCGCCCGACTCTTCGCCAGCGTGAATGAGTGCGCGATAAATTTCCGGAAAAACCATCGGGTATGTCGCCATGGCTACCGATAGTGGGCTGCCGGCAACCACACCGGCACGAACACCGAGTAAAATTTCACGGATTAACGGCTTTTCCATTTGTTCGGCAATGGCTGCCAGTGACTGCTCTATATTAAGCCCTGCATTGAGTAGCGTAGAAAACTGTCTGGTCAACAATCCAAGTTCGTAGCTGGAAACCGAACCGCGCAATCGCACTCCGCCAACAGGGGTTCCTGTTGTTTGTTCTTCCTGCAAAGCATCCACCTTGAGAGGCGTAAGCTGCATATCACGCAAGCGACCACGAGCAAGACGAACTGTGTCGGCATCCACCACGCCACGCGTAACTTTACCTAATGCATCAACAGCTTCAAAACGAAATGCAGCCACTAGTCTTGACCCTTACTCTTTAGTCACGGACAGTAGCTCTTCCAGCGAGGTGACGCCAGACTCTACCCATCTGACACCGTCTTGGCGCAGATCAAGCATCCCTAAAGAACTTGCATAAGTGCGAATAAGCTGTTCAGAATCGCGATCATGCACTAGTCGGCGAATTTCATCGTCTATTACCAAGAGTTCATAAATTCCCATACGACCTTTGTAGCCAGTTTCGCCACACGCAGCACATCCCACAGCCCGGTAGAGATGCTGAGGTTGATTTGATGATTTCAACAAAGCGAGTTCCGCATCATCGGGTTTATATGCAGCTCGACAATCAGTACATAAGCATCGAACCAAACGTTGCGCGAGAACGCCAGAAAGCGAGGACGCAAGCAGGAATGGCTCTATCCCCATGTCCACCAAACGCGTCACTGCGCTTACTGCATCATTGGTATGCAATGTTGCCAACACCAAATGACCTGTCAGACTGGATTGCACGGCGATTTGTGCGGTTTCCACATCGCGGATTTCACCAATCATGATTGCATCAGGGTCTTGACGCAGAATTGAGCGTAAGGCTTTAGCAAAACTCATGTCAATTTTGGCATTAACCTGAGTTTGTGAAATATGAGGTAAATCGTATTCAATGGGGTCTTCGACCGTCATGATATTTAGTACATTGGCATCAAGACGTGAGATCGCAGAATATAAGGTCGTCGTTTTACCCGATCCAGTTGGCCCTGTGACCAGAAAAATGCCATGTGGCTGATGCACCAGTGCATCAATTTGGCGAAGTGTATTCTCGCCCATGCCAAGTCGTGATAAGTCTAGTCGCTTGGAATCTTTTTCCAGTATACGTAACACAACACGCTCGCCATGCCCGGTAGGCAGGGTAGAAACTCGAATATCGACTATTTTTCCAGCGACTTTGAGCGTAATCCTGCCATCTTGCGGTAAGCGTTTTTCGGCAATATCCATCTGCGCCATGACCTTGATGCGCGAAATCAAGGCTACGTGTAAGGCGCGATGCGGCTCTACGATATTACGCAAGGTGCCATCGATACGAAAGCGTACAACTGATTTAGTCTCGTAGGGCTCAATATGAATATCGGATGCACCTTCTCGCAACGCTTGAGTAAAAATGGCATTAATCATGCGGATGATAGGCGCATCACCCTCGGCCTCCAGCAGATCTTCAACTTCTGGCAACTCTTGAATCAGGCGTGAAAGATCCAGATTATTCTCTATGTCCTCAGCAAAGGCGCTGGATGCGCCTTCTTGTGCATAGGTTTCGGTCAGTAGTTTGTCATACTCGGTGGACGAAACCTGAATAGGTGTGAATTTGCCTTGCCAGACCCGCAAAATCTCGGTCAACACTTCCAGTGAAGTTCCTTCGCGTAAATACAGCTCAGCAATGCCGTCAGACACTGATTTAACAAAAGCCCCCTGAGTTTTTGCATAACCGTAAGGAACAAATTTTGTAGGTGAGAAATTTTCGAGTTCGACCATATTATTGTATGCTACAGCATAAACTCCTGAGTTTTATTGGCTTACATACATATTCTAATATTTATGCTCAAGTTATACCTAAATTTAGCAAGAAGTAACAGTTACATCTTATTAAATAACTACTAGCCTATTCAATATCTATCGCTCATAATCAATATTTATAAAAATCGCCAGCTAAACAAATAATATAAGACAGATAAACGGGCTCAATGAAAAAATACATCTTTCAGACCATCACAATTTTAGCCTTACTGCTTACGCATTCATTAGGCATGGCAGCCGATGAAGATAGCGTAAAGGTAACCGACGATAAGGTTTCGCTTAATTTTGTCGACGCTGATATCGAGTCAGTGATCAAGGCAATCGGGCAAATCACTAACAAGAATTTTCTACTGGATCCCAAGGTCAAAGGTACTATCAGCATTAATACTGCAAAACCCGTGCCGCGTGCGATGACTTACCAGATACTTCTCTCGGCATTACGTGTGCAAGGCTTTGCTACCGTTGAAGAAAATGGCTACACCTCAATCGTACCCGAAGTTGATGCTAAGGGAAAATTTACAGCACGAATGGCATCTGGCAGGCAGGGTGGTGGGCAAATAGTCACCCAAGTCTATGTACTGAAATATGAAAATGCCAGCCAGCTAATCAATGTTGTAAAACCCTTACTTTCTCCTAATAGCGTTATCAACGCCTACCCTAGCGGCAATGCTTTAATAGTGACAGATTACGCTGACAACCTCAGCAAGATCTTTAAGTTGATCGAATCTATAGACAAACCATCTCAGGCAGAAAACGTACTGGTAAAGCTCAAGTTTGCTTCCGCAGTTGAAATTAGCCAAACCATCAACCGATTACTTGGCGACAGCGGAAACAATATTGAGCCGAGCAAAAGAATTTTGGCAGTTGCCGATGCACGTTCCAACTCAATTATCTTGCATGGTGAGAACCTGCCTCTTATTGATCGTGCGGCTAAGTTAATTGGGCAGTTAGACGTGCCTACCAATGCCGGTAGTTCTATCCATGTTGTTTACCTTAAGAATGCAGATTCAACCAAACTTGCCAGCACCTTGCGCGCATTAATGTCCGGCAAGGCAGCTGAAAGTACACTAGCAACGACATCGGGCTCCCTAGCCTCAGGCATGCCAGCTGCCCAACCTATAGTGGCTGATGCAAGCAAGGCTGGCACAACGACACTGCCTAACAGTCAAGCAAGTACTTCACCTTTTTCTCCACTGGCTTCCGCACAAGAAAATGGCATGATACAGGCCGAGCCCGCCACCAACTCACTACTTATTACCGCCCCTGATAACGTGTTTAACATGCTGCGTGGCGTGATAGACAAGCTGGACATGCGCCGCGCACAGCTCTATATTGAGGCCTTAATCGCAGAAGTCTCAACTGACAAAGCTTCTGAATTTGGTATTCAGTGGCAGGATCTGGAAGCCTATAAAAATACCTCAGGAAGCCTTCAAGGGTTTGCAGGTACCAATTTAGCGGCCGGTACTGGCGGCAGTATTCTTGCAGTTGCAGGAAATCTGGGCGCAGCTGGCAGCGGATTGAACATCGGCCTGCTGCACGGACAAGTCAACATTCCGGGTATTGGCCAGGTTGCCAACCTGGGCCTGTTAGCCCATGCGCTGGAATCTAATGCTAATGCCAATATCTTATCAAAGCCCAACTTGCTGATGCTGGACAATGAAGAAGCCAAAATTGTCATTGGTCAAAATGTACCGTTTGTCACGGGTCAATATGCTCAATCTGGCGGAACGGCTTCAGTGACACCATTCCAAACCATCGAACGTCAGGATGTTGGTCTGACCCTGAAAGTTAAGCCGCAAATATCTGAGGGCAACACCGTTAAACTACAAATCCATCAGGAAGTTTCAAGTGTAGCCAGTGCTGCGGGGAGCGCTGGCATCACTACCAACAAGCGTTCTATAGATACGTCGGTACTGGTCGATGATGGCAGCATTATCGTGTTAGGCGGGCTAATTGAAGACCGTATTTCTGATGGTGTCGACAAAGTGCCGTTACTGGGAGATATTCCTGGTATCGGTGCTTTATTTCGCTCTGTAAAACACGGCCATACCAAAACTAATCTTATGGTATTTTTACGTCCTTACGTCATGCGTAATGCAGATGATTCCGCTAAAATCAGTAACGATCGCTATGACTACATCGTTCAGCAACAGCAAGCCTTCACACCACAAAAGGTCTGGCCATTGCCTGAGGTGCCTGTGGTGACATTGCCTGATCGCTCTGAATCAAATCGCTCTGAACACCTGCTTGACAATACACCTGCTAAAAAATAGAAGTATCCTATTTAATAGCCTTGAGGATCAGATTTTTATCTTTGCACTACATAGGATAGCTTGAAATCTTCTTTTCAAACGCAATTCTATTACTTGGATAGAGACGTGAAACATCAACTAAAAATTTTATTATTTGTGTTTGTAAGTCTCTTTACAAGTTCATTCTATGCAACGGCAGGGGAACGCATACCTCTATGGGGAGCAACATCTTATGGCATGACACTCAATGAGCTTATTGCCAGCGTAGCTGGTGCGAGAAGCCTCCCCGATGCTACCAAACAACCATTTAAAAACAACGAACTTCAAGCCTTAGCTACATTAGATAATATTGAAATTGCAGGGGAACATTTTAAGGCTTGGTTCATGTTCAGCAGCGGCAAGCTTACTCAGGTTACTTTGTCTTTGGTACCCAAAACGGCTGAAGCCAATACCCTGCAGAATGCTGATTTAAGTGTTCTATACTCTAAATTCACATGGTTATTAAATATAAAGTACGGCAGTCCCGTCAAAGCTACTCGTCAAGAATTCGGTCCGCCCATTTCCGTATGGTATGCGCAATGGATGTCAGGTTCCACCAACATTGATTTAAACATAGACAAAACCCACCTCGACATTAGCTATGGCACACAATATGTTAATGACTTAAAGGCGTTATAAAAGTATGAAACTGAAAAATAACAATTTAGCATTTAAAAATATTAAGTTCGCAGTGCTTGTGATTGCAATATCGACTGCCTGTGGCATTGGCTGGTGGCAATACAATCTGCATCAGCAATTGCAAGAAGCAAAGGCTAAAGCTGAGCGAGAACGTATTTTAAGCGTATTTCGTGAATCAGGTCTTGCTGCACAAAAAGCTTGGCTGGCGCGAGGCAAACCTGTTATGCAGGAAGATGAATTGGCACCGCAGGAAGTCTCGGATGAAGGTGAGTTGGCTCAAGCTAAACTTTGGCAGAGCCTGCCGAAAGATAAACGCGAAATTATGCGCACAGAAACCATCAATGCTGGTCTTGCTACGGCAAGTAAAGAGCAATTGCCCCCTTACTAAACGTTATTTGACCATTTGTACGATTTAAGGCTGTTACCTATAAAAAAGGCTCCGTTTTTAGCGGAGCCTTTTTACTTACGGGTTAGTGCATAGATTACGCTACGGCAATCGCATTCATTAGCGCTTCACAATCCGCTGCTGAACTGGTATTGCAAGTATCATTAACTAAGTTCATTGCCGTTTCCAAATTAGCAGCCGTACCACTGGCAACCAATGCTTTGACCTGGTCAAGAGTGGATGTGGTAGATGTACTGCTGCTGCCACCACCGCCGCAAGCCGTCAGCGTTAACGCAAAAGCTGCAACTATTAGCACCTTGCTAACACTCCACCCCGTAGACGTTTTAATCATGTTATTCATGATAAGTCCTTTCGAAAGTATAAAGGGTTAGATTGAACCTGCAGTTGCCGCTAAAGAGGCTGGTGATGTAACTCCAGTACCACAATTAGTCTGTTGCCAACCTGCAGGGGCGGCGCCTACTGCTGGATATTGAATATTGTCATTTGATGCTGCTCCCGTACCGGCTGCGGCTCCCAAGGTGGCAGCCGATGTATTGGTTGCTGTTACGCCACCAGGTACAAAAGCACCAACAGTTCCAAGGGTAGTTTGACCTTTAGTAACTAACAATTGACGCAGTTTCCATGCAATGTTGTGGTCAGCACATGAGGAGTCACCACTCACACCAATCGCACCAATTGCTTGAACGGACCCATTGTACAAGGCTAAACCACCGCCGAATACGTTTACACCGCCCACACGTAAGCCAACCATTGGGTCAGTTGATGTACCAAATGTTGCACCATCGCCACGGTAGGCGACGATAGTGTTAACCGGATTACTGTGTTGCAAACCGTAGAGTGAGCCACCCGGTTGAACTGCAGAGTATAGATTGGCTGTTGATAGAGCAATTTGATTTGTACTGAACGCATTGGCAGTATTTGCTTTTTGTGCAGAAATTACACGGCTACCTAACCAAGGGTCTGTGGCGCCAATTTTAGCTACAGCACAAACGCGACCAGTAGAATCTATTAATGTAGCCCACATAGGTAAGCCAAAACCTTGTGTTGGAGTTCCATTAGTACCGCCAGCTGTACCATTAACTGATGCAGCAAGGGCAGTTTGTAACTGATTGAAAGTTGGCAAGTCTGCACATGTTGCGCCTGAACGAGCGGCATTTGCAGCAAAAGCGGGTGCTGCAAACGCTGAAGAAACCGCTAATAGCAAAACGGCTGAAAGTTTTTTATTCATTTTTAAATCTCCCGAGTATTGATAAGGTTGATAAGCTAAATTTACCCATGCTTTTAGCGTGGATATATTTCTACTTTACTTCAACTCTTGAGACAAAAGGAGATGTAACAGTTACATCACGGCTCACGTGAGAAATGCTAAATTAAGGGCTTAAACCATAGCATTACTACTACCTAACCCTTATAAAAGTTAGGCTGGCGAGTTATGTGAATTTTCGGTGACAGCAATCAATTTAATCTATTTGCTATTAAATTGAAGCCCAATTGGGGCTGGTGCAGTATTTGATTTACGGCTTTCTAATGGCAGTGTCTGGACATTACCTTCAGATCCAACCTCTACACCATCTGGTTTAATTACATGTAATTGGATGCCAGTTGTAATTTCTTGATGTAGCAGCACTGCACGCTGCTTACCATCGGCGAGTTTGAATACAGCAAAGCCTAGCTTATCGCCTGAGGGGGCATAAATTCCCATGAGTTTAAAATTGACGGTGGCAGGCGCTGCCACTACCATTTGCCCAGAAGTTGGTGCAAACCAGTGACCCGTTACAATGGTCGCTAATTGACTAGAGGTCGGCTGTTCCAATGTTAGCGGCAGCCCTGGTGTAGCGGGCGCAAAAAGTAGCCACGTCCAGCGCGCAAGCAGCATGCCGCCCATGACAAATACAACAGCGTGTAACATCGCTGCAAGTATATCTGGTTCTTTTTTTTCAAAATGGATCTTAGGGCGTAAAGTACGTAGCTTCATCTATAAATCACTCCAAAAATCCACAAGGCACCAAGCAATATAGGTTGATGTATCATGTAAACAGCAAGACTGTGCCTACCTAACCAAGCCACTGGCTTTAGTGCTTTAGGAGGGCTTATGGCAAGTGGCCAAGAAGTCTTTCTACGTAACGCCCAATAACCAATATGTAAACCTATCAGCAATATGCCTAACCACGGGAAAATAGGTACATAGTCTTCCGTGATTGGCTTATGCGTCATCATGCCTAGCCATTGCAGCAACGGCTGATCAAAAATGGACGACTGATAAAACAGACCTATTCCTAATACACCAATACCTATTGGCAATAGCCATTTTTCATGGTTAGCCAAGGGCCAGCAAAGTAGCCCCGCTACGACTACAAAGTGCAATACGCCAAAATAAATCCACGAGTCTGGAAACATAAAATAGCTACCCACACTGACCAGTAATGCACAGCCTGCGATGCGCGCTAACCTTGTTAAGCGCTGCTTAGCGGGATGATGCTGCGCCAGAACAAGGCTAAAGCCGGAAACGAACAGGAACGTACCGAGAATCAGGCTGCGAGCCACTAGCCACGGCAAGCTATGGTTAAGGTCTTGCACAATATAGCCTTGCATAGTGAGGTCGAAGCCAAAGTGGTAGGTCATCATGGCTATGATTGCCAGGCCACGTAAGGTATCGATAATCGGGTAGCGTATCGGTTTAGTCATAAACTCGTCAATTTAAGCTAGTCAATTTAGAATCGCAACTGGTAGCGACCACTACCAGCCGAGGTTTCATTGCCCATTACACGCAACAACGCTTGCAACTGAACTTTGCTGGCGGGGTTCGCCTCGGCAGTTCCGTCAAAATGCAAGCCTTCAGCCGCAGCCCAATGCCCGTTGCCTTGCATGATGAGCGGGCCATCGCCCTGAGTTTCTAGCCGAATGTTTAAGGCACTGCCAACTCCATCCAGGCGTGCATGATAACTGCCTAATGGGCTAACCGTACTTAATGGTGAACTGGCCTGGCTCCAATCAATGTCGAGTTGGCCTAGAATTTCACTGCGTGTCAGAGAGAAATTATCGCAACGCACAGCCAACTGGCCGCCCAGTTGCGCCGCCTTCAACGTGGGCACTAAGGCTGAAACGATTTCTGAGGGCAGGTTAAATGCAGCATGCTCAATATGCAGGCGAGAGGTATCCTGAGTGATCCAGAAAGGCGCACCATCATTCCAACTCAGACTGGCGGAGAGTTTTCCTGTGAGTAGTTGTAACGGTTGCATATCCCATGAGATTTTTCCTAGATTCAATTTTTCAACGTCAACCGACGTACCATTAGCATCTAAGCCATTCAGCAACAAACTGGCGTTACCTTTCCATAAGCTGCCTTGCGAGGCCGCTAGACCGAGTCGTCCGTTCGTCAATTGGCTGAGCAGACTACCCAGCAATGATGCAGGCGCGTAAATGCACAGAAAAACCAAGTAACTGATAATGCCGAGTAAAAATAATTGTTTAATTTTCATATTTATTCTGCCGCAACAAAAATGGCATCCACGCTGACCTGACCTGTGCTGCCGTTGGGGGTGATGCGACAAGACTGAATACGGATATGGTTTTGACTCTGCAACGCTTCCGCCCATTTAACCCAAGTGTCAAAGCTGATCTGACTCAGCGCTATTGCCAACCGACCTGAGTCGCCATTTTTGGCTGATGCGGGGTAGCTTGGCGTAAGCCCATGAAATTTTGCAGAGACCTCAATCGCGGCTTTGAGCGCATCTGGTGCGCTGCTTAATGACTTGTACTGACCACGCAAACGCTCAATATCTGCGGCTTGTGATCGCATCAACATGAGCTTGGCCTGTTTTTCGGGGATGACACGCGCTAAGCGTTCACGGCCATGCTGCGTTGGTAACCAGACAAATGCGTAAAATATAAAACACAGCATCACTAGCGCTATCACGCTAAGAATGGATTTTTCCTTGTCAGAAAATGTGTTCCAGCGGGCAATCAATTGTTCTTTCATGAGGCGCTCGCACTGATGACAAGTTGCAACTCCAGCCCCTGCGGTGACTGATGAGAGTTATCTATCGTGGCGGTCAGCCCTGATGCACTCAGTCGCTGACGCATAGCCTGAGCCTGCTCCATATCCGGCATCAGCAAATTAAATATAAGTTTGCCACTTTGATAATCCATGCCTTTAAGTCTTTCTGTCGAGATCGCCCCAATGCTTGTTGTAACGGCAGCAAGGAGTGGAATGAAATCAGTATTGCCACTTTGGCCGACACCATGCTTGAGTTCATCCAGATTACGCTGCATTTGCAATGGCGCATCAACAACAACATTTGCGTTGGGGAAGCTTGCTTTGAACTGAGTCACCATCGCTTGATCAAGCTTGCCATTCTCATGGGTCTTAAATGCATAATCAAGCATCGAAAAACCGATCTGCAATGCCAGCAAACAGGCTAAGGTAATTGCTACTGGCTTAAACGCTACCAATCGGCGTGAGATGCCGCCAGAAGGCTGAAACTCGCCCTGCAATAAATTAACGGTTGGTTTGCCGTCATTGATGAACCATTCCTGCTGGGTAGCGCGCACCAGAGGGATGCCTAACTGCGTCTCCCAAACGGATGCGTGTGCCAGCATTTCGCCATATAAGGTAATTTTGTTAGGATGATGTGAGGCCTCAGACTGTTTCAGTGCAAGTGCCAACACAAAAGGAAGCGACTCACTATTGCTATCAATATCGAGAGGAATGCCCTGTGCCAGACCTGTTCGAATAAAACTTTCATGCCCTCTGCAAACCATCGCCCAGCCATCTTGTGGCAGCTCGGGTAGCAGAGTTTCAGGGAACATACGTGTTGGGAAAATTTCGGCACGGGCAAGTCTATCCATGAGACGCTTAACCCAAGCCTTTTGTATCACAGCCACCAGCACTTGATCATCGGTTTGCGCGGCAAGGACAGCGTGTGTATCTTCAGGCGCGCTAATCAGACCTGCTTCCACCAGAAAGGGCAGCGCACTTAATACTTTACTCTGACTGCCAGGAGGAAGCTGTGCCGAAATAAAGCCAACCATGGCGGCAGGCACGACGGCTTCCGTTTCATCACATTGCGGAAGCTCTACCAGCAAATCTCGGCCGCGACGCAGAATTTTACCTTGTCGATCTAGAATCGCCCATTCACAGTTGTCTTGGTTGGCATCCCACGTTGTGGGTATTATTATTCGTAAGGTCGTCAACGGTATCTTTTCCAAAGCAGTTGTGGCCAACCGCCCCCATCACGTTTAAGGAGAGCTTCGACGCGTATTGTACTCTTTCCAAATTGCGTCTGACTAGTGACCAGAAAATAGTGACTGCCGACCGAAAACTGGCTTTCACTCAATTTTAATTTATTTTGATCTAGCAACTTACTGATTTCAGATAGGTTTTCAAATGGGTGCAGATTACGCGCAGCTACAATGGCCTGCAGGTCAAACTGAGACAACTCTGGCAACATCATTCCTAATAACTCTGGCGAGGCCGTGTTTATATTTACAGGAGTTGGTTCAGGCAGCACGCTGCAATATGCTCTCAATCTAGCAATATTTTCTTCAGTAAATCCTTGCACCCGGCTCAAATTGCCAACTTCGGTGAGAGGCTGATTGCCTGCACGATATGGAATCGGTTGAACGAGATAGTGCGCACTCTCTGCACCATACGGATAAGTAATATCCGAATCAGTGTCGATCCAGTCGGTCAATGCATCAACCGCCCCTGGGTTGCTCCCAAACGATGAGAGTAGTCGCTTGAGAAACTCAGCGTCTGTACCTGTTCGCATCAGGTTATTGAGATTGCAATATTGCTGTTCATCGGTAATAAATCCTCTGATGGTACCGCCTTCAAGCGGCGTGGCAGGTAAGCGTATTGCCCAGTTTTCTTTGAGATGATCCACAGCCCCGCCTTTAGCATCTTCGGCCAAAATCGCCCGAGACCAATGAATTGAAGCCTCACCCATCCAGCGTGCCTGGGTCGCGGAAAAGTGATTTTCGAGTCGATTGATGAATCGCTGCTGTTCATACACCATGGCGGCGGCAATTGAAACGACTAATGCCGCGAGCAACATGGCCGATACAACCGCTATTCCTGATTCACGGCCTGGTGAAGCGCGCCCTGATGAAATACATCGCGATGACAAGTTACGCCTCATAATGCAAAAACGCGGGTAATCATTTCACCCGATTCCAATTTAATTGCCAACTGCACTGCGGCTGGCGCAAAGGCCTTCTGTTGTGTCTGCGTTACATCTGGCCAAGCGTTAAGCCATCGCCCGTCCGTAGATAGATAGCTGAATGTCACTTGAGCCACATGAGGCAACACTTTAAACACCTCGGGCTTCGCTGACGGAGCAACATCTAGTGATGGCCAGATCAACAATTCAACCGAACCATCATGGAGACGATAGCCCACCCTTCGTGTATCCATCAGAAAACCTGGCTGCTCTGGGTCACCTAATCGGCTAAAAACCAGTTGCGCATCATTTTCTCCAGAAAAAGACGGTCGCCCTAACCATGCTGGCTCTACCGTATCATCGCGGCTTCTAATGGGACGATTAACGCTTTGCTTAACATCCAGTTCAAATCGGTCAAAAAACAATACTAGTTGCTGCCATTTGCTATCTTCGACCTCAACGCTCGCCTTGGTCTGGATCAAGCTACTGATACCCTTGTAACCAATGATAGAAAGCACGGCAAAAATAGACATCGCAACAATCACTTCGATTAACGTGAAACCTCTATTTTTTTGTTTCTGCATGTTATTTGCGCGGCTCAAATGCTAAAAAACCCACTAGCCTTCTTAAACTGAAATTCCGGTCGTTAATGGCGTAAACATTAACAACCACTCTGCGGAAAGCGGGGTTAGGGGTGTCTGTGATCTCCTCCGTCCATATCATGGCAAGCCCTGCCTGAATTTCTTCGCCAGTTAATTTACCAGGCACCAGCCAATCGTGTTTAGCCGTATGAAGTTCCAGCCGGTTTTGTGCGACTACATCAGCAGCAACGCGTCGCTTTAGATCAGCGCTGGTATCAATCGCGTGCCCAGCAGATCGACTGGCCGCTGCAAGGGTTACTGCGATAATAGCCATGGCGACTAAAACTTCAATTAGTGTAAAACCAGATAGTTTAAAACTACTGGTTTTCACAAGGCCACTAGTTTTCTCAAGGCAACTGGTTCTCACAAGACCGGGCCTTCGCCAACGCCAGGGGTAATCATTTCAACTTGACCAATCAGATTGCCTCTGACGATACGATTATCTTTGCCAATTCTGAGTTCAATTTGAAATGGTGCATGAATGCCTGAGGGAGATAATGCAATCAGAGCGTTAGATGTCACCGCAACTTGTTGTTGACTGGAGGCGCCAAGGCGCATGCCTTCTGGCAACTGCCGTTCGCGCAAAACTTCGTCGGTCGTCACTGGCTGCCAAACGTTTTTATTTTCATCTCGCTGCAAAAAACGATAACCAGATGCCGTTGGGCTCCATGCCAACCATAGTCCACGGCTACTTGCTGAGTCAGCGGCATACTCAATGAGGGCAACGAGGCGCATTGACTCCTCTTTCAGCACTTCATCATCATTTTTCATAAAGTGTGGAGTGATTATACTCAGTGAAATACCGAATACGAGTAGCACTACCATCATTTCAAGTAGTGTGAATCCACAGGTGGATCGCCTAGACTGCCCAAAATTAGAGCGCCCAGCATTAGAGTACCTGGGACTAGAGCGCCCAGGAACCGATGTCGGCATCGTTACCCTCACCACCAGCAGCACCATCTACCCCGAAACTAAACACATCCAACTCGCCATGAACACCAGGAAAAAGGTACTGATACGGGTTACCCCATGGATCTACAGGCAACTTATCAAGATAACCAGAACTTTTCCAGTTTGGTGGAACTGGAGGGGAACTTGGTTTGCTGACCAAGGCCTGTAAACCCTGCTCAGTAGTTGGGTAACGTTGATTATCCAGTTTATACAGCTTCAGTGCCTGCATGACGGAGGCAATATCCTGCTTAGCCGCAATCACACGCGCCTCATCAGGACGGCCCATGATCTTGGGTACAATTAAAGATGCCAGAATACCCATAATGACAATGACAATCATCATCTCAATAAGGGTGAAACCCTGCTGTATACGACTAAGTTTCATCCGCCACCTCTTGTAGTTGCAAAAATTGAAATACCATTATAGCCAGCTCATCCATGGCATAGTAATAAGCACCGAAAAATTTATTGATTAATCACAATGTAACTGTTACATATCGAGCAAGAGCAAAATTAATTTATTCCCCGTATTTTGCGTGATAATCTATGAAAAATAGCGACACATCACCCAAACAAGGTATAAATAGAGACAGTAACCATGAATCGTAGCAATGCGGAATTGATGCAACTTAGCGATCTGATTGGACTAATCTACGAGGGGGCTACCGATCCGAGTCGTTGGACCAAGGACATTCTGCCTGCTATGGCGGAATACGTTGAAGCGCCAGCATGCATCCTGTATTCGGCGTTACACACGCCACAGAACGGTGGCTACTTTTTCTTGCATGGCATTACCCAAGAACACATCGATCAATACGTGCATAAGTACTATGACGAGGACGTCTGGAAGATTGGTATGGCTGAAAAAAACCTGTACAACACGGGAATCGTGATGCTGGGTGATGAGCTGGTTCCTCGTGCAGAGTTGCTTGAATCTAAATTTTATAAAGAATGTTTATCTCAGAACAAGAATATGGTGCAACTGTTGGCGGGCATGGTGTTTGGGATGGATTCAAGCATATCCATGCCTACTGCTTGTTCGTTTTTCCGTGGCTTGCACCACCCGGATTTTGACGAAAATAATCGTCTCCGTATGCGGCTGGTGCTACCACATCTTTCGCGTTCACTAGGTGTAATGCAGCGTCTACAATCTGCAGAGCTGACCGTGGCCACCAGTTTAGCTGCCCTAGATCGCTTGCACTCTGGGGTATTGCTGTTAAATGGCTCAGGTGCTGTCGCCTTTGCCAATCGTTCCGCGCAACGCATGTTAGAAGACGATGATGGCTTACGATTGCGTAAGCTCACTTATACGGCGGATTTGGGTAATTTGATGGCGGAGAATGCTATAGCCAGCAAGATGATCAGCGATGCAATCAGCGCAACCTTGAACCGCGATCCTTATGCCACACCACACTTCTCCCAATGTGTGACGGTACCCAGACCCTCCGGTTTAGCGAACTACACCTTGCAATTCTCTGCATTGGGCGACCATAACGAATTTACTACCGATAGTAGTGCCTTTGCGGCCATTATCTTCATTGCGGATGGCGCGCAGGCGCTGAAAATTGATCAGGCCTTATTGCAAAGTTCTTATGGGCTGACCCCAGCGGAGGCGAGAGTGGCCGTGACGCTGATGGAATCCAGCTCCGCGCAAGAGGTTGCGGACACCTTAGGCACCAGCCATCATACCGTGCGTACGCAGATCAAACATGTATATGCCAAGCTCGGGGTGGATACCCGTGCCCGCTTCGTCAAGTTGATGCTGGGTCTGGCTAGTCATCGCTCCTGAATAAAACAAAGTAAAGACATTCATTTATACAGTCATAAGGCCAGACTAAAGCATTATCAAGCTCCATTAGTTAACTAGCTACAGATAGTAGATTAAAGTTCAATATAAAATCCAGTCTGTCCATGCCGCAAATGAGGGATGTCGCGGGCTTGCTTCGTATGGTATTGTTTACAATAATTTACAAAATGTTACAATAGTTTACAATGCGCTAAGGTGTACTTAAGATGAACTCCCTGCTGACATTAGATGACCGCTCGAATATAGCAGCACTGCTGGATAAGGTTCTATCGTCTCCCGTATTCATTAGCTCACGCAAACATCAGAAATTCCTTCGATATTTAGTTCAGAAAACGCTTGATGGGGATGGATATAGACTTAAGGGTTATAGCATCGGCGTAGAGGCCTTCGGGCTGCCGTCTCAATTTGATCCAAATCATGACTCTATTGTGCGGGTCGAGGCAAAGAGGCTACGAGCCAAACTAAGCAAGTATTACCAAAATTGCGGCGCTGATGATGAAGTACATTTTCATCTGAGAAAAGGCTGCTACCAGATTGTTTTTCAGCGACTGTCACGTTTAGCAACAGGCCGACAGAGTACCTCACATACTACGCTGATTGTATCGCCACTACTTAACACAGACCCCACACAAAAACACTTGTCAGACAGCATGGACGATGGGCTTCTTTCATCCCTGACATGCCTGCACAACGTTTTAGTAATCCCTAGAAAGATTTCCTCCGCTGATTCCGACCCGAAGATCTACCACGAAAAAATTGCTCAAGCCGCGGATACAAGTTACATCCTTGAAGGCTCTCTCAACGTCATCAATGATCAGGCAGAAATAAGCATTCATTTGTTTGAGATCAGTACGATGAAGTATATTTTCTCAAAAAAATACTTCATCGAAACAAGCGGTCTTCATACCTTGCTATGTGAAATTGTATCCAATGTGGCGCTCAACTTATGCCAAGCCGGCGTCGATGGTCAGACTGCCATCAGTTCGAATCGACGCAGCCTTGGAGACAGGCGCTCAACATCCACGCTCTAACCTAAGCCGCGGTGGTGCAGGCTACCTTCATCAGCCTGATGAGGCAGATCCAGTCGGTTGAGGCATTAGTGATATTCAGCAATTTCTGTTAGCTGGCCTTCTTCTGAAAAGTATACAATCACCGATTTCTTCTGCATTAGCTGGGTCAGTTGGCTTTCTTGCAGATTGAATGTTTTTGCAATCTCTCCTACCGACACGCTGTTGCGGCCCACTCGCCTAGCTGAATCTTTAAAACGATAGTTTTCAATTCTTGCCCAGCCTATGAGTATGATGCTTAAAATGATAACGATGGCTGAATACAAACCTAGCTTGTCAATCACGCCTTCATAGCCATGTAACTCGATAATTTGCCTGTGGAATATTTTTAGACCAATCCACCAAGCTATAAGCGTTATAAACGGCAGCCATAAATAAATGTATACCATCCAGAAAAACAATGTTACTGAACTCCAGCCATAGCGCTGGGCATGTGACTGTAGTTCTGGCGCCTCTATGATTAATGGGTTATTCATGGGCTGTCTTTTTTTGATGAATACCACGGTCTGGGCTAACCCAGGTGGCGCGTTTGTTGCGATCTTTGAGTAATGCTGCTGGCAGGCCAACAATCGTGG